>Ga0209013_10000518_pt1 | contig 34669 bp, 40 predicted proteins | sample Cruoilmetagenom2_FD_187291 | JGI IMG/M metagenome (GOLD analysis project Ga0209013, IMG submission 187291) | Oil polluted marine microbial communities from Coal Oil Point, Santa Barbara, California, USA - Sample 2 (SPAdes) (version 2) | ecosystem: Environmental > Aquatic > Marine > Oil seeps ...
CGATGAAAATGCTGGACGGAAAGGATGGTGCGATACGGGAGACCATTGTCGATAACGTGACGCCGAAGCTGTGGCGCCACAAAACGTGCCGGCGCGGCAAGGTCCCGGCCTGCCGCGCCGTACTACTCTATTTTGCCGTCATATTCTTGATGAAGCCGGCGATCAGCGTGAGGATGATGCCGCCGACGGCACCGCCGGCGATATCGCCGACCCAACCCTCGATCATCTGTCCTGCAAAATTGCCGATGAGCTGGCCCATGATGCCGCCGCCCACGGCGCCCGCAATCACGTTTCCAATGGTGCCCAGCGATTGGTTTTTCGCTACAGCGCCCGTTCCCGCGCCACCGACGGCGCCCGAGACGACTTGAACCAATAGACTTGTAAGATCCATTTGATCGTTCCCTCCCTTATTCGCCGCAACCATGCGGCGAGGCATTCTAATGCTGACACGCATCAGGCACCAGCCTCGTTGGACATTGCCCCTGCGGTCCTGTGCGGCCTTGCACAGGGCCGCGTTGCGGGTTACCTGGGCCCGTTAGCGGCGAATCGGAAATCAAAAGCGAGGCCATGAGAAAATCAAAGTACACGCCCGGCGGGTTCGACCTTGCCGTCAGGCGCGCAACCGCAGGCAAGGGCCTGTTTGCGCAAGAGCCCATCCCAAAGGGTGCCTGCATCATCGAATATGTCGGGCCCACGCTGACCGAAGAGGAAGAGGAAACGAGCCGTAGCCGCTACCTGTTCGAGGTCACGCCCAATAAGACGATCGACGGCTGGAACAAGCTGAACACGGCCCGCTACATCAACCATTCCTGCCGGCCGAACTGTGAGGTCGAGATCCGTAAAGGCCGCGTATGGGTGATGGCGAGACGCAACATCAAGCCGGGAGAAGAGCTCGCCTACAATTACGGCAAGAACTATGTCGAGTCGTTCATCAAGCCCATCGGCTGTCGCTGCGCCAAGTGCCGGCCGGCACTGCACGCCGCCAACGGCGACCGCGTTAAAGCGAAGATGAAAAATGGCGCTTGAGGTCGGCGAGGATCACCTTCGCCGCGTTGTGACCGGGCGCGCCGGTCACGCCACCACCGGGATGAGCGCCCGCGCCGCAGTGGTATAGCCCGCGCAAGGGTCCGCGATAGTCCGCATAGCCCAGCATGGGCCGCGCGGAGAACAACTGGTTCAGCGACAGCGCGCCGTGGAAGATGTCGCCTCCGACGAGACCGAACTCACGTTCCAGATCGAGAGGCGTTAGAGCCTGGCGCGCGATCACGCTCTTCGCGAAGCCGGGTGCATATTCATCCACCGTCGCAATCATGAGATCGGCCACCTCATCGCGCGCGTCGTCCCAACTGCGGCCATCGCCAAGTTCCGGTGCCACATGCTGACAGAACAGGCTTGCGACATGGGCGCCGGACGGCGCGAGACTGTCGTCGAGCGTCGAGGGAATGAGCATTTCGATAATGGGCACGCGGCTCCAGCCATGGGCGCGCGCGTCCCGATAGGCTTGGTCCATATAGGCCAAGCTCGGACCGATGATGATGCCGGCACCGTGATGGGGGCCCGCAGTTCTTCCCGGCAACGCGGTGAAGCTCGGCAGCTCCGACAGCGCAACATTCATGCGGAACGTGCCTGAGCAGCATTTGAAGCGTTCCATGCGTTCGGAGAACGCGCGCGGCAGCGCATCTTTCGACGTCAGCTGTGTGTAGAGCAGTTTGAGATTGACGTTGGCGGCAAGGGCACGGCCCTTGATCACTTGCCCGTTTCTTAAGGCAACGCCCACGGCCCTGCCCTGCTCGATCACCAGTTCGGCGACCTCGGCGTCCGTTTCGATGTCGACGCCGCACGCTGCGGCGGAGCTCGCCATGGCTTGGGTGATCGCACCCATCCCGCCAATGGCATGCCCCCAGGCGCCTTTCTTGCCGTTCACTTCGCCGAAGGCGTGGTGCAGCAGGACGTAGGCCGTGCCTGGGTCGAAGGGGCTTGCGTAGTTGCCGACGATGGAGTCGAAGCCGAGCAGCGCCTTGATGGGCTCGCTCTCGAACCAGTCGGATAAGAACTCCGCCGCAGGCTTCGTGAACAGGTCGAGCAGGAGGCGCTGCTCCTCCAGGTCGAGGCGGCGTAAATGATTGCCGAGCGTTCCAAGGTGAACCAGCTCTCGCAAGGCTGAAAGCGTCGCCCCTCTCACGACGTTAGGCGGCGCGGTCAGCACCAGCTTACGAAGCACGTCGGCGATCCGTGTGAGCGCGTGGCCATACGCATCGTAGCGGTTCGCGTCCCGTTGGCTGAACTTGGCGATCTCGGATTTGGTGCGGCCCTCGCCCGTGAGGAGATACTCGCCGCCGGGAAGCGGCAGAAAGTTCATCGCCGGCCGCTCGACGATGCGTAGCCCGTGGGCGGTGAGGTCGAGATCGGCAATGACTTTGGGGTTGAGCAGACTGACCGTATAGGCGGCCACTGAGTTGCGAAAACCGGGGTGGAACTCTTCGGTGACGGCGGCACCACCGACAACGCTGCGCCGCTCCAGCACCTTCACCTTGAGGCCGGCGCGGGCGAGATAGGCGGCGCAGACGAGGCCGTTGTGGCCTCCCCCGATGACCACGACATCGAAGGTTTGCGCGGGCACCGGAGCTTTCCTAGCGCGTCGTCACGCGGCCATAGATCCGCGCGGCGGCATAGGCGATGAGGGACAGGAACACGAGGCCCGCCAGGGCGCCGAGCACCGCGAGGACCATCGGCATGCGATCGGCTTCCGCCGCACCAAGCAGGTCGAAGCCTTGCACCGCCACGACCGCAATCATGCCAAGGCCCAGGATGAGGACCGTGACAGCAATCAGAAGCGCGAAGCGCCGGGCTTTACGCCGCTTCTCCAGCTTCAAGCTGAACATGACGGGACGTGGCACGGCTTCCCTTCCGCGGATCGGTGTACGAGGGGCTTCTCCGGGGTCCCGGACACGCCTCAAGGCGTGGATTTACAGCCCCATGTTCGCCCGTGTCGTACCCTTTGGCGGGCGCAGCGGCAACCGTGGCCCCCCTTTGAGGGCCATGCGGCTTCAGGGGTTGGCGTCTCTACTCTTGGGAAGTGGCTTGCGACGGCGCGGCCGTCTTCGCGACTGTCTTGCAATCGCCGAAGGTCGGGGTGTCGCCGTAGGTCAGGCACGTTGCCTGAGCGGCTTCCGAGGGCCCCAAGGTCATGGGCAGAAGCGGTGTCTGCTCGGTCACACAGCCGGCGAGCCCCGCCGGGGCCAGGACAATTGCCAGGACGATCAGAAGCCGTTTCATGGTCGAAATCCCCCGGATCGGTATCCGTGTGAACCAAGCCTAGAGATAGGCTCTGAAGCGCCAATTACAAGGGGAAAAGGGGCGGCTGCGCTTCAGGTCGCCGATCGCCACCCCCTTGGAAAGCCCTTAGGCCGGAAAGCCCTTAGGCCGATGGGTCGGCCGACGGATCGGCATAGAAGATATGCCGGCCAATCCGGGCGGTCAGCTCGAAATGCTTGGCCCAGTGCGGGTTCACATAGTCCGCGTGGTAGTGGGTCGCGGCAGCCAGCGATGCGAGGACCTGATACTCGGTTCCCTCCGGATCGTTGGCCATCAGCCATGCGGCATAGCCGCGAACGCGGGACCAGACCTGGCGCTCGCCGATCACGTCCGGTTTTCCGTCGCAGGCAAAGGAAAACTGGCAGCGATTGTGCCGGTGATCGTTCTGGTAGACCACGTCACAGATCGTGTCGGGATAGGAGCTGCTCTGGACGCGGTTCAAGATGACCCGGCCGACGGCCAGCTGGCCGCGCAGGGGCTCGCTACGCGCCTCGAAATAGATGCCTTCGGCGAGGCAGCGAAGCTGGCGTTCCGAAACCGTGTTGTAGCGCCGCGGGCGGACGCTCTGGTCCGCCATAGCGAACGCCGCAAGCTCAATGCCCTTGGTCGCTTCGATTACCGTTGCCGGCTCCTCAGAGACTGCAGATGGCTTACTGGCCTCATCTGCAAGTGCCGGGACCAACAACGCAAGAAGACCCAAGATAAGCAGGCCCGCATGCACGCAAATTGACCTCAAAACCCCCATAAATTTTCCTCAACAGTTGTTAACGTTTGCGAGTCGAACCCGCCGAGGGTGGGCTTTTGCTAGGAAATTCTGTCGAAGGCTGGATCAGGTTGTGACGAAACCGTGGTAACTCGGCGGAACTAGTGCGACATATTGTTCCTGCCTCAAGTTGTATCTTGAGGCTTCGGACAGCATGGTGCCGCCCGGCCGCACGACGGGTCGCCCCGACCCCATGCGAGTCCGCACTAATGCTCTGAAGTTAATGGGTTTTTCCTGCTAGGTGAGGCTCTTGATGATCTTCACCAAAATGAGCAGGATCACGGCCCCGATGAAGGCCATGATGATCGCGCCAAGGATGCCACCACCAAGGGTAAGCGTGAGGCCCAACTCAGGAAACAAGAAGCTCGCGATCAGGGCGCCGATGATGCCGATTACGATATCGCCGATGAGGCCGAATCCCGTCCCCCGAACGACGATGCCAGCCAGCCAGCCAGCAATGGCGCCGACGATCAGCGTGATAATGAGTGCAGTCAGCATGTCTTATCCCCCTCCGGTTGAAGACCGACCGGAAACTACCATGAGTCGGCCCCAGGGCACCTAATCCGGAGCAACGAGGTCGAGCCAGCGTTGCAGCGCCTCTTTGGAGGCCTTCGCGAAGGCCGGGAGATGCTCCCCGCTTGCCCCGATGATCGCTTCGGCGTCGAACCCGTTGGCGGCCATGTAATCCGCATTGTTGCGGCACATGACCTCGACCAGAGGGGCATCGACTTCGGCGTGATACTGGAAGCCGTAGACATTTGCACCGTGCCGGAAGAGCTGCCACTCCGTCAGCGCCGACGAGGCCAGATTGACGGCCCCCGGCACGCTCTCAATGCGATCCCCGTGAAAATGGTAGGCGAGCAAGGTCTTGGGATGTGCGCCGAGGATGGCGTCGTGTGCGCCCTCCGCGGTCAACTGAAGATCGTACCAGCCGATCTCCTTCTGCGCGCCGGGCACGACCTCGCCGCCGAGCGCCCGGGCGAGGATCTGCGCGCCGAGGCAAAACCCGGCAATGGGCTTGCCGGCGTCCATGAACTCCTGACAGAGCGCCATCTGACGGGCGAGATAGGGATACGCCTCCGTCTCGTAGGCACTTTGCGCGCCGCCGAGCACGACGAGCGCGCTGTAGTCCGCAGGGTCAAGATGATCGTAATCGGTGTCGAAGCCTAACACCGTGTCCTGCTGAAGCCCACGCTCGGCGATCAGCGTCGCCAGCTGGCCGGCGCCTTCCTTGGCATCATTCTGGATTACGAGAACAGGCTTCATCCGTGACGTATCTCAGCCCTACGGCTTGAGCACAAGCGGGACGACCGTGCGTCCCGGCGGATTGCCTTCGCCGCCCGAGGCATCCTCTTCGAACACTTCGAGATGGCCGACCTGCACAACGTTCACGTTATAGGGCACGGTGAAGGAGAACGCGCCCGGGCCATCGACGCCACCGCCTTGGGTGTTCCCGCTGGCCAGCTCCGACCCGTCGCGGCCAAGAAGCTTCCACTGGACGTTGCTCTCGAAGGTGCGCGAACACCCCTCGACTTCGAAACCCGTTGCGACACGCTCACCGGCCTCGGGCTCCGTTGCGATGACAAAGGCGGCTTCGTTGAACGCCCCATCGTCATTGTCGCAATTGTCGCTTTCCTCGCCCTCGACCCAATCACCCAACGCGCGGGCCGGCTCCGCCTGCATGACGAGTGCTATCCCGAAAGCGCCAAGCATTGCGCCGCAAATCATCATCCTTGTCGTGAAATGAGCCATGGCATCCTCCCTGGATTGTCAGGTTGCCAACGCGCCAGACGATCACCAGCCTACGCCGCCAACCTCAATGCTACAATGTTCAGTGTCCAACCCGGGTTCCATGTCACCGAGGTCACGACGCACACTCTCTTGAGCGAGATGCTCCCATCACGCCCGCTTGCTTTTCCCTCCTGGCTATTGTGCTGTTGGGAACACGCTTCGTCCAAGGGTTCATCTTCTGGGGCGGCGCGAGCCGCCGGCTGTTCTACGACTTCCATGAGATCGCCGGCGTCGATCACGCGGTGAAGCTCGATTTCGAGGCCGCGGGTTTCGTCGCCAACAAGCTGGTTCATGCCCTGCCCGGAGCGTTGTGGGTGCAAGCGCCTCTCGAGTGGACGCTGCAATACCCGGATTTGATCCTCGCCTCGGTTTGGAGTTGGACGTTTGCCGAGCTTGCCGTGGGCCTTGGCCTGATCTTCGGCTTGGCAACCCGGCTCTGGGCATTCGTGAGCATCGGCCTCAATGTCGCGTTGATGCTGATCTTCGGGTGGATGGGCTCCACGTGCCTCGATGAGTGGACCATGGCGGTCTCCGGCGTCGCGATGAGCAGCGCCGTGTTCCTGGCCGGCGGCGGCACCATCGCGCTCGACCGCTTCATCGATCGTAGCGGGTGGGCGGCGCGCAACCCCTGGAGCGCCTGGGTATTCAGCGGCCCGCTGCCACCAGGAAAAACAAGGTCGCTCGGGCTGTTGTTGGCGGCCATAGCAGTCGTGTGCACGGTCGGCAGCTATCATCTCTTGTTCGGCGCCGTGGTGTCGCCGCTGCACGCACGGGTGAACTTCCATCGCCACCACATCGCCCTGTCGGAGACACGCCTCTCATCGGATGGCGCGGTGACCTTCGACGCCTATGTGGATGTCGGTCCCGACACGGGCGCGGCGTATGTCATCGCCGCTCGGCTGGTCGATACCGCAGGCGACACCGTTGCCGCCTGGGACGGGGTGGCGCTGGCCCAACTGCCCGATAGCGCCATACGCAATACCTATCCGTATGCGTGGGCGTCGCACTTCAAGACTGAGACGATCGGGTTTAGCGGGCAGACCGGCGCCAGGGCGCGCATCACATTGCCTCCGGCAGAGACGGCACCGGCCGGTGGCGCGGCGTCGCTCGAGCTCGAAGCGATTAATGGAGCCATGTGGCGAACGGAGCTCTCACCGAAATAGTTGTCTTCGACTAATGGAGGGGCCGCTTTGTGTCCCGTCCTTGGTTAGACTTCCGCCACGCGACGGCACGAGACCGCAAGGAGGAGACGCATGGCCAGCCCGACACTTCGCACGCTCACAGGTATGGACCCGAACCCATCGCCGATTTCCGATAGCGCTTTGGTGTTGATCGACTGTCAGCAGACCTATCGTGAGGGCGTCATGCGGCTCGAGGGCGTTGAGCCTGCGCTGAAAGAGGCCGCCACCCTTCTCAAACGATTCCGCGAGGCTGGCCGTCCCGTGATCCACATCATGCACGATGCCGGTGTTGGGACGCCATACGACATCACCGCGCCGATCGGCCAGATCGCCGATGTGGTGGCACCGATCGAGGGCGAGACGATCATCGTCAAAAAGTTCCCAAGCTCCTTCGAACAAACCACGCTCGATGCCGAGCTGAAGAAGCTCGGCGTCAAGGACGTCGTCTATGCCGGCTTCATGACGCATATGTGCGTGAACTCGACCACGCGTGCCTCGTTCAACCACGGCTACGCGAATACGGTCGTTGCCGGCGCCACGGCGACACGCAGCATTCCGAACCCCGCGACGGGCGCGGACGTCTCCGCAGCGCAGTTGCAGGATGCCAGCCTCTCGGCGCTCGGCGACATGTTCGCCGTGGTCGTGCCGCACGAGGCCGACGTCACGGACTAAGCTCTGTTGGCCGCGAGCGTCTGCATGAGGAGAGCCTTCGCCTTGTCGTAGATGCCGGGGGCTTCGCTCTCGCGCGGACCGGCAATGCAAATCGCCTGTGCGCCCCGCTCTCTCAAGACGTCTTCCATTTGCCGCAACGCATCCGGGCTATCCATGTCGATGACAACATGCGGCTTGCCGAGCGCTTGCGCTTTCTCAACGGCAAGCGCGGTGCCTTTGGAGACGGTAAGCCCACGTCCATCGACAAGCACCAGCAAGGCATCGCTGTCGCGAACGTTCCATTCGGTGCGCTGTTCCGGCACCCGCGCCGGGGTCTCTTTGAGACCGGGGTAGCGCGCAAAGACTCCGGGCGGCTCGGGCCAATCCTCCGCCCAGCCGCCTTGGGGACACCAACCACGATATGGGAGGCCCGCGGCAAGGCCTGCGTCCAGAGCCGCGCGGTCCACGCCCGTCTGCCCGCCAGAGACGACCGTCACCATATCGTGTCCTCGTGAAGCGTTGCGCTCAATGCCGGAAGGCGCATCATGGGCGAAAAGGGGGAGACCGTCATGCCATCCATCAAACTGCTGCTCCTTGGCTTCGCCGCCGGGTTCCTCGCCACGCTGATCTTCCATCAGGGGCTTTGGTTCATCTTCAACCAGACAGGCGTCATCCCCCCATCGCGTCCCGCCTGGTCAATGGACCCGATCCCGCCCCTCGATATTCCTTCGGTTCTGTCGAAAGCCTTTTGGGGCGGTCTTTGGGGCCTCGTGCTTGTGCTCCTCCTTGGACAGCTCGAAGGCGCCAGCTATTGGATCGCCTGGATCCTTGTCGGCGCCGTGGCGCTCACAGCCGTCGCCTTTTTCGTCGTGCCCCTCCTGAAGGGGCAACCGATGCAGGCGATGGGTCCGCGCTTTCTGATCGGGCTTTCGGTGAACGGCGCCTGGGGCTTCGGCACGGCTCTACTGCTACGCCTGTTCAGTGCGTTCCGCTAAGGGGCTCAAGATGCCGCCGCGAGCTCCGCATCGAGCGCGACGGTACGCTGGAGCGCAGGCCTCTCCTCAAGACGGCCGACGTAGTCCGTGAACTCCTGCCGGTCGGGCATGAGCTTGAACTGCAAGCCCCAGCGAACGATGGAGCCGACAATCACGTCGGCGGCGGTGAACTGATCGCCCAAGAGATAAGGCCCAGCCTCGACCGCCTTGGCCGTGACGTCCATGACGGAGTCGTAGTCGCCATAGCCGAGTGCCCCACGCCGCGGTTTCTCCTTGTGCGGATAGGCATGATCCACCGTCGCAGGCTCGATGCAGCCTGCCGCGAAGAACAACCATCTGAGATAGGGTCCGCGGCGCGGATCGCCGACAGGCGCGTTCAGTTTGGCAGCGGGGAATTCGTCGGCAAGATAGGTGCAGATCGCCGCCGACTCGGTGACAATGACATCGCCATGGCGCAACGCGGGCACCTTGCCCATGGGGTTGATCGCCAGGTAGTCGGGCGCCTGTTGCTCACCTTTGACCAAACTCAACAGGTGAATATCGTAAGGCTCGCCGAGCTCCTCCAGCATCCAGCGTACGATGGATGAGCGCGACGGCGCGGCGTGGTAAAGCGTAAGAACTGCCATGTTCATGGTCTCCACTGATACGGCGGCACGATAGCGCGACGCCGCCACCTAAAGAAGACGCTCATGACCGCCGCAAAGACCAAATCCGCCTCAGCCAAAGAGCCTCCCGCCAAGAAAGACGAGGCTGAGGCCGAAGCTCCGCCGCTTCGCGAGCGGTTGCGGCTGCTCTATCACGGCCGCAGCCTGGCGGCACACCGCTTCCGCTACGCGCTTCTGGCCTTCGACATCGTCACGGTTCTGTTCATCATCGCCACGTCGTTCATGCCGCGCGAGCCGTGGATCGAGTATCTCGATCTCATCTTCGGCTTGGTGATCCTCGCCGATTTCTGTGCCCGCATCTGGGTGAGCCCGCATCCCGCGCGTGAATTCACACATCCGGCCACTTGGGCGGACATGGTGGCGATCTTCTCGTTCCTCGCGCCGATCGTCGGCGAAGGGCTTGGCTTCCTGCGTGTCTTGCGGACGTTGCGGCTGCTGCACACCTATCAACTCGTCGCGCGTTTGCGCGCCGACAGCCCGTTCTTCCGGCGGAATGAAGAGACCATCACCGCGGTGATCAACCTCATCGTGTTTGTCTTCGTCATGACGGGGATCGTCTACGAGACGCAGCATTGGCGGAACCCTGCCATCGCCAACTATGTCGATGCGCTCTATTTCACCGTGACGGCGCTCACCACCACGGGCTTTGGCGACATCACCTTGCAGGGTTCGCTGGGGCGGCTCACCGCCGTGGTCATTATGATTTTCGGCGTGACCTTGTTCTTGCGGCTGCTGCAAACCTTGTTGCGGCCGCAAAAGGTGCGCTTCCCCTGCCCCAAATGCGGATTGCAGCGGCACGAGGTGGACTCGGTTTGCTGCAAGGCGTGCGGGACCCGGCTCAACATTCCCGATGAAGGCCGCTTCTAGCGAGGCCTGCCATGGCATCGAAGGAGCCGAAACGCTGGTCCCGGAACGTGACGGAGCACTCGCACGCGCTCCGTCTGGAGCAAGGCGTCTTTATCCTCAAAGACCCGAAGAAGATCGCCGCATCGCTGAAACGCTCCGCCGAGGCGAGCACGCGCCGTAAGGCCGACCCCTTCCGCTCAGCCATGTCTATGCTGGTGTTCTACATCAATCGCGCTGGCAAGAACCTGTCGGAACAGGACCGGGCGCGCCTGGAGGCGGCGAAGGACGAGCTCCGCAAAGCATTCGGACGGCCAGTGGCGAAGTGATCCTAGGCTTTCCCAGCCTTGGCGAGGCTCCTCACCTCGTCGATCCCATGTTCGGCGTGCTGCGTGAACGTGGAGAGCACCGCGTCGAAAGTTGCCTCCATCGCTTCGTCACTGCCGCGCGTGGTCTGCAGCTCCTCGAACACGCCGCGATAGTCCGCGTAGCCTTGCAGCTCTTCGTGGCGCTGCCACCAAAAGTCGCCGACGACAAAGAACCGGGTCCAGGAAAACAAACAATCGGTCCAATCCTCCAGATAGGTCTGGAGGCGAAGGCGCGGTTCGGCGAGATGAACCTCGCCGTCCTTTTTGGTGACCTCTACCAGCCGGCCATCGAGGAAGTGATGCTCCGGACACTCCACGAAGACGAAGCTCATGCGGTTGTCATCCGGATGGAGATCGCGGGGATCGAACAGCTTGAAGTCGAGGCCGCGCAGGAGAACCTCGTCGAGCATGATGACATGCGGGCTCCCATCGTCCGGCTCGGTCACGGAGAGCCCGGCCTCGCGCGCACGGGCCACCAGCCTTTCGGGATGAGGCGCGATGGCGCTTGAGATCATAATCGGGCCGGAGAGTACCTCGTCGACGACTTCGATATTGGGCCGCGGCGGGGTGTGTCCCTCACCTACGAGGCTCAGCTGAGGACGTTCGCCCTGGCGCAGATACCCGTCGCTCAAATGAGCCAGGCGATGCAAATAGCTCAGCAGCCGATACCGGACTTTCGGATCTCGGCAGTTTCCTTTCCAGACGACATCGACGCAGGACATGGGGACACTAGACATGGGCAAGTACAAGGTGCTCCGCTGACACGAGATGAGAAGGCGCAAATGGCCCCCAAAGAGGGCCGCACATTGCCGCCGCAACTCGCTGCGCGCAAGCAGGTCCGGAAAACAAGGTTGCTCAGAGCTTCACCGGAAAGAATAAACGGCGTGGCCTCACCTGGAGGCCACGCCGCCTTCGGCCATGCAGGTCCCGGGCCTAGGGGGCCCCGGGGCGCGATAGCCGCATTGCCAGTTTAGTCTCCTGAGCCAGCCAGCATGCCGGCGACCTTCTCAGAAACCCATCCGAAGATCGCACCCACGATCATCGAAATGATGATGACAACCACAGGATTGTCCATGGAGACGTCGGTCAGTTTGCCGGCGCCGTTACCAAGCAGCGTCAGGGCCACCACAGAGGCGAAACCGTAAACCTGAGCGGGAATGGCGGCGAAAGCCGGAATATTGGCCAGCAGCACCATCACGGCAACGCCTACGCCGACGCACAACCCGGCCCAAATCGGCAGACCGATCTTGGCGCCGATCCCCGTCTGGGTCGCCACCCAGAGCGTGATACCGGCGATGATCGCCCCGGCGATATTGCCGAGGATAGCCGACGACAGGCCAGTTTCTGAGCCACCGCAATGGAAGAAGCATCCCCAAGCGATAAAGGCCGCCCAAATCGCCAACATGCCACCAAGCGGCCCTAAGAAGAGCCACGTGGCAATGGCGCCAAGAACACCAACACTAATTGCAAGAGCTGTATTCGCGGACATTTCACCCCCTTTTTTTGCGAAAAGAGAGCGGGCGGATCCGCCGATTGCCGGAAATCCACCGGCTCATTCCACGGAAGCCTGTGTTTGCATTTCGATTCGGCTTCCGGTTGCGACTATAGCCCAAAGTGGTGCCCGTCTGAACAAGGATTGGTCTTTTGCCCAAGAAATAGACACTCCTCCGGCGTGTCCCTCGAGGGGGTTCTGCTTGAAACTACTGGCCGCGCGGGCCTAGTTACGCAGGATGACGGACAGGGTTCATGTGATTGGCGGCGGACTGGCGGGCAGCGAGGCCGCTTGGCAGCTGGCGCGCGCGGGCGTGGCCGTGAGGCTGCACGAGATGCGCCCCCAGCGGCAGACCGAGGCGCACAAGACGGAGTCCCTCGCCGAACTCGTGTGCTCCAATTCGTTCCGCTCAGACGATTACGAGAGTAATGCCGTCGGGCTCCTGCATGAGGAGATGCGCCGGGCAGACTCGCTCATCATGGCGGCAGCCGATCAGCACAAATTACCAGCCGGCGGCGCGCTCGCGGTCGACCGGGACGACTTTGCCGGTGCGGTCACGGACGCGCTTCTCGACCATCCTCTGATCGAGATCAGCCGCGCGGAGGTCGAAGGCCTGCCGCCGGAAGGCTGGGACAGCGTCATCGTGGCCACGGGGCCCCTCACCTCGCCGTCGCTTGCTGACGCCGTCCGCGCGCTCACGGGCGAAGCGGAACTCGCCTTCTTCGACGCGATCGCGCCGATCGTTCATTTTGAGTCCATCGACATGGACGTTTGCTGGCGCCAGTCGCGCTACGACAAGGTGGGCCCGGGCGGTAGCGGCGCCGACTACATCAACTGCCCGCTCGACGAAGGCCAATACAACGCTTTCATCGATGCGCTGATCGCCGGCGAGAAGACGGCGTTCAAGGAGTTTGAGAAGACGCCTTACTTCGAAGGCTGCCTACCGATCGAGGTCATGGCGGAACGCGGGCGCGAGACGCTGCGCTATGGTCCGATGAAACCGGTGGGTTTGACGAACGCGCACAATCCGACCGTGAAGCCTTACGCCATCGTGCAACTGCGCCAGGACAATGCGCTCGGCACGTTGTGGAACATGGTTGGGTTCCAAACCAAGCTCCGCCACGGCGAGCAGACGCGCGTATTCCGCATGATTCCGGGATTGGAAGGCGCCGAGTTCGCGCGCCTCGGCGGGCTGCATCGCAACACCTTCCTCGACAGTCCGAAGCTGCTCGATCAAACCTTGCGCCTAAAGGCGGACAAACGGCTGCGCTTCGCCGGACAGGTGACGGGTGTGGAAGGCTATGTGGAGTCCGCCGCAATTGGCTTGATCGCGGGACGCTTCGCAGCAGCGGAGCGAACGGCCAAGCCGCTTCTCCCGCCGCCGCCAACGACAGCGCTCGGCGCCCTCCTCACCCATATCACTGGCGGTCATTTGAGCGCCGACGGCGAAGGCGCCGCGCGCAGCTTCCAACCGATGAATGTGAATTTCGGTCTGTTCCCGCCGGTGCCCGCGCCGCCGCGCCCACCGGGCAAGGCGAAGCGTGGCGCGAAGTCCCTCGCCCGCAAGCAGGCGATGTCCGCCCGCGCACTGGCCGATCTCGCCGCTTGGCTGGAAGGCACCGCGACGATCGCCGCCGAATAGTCGGCTCAACGCGACCGCATCAGGTGCCACAGCCGGGCGAGCGGGTTGATGCGCGCGGTCTGGCGCAATGGATCGCCGACTTTGGCCAGCGCCGCGAGATAGGGCTCGACAAGGCAGAGCGGCAGAAACGTGGCGCGGCCCGCCTCATCGAGACCGGCCCCCTTCATGCCTTCGCCGAACAAGTGGAACTGCGCCTCCTTTAGAGCCGCACGCGACTCCTCCCGCATCTCGGTGAGCAGCGCCTCAAGGCCGTCGCTCGTCTCCCCGGCGAAAATCGCCTGGGGCGAGGTCCCATGATGGGCCAGTGCATCAGACGCCAAATACGTGCGCCCTTTGGCGGCCAACACCGGCAGGCTGCGCATCACGCGGACCAGCCCATAAGCGCGCGCGCCAGCCTCCACCACCAGATCGCGTTTTTCGCCGCCGGCGCCGACAATGTCCGCGGCAAGCGCGAACAGCCCGCCCGTGGTGTCGAACAGATAGGCGTCGAGCGTCCGCGTATCCGGCATCACCGTCTCGCCGACATCGAAACTGCGCGCATCGATCAGGCCCGCAATGCGCTCACGAGATAATGTCCGCCGCGCCAGAACTTCGCCGAACGCGTCGGCGACCGGATTACCCGTGACGTCGCCGCTTGCCGCCCGTTCTATGGCCTCGCGCCACCATTGCAAGCGGATGGCGCCAAGCCCCGGCTCGCTCACCTGATCGGCGATGCGGGCCAGTTCGGCATTGAAGGCAAAGAGTGCAAAGAGGTCGGCGCGCGTTTCGGCCGGTGCAAACAGGGTCGCGATGGCGCGATCGGGATCGGCGTCGCGGGCGATGCGTCTGACCACGTCGCGCCGCTCGTCGTCACGCACAGGGCTACCTCACGGATTGGCGCGTGCCGCCGCCCTTGGAGAAAAGGCCTCGCGCTGCACGCCGAGGATGAGCTGCATCGGAGACGCCACGAAGATCGACGAGTAAGCGCCGACAATGATGCCGAAACACATGGCCAAGGCAAAGCCGTAGATAGCCTCCCCGCCGAAGAACAGGAACGGCATCATGGCCAGCAGGGTCGTCACATGGGTGAGGATCGCCCGCGACAGCATCTCGTTGATGGACAGGTCGAGCAGATTCTTGAGCGGCATACGCTTGTACTTGCGTAAATTCTCTCTGATGCGGTCGAAGATCACGACCTTGTCGTTCAGGGAGTAACCGATGATGGTCAGGATTGCCGCGATGCTCGATACATTGAACTCCAACTGGAGCAGCGCATAAAGCCCGATAGTCGCGGTGACATCGTGAACGAGCGATGCGACGGCAGCCACGGAGAACTGCCATTCGAAACGGAACCACACATAGATCATGATGCCGATCATCGCGACCACCACGGCGAGCGTGCCGCCGGCGATGAGCTCGCCCGAAATGGTGGGGCCGACAATTTCCGTACGGCGATACTCGACACTGTCGCCCAGCGCGTTCTTCACCCTGGCGATGGACTCTTGCTGCTCTTCTTCAGTGGGCTGCGAGGCAATGCGGATCAGCACCTCGTCGGGCTCGCCGAATTCCTGGATCTGCACCTCACCCAAACCGAGACCGCTGACCTTGCCGCGAATGTCGGCGAGGTTTGCCGGACTCTCCTTGGTCTTCACCTCGATCAGGGTGCCCCCTTGGAAGTCGATGCCCATATTGAGCCCGATCGTAGCCACGAGGATCAGCGGTACGACCGTCAGAAAGGCGGAGACGAACCACGTAACGGCACGTTGACCGACGAAATCGATCTTGGTGTCGGCGGGAATGAAGGTGATGCCGCGGAACATTCTTGGATAACCCTAGATTGGGAGCTCTTTTGGCCGCGTCCACCGCAACCAGTAAGCAATCATCATGCGCGTCACAGTGACGGCGGTGAACATGGACGCCAACACACCGATCGTCAGCGTGACGGCAAAACCACGGATCGGGCCCGACCCGAGCCAGAACAGCACAAGCACGGCGATCAGCGTGGTGACGTTGGAGTCGATAATGGTGATCAGCGCCCGCGAATAACCGGAGTCGATGGCGGCAATAGGCGACTTGCCCGCCCTCTTCTCCTCTCGGATACGCTCGTTGATGAGCACGTTCGCATCCACGGCGATACCGATGACGAGCACGATGCCCGCGATGCCGGGCAGCGTCAGCGTGGCGCCGATGAGCGATAGCACCGCGAAGATCAGCGCGATATTCACCAGGAGCGCCAGATTCGCAAAAAAGCCGAACAGGCCGTAAGCGGCGAACATGAACAGCACGACGAGCAGCAAGCCCGCGATGGCGGCCTTCTTGCCGCTTTCAATTGAGTCCGCACCGAGGCTCGCACCGACCGTCCGCTCTTCAATGACGGTGAGCTTGGCGGGTAGCGCGCCGGAGCGCAGAAGCACCGAGAGGTCGTTCGCCTCCTGCACCGTGAAGTTTCCGCTGATCTGTCCAGTACCGCCGAGGATCGGCTCGCGGATGACGGGGGCCGAGATCACCTTGTTGTCGAGAACGATGGCAAACGGCAGTCCGACATTCTCCTGGGTGGCGCGGCCAAAACGCTTGGCGCCCGCCGCATCGAAGCGGAACGTCACCACGGGCTCGCCGGTCCGTGAATCGAATCCCGGCTGCGCGTCGACCAGGTTTTCGCCGCTGACCAAGACGCGGTCTTTGAGCACGTAAGGAACGGGCGGGTCGTCGGACGAATAGAGGAGCTCGTCTCCTGGCGGTACCTTCTTGCTGACCTCGACCTCGGCGGCATTCACCGTGGAATCGACCATCTTGAATTCGAGCTTTCCGGTCTCACCGATCAGGGACTTCAGCCGCTGCACGTCCGTCACGCCGGGAACTTGGACGAGAATGCGGTTGCGTCCTTCGCGCTGGATGCTGGGCTCGGTGGTGCCGAAGGCGTCAATGCGGCGCCGAATGGTTTCGATCGAGGCTTGGATGGCCGAGTTGATCCTGTCCGTCAGGCCAACCTCAGTCACGGTCAACGTGATCTTGTCGGCGTCGCGCGTCACTTCGAGATTGTTGCCGGCGAACCCGCCGAACACATCGCCACCGACCGGCACGGATTGTTTCTTCAGCTCCGTGTAGGCCTTGTCCATGTCGTCGGGCTTGCGGATGCGTACCGACACGCTGCGGCCCGCTACGTTCTGGGAGAGGTCGGTGTAGCCGATACGATTACTGCGCAAGCCCTCGCGCACATCACCTCTGATTGTGCCGAGCCAATCGTCGACCAGTTCCTTATCGTCGATCCGGTAGAGCAGATGCGCACCGCCCTGAAGGTCGAGGCCGAGATTGACTTGCTTGTGAGGAAACCAACTCGGAAGCCCTTGAAGGCTCGAAGACGGAAACAGATTGGGAATTGCGAAAATGAAGCCGGCAAGCACAATACCGAACACCAAGATCAGCTTCCATTTTTGGAAATGCAGCATTGCCGGGTTTAACTCTCCAGATCAGACGACGTTTTGCGGGACTATTTGGCTTCGGACTTCGACGATGAAGCGCCGCCCGCCTCATCCTTCCCGCGCACCTCTGACACGGTCGGACGCAGAACCTTGATGCGCACGCCGTCGGAGATCTCGAGCTGAAGCTCGTTATCCTCCACCTTCGTCACCTTGCCGAGGATGCCCCCCGAGGTCACCACGGTGTCGCCGCGGCGAATGGAGGCGATCATCTCGCGATGCTCCTTCATCCGCTTCTGCTGCGGCCGGATCATCAGGAAATACATGATGCCGATGATGAGGATGGTTGGGACGAGCAAGCTGTTCAGCATCTCGAATGCTCCACCGCTTGCTTGCGCGTATGCGAAACCGTCCATTGCGAGTGTCCCCTGCTTGGCTAAGGTAAGGCCGCTTTCGGCCGGGTTGGCGTGTCTCGCGGCGTGGCGAGCAGGCTCTTATCGCGCGATTGGGCCGGACTATACTGAGCCTGAACGCCTTTGCAACGGGGCCCGCATGAACTTTCAGGAGCCAATTTCGGGATTTATGGAGCGAATTGCCCATGCGCTGGAGCGACTTGGCCCCGCCCGGCCGCAAACGCCGGATTTCGCCCACGCCGGCGCCTTCGTCTTTCAGGCCGAATCGGAGCGCTTCGCGCCGGTCTCTTCGGTCAACCGGGTGCCCCTGGAGCTGCTCAAGGGCATCGACCGCAACCGCAACGCGCTTCTAGCCAATACCGACCGTTTTGCGCGTGGCCTTCCGGCCAACAACGCTCTCCTGTGGGGCGCCCGGGGCATGGGCAAGAGCTCCCTTATCAAGGCGGCGCATGGGGCCTTTCCCGGCTTGAAGCTCGTGGAAATCCACCGCGAGGACATCGCCGCCCTGCCCCGGCTTTTGACTTATTTGCGCGCCGCGCCCCAGTGCCGCTTCATTCTCTTCTGCGACGACCTCTCCTTCGAGGCCGTCGATAGCTCGTACAAATCGCTCAAGGCGGTGCTGGAAGGCGGCATTGAAGGCCGTCCCGACAACGTGCTGCTTTATGCCACGTCAAATAGGCGCCACCTGATGCCCCGCGAGATGGTGGAGAACGAGCGCTCCACGGCCATCAACCCATCGGAGGCCGTCGAGGAGAAGCTGTCCCTGTCCGACCGGTTTGGTCTGTGGATCGGCTTCCACAATTGCAGCCAGGATGAATATCTCGCCATGGTGCGGAGCTATGCCGATCACTACGGGCTCGACGTCCCCGACGCGCACTTGACCCAGGAAGCGCTTGAGTGGGCGCGCGGACGCGGCAGCCGCTCTGGCCGGGTCGCTTGGCAGTTCATTCAGGACTTGGCCGGACGCCTCGGCAAGCAGCTTGACGGCTAGCTGGCTTGAGCGGCCATGCTGCTCATGTACTTCGTCGGATCGACGGGGCGTGAGCCTTTGCGCAGTTCGAAATGGACTTGCGGCTTTGAAACTGAGCCCGTGGTGCCGGCCTTGCCGATCACCTGGCCGCGCTTCACCTTGTCGCCGCGCTTGACCAGAAGCGTCTCGTTGTTGGCGTAGGCCGACACCCAATTGTTGGCATGCCGGACCAGCACCAGATTGCCGTAGCCCTTCAACTCGCTGCCGGCATAGGCCACGACGCCGTTCTCGGCCGCCTTCACGGGCGTTCCTTGCGGAACCGAGATGTTGATGCCGTCATTGTGCCCGCCATCGGGCTTGGTGCCGAAACCGGAAATCACACGGCCCTTGACCGGCCAGCGGAAGCTATTGCCCGTCATAGGCTCCGGGTTCGGAAGCTGTGCGGTGCTGGTGACCTTTTGGGGCGTCTTGCTGGCAACCTTTGAAGCACTTGTGGTGCTCTGCGTCGTTTCAGTCGGCGCAGGTGTCCCCGGGGCCTGGATGGTGGTGGTCTTGACCTTGCGTGCACCGCTTGACGCAGGAGCCGGCGCTGGGGCTGGGGCTTGAGCAACCGCCGGTGCGGGAGCCTGAGGCGATGCTACCGGCATGCGCGGCGCTGGCTTTGGCGCGGCTGCCATCTTGGCGCCCGGCATGATCAACACCTGGCCTTCGCGCAAACGCCCATCGGCTAAGTTGTTGGCGCTCTGGATGGTGTCGATGGGAACGCCATAACGTTGCGACAGACCGGAAAGCGTGTCGCCTTGTTTAACCTTGATGCGCGGGCCCGAGGCCTGCGTCATGGGCGCTGGCACAGGCGGCTTCGCCGAACGCGGCGTGCCGTAATAGCGTGGCTTGCTGGTGTCGTACGCGGCCGTGGATTGAGGCGGCGGAGTCGAGCGCGCGATCTGGCCCGAGCCACTGGAGCCGTTGTAGACCGACTGAGACGGGACAGGCAGCGAGGCCGTGGTGGACGGATCGGCGAGAGCGTCGCTGTCGCTGAGACTGTAGGGAGAATCATCGAAACGCGCGCTGGAGCTGCAGCCTGCCATCGCAAACGCAAGACCCACTGCCGCGACCACACGCACCGTGCCGCGGCCAAACTCCGAACAGAACGCTCCGCGCATCCGCCGTTGACCCTCTTTACGCAATACCCGTTGGGTGTAGTAAAGCGCGCTGGCGGTAAACAACGCATTAAGCCTTAGCGCAGCTGCCTAATTTCGGATCAATCGCGCTTCACCCGGCCATGCACCAGGGGCACGAAGCGCACCGGCAGGAGCGGCGTTTCCACCATGCCTTCCTCGGTCTTGTCGATCTGCACGAGATACTGGGAGTCCCGGTTCTCGCCGAGCGGGATGATCATGCGGCCGCCGTCTTTCAACTGATCGAGCAGCGCGGCGGGCGCATCGAGGGCCGCGGCGGTGACGATGATGCGGTCGAACGGGGCTTGCGGCGGCCAGCCCAGCCAGCCGTCGCCGATGATCGTGGTGACGTTGGCGATCTTGAGATCGGCCAAGCGCGCTTCCGCCACCTTCTGCAGCTCGCGCCACCGCTCGACCGTGTAGACGCGCCGGCACAGATGCGACAGGACGGTGGCCTGATAGCCCGAGCCGGTGCCAACCTCCAGGACCTTGTGCGTCGGCTCCAACTCAAGCTTTTCGGTCATGTAGGCGACGACGAAAGGCTGCGAGATGGTTTGCCCACATTCGATAGGCAGCGCGATGTCCTGATAGGCGTGCTCGGTGAAGGCTTCGTCGACGAACGTCTCACGCGGGACGGCCTCCATGGCGCGCAGCACTTTGGGGTCGCGGATACCGCGACGCCGAAGCTGCATGATGAGGCCGATTTGGTCCTGAGCGCTTGCCATCCCGTCCCCCTCCGCGAGGCGGGTCCCCCGCGAGCGGGTTTTCGGCAGAGTATCAGCCGATTCTAGGGCCCGTTCCCATGAACTATTTGTCTTTTTCGCCGAGAACCTCGGCCAACGCGCCCAGCGTCTGCCGGTCGGTGAAGTCGAGACAGAGCGGCGTGACGGAAATTAGATTGGCACGGATCGCCGACAAATCGGTGTCCTTCGGCGGATTGGAGCCGCGCTTGGCAATGCCGATCCAATAATAGGCCTTGCCGCGCACATCCATGCGCGCGTCGATGTCGAGCAGCGCGGTGTCGCGCAAACCCTGCACCGTCGCCGCCATACCCTTGACCTGGTTAGGCTCGCAATCGGGGAAATTGACGTTGAGCACGGTGCTCTTGGGCCAGCCCGCGTCGAGCAGCTTGCGCACCAGGCCCGCGCCGTGAACCATCGGCGTGTCCCAGGCCGGCACGCCCGTGTCATAGGAGCCGATGGCGAGGCTGAGCGCGATGGACGGCACGCCCAGCAGCGAGCCCTCGATGGCGCCGGCTACGGTGCCGGAATAGTTCACGTCGTCGGCGAGGTTCTGGCCGCGATTGACACCGGACAGCACGAGGTCGGGCGGATTGTCCTTGAGGAGGTAGCGCACGCCCATGATGACGCAATCGGTGGGTGTGCCCTTCACGGCAAAGCGGCGCTTGGCGAGCTCGCGCATACGCAACGGCTCAGCCAACGTCAAAGAATGCGAGGCGCCTGAGTTGTCCGTATCCGGCGCCACCACCCAGACATCGTCGGTGAGGTCCGTGGCGATCTTTTCCAGGACGTCGAGGCCAGCCGCTTCGATGCCGTCGTCATTGGTGATGAGGACGCGCATTTTGCGAGTCCTTTCCGATGGTTTTGTTCGGTTGTTCTCTTTTTGAGTCATCTCAACAAGCACCCGTCATGGCCGGGCTTGTCCCGGCCATCCACGTCTTGCCCTGTCGCACTACACCAATCGTGGATGCCCGGCACACGGCCGGGCATGACGATGAATGTGTGGCCAGAGGCGCAAGATCACGAGGGCGCGCGATCACTTGGGTGCTTCGATCCGCGTCAGCCCACCCATATAGGGCTGAAGCGCCTCGGGAACGCGCACGCTGCCGTCCGCCTCCTGGTAGTTCTCCAGCACGGCGATGAGCGCACGGCCTACGGCAACGCCGGAGCCGTTCAGCGTGTGCACGAACTCGGTCGCCTTGCGATCCTTCGGGCGGTAGCGCGCGTTCATGCGCCGGGCCTGGAAGTCGCCGCAGTTCGAGCAGGACGAAATTTCGCGGTACATCCCCTGCCCCGGCAGCCAGACCTCGATGTCGTAAGTCTTCCGCGCGCCGAAGCCCATATCGCCCGTGGACAGCACCACCACGCGATAGGGAAGTCCGAGTCGTTTCAACACGGTCTCGGCGCAGGCTGTCATGCGCTCGTGTTCTTCGGCGGACGCTTCCGGCGTCGTCACCGAGACCATTTCCACTTTGTAGAACTGATGCTGGCGGATCATGCCGCGCGTGTCCTTGCCGGCCGCACCGGCTTCGGCACGGAAGCAATACGTGCCCGCCGTGACCCGCATCGGCAGCTTCGCTTCGTCGGCAATGTCGTCACGCGCGAGATTGGTCAGCGGCACCTCGGCGGTCGGGATGAGCCAGTAATCGTCGCCGGCCGCGAACTGATCCTCACGAAACTTTGGCAGCTGCGCGGTGCCGAACATGGCATCGTCGCGCACGAGAAGCGGCGGGTTCACTTCGGTGTAGCCGTGCTCAGACGTATGCAGGTCGAGCATGAACTGGGCGAGTGCGCGTTCGAGCCGCGCCAGCGGACCTTTCAGCACGACGAAGCGGGCGCCGGAGAGCTTGGCCGCGGTCTCGAAGTCCATGAGACCGAGTTCCTCGCCGATCTCGAAATGCTGCTTGGGCGTAAAGTCGAACGCTGGCGGCTCGCCGACCTTGCGCAGCTCGACATTCTCCCGCTCGTCTTCGCCCACGGGCACGTCGTCCGCGGGCATATTGGGAATGCCGGCGAGAAGCTCACGAAGGCTCCCATCGAGCAAACGCTTGGCGGACTCGCGATCCTGGATGATGTCTTTCAGCCCGGCGACCTTCTCCAGAAGGCTCGCCGCTTCCGCCTCGTCCTTGGCTTGCTTGGCCTTGCCGATCGCCTTGGAGGCGGTGTTGGCGCTGGCTTGCGCCTCCTCCAAAGTCTGAATCGTTTCGCGGCGTTCCTCGTCCAGCTTGAGGATATGATTCAGCGTGCCTTGCGGACTTTCGAAGCCACGGTCGGTCAGGCCTTTGACGAAGGCCTCCGGGTTCTCACGTATCCATTTGACGTCAAGCACGGGGGGCAATCTCTTTCATCGACTCGAAGGGGCGGTTTGCGTGGTTCCCCGTATAGAGCGGCACCTTGGGCTTGTCATCGGTCCCCTTGTCTCAGGGCGTGGACCTGCCTCACGATGACGGAGATGCTGCGGCCGCGCCAGAGGCGGCGCGCTTCTTCTCCACGAGCTTCACGGCGAAAATGGAGAGCTCATAGAGCCCGAGCGTCGGGATGGCCAAGGCGAGTTGGCTGACCGGATCCGGCGGCGTGAGGATTGCCGCTGCCACGAACACGCCGAGAATGGCGTGCCGGCGGTAATATTTCAGCTGATCAGACGTCACCAGGCCGGCGCGGGCCAGCAGGGTCAGCAGCACCGGCAACTGGAAGCAGATGCCGAAGCCCAAGATCAACATCATGATCAGCGACAGATACTCGCTGACCTTGGCGGTCAGCAAGATTTCCACATCGCCCGTCTGCTGCATCGACAGGAAAAACGTCATGGCCAGCGGCATGGCCACGAAATAGACGAGCGCGGCGCCGATTAGAAACAGGATTGGCGTGGCGATGAGGAACGGCAGGAACGCCTTCCGCTCGGCCCGGTAGAGGCCTGGCGCCACGAACATATAGAGCTGCGTGGCGATGACGGGGAAGGCGACAAAAATGGCGCCGAACAGCGCGAGCTTCACTTGCGTGAAGAAGAACTCCTGCGGCGCGGTATAGATCAGCTCGATGGGCACATCGATGCCCGCGGCGACGCGATACGGCCACAGCAAAAGATTGTAGATCGGCTTGGCGAACCAGAAGCAGACCACGAAGGCGGCGAAGATCGCCGCCAGCGACCACATCAAGCGCCGACGGAGCTCGACCAAGTGCTCAATGAGCGGCGCCTTGGTGGCGTCGATGTCGTCTCGCTCGCTCACCGCTTCCGCCTCGTCTTCGTCGTGGTTCTCTTGTCCGCTGTCTTACGCTTGGGTGACGCCGCTTTACGCTTGGGTGACGCTTTGCGCTTGGGCGCTGCCGTTTTACGCGGCGTCTTCTTGGCCGCCGTTTTCTTGGCTGACGCCTTCTTGGTCCGTGCCGTCTTCGCGCGCGGCGCGATGGCGTGCTCGATGGACTGCGCCGCCGGCGTCGTCGGCGTCATCAGCGGAGTGTCGGGGGGCGGCGCAAAGTCGGCCATCGTGCCCATGTTGGAGCGAATGGCCTCGATGTTCTTGCGCACCTCGTCGGCCTCGCTTTCGGCCAAGGCCTCATCGAATTGGCGTTGGAAGTCGGCGGCCGCGCGGCGCAGCTTGCCCGCATAGACCCCGAAGGTCCGCATCAGCTTCGGCAGATCCTTGGGACCCACCACGACGATCGCCACAATGGCGACCAGCAAAAGTTCGGACCATCCGATGTTGAGCATGCGTTCGAGGTGTCAGAGCCAACGATTGCCGCGCGCAAGAACGTCCGGCGCGCGAGAGACACTCCACGTCATTGTAGAGCTCAGCTTGACTTCTGTTTGCGCGGCGCGCGGGCGCGCGACTTCGGCGCTGGCGTTTCGTGATCGATCACCTTGGCATCGGCCTTCTCGTCGTCATCGGCAAGCCCCGACTTGAAGCTCTTGATGCCTTTGGCTACGTCGCCCATCAGATCGGAAATCTTGCCGCGCCCGAACAGCAGTACGAACAGCACCAGTACGATCAGGATTTGCCACCAACTCGGTCCCATGAAAGGCCTCCAGCGAGGGGCGAACCCCCGCGCATTATCAAAGAGTTGCCGTCACTATGGCAGCAAAGGCGCCCCGCTCGCAAGCCGGGCTCCCTTTAAGGTGAAGGCCCCTCGTCCCCGTTTCCGGCTTCGAAGATGAGGATCGCGCCTTCATCCACGGCAACGCCGACCTCGGCGCCTTTCTCAGGCACGTCCGCCTCCCGGACGCGCGCCAGCACGGGATCGTCGAGCCCCTGCACGGCGACCTCAACCAGCCCCACGTCGCCGAGAAAGCGGGTGTCGAGGATGCGTCCCGGCGTACCTTTGCCGGGCTTAAGCAGCCGCACGCCGCTTTGGCGAACACAAACGATGGCGTCGGTTCCCTCCGCCAGCCCTTTGGCTGGAAACGTGCCGAGCGGCGTTTCGGCCCGGCCTCCGCGCACGGTGCTGCGCATCTCGTTGAGGTCCGAGAAAACACGCGCGGCGAAGAGCGTGCTTGGCGCGCGATAAAGCTCCGGCGCGGTGCCCGTCTGCACGATGCGCCCCTTTTGCATGAGCGCGACGCGATCGCCCATGCGCATGGCTTCCTCCGCGTCATGGGTCACCACGATGCAGGTCGCGCGGGCCTCGCGCACGATGGCGAGCGTATCCTCGCGCATGGCCTCGCGCAGTTGGGAGTCGAGACCGGAAAACGGCTCGTCCATGAGGATCACGCCGGGCCGCGGCGCGATGGCGCGGGCAAGCGCCACACGCTGCTGCTCGCCGCCGGACAAAATGTGCGGATACTCCTTGGCGTATTGGGCAAGCCCCACGCGCTCCAGCGCGTGCAACGCCTCGGCGCGGCCTTGCGATTTGGTCAGCGACCGCAAGCCGAACGCGACGTTGTCGAGAATGCTTAAGTGAGGAAAGAGCGCGAAGTCCTGGAACATGAGCCCCACGCCGCGCTTTTCCGGCGACACAAAACGGTTCGGCCCGGCGACCTCCTCTGCGTCGACGAGGACGCGTCCCGAGGACGGCCGTTCCACGCCCGCCGCAATCCGCAGCAAGGTGGTCTTGCCGCAGCCGGAAGGGCCCAGAAGGCACAAGACCGTGCTGGCGGGCACTTCGAGGGTGACGTCTTGGAGCGCGTATGCCTCGCCGTAGCGGCGCCACACATGCTCCAGGTCCAGACGCGCAGCGAAGGTCACGGCGGTCGTGCCACGCACTGCTTTGCCGCGAGCGGCTTTGCGGACCGCACGCTTTGCGGCGGCGGCTTCGCTCAATGAGCGGGTCCGTATCTTGAGAAACTCAAGCATCAGGCTGGTCTACGCGAGGGGCGCCCCTCAAGGCAACGCCCTACCCTCATGCAATGAGGCGCGAGGGGCGGCTCTAGGCCTTTTCGCCCGCGCTGCCTTCCTGCTCTTCCGTATCGCCAGCGCCCAGAGGCTCGTCGTCTTCGCCCTCGCCCAGCGGCTCTTCCTCCAGCGGCGTCTCGTCCTCGCGCAAGTCGGGCGCATCGTCCGGGTTCGGCATGGCGAATCCAGGCGGCAGGTTGGAATCCAGGAGACCGGCACCCTTCAGCTCGGAAAGCCCCGGCAGGTCCTGGATCTGCTCGAAGCCGAAATGCTCCAGGAAATACTCCGTTGTGCCATAGGTGACGGGACGCCCCGGTGCGCGGCGGCGGCCCCTGAGCTTGATCCAGCCGGTCTCCAGAAGAACGTCAATCGTCCCCTTGGACGTGGACACGCCCCGGATCTCCTCGATCTCGGCACGGGTCACAGGCTGGTGGTAGGCGATGATCGCCAGGGTCTCCAGGGCCGCGCGCGACAGGCGGCGTTGCTGCACGGCCTGGCGCTCCAGCAGGAAGGACAGGTCGTCGGCGGTACGGAAGGCCCACTTTCCGGCCACGCGTACGACATTGACGCCACGGCCGGCATAGAGGCCTTGCAGCTCCTCCAGCAACGCCTTCACGTCTTCGCCCTCGCCGAAATGCTTCGCCAGTTCCGCCTCTTTGAGCGGCTCGGGCGCGGCGAACAGCAGAGCCTCGATGATCCGCAGCTTCTCGCGCCGATCGGCGGAGGGCAGCGCCATCACGTTGGACGGCAGCGGCAGCATGGGCGCTTGCACGCTCTGCTCGTCCTCTTCCGCCGTCATGTCCTCTGCCCTTTCCGCTTGGTTCATTGTCATTGGCATCCCCGCATCCGTCTTCTTTGTATGTTCTGCGACCACCGCACGCATCGCCTGATCCAGCTTCACCAGGGCCGACCCGCCTTTGGCCTCGCCCTCATCCTCCGACAGCTTCGATATGTCGGAGAGCACCGCGGTCAGGTTCGGCTTGGACTCATCTGCCTTGGACTCATCTGCCTCGCGCCTATCTCGAGCAAGCTTCGATGGCAAAATTTTGGGTTTCGGCATGATATGCCCCTCGCGTATCGGCCAGTAACGCGCCTGCCAGGTACCGGTGGCCTCATTCCTCCACTGACTGCACTCGATTCAACGCAAATCCAACTCAACTCAACCCGCTTCGCCGCGACGGCGAACCAGGAGCGGTCCAAACGACTTCGACTGGCGGATCTCAAGGGTGCCTTCGCGTGTCATCTCCAAGCTCGCGGTGAAGCTCGACGCCAGCGCGGTGCGCCGGACCTCCGGGTCCACCAAGAACTCCAGAAGCAGCTGATCGAGCGGCGCCCACTCGCAGGCGACACCGAGGAGCCGCTCCAGTTCGTCGCGCGCCTCCTTAAGCGACCATACGGAGCGCTTCTCCATGTGCAGCGTGTGCGTCGCCGTGCGCTGCCGCTGCTGGGAATACGCTTTCAAGAGATCGTAAACATTCGCCTCATAAACGCTGGTCTTGGTGACGCGGATGGGTTCCGGCAGCCCCCGCCCGAAAACATCACGGCCAAGGCGCTTGCGCGTCATCAGCTGAGCTGCCGCATCGCGCATGGCATCAAGGCGCTTCAGCCTAAAGGCCAAGAGCGCGGCAAGCTCTTCACCGGTCGGCTCGCCCTCCTCCGACGGTTCAGCCGGAAGCAGGAGCTTCGACTTCAAGAAGGCCAGCCACGCGGCCATGACGAGATAATCGGCGGCGATCTCCAAGCGCAGGCGTCGAGCCTCTCCGATGAAGTCGAGATATTGCTGCGCCAGCGCCAGCACGGAAATCTTGGCGAGGTCGACCTTCTGGGTTCGCGCCATCGTCAAAAGGAGATCCAGCGGGCCTTCGAACCCCTCAACGTCGACCCGAAGCTGATCGCCGTCCTCGATGCGCTCGGCCTCCTGTTCCCAGTCGGAAACAATGTCGGAAGCGCCAGGGCCTTGCGGCTCCTCTGCTGTCACTGGTGTGTCTTCGCCGCTCATGCCTGCACCGTCGGGTCTGGACCAAGACTCGCCACGCGGGTTCCGGCAGCCTCGGTCACCAGCGCCAAAGCTTCTGCCTCGTCGAAAGGCTCAGGGTCGTGCAGAGCCGCCCTCGCCGCCTCGAAGCGTTCCGCAGGCTTCCCTTCCAAAAGGGGTGCTGCGCCGGCGACGTCGGTCATCTCCGCGAACTTGCCGGAGCAGTGGAGCACCACATCGCAGCCGCCCGCGATCACCGCGCGCGTGCGGTCCGCGTACGAGCCCTCAAGGGCCTCCATGCCGATGTCGTCACTCATGATGAGTCCGGTCAATCCCATCTGATCTCGAATCACTTTCCCCATTATAGCGGGGGAGAGGGTCGCAGGGTGGCACTCGTCGCAAACAGGCAGCAAAACGTGCGCGGTCATCGCCAGGGGCGCATCGTGCAGCGCTCGAAACGGCTTGAAATCCACCTGCTCGAGCTCTTCCTTGGACGCATCGATCCGCGGCAGCGATTTGTGGCTATCCGCTAGGGCGCGACCGTGGCCAGGCACGTGCTTGATGACCGGCAGAACGCCGCCTGCGAGCGTGCCGTCCATAACCGCCCGCCCCAAGGCGCTCACCACTTCAGGATCTGTGGAGAACGCCCGGTCGCCGATGATGTCGTGGGCGCCGTCTTGGGGCACGTCGATGCATGGGGTGCAGTTCACGTTGATGCCGAGGTCGGTCAGTTCAGCCGCGATCAGCCTGGCGCCTGCGAACGCGGCACGCTTGGCCGCTTCCGGATCGGACGCATAGAGGTCCCCAAATACCCGGGCCGGCGGCATGGCCCGCCAATGCGGCGGACGAAGCCGCTGCACGCGGCCACCTTCTTGGTCGATGAGGATCAGCACCTCGTCGCTGCCGACCGCAGCCTTGAAGTCGGCGACAAGCGCTTGGACCTGTCCGGGGCTCTGAACGTTCCTGGCGAACAGGATGAGGCCGCACGGCCGCTCGCGTCCGAAGAGCTCAGTCTCCGCAGGCGTCAGCGCGGTGCTCGCGCATCCCGAGATGAAAGCTTTGAAAGTCACGTTGCGGGGCTAGCCCCGCCGCGCGCGGCGGTCAAGCGTTCCGTGGCCTATTGCGCCATTACCAGACAGTCGGCGTGCCCTTTCGCCTTCAGCTGACCGCAAAGCTTGTAGGCCGCGGACTTGTCGGCCAGAGGCCCGACCTGAAGCCGATACCAAGTGCCCTTGGCGCCGAGATCGGTCTTGCGGACGACGGGCTGATGGCTGCTCAACAGGCTCGGATATTTCTGCTGGGCATCGGCGAAGTTCGCCAGCGCATCGGTCTGGCTCTTGCTGGAGCCGAGCTGCACGACATATTTGGAGTCGGCTGCGGGAGCCGCTGGTGCTGCGGCTGGCGCCGGGTTGGCAGTGGCCACCTGCTGCGGCGCAGCCTGTGGCGCCGGCACCGGCATCATGTTGGCCGCCTGACCCGCCGCTTGGGCGGCAGCGCCGTTCGCGGCCTGGGTGGCTGCTCCGGTGACGTTCTGAGCCATCTGGGCCGCCTGGCCGGCAGCATTCTGGGCAGTTTGTGTCGCCGCACCGGCCGCGCCTGCAACTGCGCCTGCAGCCGCTGCGGCAGCTTCAACGGAGCCGTCAGGACGGACGACGAAGGTATTGACCTTGCGCGCACCATCCGCCGCGGCCTGGGCCTGGTTGGCCAAATCGGTGGTAGCAACGGGCGTCGGCAAACTGTGGGTCGCGGTTGCTGGCGGCAGCGCCGGTACCGCCACGTCTTCCTGGCGGGGCACGAGACGCTCGGACCCAGGTTGATCGCCATTGGTCAGACGATCGTAGATCAGTTTGTTTTTGTGAGGAAATTCCTTGCCGCCCGGCTGGTCGGGGGCTTCCTTCACCGGCGTCGCGTCGGCCGTGATCATCGGCGCCTCGCCGCTCCCGCCGCTCTGCTTGTAGGCGTAGGCCAGAGCACCGCCGAGCGCGATCGCTCCAAGCAGTGCGCTTGCGACCATGACGGCGCTGCGGCCTTTCAGCGAACTCTTCAACTTGGAGCCCTTACCCGCCGGCGCGGCAGCAAGCTGGCTCTCATCCATAAAATCGGCATCGCTCCCGGCCTCGGCGTAGTCCTGCGGCGGGGGCGCCATGCCCTGCTGGCCACCCAGCGGGATTTGCGGGGGCTGGTCGTAGGCGGGGTCAAGGGCCTGAAGTGCACGTCCAGGCTCGCCAGGCGCAGCCTGAGGGGCTTGCGGCGCTGGGTGTTGCTGCGGGTAGCCTTGGGGCGGATATCCCGGATGCTGCTGCATGGGCGCCTGAGCAGCACCTTGCGCGGCCGGGTCGTAGGGCGACGCGCCATATGCCATCTCGCCGCCGCCAAGCGCTGGGTCCGCGCCGGCCGCCGCAGGTGTCTCCGGGAAGCTCGCCTCCGGGAAACCGGCATCAACCGGCTCGGGGAAGGCCGCATCGAGGCCAGCGTCCGCAGCCGGGTTCGGCGCGGCGAAATCGGCCTCCGGGGGGCTCGCTTCGGGGCTCTTGAAGTCTCCGAAGATCGAGTCGGGAAAATTCGGATCGGCGTCGCTCAGGTCCGGCAGCTCTTGGCCGCCCGGCGCCGCGGCGGGGCTGGGCGCCGTGTAGGCCTGCGGCTGGGCCGGCGGCTGTCCACCGAAGGCTTGCGGTTGAGGCTGTTGGGGCTGGTAGGCCGCAGGCTGGGGCGGCATGGCCTGAGGTGCAGGCTGGGCCGGCACAGGCTGAGCGGCTGTGGGCTGAACGGGAGCGGGCTGCTGGGCTTGCGCCGGAGCAGGCTGCTGGGGCCGCGCCGTCTGGGGCGGATAGGGCGCCTGCGGATCGGCTTGGGGCGCCTCTCCGGGCGCGCGCGTCACCGGCTGATAGGTCGGCATCTGGGCGAATTTCGGACCACCGCCGGCACCGAAAATGTTTGGCTGACCTGGCCGCCCCGCTCCTTGAACCATGAAAGATACCTCACTCTTTTCGATGTTGGCCGCGCTCGCGTCCCAGGATTACCCGGCGCAGGCGACGGCGTGCCTGTTGATCAAATCTGATGCAAATTTTGCGGATCGGCCAGCCCAGCGGCCGAACCCGCTCTCGCGCGTGGACATGGCTTAAGTCCCTCGAACTACCCCCTGCCCCAGGCCGGCTAACGCAACTCGTTCATGGCATGAACGCCGAGTATTCCCAAACCCAACGCCAAGACACGCTTTGTGGCGGCCACGAGCGCAACACGAGCACGTGTTAACTCTCTGTCACTCTCGTAAATAAAACGTAATTGTGGCAAGTCTTTGCCTCTGTTCCAAAGACCATGGAAGTCTCCAGCAAGATCGTAAAGATAGAAACTGAGCCGATGTGGCTCATGTGCTTGCGCTGCACCCTCAACAATACGAGGAAATTGAGCCAGACGACGGATCAAGGCGATCTCCCCGTCGTCATTCAACTGATTTAGGTCGGCCTGCACCAACACATCCTCCGCTACACTGAGGTCCGCAAACGTCTCAGCAACATTACGCAGAACCGAACTCGCCCGGGCGTGGGCGTACTGAACATAGAAGACCGGATTGTCCCGCGACTGCTCGGTGACCTTGGCGAAGTCGAAATCGAGCGGCGCGTCGTTCTTCCGGTACAGCATCATGAAGCGAACGGGCCCTGCGCCCACTTCCTCCACGACGTCCCGGAGCGTCACGAATGTCCCGGCACGCTTGGACATTTTGACGGGCTCACCAGACCGAAACAAGCGGACCAGCTGGCATACCTTAACGTCGAGATCGGCCTTGCCGACCGTCAGCGCGGACAGGGCGGCGCGCAGGCGCTTGATATGGCCCGCATGGTCGGCGCCCCAGACGTCGATCATGGAGTGAAAACCGCGTCTGAACTTGTCGTAGTGATAGGCGATATCGGAGGCAAAATACGTGTATGAGCCATCCGACTTGACGAGCGGCCGGTCCTGGTCGTCGCCGAAGTCGGATGAGCGGAACAGGAGCTGCTCGCGGTCCTCCCAGGTCTCGTCCACCTTGCCCTTGGGCGGCGGCAGACGCCCCTCGTAGATCAGGCCTTCGGCTCTCAGGGCGTCGATGGTCTCGGCGACCTCGTCCTTGCCGTCGGTGAGCGAGCGTTCCGAGAAGAAGACGTCGTGCTTGATACCGAGCTGGCTCAGATCGTCCGCGATCATGGCCAGCATGGCCTTCAGCGCGGCGGCCTTCACCAGCGGCAGCCACTCAGCCTCCGGCATGTCGAGCAGATCCCGGCCGTGATTGCCGGCAAGCTGCTCGCCGACCGGCTTCAGGTAGTCGCCGGGATAGAGCCCCTCTGGGATCGCGCCGATGTCCTCGCCGAGCGCCTCGCGGTAGCGGAGAAACGCGGACTGCGCGAGCACGTCGACCTGCGCGCCGGCATCGTTGACATAGTACTCACGGGTGACGTCGTAGCTGGCGTAGTCGAGGAGATTAGCCAGCGCATCGCCGAACACGGCGCCCCGGCAGTGACCCACATGCATGGGACCCGTCGGGTTGGCGGACACATACTCCACATTCACGGCTTGCCCCTTGCCGATTGCGCTTCGGCCAAACGCATCACCCTGCTCCAGCACCATACGCAACACGCTCGGCCAAAACGCACGGGCGAGTGTCAGGTTGATGAATCCGGGTCCGGCGATCTCCACCTTCTCCACATACGGATCGGAGGCGATCAGAGGAACGATCCGTTCGGCGAGCGCGCGGGGCGCGAGCTTCGCGGGCTTGGCCAGCACCATGGCGGCGTTGGTGGCGAGGTCCCCATGGCCGGAGTCCTTGGGCGTCTCGAGCGAAATGCCGTCGACGCTCGCGTCCTGCGGCACGACGCCGTCATGCTTGAGCTGCTGGACGGCCGCCAGAACGTGGCCGTGAAACCCTGTGAAAACGTCCATGGATGCTCCGGGAAACTTTTTCGCGCATGATCTTATCGGAAAACCGGTGCCCACTTCTCCGGATCATGCGTGGCGCGCGACTATCGCAAATCCGGGGTGGCGTCAAACAGACGCCGGTGCTCCACCAGCGCATAGCGGTCGGTCATACCGGCGATGAAGTCCGCCACATAGCGGGCGTATTGGCGCGTCCCCAGCGGCGGCGCCTCGGCGCGCCATTCCGGCGGCAGAGCATCGACCGTCTCCGTGTAGCGCTCGAACAGGTCCGCGATGACGGTCTCCGCATCGTCCATGATGCGCACGACCCGCGCGTGGCGGTACACCCGGGCGAAGAGAAACTTCCGCAAGTCGTCGAGGCGGCCCAGCATCTCATCAGAGAACGCGATGAGCGTACGTCCGGCCTGGCGCACGTCGTCGGCGCTTTCGGGACGGAGCGTGGCAAGCCGCGCGCGCGCTTCGGCGATGGCATCGTTGACCATCGCGGTGATCAGCCGCCGTGTCACCTCGTAGAGGCGCCTTAGGTCGTCCAGGTCCGGATAGGCCGCGTCGACTTCGGCAAGAAGGCTCGCAGTCATCGGCACTTCGGCAAGCTCGGCGAAGGTGAAGCAGTTCGCGCGATAGCCATCTTCGAGATCGTGCGCATTGTAGGCGATGTCGTCGGAGAGCGCGGCGATTTGCGCTTCGAGCGATGCGTAGGTATCGAGTTCCAGGTCATGGGTCGCGCAATAGTCCAGCACGGGCTCCGGGACCGGCGTCTCGTGCCCCTCAAGCGGCCCGTTGTGCTTCACCAAACCTTCCAGCGTCTCCCAGGTGAGATTGAGTCCGTCGAAGGCGCCGTATTTCCTTTCGAACCTCGTGACGACACGCAAGGACTGAGCGTTGTGATCGAAGCCGCCTGCGTCCGTCATTGCGGCATCGAGCGCGCGCTCGCCCGCATGGCCGAAGGGCGAATGGCCGAGATCGTGCGCGAGCGCGACGGTCTCGGTGAGATCTTCGTCGACCCGCAGCGACCGCGCGATGGAGCGGGCGATCTGCGCCACTTCGAGACTGTGGGTGAGACGCGACCGGTAATGGTCGCCCTCGTGATAGACGAAGACCTGGGTCTTGTAGTTCAGCCGGCGGAAGGCGCTCGAATGCAGAATCCGGTCGCGGTCGCGCGCATAGGCCGTGCGCGTCGGGCTCGGCCGCTCGGGAACCAAGCGCCCGCGGCTCGCCCGCGCGTCCACGGCATATGCCGCAAGGGGGCCCCTCCCCGTCGGGGCGCTCACGTCTGGCTCAGATTTGGCGGGCTGGCTGATTGACAACTCCCTTGGCCATTCTCATCTTTAGGGTATCAAACACTTGCCATAACGATCCTGGCTACTGAGGACTTGGCTACTGAGGACTTGGCTATACCGAAGATGAGCGACCCGTCCATCACCATAAGCACCCGCGCCGCCAAGCGCATCGTCGAGCTCGTCAGCGAAGACGACGCCGCGCGCCTGTTTCGCGTCAGCGTCGAGGGTGGCGGCTGCTCGGGATTTCAGTACCGCTTTGAGCTGGTGAAGGACACCGCGCCCGACGATATCGTTATCGAGCGCGACGGCGCCACGGTCGCCATCGATCCCGTCTCCGCAGGTTTCGTGAAGGGATCGGAAATCGACTTCGTCGACGAGCTGATCGGTGCTCAGTTCAAGATCCACAATCCGAACGCCACCGCGGCTTGCGGCTGTGGCACCAGCTTCTCGATCTAGCGCGCGATTTGGACTATGTCCCGTCCTTGCCGGGTCTTCGCCTCGGCGTGACGACTTGCTATGCATGAGTCCCCATGAAGATCGCCTCCTGGAACATCAACGGCGTCAAGGCGCGCATCGAGACCGCGGTGACGTGGCTGAAAGCCGCCGCCCCCGATGTCGTCTGCCTGCAAGAGATCAAATCCGTGGACGAGGCTTTTCCGGCCGAGAGGTTCGAGGAGCTCGGCTATAACGTCGCGACCCACGGCCAGAAGGGCTTCAACGGCGTGGCCTTGCTGTCCAAGCTGCCCTTCGACGATGTGAGCCCGGGGCTCGCCGGCGATC
>Ga0209013_10000519_pt1 | contig 34650 bp, 24 predicted proteins | sample Cruoilmetagenom2_FD_187291 | JGI IMG/M metagenome (GOLD analysis project Ga0209013, IMG submission 187291) | Oil polluted marine microbial communities from Coal Oil Point, Santa Barbara, California, USA - Sample 2 (SPAdes) (version 2) | ecosystem: Environmental > Aquatic > Marine > Oil seeps ...
TCCCAATACTGTGTTACAGCCCTTAAGAAGGACTGGGCCATTCTTTGCGGTCTGCGCCTTGTCTTGGAACATCTGGGTGCCTCTGAACCCGCAATTATCGCCTTGAAGGAACACTAGTGCCGAAAATGAACTATCTACGCATGGAAAACCTGGATCTCGCCGGCAAGCGGATCATGATCCGGGAAGACCTCAACGTGCCTGTCAGCGACGGGCAAGTAACTTCGGATGCAAGAATCAGGGCTGCACTGCCAACCATACGCAAGGCCCTGGACAAAGGTGCGGCGGTCCTGCTGCTGTCGCACCTGGGGCGCCCGGTTGAGGGTGAGTTCGATGAACAGTTTTCCCTCCGGCCCGTTGCATCCCGCCTGGAGAAATTGCTGGGCAGGAATGTCAGGCTGGAAGCCGACTGGCTGGACGGTGTGGATATTGAAGCCGGCGAGGTGGTTCTTTGCGAGAATGTACGGTTCAATCGTGGTGAAAAAAGCAATGATGCGGCATTGGCTCGCACCATGGCCGGTTTGTGTGATGTGTTTGTCATGGATGCATTCGGAACGGCCCACCGGGCCCATGCTTCCACTGAAGGCGTAGTGCGCGCTGCCTCCCTGGCTTGCGCCGGCCCCCTGCTCAGCAGGGAACTGGATACCCTGGAAAAATCCCTGCACGATCCGGTCCGACCCCTGGTCGCCATCGTGGGCGGCTCAAAAGTTTCGACCAAGCTGAAAGTCCTGGATGTATTGCTGGACAAGGTTGACGAACTGATCGTGGGCGGAGGTATCGCCAATACCTTTATTGCGGCCTCCGGTTATGATGTTGGCCAGTCATTGTATGAACCCGGCCTGATACACGAAGCACAACTGTTAATTCAAAAAGCTCACGCGAAAGGTGGTTCGATCCCGATCCCGAAGGACGTGGTAGTCGCCAAATCCTTTTCAGCTGATGCGAAACCCCTGGTGCGCGGTGTGGACGAGGTGGCCCAGGACGAAATGATTCTCGATATCGGCCCGTTGACGGCAGTCGAATATTCTGAGGTTATTGCCGGAGCAGGAACGGTGATCTGGAACGGCCCGGTCGGTGTGTTCGAGTTCAGGAATTTTGCTGCAGGAACCCGGGCGGTTGCAGAGGCCATTGAGCGCTCTTCAGCTTTCAGTATCGCCGGTGGCGGGGACACCCTTGCCGCAATCGACCAGTTTTGTGTGAAGGCTGGTATGAGTTACATATCCACTGGCGGTGGCGCATTTCTCGAGTTTGTGGAAGGAAAGCCCCTGCCGGCAGTAGTTGCTCTTCATGAGGTTGCGGATGCCTAGTGGTCCAACAAGGTTGTATTGATGGGTTCAGAGCTACCCAGATGTTCCAAGACAAGGCGCAGTCCGCAGGAAATGGCATGTCCTTTTCAAGGGCTGCAACACCGTATTGGAGCATCTGGGCAGATCCCTTCGGGCGTGCCGTGAAGCGGTCGTTCGCGGTGTTACGCCTCTGGGCAAGGACTAGCCATTGCCGGCGAGACGTGCCTTGCGCCCAACCACTTCACGGCTCGCTGAACCCATCAATACAACCTTGTTGGACCACAAGATCACTTTGGGCTGTTACTATAGCGGCCAGTGGGCAAGCGACAGATTATTTTTGTCTGTTTGTTTGCAGTAAAGAAATTTTTCCTGGAGCGAGTTATGAAACGAGGCCTGAACAGTAACTTAGTAAAGTTTTTACTTATCAGTATGATCTTGACTGTCTTCCTGGCGGCTTGCGCACCCAGCGTCAAGGTTCGCAGTGATGCTGATCCAACGGTAAACTTCAGACAATATCAGACCTATGGGTTTTTCACCCAGATGGGTATAGAAGGCGATAACTATTCCGGTCTTCTGGGTCAGCATTTTCGTGGTGCAATTGCCGCTCAGATGGACAGTAGAGGATTTGCCCAGTCAGGTTCACCGCAGCTCCAGATCAATGTCACCATTGGATCTGAAGATAAAGTGCGCGTGAATACCTACCAGGATCCCTACCTTCATGGTGGCTATTATGGACGGGGCGGTTATGGCCATTACGGCGGCATGGGTATGGGTTATCCCTATGGTGGTGGTACCCGCACGACCGTACACCAGTACACCGAAGCCAAGGTCTACATTGATCTGGTGGACTCCCAGCAACATAAAGTGGTCTGGCAGGGTGTAGCCACGTTTACGGTGACGGACAAGCTACAGGAAAATATTCGTCAAACCGTTTACGATACCGTTGACAAGGTCTTCACCGAGTTCCCGATTGCGGCTCCAGCGGCCAGTAAGTGAAGAAAGGCCATCAAGCACGGCCGCTTGGCCGGCGTCACTTTCTTGTGTTCCTTGTGACCATTGTCCTGGGCAGTTTGTTGTCAGCCTGCTCATCTGGCCTGCAGGTGCGCAGCGACAGCGATCCGGGGGCAAATTTCAGCCAATATAATTCCTATAACTTTTTCGATCCCATGGGCGTGGAGGGTGGTTACAATTCACCTGTTTTCGGTGAGCATTTCCGTGCCGCGATCAGTCGCGAGATGGGCCAGAAAAGATACCGGAAAACAGATTCCCCCGGCTTGCTGGTTAATGTTACGATTCGTGCGGATGATCAGGTCAAGATGACTTCGTACACCGCACCCTACATGAGTGGTGCATACTACAACCGTCCAGGTGGCGCCCATTATGGCTCCAGCCTCGGGATGGGTGTTTCAGTCAGCCAGCGAGCGACAAAGGTCACCGAAGTCTCGGTGTTTATTGATCTTGTTGATGTTGAACAACACAAAGTAGTTTGGCAGGGTGTGGCTGTCCTTGATGCCAGTGACAAAGTAGCAAAACAACTTCGTGATGCCATTTATACTGCCGTGCACGAGGTTTTCAAGCAATACTCGTACACTGCTGGGCAATAAAATCCAGTTATATTCAAAGAAGCTCTGATCTGTTCAGGCGCCCCCCATTTTTTCTGCTTGCATCAATGTTGCCGATACAGGTGCAACATACGAATTCATAAGCAGCTCAGGGGCACCTTTATGCCTATTTATCATTCCGACCACCTATAATTGCCGCCATGAACCTGATTCTGACTGAAAAAGGCCGCCATTTGCGCCGTACCAAAATTATTGCCACCCTTGGTCCTGCAACCGATAACCGGGAAGTGCTGGAGGGCGTCATCCGGGCTGGTGCGGACGTATTGCGCCTGAATATGTCGCATGGGTCAGTGGAAGAGCACACAGCCCGCGCACGGATGGTCCGTGAAATATCATCCGGCCTTGGCCGTGAAGTCGCGCTGCTGGCAGATCTGCAGGGCCCCAAAATACGCGTGGAGCGGTTCAAAAACGGCAGCGTTGAGTTATCGACCGGAGATGAATTCACGCTGGATGCTGGAGATGCTGCAACCCCGGGCGACAGCAATCGCGTTGGCGTCAGCTATCCCGGCCTGGTAAAAGACGTCAATGCCGGCGACTTGCTGTTGCTGGATGACGGCATGATTTCCATGCGTGTCAAATCCGTTGACGGTGGCCGGATTGTTTGTGAAGTGGAAAACGGGGGTATCCTCAAAGATCGCAAGGGGCTGAACCTGCAGGGAGGTGGCCTCTCTCTTTCAGGAATCGCAGAGCATGATTTGCCGCATATTACGGCTGCTGCGGAAATGGATGTAGATTACCTGGCGGTCTCATTCGCCAGTAACGCCGAAGACATGAACCGTGCGCGCAGGCTGTTACGAGCTGCGGGCAGCCAGGCTTCGTTGATAGCCAAGATTGAGCGCATGGAGGCCATTCATAAGCTGGAAGAGATTTGTGATGCATCAGATGCCGTGCTGGTAGCAAGGGGTGATCTGGGCGTGGAAATCGGGGATGAGGAGTTGCCTGGCCTGCAGAAGCGGATCATCCAGACAGCCCTGAAACATAACCGGGTGGTGGCTACGGCTACTCAAATGATGCAGTCCATGATTGAGAATCCGATTCCCACCCGGGCCGAGGTGCTCGATGTGGCCAATGCGGTCATTGACGGGACGGACGCCGTGATGCTTTCCGCTGAAACCGCGGTAGGTAAACACCCGGTCAAGGTAATCGAGGCGATGAACCGCATCTGCCTGGGTGCTGAGCGTCATTTTGACCGGGAGGGAGATATCACCCAGCTGAATGTCAGGTTTCAGCGAATTGACCAGGCCATTGCGATGGCGGCCATGTTCATGGCGACCAATGTGCCGATAAAGGCGATAATCGCTCTGACCGAGTCCGGATCAACCGCCCAGTGGTTGTCACGGGTGCAGTCATCGGTCCCGATCTATGCGCTTTCCCCCAATGAAGGAAGCCGGCGCCGGATGGCACTGTTCCGCAATGTCTATCCCGTGCAACACAAGCCGAAAGGTAATGATATCGAGGAAGTCGTTGGAGAAGCGCTGCAGGTATTGTGGCGCATCGGTGCGGTTGCTGCCGGAGACCAGGTTATTCTGACCATGGGTGGCCGGATGGGTGACCAGGGTGGCACCAACACCCTGAGGTTGATCCGGGTTGACGAGGAAGGCGGCTATGACCACCAGACTGAACTCGATTTGTACCAGTCAGCCAGCTAACCCGTATTATATTGCACGAAGGATCTAAAGACTTAGAGACAAACTCATCACAGGTCAGGATTATGAGTAATAGCTTTAAAGAAGCCGCATTGTACTATCACCGCCATCCGCGGCCCGGCAAGATAAAGATCACTCCGACCAAGGCCTTGACAACGCAGCAGGACCTTTCGCTGGCTTATTCCCCCGGAGTAGCGGCTGCCTGCGAACTGATTCACGAGGATCCGGCTGCAGTCAGCGAAGTGACCGCCAGGGGCAACCTGGTAGGTGTAATCAGCGACGGTACGGCAGTGCTGGGGCTGGGCGATATCGGCCCCCTGGCCGCCAAGCCGGTTATGGAAGGCAAAGCGGTGCTGTTCAAGAAGTTTGCGGATATTGATGTTTTCGATATAGAGATCGCCGAACAGGACCCTGAGAAGCTGATCGCAATTATCGCCTCACTGGAACCCACCTTCGGCGGTATCAATCTCGAGGATATCAAGGCCCCGGGAGCATTCATGATCGAGGTGGCGCTCAAGAAACGCCTCAATATCCCTGTATTTCATGACGACCAGCATGGTACGGCTATCATCACGGCGGCGGCCGTGCTCAATGCACTGCATATCGTCGGCAAGGACATTGGCGAAGTCACCCTCGCCGCATCCGGCGCAGGCGCTGCAGGCATTGCCTGCCTGGATATGCTCGTTCAGTTGGGGATGAACAAAGAAAACATCACAGTGGCCGACAGCCGGGGTGTGATTTATCCGGGCCGCGATGACAACATGGAACCGCACAAAGCTTCCTTTGCCCGGGATACAGAAATGCGTACGCTTGAAGAAGCTGTGAACGGGGCGGATGTGTTTCTGGGTGTGTCGGTAAAGGGCATGCTCAGCAAGGAAATGGTGGCTACCATGGCGGACCGGCCGGTCATTCTTGCCCTGGCCAATCCCGACCCGGAAATCCTGCCGGAACATGCAAAACAGGTACGTCCTGATGCCATTATCTGTACGGGCCGGTCCGATTACCCCAACCAGGTCAACAATGTCCTGTGTTTTCCCTACATTTTCCGGGGGGCGCTGGATGCCGGCGCCACCACCATCAATGACGAGATGAAACTGGCCTGCGTCCGGGCCCTGGCGGAGCTCACCAGGAAGGAAGTGCAACAGATTGGTCCTGCTTCCCAGCGGGATGAATCATTGTCATTCGGGCCTGACTACATCATTCCAAAGCCATTTGATCCACGCCTCCTGGTTCAATTGGCCCCTGCCGTGGCGCAGGCCGCGATGGACAGCGGCGTCGCCACCAGGCCGATCGAGAACATGGCTGCCTATCGTGCATCCCTGGATGCATTCGTATTCCGCACCGGCCTGTTGATGAAACCGGTGTTCGATGCCGCGAAGCGCAATCCAATGCGCGTGGTCTATGCAGAAGGAGAGGAACCGATGGTGTTGAGGGCGGTGCAGTCCATTGTGGACAACGGCATCGCGAAGCCCATCCTGATCGGCCGTCCGAAGGTCATTGAACACCGGATCAAAAAATTTGGCCTGCGTATTGAGCCGGGCAAGGATTTCGAACTCGTCAACCCTGAGTCTGACCCGCGCTATTGGGACTACTGGACAAGCTATCATGCCATAATGGAGCGCCGGGGCATTTCCCCCGATACAGCCAAGGCTATTGTTCGAACTAGAACTAGTGTCATTGCGGCGCTGATGGTTCACCGTGGTGAGGCCGACGCATTGATTACAGGTATCGTGGGTCGCTTCCGCAAAAAGTTACAGTACGTGATGGACGTGATTGGGAAACAGGACGATACGGATGTGATTGCAGCCATGTGTGCTTTAAATACATCGGAAGGTGCATATTTTATTTGCGACACTGACGTCAATTCCGACCCCAGCGCCAGCGAAATTGCCAAAATTACCATGATGGCCGCGGAGAAAATCAAAATCTTCGGTATACGGCCGCGCATAGCCCTGCTGTCGCACTCTTCTTTTGGCAGTTACGAGGATAAATCGGCACGCAAGATGAAGAAGGCGCTGGACATTTTGCGGGAGAAGGCGCCCGATCTGGAAATTGACGGTGAGATGACCGCCGACATGGCGCTGAATGAAGAATACAGAAAGCAGGTGTTCCCCAATTCACGGCTGCATGGCCCGGCCAACCTTCTGGTCGTGCCAAATCTCGATTCAGCGCACATCGCTTTTGGACTGGCCCGGGCTGTCAGCAATTCCGTAACGGTCGGCCCCATTCTGCTTGGCGCCGCCATGCCGGTACACGTGATGACACCATCCGCATCAGAACGCCGCGTTATGAACATGACGGCCATCGCGGTGGTGGATGCTCAAATCCATCAGAGCAGACGTGATGCTGAAGCAACCCGGACAGGAGACGCTGAATGACCCAGATAGACGACAAAGTAAAGGGCGATATCGATCCGCTGGAGACGGAAGATTGGATTGATTCCCTGCGGGCAGTCATCGAACGGGAAGGACCTGGCAGAGCCCATTTCCTGCTGGAAAATCTGGTTGATTACACCAGGCGCTCTGGCGGTTATTTACCATATGATGCAACCACCGCGTACATCAACACGATTCCGGCACAGATGGGCGCACCCCACCCCGGGAACACGGAACTGGAATACCGTATCCGCTCGATCATCCGCTGGAATGCAATGGCCATGGTGGTGCGGGCCAGCAAACGGGGCGGCGAACTGGGAGGACATATCGCCAGTTTTGCCTCAGCGGCGACCCTGTACGACATAGGTTTTAACTATTTCTTCCGGGGAGCGGATCATCCAGGTGGAGGAGACCTGGTGTATATCCAGGGTCACTCATCACCAGGAATTTATGCACGATCCTACCTGGAAGGCCGGATATCGGAGGAACAACTGGACGGTTTTCGCCAGGAATCAGACGGGCATGGCCTGAGTTCATACCCGCATCCCTGGCTGATGCCGGATTACTGGCAATTTCCGACGGTTTCCATGGGGCTTGGGCCCATCATGGCCATTTACCAGGCAAGATTCCTCAAGTATTTACATGATCGGGGTATCGCCGATACCTCTGATCGCAAAGTCTGGTGTTTCCTTGGTGACGGCGAGACCGATGAGCCGGAGTCACTGGGAGCCATCTCCCTTGCCGGCAGGGAGAAACTGGACAACCTGATTTTCGTTATCAACTGCAATCTCCAACGGCTCGACGGCCCGGTCCGTGGCAACGGCAAGATCATCCAGGAGTTGGAAGGTGTGTTTCGGGGCGCCGGCTGGAATGTACTCAAGGTAATCTGGGGATCTTACTGGGACAAACTGTTCGCCAAAGATAAAAACGGTCTACTGCGCAAACGCATGGAGGAGGCCGTGGATGGGGAATATCAAAATTACAAGGCCAAGGGCGGCGCGTATACACGTGAACATTTTTTCGGCAAGTATCCGGAACTGCTGGAAATGGTGGCCAGGATGACAGACCAGGACATCTGGCGCCTGAATCGTGGCGGCCATGATCCACACAAAATGTATGCGGCTTACCAAGAGGCAATGGGCTACGAGAATCAGCCCACGGTAATTCTGGCCAAGACGGTGAAGGGTTATGGTATGGGGGAGGCGGGTGAAGCCCAGAATATCACCCATCAGCAGAAAAAAATGGACATCGAATCGATCCGCGTGTTTCGGGACCGTTTTGGTTTGCCGATTGCGGATGAGGATCTGGAAGATGTGCCTTACTATCATCCAGGTCCTGACAGCGAGGAAGTAAAGTACGTGCTGGAGCGCCGCAAAGAACTTGGAGGCCCACTACCCCAGCGGCGCTCCAACGAAGGGCCGCTGGAAATACCTGGTATTGAGATCTTCGAACCCTTACTCAAGGCCAGCGGTGACCGGGAAATCAGCACGACAATGTCGTTTGTCCGAGCACTTACCATCCTGCTGCGGGACAAAAACATTGCTGAGCGTATCGTGCCCATTGTGGCGGACGAGGCGCGAACTTTCGGCATGGAGGGCATGTTCCGCCAGTTGGGTATTTATTCTTCGGTGGGGCAGCTTTATACCCCGGTGGATTCAGACCAGTTAATGTTTTACAAAGAGGACAAAAAAGGCCAGATACTGCAGGAAGGCCTCACCGAGGCTGGCGCCATGTCTTCATGGATCGCTGCAGCCACCAGTTACTCCAGCAACGGTGTCGCCGTGATACCGTTTTATGCGTTCTATTCCATGTTTGGATTCCAGCGTACCGGTGACCTGGCTTGGGCTGCCGGCGACATGCGGGCCAGGGGTTTCCTGATCGGGGGAACCGCGGGGCGCACCACGCTCAATGGCGAAGGTTTGCAACACGAAGACGGCAACAGTCACATGATGGCGGGCATGGTGCCGAATTGTGTTTCATACGACCCGGCATTCAGTTACGAATTAGCCGTGATCATCCAGGATGGCCTGAGGCGTATGTACCAGGAACAGGAGGATATTTTTTACTACATCACGGTGATGAACGAAAACTACACCCATCCGGAGATGCCCGAGGGCGCTGAGGAAGGCATTCGTAATGGTATGTATCTTTTCAGGCAGGGACCGGATGGAGGCCGCAAGGTCCAGTTGGTGGGTTCAGGTGCGATTTTGCGTGAAGTGATTGCGGCAGCCAACATCCTTGAGCAGGATTTCGGCGTTGTCTCAGATATCTGGAGCGCGACCAGTTTCACGCAATTGCGCCGCGATGGAGTGGATTGCACCCGTTGGAACCGGTTGAACCCGGAAAAAGAACCCAGGATACCCTGGATAACAGCCTGCCTGCATGAACGGCAGGGCCCGGTAGTGGCTGCTTCAGACTATGTCCGGGCTTTCGCGGACCAGGTTCGTGGTTTTCTGCCGCAGGATGATTACATCGTACTCGGCACGGATGGCTTCGGCCGGTCTGACACTCGCGAAAATCTCCGCCGGTTCTTTGAAGTGGATCGTTACAATGTCGCCTATGCGGCTCTCTATGTCTTGTATCGGCAGGGGCTGCTGAGCCAGGGCGACCTGTTGTCCGCCCGCTCGAAACTGGGTATCGATCCCGACAAGATAAATCCGGTGACATTGTGATCAGGCTTGATCAAAAACGGAGCTGAATGTGAGTAATACCATTGAAATCAGGGTGCCGGATATCGGTGATTTCTCAGACATCCCGGTGATCGAAATCCTGGTATCGGTGGGTGATCAGGTCAAGATGGAAGATTCACTGGTCACCCTGGAAAGTGACAAGGCCACCATGGAAATCCCATCCCCGGCTACCGGTGTGATCCGTGAAATGAAGCTCAAGCTAGATGACACGGTATCCGAGGGAGACATCGTCGCGGTACTGGAGGTGTCCGATGAAGTAGAGAAAACCGGGGACCAGGATAAGCAGGCAGAGAAAGCTGAACAGCCGGCCCCAGCCAGCCAGCCCAAAACGGAACAGCCTGCCAGTGAAGCAAGGCCGGAAACACCGGCGCAAGTGAGCTCAGATGCCCCGTCGGCAGATCCATCCAGCGTACCTTACGCCAGCCCGGCCATCCGGCGTTTTGCCCGCGAATTGGGCGTTGACCTGGTAGCGGTAACGGGGAGTGGCAATAAGGGACGCATCATCAGGGAAGATGTTTCAGCGTTTGTGAAGTCCGTGATGAGCAGTGGTGCGAGTGCCGGACCTGCGGGGTCCGGAGGGCTGGCTTTTGATTTTCCCGAGTTACCGGAGGTTGACTACAGCCGGTATGGCGAATTTGAAAGAAAACCACTTTCCCGCATCAAGAAGCTTTCCGCCGGGCACCTGCACCGCAATTGGGTAAGCATTCCCCACGTCACCCAGCATGACGAGGCGGATATCACGGATATGGAAGCCTTTCGCAAGGCCAACACCGAGGAAGCCATTGCCCAGGGATTCAAACTAACGCCGGTGGTATTCCTGATCAAGGCCAGTGTTGCCGCATTGAAGAAATTCCCCCAGTTCAATGCGTCTCTCGACAGTGATGGCGAAACCCTGATCCTCAAGAAATATTTCAATATTGGAATCGCGGTGGATACTCCGGACGGCCTGGTCGTGCCGGTGATCCACAATTGCGAACGCAAGGGCATCATGGAACTCGCGGCGGAGCTGGCGGAAGTCAGCGGCAGGGCCAGGGAGAACAAGCTCAAACCACAGGACATCCAGGGCGGTTGTTTTTCCATTTCCAGCCTGGGCGGCATTGGCGGAACCGCATTTACCCCGATCATTAACGCGCCCGAAGTCGCCATACTGGGTGTTTCCCGGTCCCGGATGATGCCCGTGTGGAATGGCAGTGAGTTTAATCCAAGGCTGATGCTACCCCTGTCGCTTTCCTACGATCACCGGGTCATCGATGGCGCCGAAGCAGCGCATTTTACCCGCTTCCTGGCCAGCCGCCTGGAAGACCTGAGAAGGTTGACGCTTTAAAGACATTGCATTGATTGCCGCCTTCTCAGGTATTTATCATGACCCTGATCAGGAAAAACAGGTTCTGATTTGGTCTTGAGGCCGGGAAGGGTTATATTTAGGAAATGCCAACCGGGCCGCAAGGTACCGGAACGATAACCTGCATCGGGGAATTTTATGTCTCAGCCTGTTCAGTTTTCCTTCCGTAAGCTCTTTGTCCAAGTTCTCCTGCTCTCCTTCATTGTTGTTTCAGTCCAGCCGGCCTGGGCCGAAGATTTCACTTTTTCAGGCTTGAGTGGCACCGTCACGGTAACTGAAGACCAATATGGAATACCCACAATCGCGGGTGATTCTGAACTGGATGTCGCCTTTGTGCAGGGTTACATTCATGCCCGTGACCGTTTCTTCCAGATGGACTATTTCCGCAAGTTGGCTGTCGGGCGCCTGGCCGAGTTAGTCGGCAGTGCGGCGCTGTCGACGGATGTTCAGCTGCGTACTCTGGGGCTGGGCCGGGCGGCTCTGACCACCTGGCAGGCAGTTGACGCAGATACAAAAGGCATGTTGCAGGCTTACGCCAACGGTGTGAATTCCTGGCTGGCCAATAACCCGCTCCCGCCGGAATACCTGGGCCTTGAATTGACTAAAGTTGACCCGTGGAACCCGCTGGACAGCTTTTCCTATATGAAGCTCATAGCCTTCGGTCTCTCTTTCGACCTGGATGATATCTCGAACACGGTCACGCTTCTCACATACCAGGGCTTCGGAGCGGTTATCGGCTTTGACGGCACGGCGCTGTTTTCCGAGGATACGTACCGTTCACAGCCGCCGGATGGCCGAATTACGGTACCGGGATTCCTGGACAGCATCGGCGGACTCGGCCAGGCTGAAGCGCTGTCTTCGACTGAATCCGTCGATGGTCCAGCGAAGGCTGAGGCCGTGGATGCCCCGGACAGGGCCTTGCATTTTTCCGACACCACGCTGCAGATGGCGAAAAATGTCCAGGAAAAGTTCTCAAAAATACCGATTCTTGCCGACGCACTGAGGCTCAGCGAATGGTCCAAGGGCAGCAACGAATGGGCGGTCAGTGGTGAACACACCGACAGTGGTTATCCGCTGGTGGCCAATGACCCGCACCTGGCGCTGGATACGCCGGCCACCTTCCACGAGTCCAACCTCGTGTACAACCTGGGTGCTGACAGCTACGCGGTAAGCGGCGTGATGTTCCCTGGTGCGCCCGGCATGATCCAGGGCTGCAACAACTGGATCTGTTGGGGCAGCACATTTCACGCGATGGACGTGACCGATGTGTTCCAGGACGAGGTCTTCCTGGGCGCTCTAGGTTTGTTGCCCACACATACCGTGCACAACGGCGTGCCTGAGCCACTGAAACTGATATTCCAGTCCTATTTCGTCAACGTAATCGGCGACGAAATGCCCGACAACATGATTCGCGCCAACGTTGGCTTGGACTCGGGTGGTATCACTTTCGTATCACCGCGCCGCAACAACGGTCCGCTGCTGGACCTGGACTCGAACGCCAGCACGGCGTTATTCGTGCAGTACACAGGCTGGGGTCTGACTAACGAGATTACATTCCTCCTCGAGATGGATAAAGCCCGCAACCTGGACGAGTACAAGGCAGCCCTGCAGTACTTTGACGTTGGCTCTCAAAATTGGATTTACAGCGACGTGGAAGGCAACATCGGCTACTTTACCAGCGCTGAGAAGCCGCTGCGTGCGGACCTCGCGGCCGGCACCGTAGACGGTGGTATCCCACCATGGTTCATTCGTGATGGCACCGGAGCGCTGAATCACGAATGGTTGCCAGTTATGAATCCACAGCCGGCACAGTCCCTTCCATTCGAAATCCTGCCATTCGACGAGATGCCGCAGCTTGTCAATCCATCCTGGGGTTATATCGCCAACGCCAACAACGACCCGATCGGCACCACGCTGGACAACAACCCGTTGAACCAATTGCGCCCGGGCGGCAACGGCATTTATTACCTGAACCCGGGTTATTCCGATTACCGCATGGGCCGTGTAGACCGTGAGTTGAAGGAGATGGTCGAATCCGGTGTGCCCGTAACTGCTCAGGATATGATGGACTTGCAGGCCAATGTCCAGTTGCTGGACGCGGAACTCGTACTGCCGACTCTGCTGGCCCAGTTCAACGGTGTCGACCTGCCATCCGGCAGCCCGATGGCGCAGGCGCTGGATGTGTTGTCGACCTGGGATTACAGCACGCCAACCGGTCTCGCCGAAGGCTGGGATGCAGGTGATGATCCGGGTATGGCCGTGGAACCCGACGAGACCGAGGTGCGCAATAGTGCTGCTGCGAGCGTGTTCGCAGCCTGGCGTTCCATGCTCGTGCGCAACACCATCGACGCCACACTGACCGCGGTCGGACTGGGTGAGTACCTGCCCGAAGGCACAATCGCGCAAAAAGCTTTCACACACCACCTGTTGAACTACGGCACCAACGGCGGTGTCGGCGCCTCCGGCCTGAATTTCTTCTCGCAGGGACTGGCGCCCACCGTTCAAGGCAGTTTGCAGCAGGCGCTGGATTTGCTTGCGTCCGACGAATTTGCGCCGGCATTTGCCAATTCGACCAATGTAATGGATTACCGTTGGGGCAAACTGCATCGTATCGTGTTCCGCCATCCGCTGAATGTCGATCCGTTCAACATTCCCAATGGCGGTGGCTTCATGGATCTGGCAGCGGACCTGCCCGGCCTGGCCCGTCAGGGTGGTTTCCAGTCTGTGGATGCGTCTCACCACGTTGTGCGCGCCAATTCACTGAACGGCTTTATGTTCGGCCGTGGCCCCAACCGCCGCTTCGTGGGCGAGATGACGCCTGCTGGCGTGGCCGGTTCGAATGTGCTATCGGGCGGGCAGAGCGGTGTGTTTTACAACCCCAACTACTCCAGCCAGTTACCGCTGTGGCTGACCAACAGCTACCACGACCTGGCGTTGGGTGAACAGGATGGCGAAGCCGTCGCGGTCGTAAGCCACACATTCAGCCCCGCCGAATGAAAGGAAAATGACAGGAAAATTGGTGCCATGCACTGAGCGAAGGCGGCCATGAGCCGCCTTCGCTGTAACAGGCTGCTGAAAAAATATGAATAAAAATCAGCCAGATTCAGCCGAAATTGTACATACCCGGATCGGGCGTCTCTTTGCCTGGGTTGCCGTGATCGGCCTGATAGTTGGTCTGACCGCTTTTTACGATGCACTCACCCGGCGTAGCAACGGTATCGTCCAGCTTGTGAATGAGGATGGGCATGTAATGGTGGTGTTGCAGCGTAGTCGAAGCGGACACTACCTGGCGGAAGGCGAGATCAATGGCCTGCCTTTGGTATTCCTCATTGATACCGGGGCCACTGACGTGGCGATAGCAGAAAAAACTGCTAGAGCCATGGGCCTGGAGTTTGGCCCGCGTATCCGGATCATGACGGCAGCGGGGCCTGCGCATGCCTGGGCCACCCGGCTGGACCGGGTAAGCCTGGGCGGCCTGGAATTGAACAATGTGCGGGCGACCATCACGCCGGGGCTGGGCGGTGAGGCCTTGCTGGGTATGAGTTTCCTGAAACATTTCAGTCTGCGGCAGGAAGGTGAGAACCTCATTATAGAAAGCAGCAGAACAAGCAGGGAAGAAACAAAATGAGTGACAGCAACGAAACCAGTGTCCCCGGAAAGTTTGATTACGATGTCGTAGTAGTGGGCGCCGGGCCGGGAGGATACACGGCTGCGTTTCGCGCTGCTGACCTGGGCTTGCGGGTTGCGCTGATCGAACGTTTCCCGGCGCTGGGTGGTGTCTGCCTTAACGTTGGTTGCATCCCCTCAAAAGCACTCTTGCATGCCGGCCGGGTGATTGATGAGGCAGCGGCCATGGAAGAGCATGGCGTCAGTTTCGGTGAGCCTTTCATTGACCTCGACAAGTTGCGTGGCTTCAAGGACCAGGTTGTCGGCAAGCTGACCGGCGGACTCGCCGGCATGGCGAAGAAACGCAAAGTTGAGTTTATCCAGGGGGTGGCTGCTTTCACCGGTTCACACAAAATTTCTGTTGCTGGCGGTGAAGGCAGCAGTGATAGCGATGGGGAAATCAGCTTCGCGCAGGCGATCATCGCGGTCGGTTCCCGGTCACTCGAATTATCCGGCCTGCCCTGGGGCGATCACCGTCTAATGGATTCAACCAGCGCCCTGGAACTGGAGGAAATCCCGCACCAACTGCTGGTGATCGGCGGAGGCATCATTGGTCTCGAGATGGCCAGCGTGTACCGGGCGCTGGGAAGTAAGGTCACCGTTGTTGAGTTGATGCCGCAGCTGATGCCGGGTGCGGATCCGGACCTGGTTAAACCCTTGCAAAGAAGAATCAGCAAGCGTTATGAGGCTATTCACCTCGAAACCAAGGTTACGCGGGTAGATGTTGCCGACGATTTTCTGGTGGCGCATTTTGAGGGCAAATATTCAGGCGTTGATAATTTCGACCGCGTGCTGGTTGCTGTGGGCCGCGTACCGAACGGTGGAAAAATCAAGGCGAAAGCAGCCGGTGTCAAAGTCACCAGCAGGGGGTATATTCCGGTTGATCACCAGTTGCGCACCAATGTACCCCATATTTTTGCCATTGGTGATGTGGTTGGTCAGCCGATGCTTGCCCACAAGGCCACCCATCAAGGCAAGGTAGCTGCCGAAGTCTGCGCCGGCATGAAAAGCGCTTTCGATGCCCGGGTCATTCCCTCGGTGGCATACACCGATCCGGAAGTGGCATGGGTGGGAGTAACGGAAGCTGAAGCGAAAGAAAAAGGCCTGGACTACGGTTTCGGCAGATTTCCCTGGGCTGCCAGCGGCCGCGCGCTTGGCATGGATCGCAGCGAGGGATTTACCAAGTTGATATTCGATCAGTCCACCCGCCAGATCATCGGCGCCGGAATTACCGGTCCCAACGCAGGCGAACTGATCGCTGAATGCGCCCTGGCCATCGAAATGGGATGCGAAGCCGAAGATCTCAGCCTGACCATTCATCCTCATCCGACTCTGTCAGAGAGCATCTCCATGGCGGCGGAAGTCTTCGAAGGCACCATAACGGATCTTTATGTTCCGCAGAAAAAGAGTTAACGGTACTTCTAGAAGTTTAAGCTGATTATTTTATCCGCAGAAGACGCAGATTTTATTGTGGCTCAGCACTCTTTGCCGATGTCGTTGCTAAACATTGAAGTAAATCTTTCCAGAGCCACCAACCCAATTCTGCGTCTTCTGCGTCCTCTGCGGATAAATTTGTTGCGCCAAATCATTTCCGCTGGAACTTGTAGACGATCCGGTCGGTTTTCCCGCGTATCCCCTCGGCGAACATGGGCTTGCTGTGGTCGTCATCGGGATTGCGCAGAACGCTGATCTCGCCTTTGAACTCGAAACAGCTGCCGGTCAAGCTGGCCTTGATTCGATCAGGGTCGATACGGTGCAACTCCTGGCCGGATTCGCTGGGGTCACTACCCGTGAAAGCGACGTGATCGCTGATGCCCAGGATGGCGCCGGGCTTCAGCGCTGAGCAAAGTCTCTTGATCAGGGCGGGTGTATCGATCGCGGGCCAGCCGTTCTCCTCATCCAGGTAGTAAAAATCATGCCATGTGAGCATGGCCAGGGCGGCATCGAAAGTTCCAACTGGAAGGGAAAGGTCATCCGCCTCCGAGGTAATGCGATCAACATTCGCCAGGCGGCCACTTGCATATCTCGCGCTTAAGGCATCTTTGGCGTACTCAAGGTAGGCCTCATTGTTGTGAGCGACCACCTTGCCGTTGTCGCCAACGATCCGGCTGAGAATCTCGGTGTAATAACCCCCGCCGGAAAACAGGTCCAAGACGGTCATGCCGGGTTCGATATCGAAAAAGGATAAAACCAGGTCCGGACGGCGCAAGGGGTCCTTCGCGCGATCCTGCTCAAGCCGGTCCGGGGAAGCGAGTGATTCCGCGATCATCAGATTCATGGACGCGCCACCACCATCGTCGCAGGGCGCCAGCAGGAACAGGGACGTAATTATTTGTGCGCAATTCATGTTAAATCTCTCTGATTAATCCGACCACCGGCGATTATAAGTCAGTCTGGACATTGACGGAGATCAAATGCAATCAAATCAATAGTCCCGGTATTGTGCTTTTTTGGGTACGGTGTCGTATGATTGAAGGATAATCGTAAACATGCAGTCTTGGTTGTTATTTCAACCAACACATGAAGAACCTGTTTAAAATATTTCTTCAATCCTGAAATCATACGGTTGTTGCGCCCACCGGAGTTTCCGGGGGGCGAAGAATTGGCTCTGAATTTGCACGGGGAACTAACGAATGAATAAGCGCCTGATCCTGCTTCTCCTCCTTTCATTTTCCATTACCACCGCAGTCGCGGCTCCGGTACCTCCAGCCACGAACAAAGACGGCAGCATTGTCACAGGGGTTCTGACAGCCGGCTATGATCCGCTCAACAACGAGGGACTTGGTGCTGTGTTCCCGTTGCCATTTAATTTATTGTTCCTTGACACCACTGATCTCACACTCAACCCGCCGGTAGATGATCCGAACGATTTCAGCGATCCAAACGTGGCGCTGAGCGCGATGGATGGGTTCAGTACGACGGAAAAATGGGTCACGAGCTTTCTGGATAATGACAGGAACCCGGGCAATATCGATCCGGCTTCGGTAGTACCCGGCCAGTCAGTCAGAGTGTTCCAGGTCACTACCGCCCAAATCGTTGTCGTGACTGGTATTGTCCGCGAACTGGTGCCGGGCGTTGATTATGTGGCGGTGGCCGCCACTCCGAGTGTGGTGGCGATCATTCCCTTAAAGCCCTTGCCTGAATTGAGCAGCTTCATGGCGGTGTTGACCAATGACATCAACGATGTCGATGGAAACGATGCCACGCCCGATCAGACCTATTTCCTGACCAAGCGCAGGACGCCCTGGGTAGATGAGAACGGACAAAGTACTTATCCGCTGGTTGATGATGCCACAGCCCAAAGCCTTGAGCCACAGCGTCAGATTACACAATCCATGGAAGGGGCCGCTGCCACAGCCGGCATTAACCCTGATGACATCGTCCTGAGCTGGACCGTTCAGACCGAGTCCGTTACCCCGGTTCTGAAAAACCTGCGCAGCATCGCCAAGCCGGCTCCCACGACCGTGGGTCCGACTGGTATGAACACTTCGGCTATCGGCGGTGCCGGCATCGCGGATATTTATGCCGGCATCATTACGCTTCCGTACTACCTGGGTGTTCCCAGCGCCTCGAATCCCATAGCACCGCTGACCGACTTTTGGACTGCGGCCCCCGGTGCTTACGTGCCGCCATTTGATACGTTTGGCCTGGATCCGACGTCTACCAATGTCACATACGCCAACCCCTTCCCGGTTCTAACGGATATGCAAACCGTGCCGTTGTTGATGACGGTTCCAAATCAAGCCAGCGGCCATGCGCGGCCGGCGGCTGGCTGGCCGGTTGTGATCTTTGGCCACGGCCTCACAGGCAACCGCACACACATGCTGGGGGTTGCCGATACGCTGGCCCTGATTGGTTACGCCGTCGTTGCAATCGACTTCCCCCTGCACGGCATCGTGCCGGAAGATCCTCAATTTGCACCACTGTACATCGGCAACTCACCGTGGGTGGATGTCGCAAACGAACGTACCTTCGATGTTGATTACATCGATAACGCAACCGGCGCACCGGGTCCGGATGGAATCACCGACCCTTCGGGTACCCATTTGATTAACCTGCAAAGCATGCTGACCAGCAGGGACAACTTCCGCCAGGGCGAGGCCGACTTGTCCGTACTGGCCGTTACGATCCCGTCCATCAGCTATGACGGCGATGCTTTGCCTGACCTCGACGGTTCAACGGTTCAATACGCATCCTTGTCGCTGGGTTCAATTATTGGCGCGCCCTTCACTGCGGTGGAGCCCATGGTCAACAATGCTGTTCTTTCCGTCCCAATGGGTGGAATCGCCAGGGGATTTGAAGCATCAGACGAAATTGGGCCGCGGTTCCGCGCGGGGCTGGCGGCAGCAGGAATAGAGCCAGGCACAGCAGATTATGAATTGTTCTTCACCGTGTTTCAGACCGTGCTTGATTCGGCGGATGCCATCAACTGGTCTGTGGAAGCTGCAGGATTCAACAACATTCTCTTACACGAAGTGATTGGCGACACGGTATTTCCGAACTTCGTGCTCACGGCCCCACTGTCCGGCACGGAACCCATGATCAAGGCCATGGGGCTGGAATCCTATTCAAGCACGCAGTCAAATCCCGGTGGGCTTGACGCCGCCGGCAGATTCCTTCCACCGGCCAGCCACCCCTCTTTGATCAGCCCGGCCACATCACCGGCCGCAACGGTCGAAATGCAAAAGCAGATGGCTTCATTCATCGCCACGCGGGGAACCACCGTGGTTGTGGAGGATGCATCGACCATGGTACCGGTCGCTGCGCCTGCATCAGAAGACGAGCAGGAGTGAGGGGGCTGTCATGATAAAAAATCAAATTGCAAAGATTTATCAAAGTGGTTCAAACACACGATTTAACGAGGGCGCCAACATGAAACAGTCCTTTCCCGGAAAACGCACTCTGTCAGCAGCCCTGACGCTTGCGCTATTTGCGGTGATGAGCACATCGGCCCATGCCATTGGATTCTCCAAAGGCGAGTTGACCGGGAGCTTCGATACCACGATAAGCTATGGCGCGGCCTGGCGAGCCGGGGACCTGGATGACGATAATGTGGGTAAGGCCGTGTTTAATCCAACCGCATTTCTTCTGAGTAATGCTGACGCACGGGCCGCATTGGGCCGGTGGTCTGTCAATAACGATGACGGCGACCTGAATTATCCGGATGGTGGCGACCTGGTCTCCAATACGATCAAGTTCACCTCTGAACTTGATGTGCGCTACAAAAACTATGGTGCTTTCACACGCTTCACGGGGTTTTACGATTTCAAGAATCACGACAAGGATTTTCTTTCTGATGACGCGATCGAACGCGTCGGTAAAGACTTCCGCTTGCTGGATTTGTACGTCTGGGGCGAAAACGAGATCGGCACCCATTTCCTGAACTGGCGCTTGGGCAGGCAGGTGGTGAGCTGGGGTGAATCCACCTTCATCCAGGGTGGTATCAACGTGATCAATCCGGTTGATGTATCCAGGCTGCGCGTGGCCGGCGCCGAGCTTAAGGAGGCTTTCGAGGGCGTCAACATGCTCTGGGGATCGATCGATCTGACTCAGAACCTGTCGCTCGAAGCTTTGTACATGTTTGAACACCGGGAGATCATTCCCGATCCCGCAGGTGCGTATTTCAGTACGAATGATATAGCGACACCGGGTGGCTCATACGTTATGTTGGGTTTCGGAACCGTGCCCCAACCGGTGATCAATCCCGACCTGTATAGCACGGTATGCGCGCAGGGCAACTTCGGTGCATCTGATTCGCCGCTTCCACCCGTGCTCGTGGGTACGGGTTGTAGCTTATCGTTCCCGCGGGCGGATGAAAAATTCCCTGGCGGTGACAGCGGCCAGTTTGGCGTGGCGTTACGCTGGTTTGTCGAGAGCCTGAACGCCACGGAGTTCGGTTTTTTCTTCCTGAACTACCACAGCCGCTTGCCCCTGATCAGCGGTTCGGCACTCTCGACGGCCGCTTTTACCAGTGGGAGTTACTGGACAGAGTATCCTGAAGATATCAAGCTTTATGGCTTCAGTTTTAACTCCAATATTGGCACCTGGGCCCTTTCGGGAGAAGTTAGCTACCGCCCCAAAGCACCGCTGCAGATTGATGACGTGGAGATACTGTTTGCCGGCCTGTCTCCATTGAATCCATTGATCCCGGCGCCGGTCAACCGCTTCAACAGCCAGTTGGGTGATTTCGCCCCGGGTGAAGAGATCAGGGGTTGGGATGAACACAAATCCTGGCAGGCACAGGCAACGACGACCAAGCTGTTCGGTCCCGGCAATTTCCTCAAGGCCAACCAGATCGCTTTCGTTACGGAAGTTGGCTTCAATTACGTTTCTGACTTGCCGGACAAGGACTATATGAGATACAACGGCCCGGGCACCGATACCAAAGGTGGCGCGGACTACCTGACCGGTGATTTCCGCAATCCGGAGACCGAGCCTGACGGATTTGCAGATGATTTCAGCTGGGGCTACCGCATGGCTGCACGTGCCGATTACAACAATGCGATCGGCGCCATAACGATCAGTCCCAGGATCGGCTGGCGGCATGATGTCAACGGAACCACACCTGGACCCGGCGGTTCTTTTATAGACGGGCGCAAGCAGGTCACACTGGGAGTTGCTTTCAACTACCTGAACGAGTGGATCTTCGATCTTGCCTATACCAGTTACTTTGGCGGTGGGCGGTACAACTTACTTATGGACCGCGACTTCTATGCCGCCAGTGTCCGTTATTCATTCTGATCGCCGGAGGAATTCATGCGAACTTTGACAAAAATTACGCTTTCAGTCTGCATTGGCCTCACCCTTGGTGTGGGCCAGGCAATAGCTGGCGCCAAGCCTGACCAGATTCATCGCCTGAGCGAAGACCTGACCCCCATGGGTTCCGAACGGGCCGGTAATGCTGACGGTACGATTCCGGAATGGACTGGCGGTATCACCACCCCGCCGGCAGGCTACAGCCCCGGCGACCATCACCCAACACCCTGGCCGGATGACAAGCCCCTGTTCCGCATCACAGGCGCGAACTACGAGCAGTACGGAGACAAGCTGAGTGTTGGCCAGAAAGCCACCTTTGCAAAGTATCCTGATACTTACTTTATGGATGTGTACCCGAGCAGGCGAAGCGTGTCTTTCCCGGAACGTATCTATGAAATGACCGCCAAGAACGGCAGTACTGCGAAGCTGGCGGAAAACGGCGAAGGCGTGCTCGATGCCGCGGAAGGTTATCCATTTCCGTTCCCGGAAAACGCCTATGAGCTGATCTGGAACCACAAGCTCAAATACAAGGGCACCGGCGGAGTTCGTTACAACACCCAGATCGCCCCCACCGCGGCAGGCAAGTTCTCGGTGACCGTTATCCGTGAAGAACTGTTGGGCCTGTACTACAAGGAAGGTGTGACCCTCGCTGACATCAATAACATCCTTCTGTACTTTTTCCAGGAAGTGGAATCTCCGGCCAGGCTGGCGGGCAACATCCTGCTCGTGCACGAAACTCTGAACCAGGTCGTTCTTCCCCGGCAGGCCTGGGTATACAACCCCGGCCAGCGCCGTGTCCGCCGCGCGCCCAATGTGGCCTATGACAACCCGGGCACGGCTTCGGACGGATTGCGCACCAATGACATGACAGACATGTTCAATGGCGCGCTGGACCGCTTTGACTGGAAAATTACCGGCAAGCAGGAAATGTACATACCGTACAACTCCTACGGCGCTCATGCCGAGGGCATCACTTACGATGATTTTGTCCGCCCCGGCCACCTGAATCCAGACCTGATGCGCTATGAATTGCACCGGGTATGGGTGGTGGAGGCCACTCTGAAGGAAGGCATGCGGCACATCAATCCCCGCCGCACTTTCTATCTCGACGAAGACAGCTACCAGATCGTCCTGATCGACCATTACGACGCCAGGATGCAGTTGTGGCGGGCATCGGAAGGCCATTGCATCAACTACTACGATGTACCGACTTACTGGTCCACCATCGAAGCCCATTACGACCTTCAGTCCGGGCGCTACGTTGCCCAGGGATTCGACAATACGATGCCGGTTAATACCTTTAACGTCGAGATGGAGCCGTCACAGTATACGCCGCAGGCGCTTCGCACCCGCGGCCGCCGTTAATAAAAACTGAAAAGGCCAGCGTTTGCTGGCCTTTTTCTATGGGTAACAAATTCTGAGATGACCAATTCAACCCGATTCTTTTCCATTCTTTGCATTGTCCTCATTCAGGGCTTGTTGATTCAAAAAGTCAGCGCGGAAACGAGTCTGGATGTCGAGTATGCGGAACACATGCCGCTTGCTACGGAATCCATGTTGCTCGATATCGCCCGCGTCGGCAATACACTGGTGGCGGTCGGCGAACGTGGCCATGTCGTGATATCAACGGATGGTGAAAGCTGGCAGCAGGTGGAAGTAGTGCCCACACGTTCGACCCTGACCTCGGTTTTCAGCGCAGGAGACCGGCTGTGGGCCGGCGGACATGATGCTGTAATCATCACCAGCGGGGATGGCGGTGAAACCTGGACCCAGCAGTTTTTTGCCCCAGACCGCCAGCAGGCAGTGATGGATATCTACTTCACGGATGAGAACAACGGTGTGGCCATCGGCTCCTATGGTTTATACCTGCGAACCCGTGATGGCGGCCAGACCTGGGAGGATGCCACGATTGACCCGGAGAATGATTTTCATCTCAACAGCCTGGTGCGTTTCAGTGACGGCAGGCGGTTGATCGCAGGCGAAGCCGGTTATTCCTACCGCAGCTACGATGACGGGGAAACATGGGAAGCCATTGAGATGCCTTACCAGGGCTCCATGTGGGGCGCGCTGAAGACCAATGGAGAATGTGTTCTGTTCTACGGCCTAAGAGCTCATGTGATGGAAAGCTGTGATTTTGGTTCCAGCTGGACTGAACTGGAAACCGGATCGGAGTCCAGTATCTCAGGCGCGGCCGAATATGACGGTCTCGTGGTGTTGGCCGCCAATAGCGGAACGGTGCTGATCAGGGACGATAACGGTCACTTCAGTGTCTATCACCATTCGGATGGCGTGGATTTTGCCGCTGCGCTTTCCATGGGAGACGGAACTTTCCTGCTGGTCGGCGAGGATGGAGTGCACAAGTATCCGGAAACAGGTGAGAAAGGAGATCGCAATGACTGACTCCACTACAGCACGCCTGCACAAAATCGCCACCTTCCTGATCAACAATCGTTATGGCATCGTGGCCCTTTTCGCGGTCATAACCATCGGCATGTTATTTGCGATGTCCAATCTGCGTATCGAGACCGGTTTCAAGAAGCAATTACCGCTCAAACATGAGTACATGCAGACCTTCCTGCAGTATGAAAAGGAATTCGGCGGGGCCAATCGTGTGCTGGTGGCGCTGGTGGCGCGCGATGGGGACATGTTTACGCCGGAATTCTTTGAATCCTTCGAGACCATAACAGACCAGGTGTTTTTCATTCCTGGTGTCGACCGCGCCAGTGTGCGCTCGATCTTCACGCCAAACGTCCGTTTTGTCGAGATCGTGGAAGACGGCTTTGCGGGTGGTAACGTCATTCCTTCAGACTATGCTCCCTCGCCGGAGATGTTTGAACGGGTGCGTTCCAATATCGTCAAGTCAGGAGAAGTGGGCCGCCTGGTTTCCGCTGATTTTTCCGGCGCCATGGTGTGGGCCAACCTGCTGGAAGAAAACCCGCAGACCGGGGAAAAGCTGGATTACCGGGATGTGGCTGCGCAACTGGAAGCGATCCGTACCGAGTTTGAGGGTAAGGATTTCACGGTTCATATCATAGGCTTCGCCAAGATCGTCGGCGATATTTCCGATGGCGCCAAGTCGGTGGTCTGGTTCTTTCTGATCGCCCTGGTGATGACCGCAATCCTGCTCTACCTGTATTCACGATCTTTCTGGCTGACCGTGCTGCCGTTGACCTGCTCACTGGTTGCCGTGATCTGGCAAATGGGTATCCTTAGCCTGCTGGGCTACAGTCTTGACCCGATGAACATATTGACGCCGTTCCTGATTTTCGCCATCGGTGTCAGCCATGGTGTGCAGAAAATCAGTGCCTGGATCGTGGAAAAGGAGTTTGGCGGCCGGACTCCGGATGACTGGGCCAAGAGCGGGGTTCATTCCATAGAGGACATTCCACGCCGTTCTCCGATGCATGGCTCTCGTGAGGCCATCAAGAAGTTGCTGGCGCCTGGCATCATCGCCCTGGTATCTGACACGATCGGGTTCCTGACAATCCTGTTCATCAGCATCCGCATTATCCAGGAACTGGCTATTACCGCCAGTATAGGTGTAGCAGTTATTATCCTGACCAACCTGCTCCTGCTGCCGGTATTGCTGTCCTGGGTAAAATTGAAGAATACGAAAGTATACCGCGAACGCCTGCTCCGGAAAGCGGCCCAGGACTCCCCATTGTGGGATTTTCTGGCCAGTTTCACCGAGCCCAAACGAGCCGCCTGGACGATTGCCATAGCCATCGTGCTGTTCGTGGGCGGGTTCTGGAAGGCGCAGGATATGAAGATTGGGGATTCCGAAGTCGGTGTGCCGGAACTGCGCCCGGAGGCTCGCTATAACCTGGATGCTGTATTGATCTCGCAACGGTTCGCCCTGGGCGTGGATGTGCTGACCATAGTTGCCGAAACCATTCCAGATGCCTGTACGGAAAATTACAACGTGGTGGAAACCATGGATCGTTTCGCCTGGAACCTGGAAAACGTAGAGGGCGTTCAGAAAGTCATTACCTTGCCGATGGTGGCCAAGGTGGTCAATTCAGGTTGGAACGAGGGCAATATCAAGTGGCGGATTTTACCCAGGGACAATTATGTACTGCGCCAGGCCCTGAGCAGCATCGATACCGATACCGGTTTGCTCAATTCAGACTGCAGCGCCATGCCCATCATGGTATTTACAACCGATCACCGGGCCGAGACGATTGCCAGGATCGTGCAGCGGGTGAAAGAATTGCGTGAAGACCTCAATATCGGTGACGTATCCTTTGAGTTGGAACACAAAGTCCTTGAGGAACTGGCGGCCGAAGGTGACGTGACGCCCGAAAGCCTGAAATTTCGCCTGGCCACCGGAAATGTCGGTGTGATGGCGGCAACCAATGAAGACATTGCCGCGGCGGAAAAGCCCATGCTCGCGCTGGTTTTTGGTTCCATCATTATTCTTTGCCTGATAACGTACCGGACGATCCTGGGTACGCTGTGCATCGTATTGCCGCTGGTGGTCGTTTCCACCCTGGCGGAAGCCTTGATGGCGACCTACGGGATCGGCTTGAAAGTAAATACTTTGCCAGTGGTTGCGTTGGGTGTCGGGATCGGCGTGGACTATGGCATCTACATCTATAACAAGCTGGATATTTATCTCAAGGAAGGTTTCGATTTACGCGAGGCTTATTACCGCACATTGAGATTGACAGGCCGGGCGGTGATTTTTACCGGCTTTACCCTGGGGGCTGGCGTTGGCACCTGGATCTTTTCGACGCTGCAGTTCCAGGCTGATATGGGCATCCTGCTGGCGTTCATCTTCCTGGCGAACATGGTCGCCGCCATCGTGATATTACCGGCGCTGGTACGCTGGCTGATGATGCGGAACCGGGACAGGATAATCGATGACCCAGTTTCTGAGCCTTAGCCCGCATATCGCACGAGTTTCGCTGGGTTCTACTTTATTGCTTAATTGTTTCAATGGCATGCAAGCGTAATTCTCGTTTTGTAAGAAATACAAAATGTACCGCTGCCGGTTTGTCGCCTGATTTCACGGCACATCCCGGCTGATCCCCCTTGAGCCATAGCTGAAGCTATGACTCTGCACGCGATCAACCAGGCTGCACTCGTGAAATCAACCGACAATTCCGGCAACTCGTGCGATATGCGGGCTAGGATTATGGTAGCCTGCGAAAAACGGTTGCAATCAACTACGTAATTACGTAAATTCAACTGCATGATAAGCACGCCAGCCACCAACGGCATACGCCGACTGCGCCGACCCCGAACTGAAATCCGGGCTGGGTAGCCGTGTAAGCAGGAATCAAGCGAAATTGATGACCAGAAACCCAGCCACCGGCTGGGTTTTTTGATTTGGAGGAATTAGATGCAACATTTTTTAAGCACAGTGGACTGGTCCGCAGAACAGCTGGATGATCTGTTGGACCTTGCATCCCGGCTCAAGCAGGAGCCGATGCAGGAGCACTTGCACGGTAAATCCGTTGCCCTGATGTTTCTGAATCCTTCTTTGCGCACCCGTACATCTTTCGAACTGGGCATGCAGCAGCTTGGCGGTATTGCCATCGTGTTGCAGCCCGGCAAGGACGCATGGGGTGTAGAGTTCAAATCCGGCACCGTGATGGATGGCGATGCCGAGGAACACATTGCCGAGGTGGCCGGCGTGTTGTCCCGCTACTGCGACCTGATTGCCCTGCGCGCATTTCCGCTGTTCAAAGACTGGTCTGCTGATCGCGAAGATGCGGTTATCAAGTCCCTGGCGCAGCACACCTCGGTCCCGGTGATTAACATGGAGACGATTGTCCATCCCTGCCAGGAACTTGCGCTGATGTTGACGCTGAAAGAGAAACTCGGTGAAGTCCGGAAGAAGAAATTCGTGCTCACCTGGACCTGGCACCCCCGGCCGCTTAACACTGCGGTCGCCAATTCCGCGCTGTTGATTGCAAGCAAGTTCGGAATGGATGTCACCCTGCTGTGCCCCGAAGAGGCCTACCGTCTGGACCTACAGTTCGAATCTGCGGCCGTCGAGTACGCCACCGCATCTGGCGGTTCGTACAACATGACGCACGATATCGATGAGGCATACACCGGGGCAGATGTTATCTATGCAAAAAGCTGGGGCGCGCTGCCGTTCTACGGCAAACCGGATCAGGAATGGGATCTGCGCAAGAACTACCGGAATTTCATTGTGGATGAGGAAAAGATGTCGAAAACCAACGGTGCCTTGTTCAGCCACTGCCTGCCGTTGCGCCGGAACGTGAAAGCAACGGACGCGGTGATGGATGCTGATTATTGCGTGGCCCTGGACGAGGCGGAAAATCGCCTGCACGTACAAAAAGCCGTAATGATGAATCTGCTCGGAAAAGAATTGTAATAGGTCCCTTGGGGCCGAAGGAAAGATCCAATGACCAAAAAAATCGTACTCGCCTTCTCAGGCGGCCTGGACACCAGCTACTGCGTACTGGATCTCGTGCAACAGGGGTTCGAAGTTCACACGGCGTTCATTGATACCGGGGGTATCGACGACCAGGGCCGGGCAGCAATCCGCGCCAGGGCCGAAAGCCTGGGCACAACCCAACACCACGAGATCGACGTGGCCCAGGAAATCTGGGATGAATTTGTCACCCCCCTGGTGTGGAGTCATGCCCGGATGCTGGGGGAATACCCCCTGTTGTGCTCAGACCGCTACCTGATCGTTAAACACTGCCTGCTATTGTGTGATGAGCTTGAAACACAGCATTTCGGTCACGGTTGCACCGGCATGGGTAATGACCAGTTGCGTTTCGACCAGACGGTACGAAGCCTGGGCGACTATGAGATCCATGCCCCCATTCGTGATCTGCAGTCCCGCGTGCAGGCGGTACGTGACTACGAGTTACAGTTCATGGCGGATGCAGGTTTTGAAGTGGAAGCCTCCGCCAGTCGTTACTCCATTAATGAGAACCTGCTCGGAGTAACCATATCCGGCAGTGAAATCGATGAGTTTCAGCCTCCTTCAGCAGATGCATGGACCATGACCTCCGGGCGCAAGGACTGGCCGGAAAGCTTGCTCCAGGTCAGCCTGGGTTTCGATAAAGGCATAGCCGTCAGCCTGGATGGTGAAACACTGAGCGGCCCTGAAATCTTGCAGAAATTGAATACACTGCTTGGCGCTTACGGCGTTGGCCGCCATATTTACACCGGTGACGTTACCATCGGCCTGAAAGGGCGTATCGCCTTCGAGTGTCCGGGCATCGATGGCTTGTTGGCTGCCCACCAGGCGTTGGAAGACACGGTTAATACCCGCTTTCAAAACCAGTTTCGCAGCCAGGTGGCCACGCGTTGGGCGGAGTTGGTGTACACGGGGTTCTTTTACGAGCCCCACAAAGCGGATCTCGAGGCATACCTGCAGAGCTCACAGGCTGTGGTGACAGGGGAAGTGGTCCTTCACTCAGATGGCGGTAAGGTCATGGCAGTTACCGTGAATAGCCCGTATCTCCTGCAAAACCCCGACGCAGTGTACGCACAGAGCTGTGACTGGACACCGGAGGAAGCAGTCGGGTTCATCAAGTTACTGGGGCAGAGCACCACGCTGGCTGGAAAGGTGCGCGGTAAAAGCTGATGATTTCGCAGCGCATTCTCGAGCACCTAGAAGCCCTGGTGGCTTGCGATACGCAAAATCCGCCGCGGCTGATCGACGGTGATTCGGCCATTTTTCAGTATTGCGAAAAAATAATTGGAGATGGATTCCGGACCAGGACCTGGGACCATGGAGATGGCCATGTTTCCTGGCATGCGGTGCGGGGAAATCCGAAAGTGTTGTTCAATGTGCACCTCGACACGGTGCCAGTGGGTGATGGCTGGAACAGTGACCCGCTCAAACTGCAGGTCACCAACGGACGTGCTATTGGCTGCGGCAGTTGCGATATCAAGGGTGCAGCTGCAGTATTGCTGGCCCTGGCTCAACAGGGTGCAGAAAATCTGGCCCTGCTGTTTACCTCAGACGAGGAAGGAGGGGGTGGTTGTTGCGTGAGCAAGTTCCTGGAGGACAATGACGCGCAGATTTTTGACCAGCTTATCGTGGCCGAACCGACCTCCTGCAAGGCAGTACTCGGACACCGTGGTTTTTTATCCGTCAAGACAAGGTTCCACGGTGTTCCCGGTCATTCTTCAGCAGCCAGGGCGCTGCAGGATAATGCCAATCACCAGATGGCGCGTTGGGCAGCCGGCGCCCTACAGGTGGCCAGGGAGAAAAAGCATTCAGTGCTCGACCCGGGCACCTGCATGAACATTGGAATCATTGATGGTGGCACCAAGAGCAATGTTATAGCCGGTAATGCTTTTGTACACTGGAGTGCGAGGTTGAGGCCGGGTGAGTCGAACGAAGAATTCCTGCGCGAAATCCAGGCTTGTACCCCCGCTGAATTCAGCGTTGAATGGGAAGTGCCTTTTGCCGGTGAGCCTCTTCCGGCAGCGGGTCAGGATGACGGTGCATCCCGCGCATTTTGCACGAAACATGGCCTCGAACCGGGTCAGGCAGTTGATTTCTGGACCGAGGCCTCACTTTTTTCGGCCGCAGGTTTGCCGGCGCTCGTGCTCGGGCCAGGTGACATAGCCCAGGCGCACGTCGCCAACGAGTGGGTCTCGACTTCGCAGTTGGAACAGGCATACCGGCTTTATGGACAGGTGGTGAAAAACGATGGCTGAAATCAGGAGCGTAGTGAACCAGGTACTGAGCCAACTGGGCGCCAGCCGCGAAGCGCGTTATTACCTGAAGCAGTTCAGCAGCGACAGCTTGCAGTTCGCGGTGATCAAGATCGGTGGCGCGGTAATGGAAGAGCAGTTGAGACCACTGGCTTCCGCACTGGCCTTCCTGCGTAACCTGGGTTTGATGCCGATCATTTTGCACGGCGCCGGGCCACAGCTGGATAAGGCCCTGGAGTCTGCCTCAATCGTGACGCAGAAGCGACGGGGTCTGAGGGTGACCACCCCCGAAGTCATGCAGGTGGCGCGCCCGGTTATCTATCGCGCCAACCGCAATCTGGTACACGCACTGGAGGAACAGGGTGTAAGCGCCCAGGGCATTCAGCATGGTGTGTTTGTATGTGACTACCTTGATAAAGACGAACTGGGCCTGGTCGGGCATATTCAGCGGGTCGATCTGGAAGCGGTACGCGATGTGGCGCAACGGGGGATCTTGCCAGTCGTAGCCTGCCTGGGCGAGAATCCCACCGGCCAGGTCATGAACATAAATGCCGATATCGCAGCCAGGGAACTGATCCGGGCCGTCGAGCCGCACAAGATCATATTCCTCACCGGCACCGGCGGACTGCTGGACGAACACGGCCGGATTATTTCCTCGATCAGCCTGCGCACCGACCTGGAATACCTGCTGGAACAGGACTGGGTGCATTCGGGAATGCGATTGAAAATCGAGCAGATCAGCCAGTTACTGGATGGTCTGCCGGACACCGCCTCGGTCTCCATTACATCGGTAGAAAATCTGTCACGCGAGTTGTTTACACATCGCGGCGCCGGTACATTGATTCGCAAGGGCGAGTCCATCATCGAGCACCACGACTTTAATCCCCAGGAGCGTGAAATGGCCGTGAAATTGCTGGAGCAGAGCTTTGGCAGGCGAGTGCGTGAAGGCTATTTCGACGAACTTCAGTTGGACTGCGTACTGCGCAGTGAAACCTACGGTGCGATGGCCATCGTGCTTAAAGGCGTTGATGGATTGTCCTATCTCGACAAGTTTGCCGTGACTCCCGAGGCACAGGGCGCGGGCCTGGGAGCTGCGGTGTGGCAGGCGTTGATCCACCGTTGCCCTGCGTTGTACTGGCGCTCGCGAACCACCAACCCGGTCACCCGCTGGTACTTCGAGCAGGCGGATACCGCTTTTACGGAGGACAAGTGGGTAGCGTTCAGCATCGGCATCAGGGACTTCGGGCAACTCGAACGTTGCAAGGTAGACTCCCTGGCGCGCGCGGAGAGCTGGGTCGAGGAAAAAGATCATGATTAGTGTTGTAGTGATCGGGGCGCGTGGTTATACCGGTTCGGAGTTGCTGCCGCTACTGCACCGGCATCCGGAGTTCGAAATTGTCGCAGTGGGCTCGGCAAGCGCCGCGGGCCAGCATGTTCATGAGCATGTGGATGGCATGGGAGGCTGTGATCTACTGTTTTCCGGGATACGCCCCAATACGCTGAAACGATACAAGGCGGATGCATGCGTGCTGGCGCTGCCCAATGGATTTGCCGCGGAATTTGTCAGTGCGCTGGATGAACACAAATCGGACACGGTTGTCGTCGACCTGAGTGCCGACCACCGCTTTGATTCGGGCTGGACATACGGACAACCCGAACGGTTTTTTAAGAAGATCCCCGGCGCAACCCGGATTGCCAACCCCGGTTGTTACGCCACCGGCGCCCAATTGGCCCTGGCGCCAGTGCTTGACCAACTGCTTGGACTGCCGACATCGTTTGGTGTGTCCGGTTACAGCGGTGCCGGCAAAACACCGTCGAGGAAAAATGATCCCTATGTACTCAAGGACAACCTGTTGCCCTATTCGTTGACGGATCACCTGCACGAAAAGGAGATTACCCATCATCTTGGCCGTGATGTCCGCCTCTTGCCCCATGTTGCACCCTTTTTCAGGGGAATCAGCCTTACCATTGCAGCGGAGCTGGAAAACGCGCAAACCCCCGAACAATTGTTGGAATGCTTCCGGAAGTATTATGCAGGGAGTCCGCTGGTCGAAGTCCAGGTCGACACCCCCGAGGTCGCCGCCGTCAGGGGAAAACACAAGCTGATCCTGGGGGGTTTTTCGGTAAGCGAAGTCAATCCCCGAAGAATAGCCCTGGTGAGCGTGCTGGATAATCTTTTAAAAGGCGCCGCGACCCAGGCGGTGCAGAACCTGAATCTGGCTTTCGGGCTCGATTCAATGACGGGCCTGGAATGAAAGAACTCACTTGTAAGAAGTCGCTTGCGGCCGACAGGCTCTGGAATTTAGCACCCAAGGACGCTCTTACTCAGTATTGTAAGAGGTCGCTTGCGGCCGACAGGCTCTGGAATTTCGCGCCCAAGGACGCTCTTACAGTAAATAGCGAAGTGTAAATATGAAAAAATATCTCTGGCAGTCAGATGAACAAGGACAGGTCGACAAAACCATCATGGATTTCATGGCGGGTGAGGATATTGTGCTCGATCGTGAACTGTTCCCATTCGATATCCAGGCGACAGCCGCGCATGTGCGAGGCCTGGAGCGCATCGATATTCTGAGCAGTGATGAGAGCGCAAACCTGTGTGCCCTGCTGGATGAATTGTTGCAGGAATTTGGCACGGGAAGTTTCATTTTGGATGAATGCTACGAGGACGGGCATTCTGCCATCGAGGTTTTCCTGACGGAGCGGGCAGGTAAGCTGGGTGCGAGGGTGCACACCGGGCGCAGCCGCAACGACCAGGTGGCCGTTGCCACGCGGCTCTTCATGAAAGACAGTCTGCATCAGGTCATCGAGTTGAATGCACGAATCGCCTTCTCATGTCTCTCGCTGGCTGAGCAGCATGCGCAGACGCCGATGCCAGGCTATACCCACCTGCAGCGTGCGGTGCCTTCCAGCGTTGGGCTGTGGATGGGTGGTTTCGCCGAGGCATTTACCGATAACCTGGTATTCACGCGCCGGGTGCTGGAACTGATTGACAGCAACCCGCTTGGAACGGCCGCTGGTTATGGAGTTAACCTGCCTTTGGACCGGGATGGCGTTGCTGCCGAGTTGGGTTTTGACCGGATACAGGTCAACCCGATGTATACCCAGAACAGCCGGGGTAAATTCGAGATAATGGTGCTGCAGGCCCTGTTGCACGCAATGCAGGATGTCAGGAGGCTGGCCTGGGATCTGAGCCTGTTCACCACCAGCGAGTTCGATTTCGTGCGCCTTCCGGATCAGTACACAACGGGTTCTTCGATTATGCCGAACAAGTCGAACCCCGACGTGGTTGAGTTGCTACGCGGACGGGCTGCCACGATCGAAGCGGCCATCGTGGAAATCCAGGCAACACTTTCTTTGCCCTCGGGTTATCAGCGGGACCTGCAACTGACCAAGGCGCCGCTGATCCGTGGTACGGGGTCTGCTCTGCAGGCGCTGGCCATTGTACCCGGTCTCGTGGATGGGCTGGAGTTCAAACAGGAGAATATGCTTGAAGCCATCACGCCGGAAATGTTTGCCACCGATATTGCATTGCAGAATGCAGCGGCCGGTGTCCCGTTCCGTGAAGCCTATCTCATGGCCAAGCAACAAATAGATGAGACAGCAAAGTTGGATGTGCAGGAAAGCCTTGCCAGGCGGATATCCCCGGGTGCTTGTGGGGACTTGCAACTTGACCGGATAAGGCTGCGCCTGGAGGCGGAGTATGGGCCAGGTGAAGCGGTCACCAGCACCGACTGAAACTCGGAGTTGTTAAACAATTGCCTTTATTTTAGAGAAATTGTATTTAGTACTTGACGCACCAAATTCACAGCCTATAATGCGCTTCCTGCACGGCTGATTCGTCAGCCAGGCTGCCGCCAGCCGGAAAAATATTTTTAAATATTTACTGGTTTATCGTTGACGGGATTTTAATGGTCGATGTATAATGGGCGGCCCGCCCACGACCGGGTGGAGATTCTGAATTTTGAATCTACCGGCGCGGCGATCCGAGAGGGTTACTGCTGCGGTTTTTGTGTGTGGGACTGGTCACGAAATGTGCTCAGTATTGGTCACCGAAAAGTGATCGAGTTCTTTAACAAGATACAGGTAACTTGTGTGGGCGCTCATGTTGATGAATTTGTCATTAACGAAAGCGACCATGCCCTGATTTATATTAAGTAATCGGGAGCAAGGTTCAGCTTTCAGCTAGAAGTACTTAGATGGAAGATCAAGGTCTGACCTTCGGGTCAAACTGCGGTCTGAAATCGAAAACTTTAAACTGAAGAGTTTGATCCTGGCTCAGATTGAACGCTGGCGGCATGCCTAACACATGCAAGTCGAACGGAAACAGGACGCTGGGATCTCTTCGGAGTGAACTTGTCGCTGTCGAGTGGCGGACGGGTGAGTAATGCATAGGAAATTGCCTCAAAGTGGGGGATAGCCCGGAGAAATCCGGATTAATACCGCATGTGCTCTACGGAGCAAAGCGGGCCTCTGATTTAAGCTCGCGCTTTGAGATATGCCTATGTCGGATTAGCTAGTTGGTAGGGTAATGGCCTACCAAGGCGACGATCCGTAGCTGGTTTGAGAGGATGATCAGCCACACTGGGACTGAGATACGGCCCAGACTCCT
>Ga0209013_10000520_pt1 | contig 34526 bp, 35 predicted proteins | sample Cruoilmetagenom2_FD_187291 | JGI IMG/M metagenome (GOLD analysis project Ga0209013, IMG submission 187291) | Oil polluted marine microbial communities from Coal Oil Point, Santa Barbara, California, USA - Sample 2 (SPAdes) (version 2) | ecosystem: Environmental > Aquatic > Marine > Oil seeps ...
ATTGATCGCTCTCAGATAGCCGGTTCGCAGCAGGACTGCATTCTGCGCTGCGATCTGATTGTCCGTGTAACCGGGCAGATTAAACAGACCACCCAGACGATAGAAATTCTGTATCGGTGCCTCGCCGTTAAAGGTAGTTTCAACACGCCCCCCGAAATGCAGCGTGTGCTTGCCCCAGGTAGCCGCCGAAATGGCATCGATCGTGGCCTGATCAAAGTCGTTGTCTGCCCCGAGTGATTCGCGCGAACCAAGCAGATCGAAGCGGCCTTTCCATCCACTGCGAGGGAAAAAGATGTCATCGATTGAATCGTAGCGGGTCTCGAAATAAAGCTCACCACCATCAACATTTTCATCTGGCAAGGCGGGATCTCCAACGGCGATCTCCGTGTCACCGTAGTAACGCCGGTAACCGACACGCGCATCCCCTACACTGCCAAACTCACGGCCCAGCGCCAGTGAACCGCCAATGCGACTAACACGGGCCTCAGCAATGATATTACCGTCTTCGCTGATGTTGTAACGGTTGTTGACAAGAAACGCCTTCGGGATAACAAACCATGGCGAATCAACGGCCAGGGGCTGATACAGCTCCGTTTCGATGCCGGGCTCTACGCCCAATGAAAGCATACTGCGCCACTCGCCGCTGAGACGGTTGATCGGCATGCGCGTGAGACCGAAATGTATTGAAAGATTATTATCGTTGGACAGGTCACTCGACAGGCTCAAGCCAAACTGCAGGTAGTTGGGGCCCCAGGGCTTCCTGCGTGCAATCAGTACCAGCCCTGTCTGGCCATTGCTCACTTCGAGTTGATATTGCACGCTGTCAAAAGTATCCAGCCCGTAGATGCGGCCTATGTCTGCTTCCAGCATGTTCAGATCGAGGGGTTCATCAATCTGCTGATGCAGCTTTTCACGCAGGTAGTCATCATCCACTGTCGAATCATTGTCGACACGAATGTAACTGATGACCGGCTTTGTCTGTTGATCTCCTGTCTTTACGACGGTTGTTGACCCATCGTCCACAGCTTGTGACCATGCAGCAAGCTTGTCGGTGTATTCTCGCATTGCCTCTTCACCGATCGGAATAAGCGACGCTGCCTGTTCGAAGCTGGCCGCTGAAAAACCATCAAGATCCGGAGTGATAAGCAGGTCCTGGTCAGCGAGCTTATTCTTCTGCTGTTCCGTGTTGCGATATACCAAGATATTGGTCAGCTGGTTGACGATATCAATCATCGAGCCCAGTTCATCCTGCTTCAGCAATGGGGTGCTGATATCCACAGCAATAACAATATCGGCGCCCATGCTCTTTACGACATCTACCGGCATATTGTTGTTGATACCACCATCGACAAGCAGTCTGCCATTCAGCTCGACAGGGGTAAAAGCGCCTGGCACTGCCATGCTTGCGCGCAGGGCCTGTGCCAGACTACCCTCGCCGAGAACAACGGTTTCACTGCTCACGATATCTGATGCAACCGCCCTGAATGGGATTGGCAGCTGATTAAAATCGCTAACCTCTGCAACAGGCAATAATAGCCTGCCAAGTTCGAGCTCCAGTTTCTGGCCACGTATCAGGCCGGCGGGCACTTTGATTTCACCATCTTTGAACCCGACGCTTTTATCAATCTGGAAGATCGCTTCATCGAACTTGCGCCGCATGGACAATTCCTTGCGCGGCGGCGTGTCACTCAGGACATTCTTCCAGTCGATGCTGAGAAATGCCGCTTCGAGCTGTTCAGCATTCATGCCCGATGCATAAAGGCCACCAACGATCGCGCCCATGCTCGTACCGGCAATCAGGTCAATCGGGATGTGCTGCCTTTCCAGCTCTCTGATAACACCTATGTGAGCAACACCGCGTGCACCACCGCCGCTCAATACCAGGCCGATTTTGGGTCGCTCTGCAGTCTGCCCTGCCAGAGCTGCTACTGGCGTTACCAGCATCATGCAAAATACAAGGCAGGCGATGCCCAGGTAGACCAATGAGAAGGAACGAGTAGGTTGTTTCATGCAACCGCATATTATCATAGTGAACAGCCCACTTATTCTTCCAAATCTGCTATCGTTGCGCGTGAGATGCAGACCTTACATATTACAGAATCACAGCAGTTCAGCCGCGAAGACCTCAATGAGCTGTTCGACAAGGCTGACGATATGGAGATACTCGTCAACAAGCAGGGTGTCACCGATACACTTAAAGACAAGGTCATGGTTGTGCTGTTCTATCAGCCCTCGACGCGTACGCGCCTGTCCTTTGAAACCGCCATGTCCCGGCTCGGTGGCAGCTATATCTCAACCGAGAACGCCATGGAATTCTCCTCGCATGCCAAGGGTGAAAGCCTCGAGGATACAATCCAGACCGTCGCCAACTACGGTGATGTGATTGTCCTGCGCTATCACAAGGAAGGCGGCGCCAGGCGCGCTGCCCGAGTCAGTCCAGTGCCGGTCATCAGCGCCGGTGACGGCCCCGGCCAGCACCCAACCCAGTCATTACTCGACATGTACACCATACGCCGCGAGTATGGTCACTTTGATGGCCTGAACATAGCACTGGTCGGCGACCTCAAGAACGGCCGCACAGTTCATTCACTGGCATACATGCTTGCGAAATACCCTATTGGGAAGATCAGCCTGGTGGCACCATCATCTGTTTCCATGCCGGAAGGTCTGATCACCTATCTGGAGAAACACGATATCAACTATGAGCAAAGTGACAACCTGGCAGAGGTTGCACCCGACACAGACGTCATCTACACCACTCGCCTGCAAAAGGAATATTTCGACGATCCGCGTGAGTTTGAATCCGTGCAGGGGAAATACATTCTGAATCAGGACATCGTCGACACGATGCACAAGGAAGCCATCATCCTGCACCCACTGCCACGCAATGAAGAGATTCCATACATCGTGGATCATGACCCGCGTGCGCGCTACTTCCCGCAGGTTCGGAATGGTCTGTATATCCGCATGGCGCTGCTGAATAAGGTGTTTGGGCGCTAGACACTTAATCTCCGCGGGGGCGCACCTCCCACAACACACCTAATGAATAACAGTGGTGGTAGATTCTTGTGGAAGGCGCGCCCTCGCGGAGATAAACTTAAACCTGCCCCATCCCTAAAGCAACAACTCCAACACATTCCACACCTTGTCCAGCAACAAGGGCTGTGCCTGCGCGCTCGGGTGTATCCCGTCAGCCTGCATCATCCCCGGCTGACCGATAACATCATGCATGAAAAAAGGCACCAGACTGACATCATCCATACTACCGAGCTGCTGATAAACAGCCATCAGCCTGTCCCGGTAGACTGGCCCATAATTCATCGGAATCAGGATTTCGAATAGCAGCACATGCCTCGCCGTATGGCCGCACAGTGAAATGATCTCCAGCAAATTGGATTTCAATTCCGAGGCAGGCAGTCCTTGCAGACCATCATTGCCCCCGAGTTCGACAAGACACAGCTCAGGATTATATTGGGTAAGTTTCTTCTGTAACCGGGTTAACGCCGTCCGGCTGGTGTCGCCACTGACACTGGCGTTGATTACCCGGTATGACGCGTTATGCTTTTCCAACCGCCCCTGCAATAATGCCACCCATGATTCGTTCAGCTCTATGTTGTGGGCGGCACTCAGACTGTCGCCAAGCACGAGTAATACAGGCCGGTCGTCTGCTCTTACGGAATGCCAGGGCAGGCCTGTAACAAACAGTAATACAAAGAAAACAGTGATAGATCTATAAATGGATACATACATGAACTCGATTCTGCAGGCGATTGACCTGTGTAAGCAAGTAGATGCGCCAGAAGGCCGTATCGAAATACTCAAATCAGCCAACATCACCATTCAAGCAGGTGCATCAGTCGCCATTACAGGAAGCTCAGGATCAGGAAAGTCGACGCTGCTGTCATTGCTCGCCGGTCTGGACACGCCAACTAGCGGCGATGTCATCCTGCACGGTGAATCACTTCAGTCTCTCGATGAAGACGGCCGCGCCAGACTACGCGCGGGACGGGTCGGCTTTGTATTCCAGGCCTTTCAGCTGGTACACAGTCTAAATGCGCTCGAAAACGTCATGCTGCCGCTGGAACTGGCCGGCAATAGCGATGCCCGCCAGCTTGCACTCGATATCCTTGATGAAGTGGGCCTCGCAGAGCGCATCGCTCACTACCCGGGACAATTATCCGGTGGAGAACAGCAGAGAGTGGCCATCGCCCGCGCCTATGCCACCCGGCCATTGATCCTGTTTGCCGACGAACCAACAGGCAACCTGGATCAACGCACCGGCGTTCATATCATGGACCTGCTATTTGCGATGAACGCCGAGCGCGACACAACACTGGTACTGGTCACGCACGACAACAAACTGGCCGAACGCTGCGATGAAGTCTACCAGCTCGAGGCAGGTTGTTTAGAATGAAACAGCAGCTGTGGATAGCTGCCAGGTTGCTATGGCGCGAGCTTCGCAGTGGTGAACTCAACCTGCTGATCATTGCCTTGCTGATCGCCGTCGCCAGCATGACATCCGTAAGCTTCATCACGCAGCGCGTTGCAGATGCAATGCAACATCAGTCCGGCGATCTGATTGCCGCTGACCTGATGCTGAAGTCTGTGGAACCTGCCAGCCCGACGTGGAAAGATGAAGCTGAACGGCGAGGCATTGATGCTGCCAATATCGTCAGTTTTGCAAGTGTCGTGCTGGCCGATGAGTCAACCAGCCTGTCATCGGTCAAGGCCGTCGATGAAGCCTACCCTCTACGCGGCACACTTATCACTGCAAGGGAGCCCTATGCAAAAGGGACTCCAACGCCTGATGTTCCATTGCAGGGCGAGGCCTGGCTTGACTCCAGACTGCTCCACGCATTAAACATAGAAGTAGGAGACAAGGTCGAACTGGGTAATACAGTTCTGCGAGTGTCTCGAGTGTTGATATCGGAACCTGATTTTGCCCGTAATATATTCAATACGGCACCACGCCTGATGTTCAATATTCTCGACGTGAAACAGACCGGGCTCGTGGTACCTGGTAGCCAGGTAGAGTACCGGCAGTTGTTTGCTGGTGAATCACAGGCAATAGAGACATTCTCTGGCTGGTTGAAGGGCGAACTGCGCCATGGTGATACCCTGCAGGGGGTTCGTGAGGTGCGCCCTGAACTGAACACCGCACTGGAGCGTGCCGACCGCTTCCTGGGTCTGACAGCTCTCATCGCGGTGCTACTGTCTGCTGTTGCCATCGCAATCTCGGCGCTGCGCTTTGCCCGCAGACACCGTATGACCAGTGCGCTAATGAGAACCTTTGGCGCCCAGCAACGCGACATTATCAACCTGTATATTGCACAGTTGGCCATCCTCGGTGTTGCAGCATGTATGTTCGGCATCGCACTTGGTTATGCTGGCCATGCTGTTGTAATTGAGCTGTTCAAAGAGATGATCACCACTGACTTGCCAGCAGTAGCATTATCGGCGGCGGCACCCGGCTTTATGACAGGCATGCTGCTGATTTTCAGCTTCGCATTGCCGCCTCTATACCAGCTCAGAGACATCCCACCTGGCCAGGTGCTGCGTCCAGGCAACCCCGGCGCATCCAGACTTCCTCTCAGATACTATACTGCAGCGGCATTGTTGTTCCCGGCCCTGGTTGTCTGGCAGGCACAGGATCTGAAGCTTGCCTCGCTGTTTCTCGCCGGCCTGGCGCTGACCCTGCTTGCCCTTACCGTGTTTGCAATGGGGCTGCTGCTCCTTATTGAACAGTATAAATCCCATGCCGGCATCACTGTTCGCATCGGCCTGACTTATCTGACCAGACGGCGCTATAACACCCTGACGGAATCGGTCGGCTTCGGACTGGGACTCATGGCCATCATCGTGCTGGTACTGGTACGCACCGACATGCTGGATGACTGGATGCAGACCTTGCCTCCCGGAACACCAAATCAGTTTGTCATCAATATCCAGCAAGACCAGATTGCCGGAATTGAAGCCTTCTTTGCTGAGAAAGGCATGCAACAACCGCACTTCTATCCCATGATTCGAGCACGTCTGTTATCCGTCAACGACCATGAAATTAAGGGAGAAGATTTTGAAGATCCACAAACACGACAGCTTGCTATGCGCGTTTTCAACCTGTCATGGAGCAATGAACTGCAGCCAGGCAATGAGATTACTGCTGGCAAATGGTGGGACAGAAACACTAGTGACATAAACCAGATGTCATTCGATAAAGGCCTTGCCAGAAGAATGGGCATCAAGCCTGGCGACCGACTGGTATTTATCAGTGCCGGTGAGAAGATAAATGCCCGGGTCACCAGTCTGCGCCAAATCAACTGGGGCACATTCCAGCCCAACTTCTATGCAATCATGCCGCCAGCTGCTCTTGCCAGTTATCCATCTACCCAAATCTCAAGTTTCTATGTTGCCGACAAAGACAAAGCCTTCATTAATCGTTTGATACGTAAATATCGAAACCTTACCGTTATCGATGTAGGGCAGATGATCAACCAGGTCCGCAGCATCATGGACCGCGTCACGCTGGTCATCGAGTTCGTCTTTCTATTCACCATCATCGCCGGCGTACTGGTCATGTTCGCCACCATGCAGTCCACTCACGATGAACGCATGCGTGACAATGCCATCATGAAAACCCTTGGTGCCGATCGACGACAACTGCGTAAAATTCTGATGGTGGAATTCCTGTTCATCGGACTGATGTCGAGCATCATCGCAACAGTGGCTGCCAATCTGCTGGGCTATGGTATCTCGCGCTGGTTGATGAAAATGCCCTATCAGCTTCACATGGGTTCAGCAATGATAAGTATTGTGATTGGAACAGCAGCCATCACCGGCGTGGGCCTGCTTGCGTTCAGGCAGTATCACAGGATGACGGCGAATGCGGTATTGAACCAGGTATGAAAAAGGGCTTACTGATAAACAGTAAGCCCTTGTTTTATATGGTGGGCCGTGGGCGGCTCGAACGCCCGACCACCTGATTAAAAGTCAGATGCTCTACCAACTGAGCTAACGGCCCGTTTTTCTCAAAAGTCGCTCATACTTTTTCGAGCTTGCGCATCTTACCGGGTAATAATTTCATGTCAACCAGAGACGACGCCAGAGCGCCCATGAATGAGGCCTCTTCTTCGTAGACCAGCTTGTAATACTGGACTTTCATGGTCAGCGCGCTGCCGAAGATGATTGCAATCAGGGCGAGGAATGACCCCACCGCAAGCGTCGACATGCCGGTAATGCCCTGCCCTATCGTGCAGCCTAGCGCCAGTACACCGCCGAAGCCCATCAGGATGGCCCCTATAATGTGGGTGAAGAAGTCCTTAGCAGAGGCGAACCACTCGATACGGAAACTCTTGCTGAGCAGTGACCAGAGTAATGAACCCAGTACGACGCCAAATACTGCCACGACGCCAAATGTCAGCAGTGTGCGATCGAATTTACTGGCGGCATAGCCCAGCGACTGGCCCATCGGGTTGATGAAGGTGAAAGATTGCGGGCTGTTTACACTCATATCCGGCTTACCGCTACCTTTCCAGTCCTCGCGGACAGATTCCGCCATATCCCATTGAGAGGTTGTCGGGTCAAGGAACTCACGCATGGTGACGTTCACTTCGCCATCGAAATCAGATTCGTAATTCAGAAAGATACTCGATGTGACATACCATGCTGCCAGTACTGCCAGCCCGACAACAAGTCCACCGAGCACACTGTCAAAACTACCTCGGAAATCGGATGATTTAAACGCGTAAATCAACAGGGCTGCTGCCAGTACTAATCCAAGCCATAGCCGTGCACTTCCTGCGCCTTCACTGCCCGCTACCAGTGTGCCGAGATCCTGGCTGCCTGCTTCAAGGCTGATGGAAAGCGGCCTTATCCAGTCCAGGAATAACAGCGACATGAGCGTCTGATCACTGCCCGGCAAAGGATTAATCATAAAGTAGGCAATCACGGCAATAATGAGAAATACAAATATCGATTTTATATTGCCACCACCGATTCGTATCAAGGCCTTGTTACCACAGCCGGAAGCAAGTGTCATGCCGATGCCGAAGATAAAACCACCGAGCAGGTTTTCTGCCCAGATCAGTTGACCGCTACGGTAAGGGGGGAAGGCGCTGTCAGCATTCACCATGCCAAAATATTCAAGCAGCGTGACCCCCAGCGTGGCAATTGCTATGGCAAACATCCAGGCACGGAATCGACCCGTGTCGCCCATGTTGACCCAGTCTGAAACTGCGCCCATGGTACAGAAATTGGTCTTGTTGACTGCCATACCCATAATCAGTGCGATAGTGAATATCGCGATTAACATAGCGGTATGCGCTTCCGTAAAATTTTCGAAAATCATCTAACTCTCTCCTCTGGTGACGAACTGTTGCTACCGGCCGCCCTCTAGTCGGGACTTTTCAGTAACTGCCTGATAACAATAGCTGAACAATTTGAGCCAGTAAACCGGTTCGCGGCTGACGGCCGCTCCGACAAAATCGGGAACTATGTGCGGTATAGAGTTGGATCTGTGATACCGGCTTCCTCAAACCCTTTGGCGCGCAGATAACAGGAATCACACACGCCACAGGCCAGGCCCTCGGGGCTCGGGTTGTAGCAGGAAATGGTCAGCGCGTAATCCACACTCAGTTCAACACCGCGCTGGATAATTTCGGCCTTGCTGAGGTCTATCAACGGGGCATGAATGTGGAATCCATCACCCTCCACACCGGCCCGGGTGGCCACATTTGCCAGTCGTTCAAATGCGTCGATAAAAACGGGCCGGCAATCCGGGTAGCCGGAATAGTCGACGGCGTTGGCGCCAATGAAGATGTCTGTTGCTCCGGTCGTTTCTGCCAGCCCCAGCGCCATGGAAAGAAAGATTGTGTTACGTGCCGGGACATAAGTGACCGGGATCTCATCGCTGGCTGCTTCCGTCGCCTCAGGGACATCGAGGTTCAGGTCCGTTAGCGCCGAACCACCCAGTTCGCCGATCGGCAGTGTCAGTACGCTATGGTCTATGGCCCCTCCCTGCTCTGCCACTTGTCGGGCAGCGTCAAGTTCGATGCGATGCCGCTGCCCATAGTCGAAGCTCAGGGCGATGCATTGATGGCCTGCTTCCCGCGCAATAGCCAGAACAGTTGCGGAATCGAGACCTCCGGAGACCAGCACGACCGCTGTTTTTGTTTCAACGCCCACGTTCGTCTCCCCACAGGTATTTGTGTAGCTGGATCTGCATGCGCACGGGCAGATTGTCTTCGATAATCCAGTCGGCCAGGTCACATGGCTCGAGCTTTCCGTGCACCGGCGAGAACAATACCTCGCTCAGCTTATCCAGCTTTCTTTCTGCCAGCAGGCTGCGGCTCCATTCGTAATCTGCACGATCTGTAATGACAAACTTGATCTGGTCCTTCCGGCGTAAATGAGCAAGGTTTTCAAAAAGGTTGCGATCCAGTTCTCCCGATCCCGGTGTCTTCAGGTCCATGACGATGCTGGCCCGCTGATCGACAATGGATACATCCATCGCGCCGCAAGTCTCGACTGACACAGAGTAGCCGCAATCACAGAGCATCTTGATCAATAGGCGGCAATCCGGCTGAGCCAGAGGCTCGCCGCCAGTGACGGTGACATATCCTGGATTATAATCGGCAACCCTGTCCACGATGTCTGGCAACTTCATGTGCTCACCGCCAGTGAAGGCGTACTCGGTATCACAGTAGCCGCAGCGCAGCGGGCAGCCGGTCAGACGCACGAAGACAGTCGGATAGCCTGCTGTTCTGGATTCTCCCTGCAGGGAATAGAAGATCTCAGTGACGCGGAGAGTGCGTTCAGTGGCGGAGACGGGGGATTTTTCGACGGACGAGGTCAATGAAATGAAATATTTCTACGGAAGGATTTTGTGGGAACGATGGTTCATCGCGATTAGCGCCAGATTTCAGAGGCAATCGCGATGAGCCATCGCTCCCAGGGTATTACAATAGATATTGTAACAATCAGTGCCCCTGCTTTTCCATCTGGTCGAGGCGCTGCTTGGCGGATATGGCAACACGACTGCCTGGATAACGAACAACGACTGCATTCAGCGCACGCCTGGCGGCCTTCCACTGCTGGTTGTCGTAGTGGATATAACCTACCTTAAGCATCGCATCCGGCAGTTTGCGGCTGCTGGGATAGCGCTGAATCAGGGTGTTGTATTCGTGTAATGCGGCATCATAGGCCTGATTTACATAACGTGCCTCAGCGATCCAGTACTGTGCACTGTCAGCCAGCACACTGCGTGGATAGCGATTGAGGAATTCCTTGAATGCCGCGACCGCTTCCTCATACCGGCTTTGCTTCAACAGATTGAAGGCATCATCGTATGCCTGCTGTTCCTCGCTGCTGGCGGCCTGGGTGTTCTGCACAACGGCTTCAGTTGTTGCCACTGCAGCGACGGTTCCGGCTCCGGCTGCATCAGCCCCCGCCGGGGCAATGGGTGCAGCAGGTATGTCCAGTGCTGTCGGCGCACTGGAAGGTGTATACCCGCCAGCGCCATAGCCTGCTGTGCCACCACTTTCAATGCTGCGCAGGCGGCGATCGACATTATCGTAAATCTCAGACTGGCGTTCGCGCAGTCTGGACAGCTCGTTTTCCTGTATCTCGACCGTATTGCGCAGCTTTGCCAGTTCAGCTTCCATGCTGTTGAGCCGATTGAGCATCTCCAGCTGGGGCTGTGGTTGCTTTGCTACAGGCTGCGGCCCGGCTGCCGAGGTGGTGTTGCAGCCCCCGACGAATACGCTGCCGGTCAGAAGGGCCAGGCTGAGAAATCGAACCTGACCGTTTCTGCAATCAATTGCCATAACGGATTTCTACGCGCCTGTTCATTGACCAGACAGATTCATCATGGCCTTCGGCAACCGGGTTTTCTTCGCCGTAGGAAACTGTCTCTATGCGGCTCGAATCGATGCCCAGTGCCATGAGAACATCGGCAGCTGACATGGCACGACGTTCGCCTAGCGCCAGGTTGTATTCGCGTGTGCCGCGTTCATCGGCATGACCTTCGAGAATCACACTAACGGAGTTTCCATTAAGGAAACCTGCGTGGGCCTCGAGGATGGCCTGGCCTTCAGCGGTCAGAGAACTGCTGTCGTATTCAAAATAAACGCGTGTCTGTGAAAGCAGATCACCTGCTGCACCGCCTGCTCCACCCTGCCATTCACCCAGTGGCTGGCCATCAGGTCCAAATTCCGTTCCCGTGCCAGCTGTTGTTACAGATTCCGAATCTACGGTCGGACTGTCCTTGCGGGTTTTCTTGTTACAACCGCTGACTGCCACCATTGCGGCAAGTAGTACTACTCCAGTTACCAGTGTTGTCTTCTTCATGTCCACCTCTTGTATTGTGTTAGTCGTGCTTGTGGTTTTGGGGATTATCGTCTCAGATAGGGTGACCACGCCGGCTCGCGTACATCACCTTTCAGGAACTTAATTGTTTGATGAATTTTGCCATCCGCCGATACGGCTGCCAATACACCTTTCCCCTGCTGTTCAGTGGCATAAAGTACCATCCTTCCATTAGGAGCGAAACTCGGTGATTCATCTAGCAGTGTATCAGTCAATTTGGTGATGGCTTTAGTGCGCATGTCCATTACTACGACATGGAAGCGGCCATTTCCACGGCTGATCATAGTCATCAGCTTACCATCAGCGGAAACAGATGGTCTGGCGTTGTAGCGCCCGTCGTAAGTCAGGCGCGCCACGCCGGATCCATTGGCATTCATCTGGTAGACCTGCGGCTGCCCGCTGCGGTCTGACGTGAATACCAGCCTGCTGCTGCCCGGCATCCAGGAGGGTTCAGTATCGATGCCGTGATGCCGGGTCAGACGGGTAATCGCTCTTGTATTCAGATCGTAAACATAGATCTCCGGATTACCGTCCTTCGATGATACGAAAGCCAGTTTCCGGCCATCTGGGGAAAATGCCGGTGCACTGTTGATGCCCTTGAAACTGGCAATTTTTTCACGCTTTCCATCATTCAAGCGCTGGATGAAGATCATCGAACGACGTTTTTCAAATGACACATAGGCCAGCTTGCTGGCATCCGGCGACCAGGCAGGCGACATCAGCGGCTGTGGTGATTCCAGTATGGTACGCGGCTTGTAGCCATCTGAATCCGCCACCTTGAGCAGGAAGCGCTTCTTGCTGCCTGATTTCTCACGTGTAATGTAGGCAATGCGGGTGTTGAAGGCGCCCTTCTCCCCAGTCAGCTTGTGATAGATGATATCGCTGATCTGGTGTGACAGCTTGCGCAGCTGACGAGCGTTAACAGTATAGCGATATCCGGCCAGCTGCTTACCCTTGAAAACATCGACCAGTTGGAATTGAACATTATACTTGCCGGGTGCAATTTCTTTCGCCTGACCAACCACCAGGGCCTCGGCCTTGAGCAGGCGCCAGTCCTTGTATTTCACGTTCTTGATGTCATGTGGCTGAGCGAGGAAGTCCTGTCGCGGAATGCTCTCGAATCGCCCTGAGCGATTCAGATCGGCCTGGATGATATCTGCCATGCTGTCATCTGCCATCGGTGAGCCCTGCCAGGAGAAGGGTACAACGGCGATGGGAATGCCGGCTTCGACGCCCTGGGTAATTTCGATGGTGAGGATGGCCTGGGCGGGTGTATTCATTAAACCAAGCATGATGATTACAAACCCGATTATTCTTTTAATGCTCTGTAGCTTCATTTCAATTTCACTTTTGGTTACCAACATTATGCTGTGTCATATTATCTCTATATCGCCTGACCCATTAATCATCAAGGTCGAAACGGGAAGTCGATGACTTTGAATTCACTGTACAACTCCGGATCCTGCGGTATCGGGATCGGTGATGCGCGCATGAATGCGGTTTCCACCGATCGGTCACAGTAGCCGTTACCGCTACTCTTGACGACTTTCGCCGACTGTACCGTACCATCCCTTGCCAGTGTAACCCGCACTGTCGGGTTGCAACCCGCTGCGCCGCTCGGCGGCAACCGCCAGTTCACTTCCACCTTCTGTTGAATGCGGGGCACATACTGGCTCAATGCTGTGGCGGCCCGTCGCTGACGTGCCTCGCCTTCCATCTTTTTCTTCAAAGCATCCTCTCGTTTCTTTTTCGCTGCCGCTTCCTTGCGTTTCTTTTCTGCCGCTGCCTTTTTCTTCTTCTCTGCCTCGCGTTTTTTCTTCGCGTCAGCTTTTTTCTTTTCTTCTGCCTTGCGCTTCTTCTCTGCCTCGGCCTTTTTCTTCTTCTCCGCGTCACGTTTTTTCTTCGCTGCGGCCTTTTTCTTTTCTTCTGCCTGGCGCTTCTTGTCAGCTTCAGCTTTCTTGCGTTTTTCTTCCTTGATACGTTTCTCTTCAGCCTTTTTTCGCTTGTCCTCTTTTATCTTGCGCTGTTTATCCAGTTCGAGCTGACGCTTGCGTTCCTTCTCCTTCTCAAGCACCTGACTATCGACTGCAACCGCATCCACTACATTCTCTGACTTCACCTGAGGTGCAACGACAGTCGGGCGGATCCTATGCTCGATCTTGACGAATACAAAGGCCAGCAGCGCAATATGCACAACGATGGCCAGACCCACCGCCAGCGGACTGAGTCGCCGTTTGCTGGCACGTCGTGTCCTCACTACTTCTCTTCCGGCGGCTCGGTTACCAGGCCTACCTTCGGGACACCTGCCTGTTGCAGCAGCACCATGGCATGCATGACGTGCTGATATTCAACCAGTTTGTCACCTCGCACCAGAAACTGGGTCTTGGGGCGATGCTTGAGCACTGATGCAGCCTTACGGGTGACTTCAGGCAGATCTGCTGACTGTTTATCATCATTGACGTACATCAGCCCCTGACGGTCCACGGTAACCATGAAGGGATCGGAATCCTGATCTGGCGTTGCCTCCGCCTGCGCATCTGGCAGATCCACTTCAACACCTGCAGTCAACAGGGGTGTTGTGACCATGAATATCACCAGCAACACCAGCATGACGTCGATATAGGGGACGACATTGATCTCGCCCATGATTTTCTTGCGACTCTTGCGTGAGTATTCAAACACCGGCGGGCGCCTTTTTGCTAAAACTCTGGCGAGTAACGATGCTGACAAACTCTTCCATGAACATTTCGTAGCGCATGATCAGGCGTTCGACATTATTGGCATAGCGGTTGTATGCAATAACGGCAGGTATCGCAGCAAACAGGCCCATCGCTGTTGCGATCAGAGCCTCGGAAATACCTGGTGCGACCGAAGCAATCGTTGCCTGCTTCATGGCGCCGAGTGAGCGGAATGAATTCATGATGCCCCACACGGTTCCGAACAGGCCGACATAGGGGGACGTTGATCCCACCGTGGCCAGAAAGGACAGCCCAGATTCCAGATCCTCGATCTCCTGTGCCAAAGCCACCCGCATTGCGCGCTGCACACCGTCCGTGATTTCACCACGGCTGATGCCATCCTTGTTGTACAGACGTGAATATTCCCGGTAGCCCGCGATAAATATGCTCGACATGCCCGTCGCATCATCGGCATTACGACCACCCCATTCAGCATAGAGTTTGTTAAGGTCTCCACCGGACCAGAAAGCATCTTCGAAATTATCGGCTTCGGCACGTGCGCGTCGGATAAGGTTCCATTTCTGGAAGATCAGTGCCCAGGAGACGACTGATGCCAGCATCAACAAGGCCATGACAGCCTTGACCAGCGGCGTTGCCTGGGAGATCAGATGCATGATGGACATGCTTTGTTGGGGATTGGCGAGTTCTACTGCGACATCCAAGACGAAAGCTCCTCTTTCATGGTTGATGACATGGATTTTGGTTTGAAGTTGTCAGCTTTCACTGTGACCAGTGTGACTGTCGCATCGCACAATAATTCATTATCTCGTGTGACCTTATGCAAAATATCCAGTGAAGCTCGCCCCATTCGGGCCAGTTCTGCAGATACATCCAGCAGATCATTGAGCCGGGCCGGTTTGTGATAATTAATGTTTACCGTCCGTGCGACAAATATCAGATTGGCTTCACGAGCCATGACGTCGAGATCGTAACCAAGTTCCCGCAGCCACTCCGTTCGGGCTCGCTCCATGAACCTCAAATAGTTGGCATGATAGACGACGCCACCGGCATCAGTGTCTTCATAATAGGTACGTACGGGTATTGAAAAGCGGTGTTGGTTCAACCGTGTTCAGGCGTCAGAAAGTTTAATGGACTATACCTTGATTACAGCAAAATTCCATGGGCCAGATGTGGTAATTAAAGGGCATCTTGTCGCCGCGGGGGCGCGCCTCCCACAACACACCTCATAAAGTGCAGTGGTGGCAGGATTTGTGGGAGGCGTGCCCCGCGGCGATTCTTTAATCCCCATCAAACATCTCATCCTGCGAGACAATCTTTTTACTCTCTGGATAATCCAGCCCGAAGTGCTGCCAGGCCAGTCGGGTGGCTATACGCCCACGCGGAGTGCGCATGATGAAGCCCTGCTGAATCAGGTAGGGCTCGATGACGTCTTCCAGTGTATCGCGTTCTTCACTCAATGCGGCTGCCAGGCTGTCCACGCCGACCGGGCCTCCATCAAACTTCTGTACGATCGCCGACAGAAGGCGGCGATCCATTTCGTCGAGGCCATGCTCATCGACTTCAAGCATATCCAGTGCTGCACCAGCGATAGCTTCCGCTATGACGCCGTTACTCTTCACTTCGGCATAGTCGCGCACGCGGCGCAGCAGCCGGTTTGCGATGCGCGGCGTGCCGCGTGATCGCCGGGCGATTTCTTTTACGCCTTCGATCTCAGTGCCGACGCCGAGGATATCTGCCGAGCGCGTAACGATATCAGCCAGTTGCCTGGCATCGTAAAACTCTAGCCGCTGCACAATGCCGAACCGGTCTCTCAGTGGCGAGGTCAGCAAGCCCGCCCGGGTTGTGGCGCCAATCAATGTAAAGGGCGGCAAACTTAGTTTGATGGAGCGTGCCGCAGGCCCTTCCCCGATAACGATATCCAGTTCGTAATCTTCCAGCGCCGGGTAAAGAATTTCCTCGATGGCCGGGCTGAGCCGGTGGATTTCATCGACGAACAGAACATCGCCTTCCTCGAGGTTGGTCAGCATCGCCGCCAGGTCGCCTGCCTTTTCCAGCACCGGCCCGGATGTCTGATGCAGCTTGCCCTGCATTTCGATCGAAATAATGTGGGCCAGTGTGGTCTTGCCCAATCCCGGCGGACCGAACAGCAGCACGTGGTCCAGCGCCTCACTGCGATTGCGTGCTGCGCTAATGAAAATTTCCAGCTGCTCGTGGATTTTGGGCTGGCCGACAAACTCTTTCAGTGTCTTCGGGCGCAGCGCCCTGTCGAAGGCCTTCTCACCCGACTCTTCCTGGGTCTGGGGTGAAACGATACGATCAGTCTCGATCATCGTGACACTCCAGAGAGGCTCTGCAGGGCCTGCCTGATCAATGCTTCACTGGTACTTGCCTGGTCAGCCAGCTGGCTGACGACTTTCTCTGCTACCTGTGACTTGTAACCGAGCGCGGTCAGTGCGCTGATGGCATCGTTTCGAACCTCGTCTGTGCTGTCTGCTTGTGTGGCGTCATCGCCGGCAGCAAGTCCGGGCATGGGTTTATCGCGCAACTCCAGGATGACCCTTTCAGCTGTCTTGCGCCCGATGCCGGGTACCTTGATGAGACGCGCCACATTGTCGCTGTTGACGCATTGGCTAAACTCTTGAACCGACAGACCAGACAATATCGCCAGCGCTACACGCGGCCCGATACCACTGACACGCAGCAGCATCCTGAACAGATCGCGCTGCGGCAGTGAGCTGAAGCCGAACAACAGCTGGGCATCTTCACGAACCACGAGATGGGTCAGCAGGGTCAGCGAACTGCCTTCTTCCGGCAGTTCGTAAAAAGTAGTCATCGGCGCTTCGAGCTCATAGCCAACACCCTGCACATCCAGCAGTAATGCGGGTGGGTGTTTGAGCAACAGGATGCCACTGAGCTGTCCGATCATCGTCGCATGCTCCGCTGCAATCGGTTGTTCGTTTCCAGCGTATGGCTATGACAGATCGCACAGGCCAGTGCATCAGCGGCGTCAGCCTGCGGCGCACCATCCAGGGCAAGAATCGACCGCACCATATGCTGAACCTGTGACTTGTCGGCCTGTCCGTAACCGACAACGGATTTCTTGATCTCCAGTGCAGAATACTCGCTGACCGGCAGGTCTTTATCGACCGCGGCGCAGATAGCAGCACCTCGAGCCTGTCCCAGCACGAGTGCGGAGCGGGCATTGCGGGCCATGAAGACCTGCTCGATGGCGAATGCATCGGGGCTGTTTATTTCGACCAATTCAGAAATCCCGCTGAAGATGGTCTTGAGACGCTGAGGCAGCGGTTCGTCCTTCATGCGGATACAGCCGCTGGTGATATAGGCGAGCCGACCGTCGAGTATCTCAACAACACCGAATCCGGTGGTCAATGAGCCCGGGTCGATGCCGAGGATGCGCATACTTTCTAGTTCGCCTCCAGAAAGGCTTCGTCATAATCAGCATTGGTATGCACTTCCTGCACATCATCGAGATCTTCCAGTGCATCGACCAGCTTCATGACTTTCTCGGAATCATCGCCGTCCAGATTAACATCCGTTGATGCCCTCTGGGTCACTTCTGCGTAATCAGCCCGCAGACCAGCTTCATCGAGGGCCTGCTTGACGTCGCTGAATGCCTCCGGTGCGGTCTGTACTTCGATAGCACCATCATCTTCAGTCACCACATCATCAGCCCCGGCCTCCAGTGCTACGTCCATGATCATTTCTTCATCACTGCCGATCGGGTAGCCGATAACACCGATCTTGTTGAACAAATAAGATACCGAGCCATCAGTACCCAGGTTGCCGTTGTATTTGGTGAAGGCGTGGCGTACTTCGCTGACGGTGCGGTTACGATTGTCAGTCATGCATTCGACCAGAATTGCGACACCCGCCGGGGCGTAGCCTTCATAGCGAAGTTCTACGTATTCCACACCATCCATATCACCGGTGCCACGCTTGATGGCATTCTCGATGGTGTCTCTTTTCATGTTGTTGGTCAGCCCCTTGTCAATGGCTGCCCGCAGGCGCGGATTGGAATTTGGGTCACCACCACCCATCCGGGCAGCGACATTGATCTCTCTGATCAGCTTGGTAAACAGCTTGCCGCGCTTGGCGTCCTGAGCGCCCTTGCGGAAGCGAATATTGGCCCATTTACTGTGCCCGGCCATAGAATCTCCTGCCTTTATTCTTCAAATCGATTATCGGTCTGAGTCTACCACAATCTTTATGGATTCCTGTGCCAATGCATAATAGGCCTGGCGCCTCAATACACCTGATTTGTATGGCATTCTGGCAATTACCTTTCATACAGTTGTATTGCCGCGTATCATTGTCATGCCCCCTGTAGGAGCGGTCGTCGGCCGCGAATAGCCACACCTGCGAACAGGATCAACCACACCCAACCCAGATACCCGATATGAGTGACAACAAACCAGGCAAGGAAGAAGAAATCCTGAACGCCGTCAAGGCAACCCTGACAGCTATCGCGAAAGACACTTATACCCCACCGGAGCTGACCCATCCGCTGTCGAAAGAAACGATCAACCGCATTCGTGAATGCTTCGGAATAGTCGTCAAACGTCAGCAGGAACTGGCTGCACAGCGTGGCGTAGAATTCAACGACCGGCCTCGCTATGTCGATGAATCCAACGACACATTTATTGTGTCACTCGACGATTTTAGAGATTCCGCAAAGAAGAAGGACGACTGATATGCCCTATTACGTATTTCGAATCAATGAATCGGCGAGCGCGCTGGTCAAAAACCTGGAACTGCTGGATACCTTCGAGAAATATCGTGATGCCAAGCTGCACACCAAAGAACTTCGCGCTGACGCCGAAGCCGGTGACACATCAATGATCAAGGTCATGTTTGCCGACAACCAGCTGTCTGCTGAAGAGCAGCTGATGGAGAAGAGGGATAAACCCATCGTTATGGAGTGGGAGAAATAAACGCCCCCGATCTCTTCTCACACCGTCCCTACTGGGCCCACCGCTTCGGCACTGCTCCAGTGCTGCCGATGTCCCGGCAGGAGATGGATGACCTGGGTTGGGACTCCTGCGATATCATCATCGTCACCGGTGACGCCTACATAGACCACCCCAGCTTCGGCATGGCATTAATTGGCCGTCTGCTGGAATCACAGGGCTTCCGGGTCGGCATCATCTCGCAGCCAACCTGGCAGAACGCATCGGCGTTCCAGTCCCTGGGACGACCCAACCTGTTCTTCGGCATTACAGCCGGCAACATGGACTCGATGGTCAACCGCTATACATCCGACCGCCGCATCCGCCGCGACGATGCCTACACTCCGGATGGAGAAGAGGGAAAACGGCCGGACCGCTCGGTGCTGGTTTATGCGCAACGCGCACGTGAGGCCTACAAGGATATTCCGATCCTCATCGGTGGCATCGAAGCCAGCCTGCGTCGCATCGCCCACTACGACTACTGGTCGGATAAGGTCCGGCGCTCCTGCCTGCCGGATGCGAAGGCCGACATGCTGCTGTTCGGCAACGCCGAGCGCGCCATCGTCGAGATTGCACACCGGCTCGCCGGCGGCGAGAACATCAGGGATATATGCGATGTACGCGGCACTGCCTATATGACCTCGGCAATTCCGGATAACTGGACGGTAATCGATTCCACACATGTCGATACGCCTGGCAGGGTAGAAAAGCACCCTGATCCTTATACCAGAGAGCCGGACTGTGCAGAAAAGACTGATACACCTGCCAGCAGCAGCGGTCAGGTTGTCACTTTACATACCCGGCCTCGCGGCCTGGACCGCTCGCGAACCGTTTTACGTCTGCCTTCTTATGAGCAGGTCAAACAGGACAAGGTTCTGTATGCACACGCCTCACGGGTATTCCATCTCGAGACCAATCCGGGCAATGCACGCGCAATGATTCAGCGTCACGGCCAGCGCGATGTGTGGCTCAACCCGCCGCCTTTGCCGCTGACCACGAAAGAACTCGATCAGGTCTACGAGTTCCCCTACACGCGCAAGCCGCATCCGAATTATCGCGGGGCGAAGATGCCTGCGTGGGAGATGATCCGCTTCTCGGTCAATATCATGCGCGGTTGTTTCGGCGGCTGCACCTTCTGCTCAATCACCGAGCACGAAGGCCGCATCATCCAGAATCGATCTGAAAAATCGATCCTCAATGAGATCGAGACTATCCGCGATAAGGTACCGGGTTTCACTGGCAACATCTCCGACCTCGGCGGCCCGACGGCCAACATGTGGCGACTGGCCTGCAAGGACCCGAAGATCGAATCGGCCTGTCGGCGATTGTCCTGCGTCTATCCCGGCATCTGCCCCAATATGAATACCGACCACGCGCCGCTGATCCAGCTCTATCGCAAGGCCCGCAAACTGCCCGGCATCAAGCGTATCTTCATTGCCTCCGGCCTGCGCTACGATCTGGCAGTACGCTCCAAGGCCTACATACGAGAACTGGCGACGCATCACGTCGGTGGCTACCTGAAGATCGCCCCGGAACACATCGAAGAAGGCCCGTTGTCGAAGATGATGAAGCCGGGCATCGGCGCCTACGACCGCTTCAAGCAACTATTCGACCAGTACTCGAAGGAAGCCGGCAAGGAACAGTACCTGATCCCTTACTTCATCTCCGCCCACCCTGGCACAACGGATGAAGACATGCTGCAGTTGGCAATATGGCTCAAGTCAAACAACTTCCGACTCGACCAGGTGCAGGCATTCCTGCCGACCCCGATGGCGATTGCCTCGGCGATGTATCACACGGGTCGCAACCCGTTGAAAAAAGTCACAACAGTTTCAGAAAAAGTCGGCACAGTGCGCGGTGCGAAACAGCGTCGCTTGCATAAGGCCTTTCTTCGTTATCACGATTCTGCTAACTGGCCTATCTTGCGGGATGCTTTGAAACGCATGGGAAGGACGGACTTGATTGGAAATGGGAAAAGGCATCTGGTGCCGAGGTGGCAGCCGGGGGCTAAAGCTCATCAAAAGAGCGCTCCTCATTCTTCAAAGAAATTTACTAAAGCGAGGACACGGTTTACCAAACCTTACAGTAGTTGATAGAGCAGATTGTTAGTGAAGTAAAAAAAGCATTCGCCACGAGGGCGCGCCTCCCACAACATACTTTATAAAAAACTGACGTGGCAGATTTTTGTGGGAGGTGCGCCCTCGCGGCAATCTGTTTAATCCAGGTACTTCCTAAACCTCACCACACTCAACGTAATAAACACCACTGCAAATCCCAGCAGGGCAAGATAGTCTGTCGCCAGGTCTGCGAAGGTATTCCCCTTCAGCAGCAGCCCACGAATGATCTCGACGAAATATGTAAATGGCAGCAGCCACGAAACCGGCTGGATGTAGGATGGCATGGCTTCGACCGGAAAGATGAAGCCGGACAGCAGTATTGATGGAATGAGAATGAAGATGGACAGGAAGATAGCCTGTTGTTGTGTCTCACTCACTGTCGAGATTGCCACACCCATAGCGATCAACCCACCCACATAGACAATTGCCAGCAGTAATAGCGGAAATGGGTTTGCCGGCAACGGTAGATCGAACAGCCAGTAGCCGAGTGCCAGCACCAGATAGAAATCTATGAAAGCGATGATCACGTAGGGCAAAATCTTGCCTGCGATGAAACTGATTTTGCTGATCGGACTAACGATCAATTGTTCAAGCGTATTGTTCTCTTTTTCCCTGACCACGGCTGTGGCAGTCAGGATCAATGCCACCTGCATGATCAGAATACCGACTACACCAGGCAGGAAGAACCACGTTTCCTTCTTATCCGGGTTAAACAGGATTTCGACATCGAGGTGAAAGGGGTCGGGTGGGATAACCACATTATCGGCATCAGGGTCGATGAAGTACATATCACCGGTAACCGCATCATCAGTAATGGCGTGCTTGTTGTTATCCATTGCTGTAGCTAATGAGGGCATGGTGCCATCGACGTACATCTGTACCGTTGGCTGATTGTTTTCGCTCAACTCAGCACTGAAGTCCTTGCTTATGAACAACCCGGCACGTGCTTTACCCAGCTGTATATCACGGACAATGGCTGCCTCGTCATCCACTTCATAGAGTCTGAAATAGCCTTCCGACCAGATATTGGTCTTGATCAGATTGCTGAACATGGATTGATCATTATCGACATAGGCCATGTGCACGTTTTCAGGTTCCAGTTTCAAGGCCAGACCAAACAGAATCATTAACAGCACGGGGAAGAACAAAATGAATCCGATCAGTCTTGGGTCACGGCGAAGCTGTAAAAACTCCTTTTTCGTCATTGCCATGATCAATTTCATTCTGACTCACCCGTCGTCAATGTGATGAAAACATCTTCCAGATTTGCGCTTGCCTGGACAGGTACATAATCCTCACTTGGCCATGTATTCAGGAATGTTGTTAATTTGTCCAGCGTCAATGATTCATCTGCCACCAGGCGCATTGTATTGCCGAAACGGTTGATAACATCCACGCCCTCAAGATGATTAAGTCCTTTCAGCATGGCCGGTTCATGGCCTGCATCGAAAGTGTAGATCTGTTTATGATCCAGCATCTTCTTAATTTCATCCGGTGTATCGTTTGCCACACACTTACCGTGGCTCAGGAAAGCCAGCTGGTGGCAACGTTCAGCTTCTTCCATGTAATGCGTTGTCACAAACAGTGTCTTGCCTGCCATCGCCAGATCGTAGAACAGGTCCCACAGTTCTTTGCGTGTGACAGGGTCTATACCTGCAGTAGGCTCGTCCAGAAAGATTAGTTCCGGATCATGCGACAGTGCACATACCATGGACAGGCGGCGCATATAGCCACCGGATAATTGTCCGGCATGGCGATTTGCATAAGGTGTCAGACCGTATTGGTCCAGAAGTTCAGCCTGACGTTGTGGGTCGTCAGAAGAATAGAGTCCACTATAAAAAACCAGATTCTCAGTCACCGTCAATTCGGGATACAAGGCGAAATGCTGGGCGACATATCCGATACGTGATTTTATCTCGTTCAGATCTTTGAATAGATCGAGGCCAAGGATATTTGCTGAGCCACTGCTGGGACGAATGATGCCGGCGAGCATGCGAATCGTAGTCGTCTTGCCTGCTGCATTCGGTCCGAGCAAACCAAAAATTTCACCGGGCTGCAGCGCGAGATCGAGTTTATCGACGGCGGTGAAATCACCGAAGCGTTTTGTTAGCTTGTTTATCGTCAGACTAGCAGTCAATGGAATTGTCTTCCTGTAGGAGCGGCCGCTGGCCGCGAATTGGTAGGATTAATTCCAAAGCCTTGTTCGCGGCCAGCGACCGCTCCTACAATTGGAATCAACCATTCCTCTCTTGCACCAGCACCCAGGGTGCAACGACAGCCGCCCACAGTGTCGGATCTCGATCGCCCCAGTCGCGTGCATCTTCATCCGTGGTCGGACGTAGCTGACCGGCATCAAGGTAAGCCTCAATTGCCGTTTTGTCATCACGCACCATATGTGCAGCTACCATCACCAGATCCAGTTCTGGATCAACGTTCATCAGAACACCGCGGGCGTAGTGGCGCTCAAGTTCCTGCCAGCTGATGCGGGCAGTCTCACCGTTCAGTCTGCTGATAGTCTTCTGTAAATCGTCAGCCATTGAACTGCATGCTGGCGAGATCCAGCACCTCAGCCGTCACTGCGATGTGCGCATCGGTATGATTAACCCTCTTCATTGCTGCCCTGAATGCCGAAGCCGATTCCGGTTCACCGTGTACCAGAATAAATTTTGGTGAGTTTGTAAATGCCCCGGCCCAGTTCAAGAGATCCTTTTGATCAGCGTGGGCAGACAGGCCGCCGATAGTGTGAACCATTGCACGTACCGGATAGAAATCACCGTGTATCTTTACTGTCTCTTCGCCATTTACCAGCCGCCTGCCCAGTGTGCCATAAGCCTGGTAGCCGACGATCATGATATGGCAGTGCTCGCGACTGATATTATACTTAAGGTGATGCACAATACGCCCACCGGTGCACATGCCGCTTCCTGCAATGATGACAGCTCCGCTCTTAAACCGGTTGATCGCCATTGATTCTTCAACCTTGCGTGTCAGGTGCAGGTTATGCAGGCGCGGCATTTCGTGAATCTGCTTGCGAAGACGAGTCGCCTCTTCATCATATAGATGGGCATAATCCCAGTAGATATGGCTGGCTTCAATGGCCATGGGGCTATCTAGAAAGACATGCCAGGCATCCATGTCCCACTCACTATAGTGTTTTCCGAATAGGTATAGCACTTCCTGGCTGCGTCCCACCGCGAATGCCGGTATCAGAAGGTTTCCTTTCTCCCGGTTAGCTGTCTGAATAACTTCGCCTATCTCTTCTATGGTCTGCTCAGGATCGCGGTGCAGGCGGTCACCATAGGTGGTCTCCATCAAAACAACATCTGCCTCGTCGATCGTAACCGGATCATTGAGGATAGGTTTGTCGCACTGTCCAAAATCACCAGTGAAGACAATCTTGCGTAACAGGTCGCCTTCCTGCAGCCATAACTCAACAATGGCTGAACCCATTATGTGGCCGGCATCATTAAGACGAATGCTGATTCCAGGCAGGATCTCCTTGCGTACTGCGTATCGCAAGCCCCTGAAATGCGACATGGTGTTGGCCGCATCCTGTTGGGTATATAACGGCTCCAGCGGATCCTGCCCTTTACGGGCGCGCCGGCGATTTATGTAATCGGTTTCTCTCTCTCCGAGAAAGGCCGAATCCCGCAGCATGATTTCGCACAAATCTATGGTGGCGTTATGCGTATAGATTGGGCCGGTGAACCCGCGCTTGACCAATAGCGGCAGCCTTCCCGAATGATCAATGTGGGCATGGCTAAGAACAACAGCATCGATCAGCTCAGGCCTGAATGGGAAGTCGTCAGAATTGCGTTCTTCACCATTTCTACCACCCTGCAGCATACCGCAGTCGAGCAGAATAGTTTTTCCGGCGTTTCTGATGATGTGGCATGAGCCGGTGACTTCACCCGCTGCGCCATAGAACTCTATTTCCATTATTCAGCGATCCTTTTATGCCGGTCGATTCGCATAAACCGCATCAAATACACTTTCCAGGCGGGAGTGTGCTCCTCTGCAACCATCGATGACAGCCTTTGCCCAGTCGAAATAGTCCTGGCGACGCTGCAACTCCCAGCCAGCCGGTGCATTGTCGATAACATCACGAAGGTTACAGATCTTATCTGCCAGCTTAACAAGTTTGGCCTTGTGGCTAATATGCGGAGCGTGATCAATCTGCTGCTGCTTGCGGTCGGTCTTGCATAAGGAATTGTCGTCGGAGACTTCCATAACAATGTCACAAATAGCCTGACCAAAATTTTCGGTAAGTTCTTCAGCCGTAGTCTGCGTATCTTCTATCGTATCGTGAAGGATCGCGGCAGCAAGAACTTCACTGTCTGTTATACCACCTTCATTACACAACACATCGGCTAACTGAATGGGGTGATTGATATAGGGTGATGCAACGATATCCTTACGCCGCTGATCACGATGCTTGCGTGCGGCGAAGGTGAGCGCCTTGAGCACCAGAGACATGTCTTTTTGTTCAAGCACCATCAGAGAACTCTTAGTTCGCCTGAACCAGTTCAACGCGCCGATTCAACGTGCGGCCTTCTTCGAGTAAATTACTGGCCACCGGCGCCAGGTAGCCCACACCATTGGAACGAAGACGATTAGAGGCAATGGAATACTCAGATATCAGTGTTTTAACGATAGCCCTGGCACGCTGGTCTGAAAGGTTAATATTATGATTGTAAGTGCCTTTGTTATCTGTATGACCAACTAGTATCACTTTCAGGTTTTTCTGGGCACGCATGAGCCTGGCAATTTCATCCAGTACTGGCCTGGATTCAGCCTTGAGCTCCACTTTACCAGGATCAAAATATATGCCGTACAAAGCAATATGACCATTTTCTGCCAGGCCTTGCAGCATTTCCTCCGCAGTGACCATCTTCTGCTTCAGCTCGCCTGATTCGACGACTGTCAGCTGAATGCGCAGCTGCTGACTGGAATCCTGGCTTATCAGAACGATCGCATCGGTCTGCTGGCCACCTGAAAATTTACTGGCAGATATATAACGATAATTCAGTGGATCAACTACCATTTTTGGCAATGGCAATACCGGAACACTATCTGCAAACGCTGGTCCACCGCATTCCTTGTCGTAGCATTTATAAACTATACGAAATCCTGCATCTTCGAGCTTGCGTCTGTAACTGCGATACACTTCAGAAATACTTGCGCCGTTGGGGGCCTTGTAGGCGATTAAACGTACCCGGCCTTCCACCTGCACGACATTCATCGAATCACCACGCTGTTTTACCGGGCCATTCTGGAGTAAGTATTCGCTGGATTCATGATCCCTGTAACCTGATATGATTGCGCCGTCAAAACGCCCGATGGGTGCGTAATCTCTACTATCCGAAGCATCGCCCTCAGCAGCCAGCTCCTGAACCGATACCGCAAGCAGCAGGCCGATAAATACTGTTGTCATTCCCCTCATGACACTAATATGCCTCTCATATATTTATTGTATTTTCCTGCAGACTAACATAAATACAGCCGCCCTCTCTTACCGAAATATGGCTGGAATTACAAAAAAAACTGTTAATTTCTTTCTCGACATGTACAATCCTGCTCTATTGCACGTTTTTTAGGTCATTCTGCATGTTCCATCACGGTTATTTGTAAGTGTCCTGCTTTACAGTTTGCAATTTTTTATTAATCAATTGACACTTATATAGGTGATACAGAATGGCATCAGGTACAGTTAAATGGTTCAACGAATCTAAAGGATTCGGTTTCATTAGCCCCGACGACGGCAGCAAGGACGTATTCGTCCACTTCTCTTCCATCGAAGGCTCAGGCTTCAAGACTCTGGCAGAAGGCCAGGCAGTAAACTACGACGTTGAAGACGGCCCTAAAGGCCCTCAGGCAACTCGAGTAAACCCTGCGTAAGCTTGTAGTACAAGATCAGGAAAAGCCCCGCTCTGCGGGGCTTTTTTTATGCTTGCCGGATTCACCACGGCTAAAGTGATGCAAAATGATCGATCATACGCTGACGCATCGCTGCATCAGGAAGTCGCCCATAGCCGGCCTCCATATTGTCCACCATATGGTGAACCTTCGAGGTAGCTGGTATGACACAGGTCACTGCGGGTTTCGATAACAGGAACTTGAGAAAAAATTGTCCCCAACTGCTGCAATCAAATTCTTTCACCCAATCCGGTAACGGTTTTCCCCTCACACGCCTGAACATGTCGCCACGCTGGTAAGGCCGGTTAATCAGAGTCGCAATGCCACGCTCGGCAGCCAGCGGCAACAGAAAATTTTCAGCCTCGCGGTTAACCAGGCTGTAGCTGAACTGAACAAAATCCAGTGGCTCCTTGCGCATGATTTCGGTCAGCTCGTCATGATCGTGGCCGCGATGCGTTGTAATCCCGATGTAACGTATTCTGCCTTCCTTTTTCCATTCCTTCAGTGTCTCAAGGTGAATTTTCCAGTCGAGCAAATTGTGAATCTGCATCAGGTCGATAATCGGCTCGCCAAGCAATCGCTGTGATTTCTGCATCTGTTCAATGCCGGATTGCTGACCTTCGGTCCAAACCTTGGTAGCAATGAACAATTCCTGTCTCTGCTTCACCGTCGGCAGCAGTTTACCGATGACCCGCTCTGAAGCCCCATACATCGGTGATGTATCGATGACTGAGCCGCCATGATCAAAAAAGGCTTGCAGCACTTTTGTCAGGTTGTTCAATTCGTTCGCAATATTTCCTATATCGAAAGTACGCGACGTACCCAGACCAATTACTGGCAACATCTCACCACTTGAAGGGATGGCACGTTTTATGATTTGCTGGTCGCTGCTCTGACTGGACGAGGGCGACAACCCTGCTGCCAGGCCAATCGCGCCCATTGTCCTGATGAATGCTCTACGGTCATGGTCATGTTTGTCACTGTTCATACAAGAGGCTCCTTTGCCAATTTCTGCTGCTGTTTTCCGAGCCGCCACGCCAGCATGGCCCAGAGTAGAGCAATCGGAACCGCAATCATGGCGATACCGGAAAGGCCGACACCCAGGCTGCGCAGACCCGCATAGATCCACGCGCTCACTGCATCACCTGCTCGATATACAACAGTATCATTGAAATTCTTGGCCTTGTATTTTTCTTCCCGCCGCAACACGACGTAAAGCATTTCACGTGCAGGACGCATGATTGCGTAATTACCTGCCCGGCGTATGATCTGCACGATAATCAGGATTGCCAGTGTTGGTGAAATGCTGAGCAGCAGAAAACCAGCCGCCAGTAGTAGAGGAACTAGTGCAAGCGTCCACGCAGGTCCCAGCCAATTGAGAAGGCGACCGGTTAAAAACACCTGTATCAACAGAGTAAGCACATTCACGATAAAGTCCATTCCGGCGAACACTGCTGTTCGATCAACAGGGTCACTGAAAGCATCGCGTATGATCTGCGCCTGCTGGAAATAAAGGAACGTCGCCAGCATCGTAAACAGCAGCATCAGCAGTGCGATGCCAAGCAGATAGGGTGACTGCATGACCAGTCTTATACCAGCCAGCACGCTTCCACCTATTGGCTGCTCTGCTGTTTGCTGGTCGGGAAAATGTTCCTGATCTGTTTGCAACATCTGCCATGCCACAAGTTGTTGAATGCAATATATAGCAACCAGCAGGAGTGCCGCGGACACCAGCAACAAGTGGCGAGTGCCAAGCACATGTACGAGACTGCCGGTTAGCGCAGGACCTGCGATGGCACCTGCGGTGCCTCCGGCCGCGATAAATCCAAACAGCCGTCTGGCCTGTTCATCGCGGAAGATGTCCACCATGAAACTCCAGAATACCGATACCACGAATAGATTGAAGACGCTGACCCAGATAAAGAAAGCACGCGCCACCCATACATGATCGACGCCGCTGCTGAACAGCAGATAGAACAACAACAGGTTTAGAATGAAGAAATAGTACACATAGGGCAGAAATCGTTTGCGTGGATAGCGTGACGTCAGCCAGCCAAACAGCGGTACGGTTGCCATCATCGCGATAAACGTACCGGTAAATAGCCATTGCAGGTTCTCGACGCCGCCAGCAATGCCCATCTCGTCTCGCAAGGGCCGAAGAATGTAATAACTACACAATAAAGCGAAGAAATAGATAAATGCCCATGACAGGGCCTTTATCTCGTGTGCCTCTGCATTAACCAGGCGAAGCAGTCTTTCTGTCCAGGTCATTGCACGATTAAAATCATTGATCAGACAGTGTTTGCAAAGCTTCGATAATTGCCTGTGGTTCCATACGCTTCGTATAATCGAGATCAGCTTGCATAGCTACGACCACACCCTCCCTGTCGATAACAAAAGTACCAGGCACCGGCAATACATTACGCCCGGCTCCGTTGAATGCCTCAATATCCAGCCCATGTTTTCGGTAGACCTTCACCAGCTCATCATCCAGCTCGAAGTAAAGGTGATACGCCTTCATGACATTGCTGTCGAGGTCGCTGAGGACCTCAAACGGAAGACCATCTTTCTTTACTTGTTCCGCTGACTTGTCCGGCGTCTGTGGTGTAATCGTGATCAGGCGTGCGCCATATTGCTCAAAGAATGGAACACTTTGCTGAAGTATATGCAGCTGCATATTGCAGAACGGACACCAGGCACCCCGGTAAAACACCAGTACGACCGGACCTTCTTTGAGGCTTTCGAACAGACTTACCTTATTTCCATACGCATTCGGCAAAGTGAAGTCCGGTGCATGCTCACCTATCTTGATGCCTGGATCAGGCATACGGCTGGCAAGCTCTTCACCCGTACGTTTCATGATCGCGAGATCTTCCTCTGAAAAGGGAGATGGCTGCTTTGCTCTCTCAGCCTGCTGTTTCTCCAGTGACTGCTGATAGCTGGGCACCTGCGCGGCAATCCCCTGAACAGGAACCAGGAACATCGCAACCAGTAAACTCGTAATCATCCCATTCTTATTCATCATGCACCCTCGTTTTCACTCTTATAAGTAGAGTCAAAACAAACAATTTAGTTCGACATCATAAACCCGATAAATGCTGTCTTGCTACGGGGTGTTACCATGTTGCACATGTTGAGTATCACCAGCCATATAGGCATCCCGGATGACGAGATCGAAATCACTGCGATTCGAGCTCAGGGTGCGGGTGGCCAGAATGTAAACAAAGTGTCGTCTGCCATCCATTTGCGCTTCGACATCAGACACTCATCACTGCCCGAGCACTACAAGCTTCAACTGCTGGCGCGCAGAGATCGTCGCATCAACAAGGACGGCATGGTCATCATCAAGGCTCAACGCTATCGTTCACAGGAGAAAAATCGTGACGACGCGCTGACCCGGCTGAAAGATCTGATTCGTACCACAATGGAAAAACGGAAATCACGCAAGGCAACCAAACCTACACATGGATCTAAACAGCGTCGTATGGACAGCAAAACCCGGCATGGAAAGAAAAAAGACCTGCGCAAAAAAGTGCATATCGATTAGGGATTGCTGAATTGAACGAAGAACAATCCAAACAAGCCTTTGCCAATCTGACACCAGACACGATGCTGGATGCCATCGAATCGGCAAACATTCGTTGTGATGGCCGCTTTCTGGCGTTAAACAGTTACGAGAACCGTGTCTACCAGGTCGGCGTCGAAGATGACAAACCCATTGTTGCGAAGTTCTATCGGCCTGCTCGCTGGTCAGATGAGTCAATTATCGAAGAGCACCAGTTCACCCTGGAACTGGCTGATGCCGAAATTCCTGTAATTGCCCCTATCGTAGACAGTCAGGGCCGTACGCTTCACCAGTACGAACTATTTCGTTTCACCCTGTACCAGAGTCGAGGTGGCAGAGCGCCAGAGCTGGACAACCCGGACCATCTGGAGCAACTGGGCAGATTTATTGGTCGCATTCATGCAATGGGTGCAACACAGGAGTTCAAACATCGTCCGAGTGTGGATATAGAAAGCTACACCATCGAACCACGCGCCTGGCTGCTGGATAACAATTTCATCCCGCTACATCTCACTGAAGCCTATTCCGGCCTGACACGGGACCTCATCGAGCAGATTCAGAACTGCTTCGAACGCGCTGGTGTCGTTAACATCCTGCGCCTGCACGGTGACTGTCACCCGGGTAATATCCTGTGGCGTGATGACAAACCGCATATCGTTGACTTTGACGATGCCCGCATGGGTCCGTCGATACAGGACCTGTGGATGTTCCTGTCAGGTGATCGGCCGTTTATGACAGCCAGGCTGGCCGATCTACTGGTCGGGTATACCGATTTCTACGAATTCAATCCGGCTGAGCTGCATCTCGTAGAGGCACTGCGGACTATGCGCATGATTCATTACGCCGCCTGGCTGGCCCGCCGCTGGGATGACCCTGCCTTCCCGCTGGCGTTTCCATGGTTCAATAGCATGAATTACTGGGAAGAACATATTCTGCAGCTACGCGAGCAGGCTGCATTGATGGATGAGGCGCCGCTGGTTTGGGATTGAAGTGTAATGAAACGCTTTGTCGAAGCAATGTGGGAGGCGCGCCTCCCACAGGAATTAATAAGACTCTGCCGGCTTAGCCGATAAGGTTCGCTACCCACTCCTCCAGGCTATTGAGATTGGCCATTTGCTCTTCGGTAAGCTCTTCCTCACCCAACTCCCCCATGCGCTCTTCATAGTCAGACAATTTGAGCGTACTTCCAAACTCTCCTTCCAGTAGTCGCGCCTGACAAAACTCCTGCCAGTTAGTGCGAGCCTTATCTGACAGCAGCTCCGGCCAGTTGCGCGCCACATAGCGGGGAAACAGTTCTTTCAGCCGGATATCTGAAAAGTCAGGCGTCATCGCGGTGATATCTTCAGGTGCGGCCTTCAGCACTTTGTTGCATTCACGCCTATCCGGTTCCGTGATGAACCCGCCGTACAGACCGGAATCGACATCGCCGGGAGGCATGGGTGCACGCTGCTCATAGACCTGCTGGACACGCCTGGCCAGTCCCTTGTCAGTCAGTAGTTTCAGACGATTTTGCATAACCCTGGTCAGGTCTATGTCCCAGCGTTTTGCTGCCTTTGCGTTCAGCGTGGACATGGGCGCCAATGCCGGTGATTTATTGATATGCACAGATTTGAGTCCAACCCGCTCAACGCCCTCTGGCAGATCCGCCTTAGGCGTGAACAGATTCTTACCGATGGCTTCAGCTGACAGCGATAGCAGTGCATCAGGATCCTGGCGCAGATCTGCGACGATGTATTCATTCTTGTTGCGCGGATGGATGGCAACCGGCATCACAGGTGCGATGCAGCCTATGCTCGACGGGTACATGCCCGAGACATGCAGCAGCGGCGTGTGCCCTTTCATGTCGAGATAGCCCACAGCGGTATTTTTACGGCGCATTTCGAAATAAAACTCGAACAGCTTCGGCTGCTTTTCCTTGAGTAACCGTGCCAGCCCGATTGTTGCATGCACGTCTGACAACGCATCATGGGCGCCTTCATGTTCGATGCCGTTGGCCTTTGTCAACGCTTCAAGCCTGAAGCTCGGTAGTCCCTCTTCGCGTTGTGGCCAGTTGATGCCTTCAGGGCGCAGAGCATGCGTCATGCGCACCAGATCCAGAATATCCCAGCGGCTGTTGCCATTTTTCCATTCGCGCGCGTAGGGGTCTATAAAGTTGCGGTAAAAGCCAAAACGCGTTACTTCATCATCAAATCGCAGACTGTTGTAGCCCACACCACAGGTACCTGGCCGTGAAAGCTCATCATGTATGCGCTTGAAGAAATCGGCCTCATTGAGGCCTTTCTCACTCGCCTCCTGCGGCGTCAGCCCCGTTATCAGGACTGAATCGGGATGCGGGATAAAATCATCACCTGTCGCACAGTAAATCATCAACGGTTCATCGATGATCTCCAGGTCCAGGTTGGTGCGTATGCCGGCAAACTGTGATGGACGATCGGCGCGCGGATTCAGGCCCCAGGTTTCGTAGTCATGCCAGTAAATAGTCGTTTCGGACACGTGATTTCCTTATTCGTGGTAGATGGTTTTTATGATGATGAGCGCAGATCATTCAAATATTTATAAAGCGCACGTGCAGACTTTGGCGGCTTTTCATGTCCACGCTCACGCGCCGCATTACGCACCAGCTGTCGCACATACTGGCGATCCAGTCCGGAGTAGCTCTGCGCCAGGCTATCAATCAGCCCGGTATCACCGGCGAGCAGCTTGTCCCGCCATTCTTCAAGCTCGTGCTGCGCCCTGACCTGATCCCGATGCGGTTGAGACAGCTGCTCCAGTGCGTGCACGACACGCTCGGCATCCTCTTCCCTCATCAACGCGCCGATACGTCCCAGCTGCCGCCGCAGGGCCTCGCGTTTCATGCTGCGGGCGGCCACCACGGCTTCACGGGTTGCGTCATTGAGCGTCAGCTTCTTCAGACTTGCAGGTGACAACTCGACCAGATGCTTGCCCAGATCACGCAAGGCCTGCATCTCGCGTTTGATCTGCGATTTGCTCTTCGGTTCTTCGGGTATTGTTTCTGTCATCGGCTGGAATCGTAAATATTCTGTTCAGCTGGCGAACATTGTAATTGATGTGAGGCCTGTGAGCAGAAAAATTCCTTAAACCCTCTTCGTATAGCCCAAAACCGCTAAACTGCGTTATCATTGGAGTTTACGCTTATATTTGAGGTCATAGTAATGGGTGAAGGTTCCGGCAAAAAGAAAAAGATCGACAATAAAGTCTACGAAAAAGAACTGTTCAAACTGCAGCAGGAGCTCGTCAAGCTGCAGGCCTGGGTTCAGCATGAGGGTCTCAAGGTAGTCGTCCTCTTCGAAGGCCGCGACGCAGCTGGCAAGGGTGGCGTCATCAAGCGCATCACCCAGTACCTCAATCCCCGCATCGCCCGCGTCGCAGCCCTGCCAGCACCCACCGAACGTGAAACAACCCAGTGGTATTTCCAGCGCTATGCCGCCCACCTGCCCGCAGCCGGCGAAATCGTGCTGTTTGACCGCAGCTGGTACAACCGTGCTGGTGTAGAACATGTTATGGGCTTCTGTACTCAAGCTGAGTACCGGGAATTTCTGCGCTCATGTCCGGAATTCGAGCGCATGCTCGTCCGCTCGGGGATCATCCTTATCAAGTACTGGTTCTCGGTGTCTGATGAAGAGCAGGAGAAAAGGTTCCAGAGTCGTCTGGCAGAACCCCTCAAGCGCTGGAAACTGAGCCCGATGGATCTGGAATCACGCATACGCTGGGTAGAATATTCCAGGGCAAAAGATGAAATGTTCGCCCATACGGATACCAAACAATGCCCCTGGTATGTGGTCAATTCCGATATCAAGAAGCATGCACGGCTGAATTGCATCCACCATTTTCTGTCAATGATCCCGTACGAAGACCTGACGCCGAAACCCATAAAGCTGCC
>Ga0209013_10000521_pt1 | contig 34520 bp, 29 predicted proteins | sample Cruoilmetagenom2_FD_187291 | JGI IMG/M metagenome (GOLD analysis project Ga0209013, IMG submission 187291) | Oil polluted marine microbial communities from Coal Oil Point, Santa Barbara, California, USA - Sample 2 (SPAdes) (version 2) | ecosystem: Environmental > Aquatic > Marine > Oil seeps ...
TTGGAAGCGACTGTATTCTGGACGGTGTTCTGCAACTACACACCTTCGAGAATATGTTGCTGCAAGTGAAGGAGACTCGCATTGGTAATGGCAGCACCATTGCGTTTGGCGCCACAGTTCTGAAAGGCGCGATTTTGGATTGCGATGTCACGTTGAGGCCTCTGTCAATGGTCCTGAAGGAAATGCGTATTCCCGCAGGAGTTCATGAGGGCAGTCCGGCCGAGAAGGCCCGGCTATGAAATGATCGACAACGTCCAAAAAAGGAATGCTCTGAAAAACGAGAGCATCAACCGCTTTTTCAAAGCCTCAGTAAAAGATCTGACACCAACTGATTCGCATCATGATATTTCAGTTCTCTTCATGCCCGCCGAGCATGCCGAGCATAGTGGCTTCCCAGCAGATTGCTTGGCCTCGGTACTTTCGTTGGCCGAGTTGGCGAGGGCAGAACGCTTCAAGGCAATCGCTGACAAAACGCGCTTTCTGCAGCGGCGGGCGTTCCGCCGTTTCTGCGGCGCAATTGCTCTGGGCGTAGCCCGCCCACTTTCTCAAGTTGATTTCACAGCAACGAGAAACGGACGGCCATACCTGCCTGAATTGCCCCGCACGTGGTTCAGTTTTTCGTCATGCGATCATGGATATCTTGCAGCTTGGTCATCAAGCGGTGCAATCGGCGTTGACATCGAAGATTCTGAGCAGTCTGTCTCGCCGGTCGAGATGGCAAGATATCACTTTGCGCCGAACGAGTTGGATGCAGTATGCAAGGCTGAAGTTCATGAACGCAGAAGACTCTTTCTACGACTTTGGACGCTGAAAGAGGCAGCCCTGAAATCGATCGGAGAAGGCATGTCTTATGGCTTGGATGCGATCCAGTTTGACACGACGCCAACTGTGCGCGTCTCCTTCGCTCCCGAACGGTACGGCAGCCCGATTAATTTCAATGCGAGATTGATGAAGATAGCCGACTGTTGCGCAGCGTTGGTGATCCGTAATCGGCCGCGAAGTCGACGACAACCATCACCAACTGATGGCAACAGCACTCATGGCTGACTGATACGAGCTCATTATTGATTGAGCTTGCCTGAATGCTTTCATGCTGCATCTACCGCCCAACGCTCTTCGTCTGACGAGTGTTTAGACTGAGACCATGTTGTCTTGTTGTGAAAGAATTTCGAGCGCACGGATGATCAGCGGATCTACGCCAGCGTCAAGATCGGCTTTCGTGTTGAGCAGTTCTATGTCCGCAGGCACTCCCCTGCCTTCATAGCAAACCATGTCGGCCGACAGGTATTCCTGATACGATAGGCTGTAATGCCAGCCGTTAGGCAGCTTCTTTTCCAATTGGTACGAGAAAATTCCATTCGTATGTTCGCCGAGAATTGTGACATGCGGCAGTTCTCGTAGGGCCAGCGCAAAACACTCGGCGCCGCTGAAGACGGCATCGCACGTCAAAAGAATAATGGGGCAGGTGAATTGTACATTGCCTTGCGGTGTGAGTTGCCAGGTCCTCAGTGGCGTGAAATCTTCCGCGCCCGGCCCAATTTTTGATCTTCGGTGAAACGCAACGCGCATGCGATCGGCGAACCGATTGCCGATCATGAGTGCGATGCTGTCTTCCCCACCTGGATTATCGCGGATATCAATTATGAATCCCTTCAGGTTCGGAAAATCGCGAGAGATTTTGTCGAGGGCCATTGACACTCTCTTCTTACTGACACCTTCCAACTCCAAAATGCGCATATAGCCGCAATCGCGTGACCTGCAGTAACGGATCATCCATGCCTTAGTTTTTCTGTAGGGGCCAAATCCGTTGGCCGTGAGCGTGCTCCGTGCGACTTTGAATAGCCGCTTGATCTGCATCTCCGTGAGCTCGCGATAAAATCGCGGTTCTTTCTCGGCCGTAAAGCGCGTCTTCACCTTACGTTGACCCAACCTTGCCGTGATATCGACATGACCATCGTCGAGCGGATCGAGCATTTCGCAGAGCACCTCAAACAGCGCTTCATCGCTCATGGCCGAGGAGATTCTAGGCCTGTATATTTTGTATTGTTTGCACCAGTCGACGTTCCGCAACTGAAAGAAAGGATACCTTCTGTGGAACGTTTTCCACAGGGCCTCAAAGTTCTTTTCTGGGTCTCGATTGGTCAAGTAGCAGCCTATGTTCAATCAGCAGACTTGGTAAGACTGCTACCATTTTCCAGCCTCCCCATATCATTTGCGAAGTCGATTGTTATTGCATAGGTGGCCGCTAACATGACGAAGACGGCTCCTGGAGGCTACGCATTCTACTAAGGCAATAGTAACAGGATCTAAGCTAAGGAAGAATGGCGACCATGCCACGCTCCGATCCCCTTCGCCCCGTGGACCCTGACGCCCGACTGCAATCGGCTGACGCGGTTCGAGGATTCGCTCTTTTCGGTGTGCTGCTCGTTAACATGTTCAACTTCGGAGCATATTCGCCGGAATGGACGGGCACCTTAGATCAAACATTCAATGCGGCGATGCACGCCGTGTTCGAGACAAAATCCTGGCGCCTGTTCGCCATGCTATTTGGATTCGGATTCGCGCTGCAGTTGGCCAAGGTGGAAAGCTTGGGTGGTGGAAATCTGTGGTTTTATTTCAGACGAATAACGATTCTTTTCGTGATCGGGATGGGACACGCACTGTTTTATGACGGTGACATTCTGATGGAATATGCACTACTAGGATACATTCTACCTGCATTTCGCCGACTGGCAGCTGGTACTCTACTCGCACTAACCGTGTTGCTCATGTTTGCGTTTCCGGTCGGCAATGTTGTCGATTCTCTCCGCGAAGCCAGTGCGCCTATCGAGGCAGATGCCTCGCTGTCTCTAGCAGAACTAAGGCATGACCACCCTTACCTTGGTACGCTTGGTGACGTCTTCGAGACGAACGCGGAAGTGATACCCCCCCGATTATGGAATGGACTCAATGATCCGGAATCAAGCTTCGCGATCTTCGCGATGATATTGCTGGGCTTCCAAATTGGCCGAAGCCGTCTCGTTCATGATGCGGCAAAACATACCAAGGAATGGTGCCGCATATTGCGATGGGGAATTACAACCGGCTTCGCTTTCGCGGCGTTTGAATGGTACCTGAGCCGCTATCACGGCTACACTGCATTCGAGGGCAACACAGCCTCGATGGCAATCCGATTTCTTGGCGATGTATTGTTTTTGTTTGGGTCGACCGCCCTAGCGCTGGGATTCGCTGCCGGTATTGTGCTGCTCGCGGAGCAGGGCAAGTGGAAAAATGTATTCTCCCCACTGCAATCTTTGGGAAGGATGGGGCTGACGATCTATCTCTCCGGCACCCTTATGTTCACCCTGCTCTTTTACGGATACGGATTTGGCCAGCTCTATTTGCTTGGGCCGGTAGCAACGACCGCTTACGCAGTCGTGTTTTTTGCGCTTCAGATCATTTTTAGTAGCTGCTGGCTTCGGTTTTTCCGATATGGGCCGGTGGAGTGGATATGGCGATGCCTTACTTATCTTCAGATGCAACCGCTTCGCATCCCGGCATCAGGCGGATCGCCACCAATCACTGACCGACGCGGCCGTCCGTAGAGGGAAGCTCGAGAGCGAACGCTTTAAGGTGCCGTGACCGCTTAATCAGAGGATGCAATAGTACAAATGCGGTGGGTCGTGCCGCGGACTAGCGCATCATAAAACGCCTAAACTTGCTACAATAGAAGTCTAGACGTGCCACGGAAGAACCATACCAACCGGAATGTAGAGTAAATATGCAAGTCGTAATATCAGCGCGCGACGTCTTAACAAGCTTTCGTACCGCTTGGCGATTTCGCTGGCCGTTTCTGGTTGCTCACCTGCTAGTTAGATTGTTTGCGCTGGCAATAATCACTCCGCTCGCGAGCCTGCTCCTTTCTCTTGCCATCGCGGCCCGTGGCCAGAGTGCGTTATTGGATCAAGACATCGCGCATTTTCTGCTCACCCCGACTGGTCTGGTCGCCGCGCTTTTCATTCTCTGCCTGCTCATAGCCGGCGCAGTTCTCGACGTGGCTCTCATGACCAGCATCCTTCGCGCGAATCAGAAGACCGCTTCGGGAGTACTTAGTCATAGCCTGCGGTTCGTCATGTCCCATTTCGTCTCGCTGTTGGACTTCAGCCTGCGGCTGATCATCCGCATTTTGCTAATTGCAGCTCCTTTCTTGATAGTCGCCGCTATTGTCGCGATGCTCTCGCTGACGCAGTACGACATCAACTATTATCTGACTTATTGGCCACCAGGCTTCGTGATTGCAGCCTCGATTATCGCAATGATCACTTTGGCGTTGATCATTGTACTAATACGTCAGCTCTCCGGCTGGGCCGTTGCACTCCACCTCGTCTTGTTTGAGAAGCAACCGTCCAGTAAGGCGTTCAGCGACAGCAAGCAGAGACTGTCCGGACATAAGGCTCCACTGGTCACAACGCTTGTGGTTTGGGTCGCCGCGCGGGCAATGCTTGGCCTTGCCGTGGCAGCGATTGCGGGCGTATTGTTCAATCTCATACCCAACCTGTTCGGTATGAATCTACGTAGCATAGCGACTGCCACGATCGTCATACTTCTACTCTGGGCGTTGGCAAGCGCGATCGTGACTGCCCTTTCGAATGGCGCACTCTCGGTCTTCTTGTACCACCTGTACCTTCGCGTCTCCCCAGATGCCTCCGCCACAATGGTTAGCGAATGGGGTGCAGATAAACAGCCTTCCGACGCTTCTATTCCTCTTGGTGCCCTCATTGCTGTTGCCATCGTAGCCGTGATCGGTGGAATACTCGCAGGCGGCGTGCTGCTTGAACGTGTTGGCTCCACGCGAACAGTGGAGATCATCGCGCATCGCGGTGCTTCCGGCAGCCGCCCGGAAAACACATTGGCAGCAATCAAAACGGCGGCCGATGATGGCGCCGATTGGGTCGAAATTGATGTGCAGGAGACCGCTGATGGTGAGGTGGTCGTCGCCCACGATAGCGATTTCATGAAGCTTGCAGGCGTTGACCTCAAGATATGGGACGCGACCATGGCTGATCTCACGGAGATCGATATCGGGAGCTGGTTCGATCCATCCTATTCGGGCGAACGGACGCCGACTTTGCGTCAAGCGCTTGCTGCTGTGAAGGGGCGTGGCAAGGTTATGATAGAGCTAAAATATTATGGCCACGACGTCGATTTGGAATCGCGCGTCGTGGACGTCGTAGAAGAAATGGACATGGCGAGCGACGTGTCTGTGATGTCGCTGAAATACGACGGCGTCCGCAAGATGCAGTCCCTTCGGCCCGATTGGCGTTACGGGGTTCTTGCGGCAACCGCTATTGGAGATCTCGCCGCCCTCGAAGCAGACTTTCTGGCAGTAAATACCGGCCAGGCTTCATCACGGCTCATCAGACGGGCCCATGAACGAGGCAAGCAAGTCTACGTCTGGACCGTCGATGATCCGCTAACGATGTCGCGAATGATTTCAATGGGAGTGGATGGCCTGATCACCAATGAACCAGCGTTGGCCAGACGAGTACTGGAAGCGCGCAATCAGCTCACCACCCATGAAAGAATGGCGCTGTGGCTTACGGATCGCTTCCGCGTAGGTAGCTTCAGCCTCGTCAGCGACGAAAGCGATGCATAGGCGCTATGCATGGATCCTCGGACTCCTTGTTCTCTTTTGCCTCGCAGCGTTCGCGGTGCTCTTCAGAGAGGGCGTGCCTGAGAACTCCACAGCCAAGATCCAGCGCGATATCGAGCTGAAGGCCCACCACGAACTCTTCCAATCACTGAGAAAAAATGGTTCGCGTCTTGGCGCCTTTAGCACCGATGGGTGTAGCGGTGGCCTTTCGAGGGCATGGCGGGCATTGTCCGATCGTTTTCCAGCCTTTGCCAAGACCCATAAAAAGACGCCGCCATGGGAGCCCTGCTGTCTCAACCACGATCGATCATACCATTCCGCTGGAGGAGCAACTGAGGCCCATGAAAGTTTTGTTCTGCGGCTGTCTGCCGACCAAGCACTACGGACGTGCGTTCTAGACACCGGACGTAGACGTTCAGCAGATTTATCAGCAACGTTTGGCTTATCCGAAGATCAAATTCATTCGGCCTACGAAGCCATAGCAAACGCAATGTTTGATGCGGTTCGCATAGGAGGGCTCCCGTGCAGCGGTCTGTCTTGGCGCTGGGGATATGGATATCCCCGGTGCGCTGTGACGATTGTACCGAACTGAGAGCGATGGTCGGCTAGCCGCACTGCTGGTCAGCCCCGGAAGAGGCCAGTTACTCGAGATGTCCGCTTAGGGTCATTAACAGCCCAGGAGCCGATGAAGACGCGTCCAGCATGTGAAACGGTAGTCATAGCCCACGAACGCTGCGCTGGTTTAGGCGCCGGCACCACATGAGATCTCTTTTCTTGCTCATCGCCGCTACGCTCCTGCCATGGGCTTCGTCTGCCGTTGCTTTCGACGCTTGCAATAATAGAGCCGCGTCCCAGCGCAGCGATCGTTATAGGTAATTAGCGCGTGCAGGCAATCCGTTCTCGAACGCCTGCTTTGTGCAGCTTTGCGGACATATCCGATATTTCGGTGGAGCAAGGTGTTAGCGGAGGAGCGAATCCACCGCGACTATCCATTCCTGAAAATCGAGGTGTAGGTTCAAGCCCAATCCAATTGTCAGCCAGCTTGCGCTACGATAACGTTCGGGCCGGTTGAGGCGAGCAATAAATCAAGACAAAGGGCACTCTCTAGTGGTCGATCCCTGGCCGTTAGGTCGGCTGTTGGACGTGTAGCCGTGACGTGCGCTCGCTTCGCGATCTGAGCGCAAAGAAGAGAGGGGTTGAGCGCATGCCGACGACGGTTGTGGCGGCAAAGCTGTCTCCACCGCGTTGGAGACAGCTCAATTCTGATCTTTGTCAGTCCACGACTCAGATTGATAGAGATCAAGTCGACACAGGGCATACCGAGGTTAAGCTCAGGGGTTGGCATTAGGGGGGCGTAATGACGAGCCACACGGTTCCGGGAGCTTCGCGCGCTCTCTGGCTTTCGACAATCTCCTTCACGGTGTGCTTCGCCGTGTGGACGATCTTTGCCATCATCGGCGTTCGTATCCAAGAGAACCTTGGCCTGAGCGAAACCGAGTTCGGCCTGCTCGTCGGGACGCCCATCCTCACCGGTTCACTCAGCCGGATTTTTCTCGGCATCTGGACCGACCAATATGGCGGCCGCCTCGTCTATGTGCTGACCATGCTGTCAGCCGCCGTTGCCACCTTCCTCCTCTCCTTCGCCACCAGCTATCCTATGATGCTCCTCGCCGCCCTGGGTGTCGGTCTTGCGGGTGGCTCCTTCGCCGTCGGTATCGCCTATGTATCCAAGTGGTACCCGCCGGAGAAACAAGGGACGGTGCTCGGAATCTTTGGCGTCGGCAATGTCGGCGCGGCCGTCACCAAGTTCGTCGCGCCGTTTGTGCTCGTCGCCTACGGTTGGCAGATGGTCGCCGTGGTTTGGGCGACGGCGCTAACGGTCATGGCCATCATTTTCTGGTTATTCACCGACGACGATCCCGAGATCAAGGCCCGCCGGGCGCGTAAGGAGAAGCCGCGCTCGCTGCTAGTGCAATTGGAACCGCTCCGCCACCAGCAAGTCTGGCGGTTCGCGCTGTATTACTTCTTCGTGTTCGGCGGATTCGTCGCGCTCGCCCTGTGGCTGCCGCGCTACATGATCGGCGTCTATGAATTGGACATCAAAACCGCCGGCATGCTCGCGGCGGCCTATTCGATTCCGGCAAGCCTATTTCGCGCCTATGGCGGACACCTGTCCGATCGCTATGGCGCGCGTGCGGTCATGTACTGGACCTTTGGCGTCTCGTTGGTGTGCCTGTTGATGCTGTCCTATCCAAACACGGACTATGTCATCCACGGCATCAAGGGGCCCATTTCCTTCTCGACGGAGATGAACCTCATTCCATTCGTGATCACGATTTTTGTTCTCGGCTTCTTCATGTCGCTGGGCAAAGCTGCGGTCTACAAGTACATCCCTATTTATTACGCCAAGAATGTCGGATCAGTTGGCGGCCTCGTCGGCATGGTCGGCGGACTTGGCGGTTTCGTCTTGCCGATTGCCTTCGGTGTCATGGCGGATCTGACGAACATTTGGACGAGTTGCTTCATGCTGCTCTTCCTCATCGTCGCCGTCTCCCTGGCCTGGATGCATTTCTCTATTCGACACATGGAGCAGCGCGCCGCAGGTGAGGCGCTTGCGGAATTGCCGCCGTTAGCTGAACTTGAGGATGCTCATATGCGCGAGAAACCTGCCATACATAACGGACTAATCGAGGATTGGCGCCCTGAGGATGAGACCTTCTGGGAGACCACAGGGCGCAGAATCGCACGGCGCAATCTGTGGATTTCCATACCGGCGCTGCTACTGGCCTTCGTCATATGGATGGTCTGGAGCGTGGTGGTCGCCAAATTGCCGGCCATCGGATTCACCTATTCGACCGATCAGCTTTTCTGGCTGGCGGCATTGCCTGGCTTGTCAGGCGCAACGCTTCGGATCTTCTATTCCTTCATGGTGCCGATCTTCGGCGGCCGTCTATGGACGGCGCTGACGACCGCATCCTTGCTGGTTCCGGCCTTCGGCATCGGTTACGCGGTACAGAATCCGGACACGCCCTATCTCCTGTTCCTTGTTCTTGCGCTGCTTTGTGGCCTCGGCGGCGGCAATTTCGCCTCGTCCATGGCCAATATCAGTTTCTTCTTCCCCAAGAAGGAGAAAGGCCACGCGCTCGCCCTCAATGCCGGTCTTGGAAATCTCGGCGTCAGTGTAGTGCAGTTCGTTGTGCCGCTGGCGATCACCGCCAGCGTCTTCGGCATCGTCGGTGGCGAACCGCAAACTACCTCGGAGGGCACCCGAGTTTGGCTCCAGAACGCCGGCTTCGTCTGGGTGCCTTTCCTGATCGTCACCACCATCGCTGCCTGGTTTGGCATGAACGACATTGCCGCAGCGAAGGCTTCGTTCAGCGAACAGTCGATCATCTTCCAACGCAAGCACAACTGGATCATGTGCTGGCTTTACACCGGCACGTTCGGTTCGTTTATCGGCTATTCCGCCGGCTTTCCGCTTCTCGCCAAAACTCAGTTCCCCGACGTGAACTCACTGCCCTTTATCTTCCTGGGACCGCTGGTCGGCGCCCTTTCGCGTGCCGCCACCGGCTGGATCGCCGACCGCTGGGGTGGCGGCCGCGTCACCTTCTGGGTCTTCATAGTGATGATTGCCGCGGTCATGGGCGTTCTCTTCTTCCTCGGTATCAAGGACCAGCCAGGCGCCTTCTGGGGCTTCTTCGCAATGTTCCTCATCCTGTTCTTCGCGACCGGCGTTGGCAACGCCTCGACGTTCCAAATGATCCCGGCGATTATGCGAAAAGAGATGGGCCGCCTTATGCCAGGCACCCCGGTCGCCGAGCAAACCCGTCACGCCGAACAAGAATCAGCCGCGATCATTGGCTTCACCTCGGCAATGGCGGCCTACGGCGCCTTCTTCATCCCCAAAGCCTATGGCAGCTCCATCGCCGCGACCGGGGGTCCCGAGCTCGCGCTGTGGGGCTTCCTGGGCTTCTACGTCACCTGTGTCGCGGTCACTTGGTGGTTCTACACCCGTCGCGACGGCTTGCTCTACGACATCGAACGGGGCGGCCCCACGGGCTCCGGAACCGGGGGAAAGAGGGCGGTGACGGGGGAGCCCGCCGACGTCCCAGCGCCCGAGAGTGTCAGCAAATGAACATCGTCTCTCGTCATCTCCTTGCAGCGCCGACTTTGGTCGCCGGATCATGTTTTCTTTTTTCGGCGGCGGCGTTCGCGCAGAACGCCGATTACGATCCGCAAGTAGGCGCACCCACGCGTTATCAGGCGCCGCATACGGGCATCTTGAACGGCAAGTTCTGGACCGACACGCGCTATCGATATGAGTACGTGGACCAGGCTAACAAGCCGAAGGACGCGCGCGCCTCGACCATCCGCAACAAGACGGGCGTTGAGTCCGGCTTCTTCCACGGCTTTAGGGCGGGCGTCGAAGGCGAGTTCGTCGTTGAAATTGGACCCGACGACTTCAACAACACGATCAACGGCAGGACTCAGTACCCGGTCGTTGTTGACGTGGAATCCGCGGAGGTCGATCAGGCTTATCTAGAGTCGCATAACATTCCGGGCGTGGTGCTGCTCGGCGGCCGCTATCTCGAAAACCTCGACAATCTCCGCTATGTAGGTTCGGTGGCTTGGCGCCAGAACGACCAGACTTTTGACGGGGCGAAAGCGACCGTCACGGCGCTGCCTGGCGTGACCTTACTTTACGCCTATATCGGCAACGTCAACCGCATCTTCAGCGACTCTTCGCCACTCGGAAACATCCACTCAAACGTCCATCTGATGCATGCGGAGAGCAAGGAGCTCTCCATCGGCAAGCTCACCGCCTACACGTACCTTATGGACCTCTACGATCTCGACCGGCTTTCAAACGCAAGCTATGGCGGCTTTCTCAAGGGCAAGCAGAAGCTGAGCGAGAGCATGGCCTACCACTATCGGCTGGAATATGCTCATCAGACGAGCTACGCCAGTACGCCGGTCGACTATGACGCGGACTATGTGCGCGTCGAGCAGGGTCTGAGCATAGGCGGGCTCACGGGCACGCTCGTCTATGAGCTTCTGGGCAGCGACAACGGCGTCGCCGCGTTCCAGACGCCGCTGGCGACGGGACACATCTTCAACGGCTTCGCCGACGTGTTCCTAGTGATCCCGCCCACCGGGCTTCAGGACTTCTATGTCCAGGCCAAGTACAAGGTACCGCAAAGCTCGGGCGGACCGTTCAGCTATTTTGGCGGGCTTCTTCTGCTGGCCCAGTATCATGAGTTCCGCTCAGCTGTGCAGAGCCTCGACTATGGCTCCGAGCTCGACTTCTATGCCTACCTGCCTTTGCGCGATGGATTCTACGCCCAAGCCAAATACGCGAACTATCAGGCGGACGACTTCTTCGTCGACGTGCAGAAGGTCATCTTCGGGCTCGGCTATCAGTATTGAGCACTAGCACCCTGCTAGGACGCTTAGTTCTCTTTGCGCCCACTTGACCGGAAGAAAGCCGCGTTCGGACAGAACTCCGCGGTCCCTCGCTGCCCTTCACTTTCCAGCCAATGCCGGCAAACCCCCTCATGGAGGCAGTAACGGCATTTGGCGCGCGCTTCGACGAAGGCGAGCCCGCCGTCAACGCGAAGCGCCGCAAGAACATCAACGCCGCGCGTCTCCATCATCTGATCCATTAGCTCATACCGTTGACGCAATTCCTCGCGTGTCGGCCACAGCAACCTCGAGCTCGGCATCACTCACCTCCCTGTGCGACGAGTAAACCCCTTTCTAAGCTGGACCTATGGGGCTGTCGTTGCTCCCTATCAAGTTTTCAGGCTGAGCCACCGGGAAGGCCCTCCCCCGCCTCTTAGCTGCGCGCCAGGCGAGGCCCTAGTAGCATCGGCGCGTATTCGAGGAGGAACAAACAGAAGGCCGCGATCCACGCGATGCCCGCAAATTCGAGCAAGCTTCCATAGGCTTGCGGTAAGGCTCCAGCGATAACGCGCAACACGGATGAAGTGATGACCGCCGTATAAGTGGCGATTGTAAGTGCCGATGCCGTGAGCTCGCGGCCAGTGTGGCCGCGCGTAGCCCTTGTCATGACGGCAAGCGTCATGATGCCGATGGCGCCGACGGTCCACGCATGCATGGCCGCCGTACCGGCAAGTGTGTGTGGATCGAAGATAGAGATGGCACCGAGTAGAAACCCGAGCGGGACGAAGGCATAGCCGAGATGCAGGACGAGAACGAGTGGTTCGCGCCACGCATACGGGCCAGCCCAGCGCCATAGACGCACTGTTTGCAGGATTGCGGCAAACAGGAACGAGACGCCCGTCGCATCTGAGTCCGGCGCTACAATCCACGTGACGAGCGCAATAGCAGAGACGAGTAGCACCACAAAGTCGAAGCGGTTGAACAAAACCGGCAGATGCTCCCCGCCTCGCCGCAGCAACCAAGTATGCGTGAAGCTCGGGACGATACGCCCGCCGATCAGCATGATGAGCCCGATCAGCGTCGCGACCCCGACCCGGCTTGCAGTGATAGAATCACCCGTGTTCCACACTTCGACGTGGAAGCCAATATCGGCAGCGGCCAAGATCGCGACAAGAATAAGCAGCTTCACGTTGCGCCAATTGCGGCCAACCACGACTTCGCGAGCCATGATCAGCAACAGGCATGGAAGAAACAGACTATCGATCAAGACAGCCGGGAGAGGTCCTATCAATCCAATCGCTAGGAACGCGACCCGAGCGGCGCACCAGAGGAGAAACAGGAGGAGGAGGCGCCAGCCCGTAACCGGGAAGCCCCCAGTCCAATTGGGCACGGCCGTGAGGAGAAACCCGGCGACGACTGCTAAGCTGTACCCGAACAGCATCTCATGGGCGTGCCACGCCAGAGCACCATACCCGTCCCCTAGACGCCAAAGGCCAGCGAGCGACCCAACCCAAAGGGCCATGACGATGACAGCCCAAATACCTGCCCCAAGGAAAAACGGCCGAAAGCCATAGCTAAAAAGCGGGCTGAGACTATCTTCAGTTGCGCGTCTGCGGGCGCCGCGCGCTTTAGCCTCGAGGCTGCGTTGCATCGCCCGACCTCCCTAGCCCCAAGATTTGCCATGCTGGATGAATTGTAACGGATCGGGCGGGGACTTGAGCTTGACGCAACGCAAGCTCGCATTCAGCGCGGATTCTTTTGTCAATTGCCATTCGCGCTGTCGTGACGTTCGGCAACATGGGAAAGGCCCTGCACGTCGCGAATGACGATTTTGCGACGCCCGACAGTAACTAGGCCCGCACCTTCCCAGGCGCCAAGGATGCGACTGACGGAATGGAACGTCGTTCCGGAAGCCTGCGCGATATCCTGTTGCGTGATGGGGAAGTCGATCAGGACCCCCTCTTCGGTGTTGCGGCCGGATTGGTCCACGAGCCGCAGCAACGTGTGCGCCACGCGATGCTCGACCTCCTCGGTCGACAGCTCCTTGACCCTGGTGTGTGCCTCCTGCAAACGATCACCCATCGTCTGCATGAGGTTCATGGCCAGGGAAGAATGAGAGGTCATGAAGTCCTCCCATATTTCACTCGGCCAAACGAGGGTCACGCTGTCAATGACCGCGGTCGCCGTAGCCGGATAATCATCGCGGCGCAGCGCCTTGGCAATCCCATAGATGTCACCCGGATTGACGAAGCGGATGAGGACTTGTTGTCCGTGAGGGGTGACTTTCACAACCTTGAGACGGCCATGCAGGAGCACGAAGAAGGACTTTGCGGTCTCTCCCTGCTGGAACACCGCAGTCCCCTTCGGGACGCGCTGCGCTTTAGCATGAGTGATGACATCGTCAAGCTCGGCCTCGTCCATGGCGCAAAAGATCGGCAGCGCATGGATGATGCTGCGGTCCAGTTTAGTCATTCCGCCGGGGGCCTTTCGGGAAACTCTGGATGACCTCGGAGGGTAACGATCAGGGTGCTCCAAGGTCAAACGCCTGGGCGCACTGGACTCTGCAACAGATCAGCCCAGGCTTGCACTCAGCCTAACCTAGGACGTCAGCTGACTTGGTGCTCCGGCGCGCCGGCAAGGGCTATTCCGGTGATTTCAGCCTTCGAAACGAGGCGCGCGACATATTGTGCCGTGGCGCAGCGGATGACGTTTTCGCGGAGATAGTCAGCAATCCGGTCGGAGACCAGCTCGAATGGCAGGTCCATGCCTTCGATCCTGCGATCCAGGCGAATGATATGGAGCCCGTAGCGCGTCTTCACCGGCGCTTGGCTGATCGCGCCCGGGGCCAACGCGGCAAGCGCTTCCTCGAATTCCCCCGTGGTCTGGCCTGCGGTGATTTGACCGAGATTACCGCCTTGGGCTGCCGATGGACAGGCGGAATGGGCCCGCGCCAGATTGCCAAACAGGTTGGGCTGGCTTTTCAACTCCCCTAGCACCAGGTCGGCCGCGCGTTCGGCCGCCGCAAATTCCTCCGCATCGTCCTCTCGGGCTGGAAACAAAATATGCGCGGCCTCGTAGATGGGCTCCGAGCGGAAGCGCCGCCGATTCTGCTCATAGTAGCGCTGGCAGCTAGCCTCATCTGACTCTGGCGTCGTCACCTCCTGCTCGACCAATTCTCGAACGAGGGCCTCCTCTTCCGCCTCGCGGCATCCGCTTGCGTCACTGCGTGGCGTCGACTCGATGCCAAGGCGGCGCGCTTCCTGGAGCAACAACTCGCGCACTACAAGCGCGCGTGCTGCCGCTTGCCATGCGGCGATAGGCTTCGCCGCAGGATGATGCTGAACCTCGCGCGCGATCGCCTCGTGCGGAATGGTCACGCCATTGACGCTGACCAGGGGCCGCTCGGGGAGCTCTATCGTCTGCGCCGCGCAAGCCACGGCGCTCACTCCGCCGGTGCGGGAGGTTCGCCGGTACGCCGCAGTGGCAGCCCTTGCTGCCCGCCGTAAGGCCCGACCTGCTCCCGGGTGCGCACGACCTGATAACCGCGCCGCCCAATATACCAGACTGGCGCGCTCCAGATATGCACGAGGCGCGTGAAGGGGAAGACGAGGAAAATCGTCATGCCGAAGAACAGGTGCAGCTTGAAGATGGGATTGGCGTCTGCTACCAGCGCCGCCACGCCCGGTTGCAGAGTCATGATCCCTTGCGCCCACGTCATGAACTTCAGCATCTCAGCGCCGTCCAAATGCTCCAGCGAGATCGGAATGGTGGCCATCCCCAAGATCAGCTGGACATAGAGCAGCAACAGAACCGCAATGTCGCCGAAGGACGAGTTGTTGCGGATTCGTGCATCAAATAGGCGCCGGTGCACGAGCAGCGTCAACCCGATGAAACAGGCGATGCCGGCGATGCCACCGACGACGATGGCCATCATTTGCTTGAAGCCATGAGACATGCCGAGAAAGTCGAACACGGCGATCGGCGTCAACAAGCCAACGAAGTGGCCGAAGAAAATGATGAGAATACCAACATGAAAAAGATTGGAGCCCCAGGTGAGCTGCTTGCGCCGTAAGAGCTGACTCGACCCCGACCGCCATGTGTATTGCTCGCGGTCGAAGCGCATGAGGCTCCCGATCAGAAACACCATGATGCACAGATAAGGATACCAACCGAAGAGAAGCTGATTAATCGCGTCGCTCATGGCGCTTCTCCCTTCACCGGCGCGTCGGGGACCGGACGTCTGCCCGCGCGGATCTGCGCCACGAGCCGGTCCTTGCAGCTCGGTGCAGCGTCGGGGCCGAAGTTCACCGCTTCCTCCTCCCACTGGGCGTCGAGCGCGGCGAAATCGTCAGGGTCCACGTCGGGATCTTCGGGCACGACCTCCATGTCCGCTGTGTCGGCGGCAGGCGTCGCAAGCGCTTCGAGCGCCCTGAAAACGGCCTCATAGGGCGCGCCACGCTTATGCAAACGCTCGGCGAGCGCGCCCAGGATGTGCGTGGTCTGGCCCAGCGTCTGGAGTGCGTCGGGAAACGGGCGCATCGACAAAAATTCGAGAAATGCCGGAAGGTAGTCGGGAAGCTCGCTCGCGCTGAGGGTCAATCCGTTCTGCTCGTACAGAGCCTTGAGATCGATCATAGCCTGGCCCCGGTCGCGGCTTTCGCCATGAACATGCTCGAAAAGCTGTAGCGACAAAGACCGCGTGCGATCGAACAGCTCGACGTAACGCTCCTGCAGATCGTAGACGTCGCCGGCTGACAGGTCGTCAATCAATGCATCCAAAGATGGCCGGGTTTCTAGCGGCAGCACGCTCTCCTCGTCGAGCGCCTTCCGTAGCTCGGGCGCGGCCTCAATCAGAGCCGCGTCCGGATAGCTGAGCAGCGCCGACAGAACCTTGAAGGTCTTTGTCATCACGCAACCTCTACCGGCGTCTTGTGTTTCTTCGGTGTCCCGAACAGGTTGGGCTCGGACGTCCCGCCCGAGCAGCCATTTCCGAACGAGAAGCCGCAGGAGCCACGGATGTCGTAAGCATCCTCGCTAAGCTCGCGATGAGCCGTAGGGATGACAAAGCGATCCTCATAGTTGGCAATCGCCATCGTTTGGTACATGTGGTCCATCTCTTCCGTCCCGAGCCCGACACGTTTTGGGATACTCTCATCAACCACGCCATCCACGGTCTTCGCCCGCATGTAGGCGCGCATGGCCAGCATGCGCTCAAGCGCGCCGGCCACCGGCTCTTCCTTTCCGGCGGTCAGCAGGTTGGCGAGGTATTTGAGTGGGATGCGCAGGCTGCGGACGTCGGGCATCTCGCCGTCGTGCCCGATCTTCCCGGCCTCGACGGCTGAGTTAATCGGCGACAGCGGCGGCACGTACCAGACCATCGGCAGGGTGCGATACTCGGGATGAAGCGGGAACGCGACCTTCCAGTCCATCGCCATCTTCCACACCGGCGACAGGGCCGCGGCTTCCAACCAACTATGCGGAACGCCGTCGGCCTGCGCTTGCGCGATGACCTCAGGATCGTTGGGGTCGAGGAAGATGGAGAGCTGCGCTTCGTAGAGGTCCTCCTCGTCGGCAGCACTTGCGGCTTCTTCTATGCGGTCCGCATCGTAGAGCACAACGCCGAGATAGCGGATGCGGCCGACACAGGTCTCCGAGCACACGGTGGTCAGGCCGGCCTCGATGCGCGGATAGCAGAAAATGCATTTCTCCGACTTGCCGCTCGACCAGTTGTAATAGATCTTCTTGTAGGGGCAGCCGGAAACGCACATTCGCCAGCCGCGGCACTTGTCTTGATCTATCAGGACGATGCCGTCCTCCTCGCGTTTATAGATGGCGCCAGACGGACACGCGGCGACGCAAGCCGGGTTGAGGCAATGCTCGCACAGGCGCGGCAGGTACATCATGAAGGTGTTTTCAAACTGCCCGTAGATCTCTTTCTGTACGCCCTCGAAATTGACATCGGCAGACCGATTGGCGAATTCGCCGCCGAGGATCTCTTCCCAGTTCGGCCCCCATTTGATTTTCTCGATCCGCTCACCGCTGATAAGAGAGCGCGGCCGCGCCGTCGGCATCGCCTGCATCTCGGGCGCCTTTTGCAGGTGCTCGTAGTCGAAAGTAAAGGGCTCGTAGTAGTCGTCGATCTCGGGCAAGTCGGGATTTGCAAAGATGTTGGCGAGCACGCGCCACTTGGAGCCAATCCGGGGCTCAATCTGGCCGTTGCGTTTGCGCCGCCAGCCCCCATTCCAGCGGTCCTGGTTTTCCCACTCCTTGGGGTAACCGATGCCCGGCTTGGTCTCGACGTTATTAAACCAGGCATACTCCATGCCTTCGCGGCTGGTCCACACGTTTTTGCACGTGACCGAGCAAGTATGGCATCCGATGCATTTGTCGAGATTGAGCACCATGCCGATTTGTGCGCGGACTTTCATTCTGCAGCCTCCAAAGGAGATGTTGCCGGGACCGCATCCGCCGCCGGCCCTTCGAGCCAGTCAACGTCGGCCATCTTGCGAATGATGACGAACTCGTCACGGTTTGAGCCGACGGTGCCGTAATAATTGAAGCCGTAGGATTGCTGGGCGTAGCCGCCGATCATATGCGTCGGCTTCACCACCGTGCGCGTCACCGAGTTATGAATGCCGCCGCGATGGCCGGTCTGCTCTGAACCCGGCACGTTCACGATTTTCTCCTGCGCGTGGTACATCATGCACATGCCCTCTTTCACGCGCTGGGAGACGACGGCGCGCGCGACCAGCGCGCCATTCGTGTTGAAGGCCTCGACCCAGTCGTTGTCGACAATGCCCGCTCTCTCCGCATCGGCTTCGCTGATCCACACGCACGGACCGCCCCGCGAGAGGGTCAACATCAAGAGATTATCGGTATAGGTGGAATGGATACCCCATTTCTGATGGGGCGTGATGAAGTTCAACACGACAGTCTTGTTGCCGTTCGGCTTGCGGTCGATGACCGGCCTCACGGTCTTGGTATCGATAGGCGGACGATAGACGCAGAAGCCTTCGCCGAAGGCCCGCATCCACAAATGATCCTGGTAGAGCTGCTGACGTCCGGTCAGCGTTCGCCACGGAATTAGCTCGTGCACATTCGTGTAACCCGCATTGTAGCAGACCTTCTCCGACTCCAGGCCGGACCAGATCGGTGAGGAGATGATCTTGCGTGGCTGAGCGACGCAATCGCGGAAGCGAATCTTCTCGTCTTCCTTCGGAACGGCAAGATGGACGTGGTCGCGGCCTGTCGTCTTACTCAAGGACTCCCATGCCTTGACTGCAACCTCGCCGTTTGTCTCCGGCGCCAGGGTGAGGATAACTTCGGCAGCGTCGATATCGCTTACGATTTGCGCCAACCCCTCGGTCGGTCCCTCCTCGACCTTGCCGTTGAGGCGCCCGAGGAATTCGACCTCGTGCTCCGTGTTCCACGCGATGCCCTTCCCACCATTGCCGAGTTTGGCCATCAAAGGGCCGAGTGACGTGAACCGCTTGTAGAGATTGGGATAGTCGCGTTCGACCGCCGCGACTTGCGGCATGGTCTTACCGGGAATCGGCTCGACTTCACCGCGCTTCCAGTCCTTGACGTCGAGCGCCTGGGCGATCTCGGTCGGGGTGTCGTGCAGGATCGGCGTCAGCACGACGTCCGTCTCTTTCCCTAGAACCTCCGGAGCGACGTCGGAGAACGCCTTGGCGATACCCTTGTAGATCTCCCAGTCGCTGCGCGCCCCCCAGACCGGGTCCACCGCCGATGTCAGCGGATGAATAAAGGGATGCATATCGGAAGTGTTAAGGTCGTTCTTCTCGTACCAAGTCGCCGTCGGCAGTACGATGTCCGAGTACATACACGTGGTCGACATGCGGAAGTCGAGAGTGACGAGAAGGTCGAGCTTACCTTCCGGTGCGGTGTCGTGCCAGACGACGTCTTCCGGCTTATGCTTGCCGTCCTGCCCAAGATCCTTGCCCATGACGCCGTGCGAAGTACCCAGCAAGTGTTTCAGGAAATACTCGTGGCCCTTACCGGACGAGCCGAGCAGGTTCGAACGCCAGACAAAAAGATTGCGGGGCCAGTTCTTCGGATTATCGGGGTCGTGGCAGGACAGATTCAGATCGCCGGACTTCAGCGCGGACGCGACGTAGTCCTTGAGCTCCATGCCAGCCGCCTTCGCCTTCGCGGCGACCTTGAGGGGATTTTCCTCAAGCTGTGGTGCGGACGGAAGCCAGCCCATACGCTCGGCACGGACATTGTAGTCAATCAGTGCCCCGTCCCAGGGGCCTGCCGGCGCCGTTGGCGACAGAATCTCTTTCACGTCGAGCGTTTCGTAACGCCACTGATCTGTGTGCGCGTACCAAAACGACGTGGAGTTCTGGTGCCGTGGCGGGCGCGCCCAATCGAGCGCAAACGCAAGTGGTAGCCAGCCGGTCTGCGGCCGAAGCTTCTCCTGACCCACATAGTGCGACCAGCCGCCGCCTGACTGGCCGACACATCCGCACATCACCAGCATGTTGATGACTCCGCGGTAGTTCATGTCCATGTGATACCAGTGGTTCATCGCCGCGCCGATGATGATCATAGAACGGCCATTGGTCTTCTCGGCGTTCAGCGCGAATTCGCGCGCGACCGCGATGATCTTGTCGCGGGAGATGCCTGTAATTTTCTCAGCCCATGCAGGCGTGTAGGGCGTGTCGTCGTCAAAGTTTTGCGCGACGTTGCCGCCGCCGAACCCGCGTTCGACTCCGTAATTGGCGAGAAAGAGATCGTAGACTGTCGCGACCAGCGTCTCGCCATCGGCGAGCGTGACGCGCTTCACCGGAACGTTCCGCCCCAGCACGCTGGCGTGGTCGCTTGAGGCGAAGTGCTCGTGTTCAATATTGCCGAAATACGGAAAGGCGACCTCGGCTGTCTCGTCGGTAAGGCTCGAGAGCGACAAGCAAAGCTTCACATCCGCGTCGTCCGAAGTTTTCTCCTCGAGGTTCCATTTGCCCTTCTCGCCCCAACGGAAGCCGACCGAACCGAGCGGGACCACTACGTTGCCCGAATCTTCGTCGATGGCGACGGTCTTCCATTCCGGATTGTTGGTCTCGCCGAGAGCCTTGTCGAAATCGCTGGCCCGCAAGAATCGTTCCGGCACCAACTTGCCGTCCTGCTTCACCAGCCGGACGAGCATCGGCATGTCGGTGTATTTCCGGACATAGTCGGTAAAATATTCCGTCTGTTTGTCGACGTGGAACTCCTTGAGAATGACGTGGCCCATGGCCATGGCCAAGGCCGCATCGGTCCCCTGCTTCACCGACAACCAAAGGTCGGCAAACTTCGAGGCTTCCGAATAGTCCGGTGACACGACGACGCTCTTAGCGCCACGGTAACGCGCCTCGGTGTAGAAGTGAGCGTCCGGCGTGCGCGTCTGAGGCACATTGGAGCCCCATAAGATGAGGAAGCCGGAATTGTACCAATCGGCGCTTTCGGGCACGTCAGTCTGCTCGCCCCAGGTCTGTGGCGAGGCCGGCGGCAAATCGCAGTACCAATCGTAGAACGACAGGCAGACGCCACCCATTAGCGACAGGTAGCGCGAGCCTGCGGCATAACTCACCATCGACATGGCCGGGATCGGCGAAAAACCGGCAACACGGTCGGGCCCATAGGTTTTGGCCGTGTAGGCGTTGGCGGCGGCTATGATCTCGTTGACCTCGTCCCAGGTGGCGCGAACAAAGCCGCCGAGGCCACGCTTCTTGACGTATGAGTTGCGCTTCGCGGGATCCTCGACGATGGACGACCAGGCCGCCACAGGCGTATGGGCCGAACGCGCATCGCGCCATGCCTTTAGTAGGCGCGAGCGCACAAGCGGATACTTGATTCGGTTGCCAGAATAGAGATACCAGGAATAGCTGGCGCCCCGGGAGCAGCCGCGCGGCTCGTGATTGGGGAACTCAGGCCGCGTGCGCGGATAGTCGGTCTGCTGCGTCTCCCAAGTTACGATGCCTCCCTTGACGTAGATCTTCCACGAGCAGGAGCCAGTGCAGTTCGCGCCATGCGTCGAGCGGACGATCTTGTCGTGCTGCCAACGCTTGCGGTAGCCGTCCTCCCAGCGCCGGTCTTCGCGCGTGACAACTCCGTAGCCGTTCGAGAAATCATCCACAGTCCGGTTGAAGAAGGTGAGACGGTCGAGAAAGTAGCTCATGTGTTCCTTCTCCGATCAGCGATGGCCGAACCATTTGTTGGTTACATAAATCGATCGTGGCCATGCCTTGCCCAGACGCCGTTAGAAGGTGCTCCTTGGGCGGAAACTTTGCCAAGTAGCCCAATCCTCGCTGTTCAGGCCGCATCGAACATTGATATCCGTCAAGTTGGAAGTCGATGGGTTTGCTTCCGCGGTCTCGGCGCCTGGAGGCGCAACATCGGGGCGGTGGCGAGAAGGTGATGTCCAAAGGCCTTTCCCCGCGGCTCTCCGTTCCTAGTGCTGTGGGCCATGGATGTAGTGCTCCAACTGCTCAATAATGAACTTCTGGTCATCGATGACGGTCCTGACCATGTCACCAATCGAGACAATGCCGACCACGCGCTTGTGCTCCAACACCGGAAGATGGCGTACAGCCCGCGCCGTCATGATGGCCATGCATTCTTCCACCGACTGTTCCGGCCGCGTACAAACGACGCCGGTCGACATGACCTCGCGCACACAAGTCTCCGGAGAAGTCTTACCTTTAAGGACAATTTCACGGGCGTAGTGTCGTTCAGTGAAGATGCCTACGAGCCTATCGCCCTCTAGGACGACCAATGCACCTATGTCGCCATCCGCCATCCGCTTAAGGGCGTCAAACACAGATGCGCTCGGTCCGATGCTGTGAACATCGCGGCCCTTATGGTCGAGAACGTGCTCTACCGTGGTCATTGGACATCACCTTGCACGGTCAGCGTTGGACAACACCTATAAAAGAGCATTACCAGCATCCAGCCTGCGCCGCCTTGATCTTCGTCAACTGCGGTCGCTCCATTCAGAGTTCAGGAGACAAAGGCGACCTTCGAGGAGCCAAGATCGCTGAACAAAAGACGTTGAATGACATAACCCGGAAAATCTCCCGTACTGTGAGTGCAATCGCGGAAGGAACGGACACACCTCCTTTGCGACAGGCCTTTCTTTCTCTTGAGGAAAGCGGAAGTCAGGTTCAACTGTCAGCATGTCTGCGATGTGCCAATAGCGGACATCTATAGGAGCCGTGGCTCAATGGATCAGCGCCGCGCCCCCCGACCACAGATCAGCACGAGAATGGTGAGATTTAGGGCTGGCGCCAAGATGGCCAGCGTCTGCCAAAGCGGCTCCGGGAACAAATCGACCACCAGGTTCCAGGGTAACCCGAGTGGCACCAAGAAGACGCCAGCTAACGGTCCGGATGGACTTCCGAAAAGACCAAAAGTGCCGATGATGAAAAGCCCCACCGCCAACGCGTATAGGATAGAAAAGCCCAAGACGATGAGACGACAGGCGAGGTGTATTTGCATGCTAATGGTTTCACCCGCGGCTGCTTAATTCTGGACCTAGAGGGCGCCTTCGTCCGTCATAGACATGACTTCGGCAACGACCCCGCCGGAGGCGAGACACTTCCATGGCGCTCGATTAGGTCCAACGCCGACCATTACGATGGTATTTGCTTCAGAAGTTTCCACACTGAGAGTGACCACATCTCCATTGTTGGTCTCATGCGAAACAGCCTGCAAACAGGCTTGCTCGTCCTTCGATGGCATGCCGCTCTTTGCCGCGTCTGTTTTGGCGTCCGAGCTTGATCCTGTTTTCTGAGGTGCACCGGTGATGATCACCTCCAGCTGGTAGTTTGCTACCTCCTTTCGACGCGCGGCGCTTCGCATCATGTAGACACGGATCTTGTAGGCCCCGCTTTTCGGAAGTATGCCCTCGAACTGGTTCCCGCTGGTGGAACCAACGAACATCGCTTGTTCATTTTCGTGTGGAGCCAAGATGTTGAAGTAATTGGCACCATTGTCAGTAGCCATGCTGACATTCATCTGCTGGCCCTTGCTGGCTTCGAGTATGTAGTCGACGCCCTCATAGCCTTTGATCTTGCCATTGAGAGACGCGCCGGTTGCGCCATGCTTGAATTCAACCTGTTCGGTGCGGATTTCCTCTCGCGCGAGTGCCGGCGAAATCGCGACGGCGAAAAGCGCCGCTAGGAGGAGCGGTGCGCGTATCACGGCTAGATCCATGGTGCGATTCTATCCCTATTGTAGATTGTAGGTGTCGAACGACAAAAGAAGCCCTCATATCGTCCAATTGTGACGACATGTACTCGCCACTAGTCAAAACACGGATAAAGTGCAATGGGGCTGCACTCGACAAAAAGTCACTATTAAAGGGAGCCGCGTCCCAGCATTATTGGCCTGTCGCCATCGGGAATGCGATTGCAGGCGCAGTGGGTGGCGGTGTCGCCGGCGGCACCGTCGGTGGGGTGACTTAATCTGATCACCGGCGTTGTCAGCGTCATGACCGCAAAGCAGGAGGCGCCACGCGTGGACGGGCCAAGTGGCACAGGTAGTAAGACTAGAAGTTCCAAGAAGGCTACTGCACGAGTTGCTAGCCGAAAGGTTGCCAAGGCGAAAGGCGACTGGCTAGAGAAGCTCGCACCGATCGCGCTAGTGTTCGCGGTACTCCTTATTGGCTTCCTGACGCTATCTCCATTCCTACCGGCAATTCTTTGGGGTGCTGTGCTTGCTGTCGCCGTGGCGCCACTTCATCAAAAGCTACTTGCCGCTATCGGCAACCGGAGAGCGCTTGCTGCCGCAATCACGGGAACTGGGTTAAGCCTGTGCTTCGTCGTGCCAGCCATCGGGATCGCCCGGGCCCTTGCGGCATTTCTGCCATCTGCATTGAATTGGATTGAGGGAGTTGCCCTAGACGGTCTCGACCGTCCGCCAGAGCCCGTCCTCAACCTTCCGCTCATCGGTGAGTCCATCGCCGAGCTGTGGCGGTCGCTTGGGACAGACGTCTCATCAGTCGCCACGCATTTCCGCGAAGAGCTGAAGTCGGCTCTGGTTTGGCTCGCCTACGAAGCGGAAGTTCTCGGCCTCTTCGTGTTGGAATTTGCGGTCGGCATCATTCTAGCTGTGGCACTCGTGTACCATTTCGATCGCGTCGCGGACCTGTCTCAAAAGTTCTTCGATAGGCTCGGTGGCACATTTGCCCAAAGGATGGCGGCGTTGTCAGTCACGACGACCCGGCACACTGTCATCGGTGTTCTTGGTGCCGCACTTGCCCAAACCCTGGTCGCTACATTCGCGTATGTCGTGGCCGGAGTGCCGGGCTGGATTATCTGGGCCGGCATCACCTTTATCGTGTCCCTCATCCAGATTGGGCCGGCGCTTGTCTTTGTGCCGATATCGATCTGGCTCTGGGTTCAAGGAGAGTTGGGCATGGCAATATTCATGCTCGTCTGGGGACTAGTTGTCGTCAATCTTGTCGATAATATCGTCCGCCCTTGGCTCGTCAGCAAAGGCGCTCACATACCGGCAATTTTGGCATTCCTGGGAGCGCTCGGCGGGCTTGTCGAATGGGGTTTGGTCGGTGTGTTTCTCGGGCCCGTAGTCGTGGCGGTGTGTTACCAAATGATCCTGAAATGGATCGAACCGGATACTCTTCCGAGTTGATAAACGTCACTAGCGCATCACTTGAAAATGATCGAATACAAAATCTTCACGTTCCATTCGCAACCCGATCGCTGGCGAGTGGAAGTGTATGACATCAACAACAGGCTCGTGGAGGTATACAAGGCTAAAGACCGTGAAGACGCTCGGGCTGTGGCGGAAAGCTATTTAGCTCCGCGCAACACTTCTCAGTTCAGTGATACTTGAAGGTCCGCTTCGGGTCATTAGCCGACATCAAAACGCCGTTTAGCAACGACTGCTTTCCACCCATAAGCAGTCATCGTTAGCCTCACCATTGAGTTCCGGTAACTGCCAGAAGCGGACATTGGTTTTCAAAGGCGGGTACGGTTGAAAATTCCGTGCAGCTCCGAAGGCCTACCGCACCGGCTGACTTGCCAGGCCTTCAGTTTAGATCTCCGGCGATGGCGTCGATGGCGACCTGCGCGCACTCTTCGTCCTGATCCCCCGTGGCGCCGCTGATGCCGATGGCCCCGATCAGGGTGTCCCCCACCTTGATGGGCAGGCCGCCGGGGAAGGCCATCAGGCCTTTCACGTGGGCGAGTCCCGGCACCGCCCCCCCCTTGCCGTCCTCACCGTAGACTTTGTTGGCGATGCCGCGCGTGGGGAACGGCAGCCGCGCGGAGCTACGGGCCTTGTCCAGTGCGATGTCGATGCTGCCGAGAAAGGCGTCGGGCATGCGACGGAAGAGAATGAGATCGGCGCCGGCATCAACCACCGCGATATTCAGGTTCCACCCCTCTTGCTTCGCCTTCGCCTCGCAGGCGTCTGCCATGCGCTTGGCCAGATCCAGGGACACGGTCGGGCGCATGTCGAGGGCCAGCGCGACGGTCACCAGACCAGCGGAAAGCAGCAGAGATGCGACGACGGCGAGGGCAGTCTTTTGCAGCATGGACTCACTCCTTGTCTCGAGTTGCAATGGGTGTGCTTGCGGGCCGGTTTAACCGGGATCTGCAAACCAAAATGCAAACCAACCACGCGACACAGCATGGTACTGGACACCACATGCCAGGATGGTCAGCAAAAAAATGCCGAACGAGAGCACACGGTTAGCTACTGAACGGTACAGGTCGGCACGAGAGCCTTAGAACTCGAAAACCGATGAGCGCGCAAGCGTTCCGAGGGTTCAAATCCCTCTCTCTCCGCCAACTGGTGGCAGTTCTTAGCTTACGTCAAGGCAGGTCTGTTAGCATACCCGCTTTGTGCCCAGAAGCCGACACGATCGCTGTTTGATACGCCATCGAGCCCGCGCACCCAAAGGTGGAGTCGGTGGGTGGAAGACCTATGTTCCCGTCAGGGCATTATTGGGTTTGTTTACACCCCACTTCGAATAGCAGGGTCGGAAATGCATCTATCTCGCAAAATTCCATCCTTCATCGCATCCAATCGGCGCAAAGAAAGATGACGGCAGCAAGCCCGGCGGCTGACGGAACCGTAATAACCCAGGCTGCAATGATGCCTAGAAAATGAGACCGTCGAACAAGCTTTCGTCGGCTCAGCTCGGCCCGCAGCAACGAACGGACCCGACCTTTAGGGCGCTGCTGATGCATCCTGATGTAGTCCCGCCTTCGGCGACTACGTGCCGTGTACTGCTCGCGAAAGAAACCGACGCCGAACACTGCGCCCACAACGATATGCGTTGTCGAAACTGGCAGGCCAAGCTGCGAAGCCACCAAAACCGTGAGCGCAGCAGATAGCGCAACACAAAAAGCGCGCATCGGATTCATCTTGGTTATTTGGTCACCGACAATGCGGACAATACGGGGGCCGAATAAGAACAGTCCAAGACTGATTCCAAAGCCACCGATCACCAAGACCCAAATCGGCACGCTAACTTCGCCGGAAAATGTGCCAGTTTTTGCGCTACTGACGATTGCCGCCAGAGGGCCAACTGCGTTGGCAACATCGTTGGAGCCGTGCGCAAAGGAGAGTAGCGCTGCCGAGCAGATCAGTGGCAGATGAAACAGCTTCCGCAGGCTCTGGTTGCGGTTCTCCATGCCCACTGATTGTCTGCGTACCCATGGCTTCGCGGCGAAATAGGTCAAAGCGTAGACAAGGACCGCAATCGTCGTGATCGCAGTCAAACTTGGCTTCCAGACATGCTTGAGACCCTTAACCGCGAGATACGCGCCAAAGGTTGCAGACATAATCCCAACCAAGACCGGCACCCACCGCTGTGCGGCGGTGATTTTGTTTTCTTTATAGATCAAGTTGATCTTGATAAAGGCGAGAAAGGCCGCCGCGATTAGGCCACCAATCAAAGGCGATATCAGCCAACTTAGGGCGATGGATGACATCACGAACCAGTCAACGGCATCCACGCCAACGGCCACTAGGCCGGCGCCGAGCACACCGCCAACAATTGAATGAGTCGTGGACACCGGCGCACCGAGAAAGGTTGCGAGGTGGACCCACAAAGCTGATGCCAGCAGTGCGGCCATCATGATCCACACAAAGACTTCGCTATTGGGCACGAACTTCGGGTCTATGATGCCTTTGGAGATTGTCTGGACAACGCTTCCACCCGCGATCAGGGCGCCAGAAAATTCAAAGATTGCAGCAATGATGAGCGCCCCGGACATGGTCAGCGCGCGTGCGCCCACCGCAGGGCCGACGTTGTTGGCAACATCGTTGGCACCTATCGTGAGCGCCATATAGCCGCCGATCATCGCGGCAATTATAATCAGTATGCTGCTTTGCGTTTCCCCAACCTGAAAGCTGGCTAAAATGCCTGCGGTGGCGAGAAACAAGAGCGCAATTCCCAGGGCAGGCCAGGCAAATGATACCGTGCGGGTCGCTTCCTCCAGCCGCGCAATCTTTTTGAGATCCTTATCAAGAGAGGGCTTTTTTGTGCCGCCCAATCCCAGCGCTGACTTTTTCTTCTGCCTCACCGCCATAAGGCGCATATCCCCCGCTCTTGTGGATAATGTCATATGAAGTTTTCACTGGACTCACAAGATCTGGCCAAGACCAGCTTTTGCGTGTTCGGCGGCGGCAAGGTGACCTTCGCCGGTAAGGAGCCAGTCCGGAAGACAGTGATGATGGCCGGTATGGCGCCCGCGATTATCCTCGCGGCCAACGCGGTCGCCGAAGCCGCAATCTGGAAGAAGCGCACTGGAGGCAGACGGGTTGCGCACGCCCGGACTGCAGCAACGTCTCGAAGCACTAGTGCAGCGCCGCGCGGAACTCGAGGCGGAGATTGCTGCAACGGAAGCCCCTCCCGTCCGGCTCCATCCGAATCTGGCGCAGCTATATCGAAGGAAAGTCGAGCAACTACAGGAGGGCCTCCAACACCCTGAAGTCCGGGATGAGGCCATTAAGACACTACGCGGTCTCCTCGAGAGCGTTATCGTTGCTCCCATCAAAGGCGACTTCGACATAGAGATCATCGGCGAATTTGCCCAAATGATCGAATTCGGCTTGGAGAAAGGGAAGGCGAAAGAGCCAGTCGTCAATGAGAGGATGACACGTTCGGTAAAAGTTGGTTGCGGGGGTAGGATTTGAACCTACGACCTTCAGGTTATGAGCCTGACGAGCTACCGGGCTGCTCCACCCCGCGTCAATTCAGTTGGCCTTCTAGAAACCAAGTGGCCTTCTAGAAAAAAGGGCCGTCCCTTCGCGCAGCGCTGAAGCCTCAAAAAGGGGGCCGCCGCGAAAGGGGGGAACCTATAGATAGGTTCTAAGAAAATAGGAAGCGCTAAACTTGCGCGGCCCGAAGCGCTAAACTTGCGCGGCCCCAAGGGCCTGCGGCGCTAATCCATCTATAGGGGATTTACGACAGCTTTGTAAAGCCCGGCGTGGCGCTACGCCTTGCTGCGCGCCGGCTCCCTCAAGCCGTCTGCGTCAAACCCCTTGGACGGTTTGGTATCACCGTCCATGGGGACTCCCGGGGGGCCTTTATCCACTCCCTTGCCCTGCCAGATGAAATAGATATTGCGGGAATAGATGATCAGCCCCGTCGCCTGGCCGATGATGAAGACCGGATCCATGCGATGAATGGCATAGCTCAGCAGCATGAGCCCACCGACAAAGCTGAAGTACCAGAACGTCTCGGGCACGATGGAGGCACGAGCGCGCTCCGTCGCGATCCACTGAATCAGGAATCGCATCGAAAACATGAGCTGCGCGAACAGGCCGATTCCGAGCCAGACCAGTTCCGCCGTGGACTTGTCAGCCCACCATTGCGCGAGGCTTCCCGCGGACATAGCCGTTACCCTCTCTGGCTTACGAGTTGAATGTGCCGCTCTCCAGTCTTCGCGGCATCGCCATGGACATGTTCGGCCACAGGCGGAATATCCGTGCGCTTGCGCAGCCAGCTCACCCCGACGAGATCGTAGATGCCGATCAGCGCGCGGCCAAAATTGGTGTATTTCGACTGGCCCGCCAAACGCGGCCGATCGTTGACCGGTGCAAAGCTCACCTGGTGTCCGTAGGTCAGGAAAAAGGCGGGAAGATAGCGATGCATGCTGGTGAAGAAGGGAAGCGCCAGATAGGCCTCGCGATGATAGACCTTGATGCCGCACCCGGTATCCGGGCATCCGTCATTCAGGACGCTGTCCCGGAGCCAGTTGGCAAAGCGCGAAGCGAAGCGCTTCGAGCCGGTATCCTTCCGCGAAGCCCTGACCCCGCCCACGAGCGCGGGCTCCGATCCAGGCAAGCCAAGTTTCTCGAAGAGCGCAGGGATATCGGCCGGATCGTTCTGCCCGTCGCCGTCCATGGTCGCGATCACCGGAAAGCGCGCGGCCAATATCGCCGTGCGCATCGAAGCGCTCTGCCCGCCCCGGCGGGCATGGCGCAGATAGCGCAACGTGCCGTGATGAGGGATCAATGCTTTGATTTCCGCGGCCGTGGCGTCGTCGCTGGCATCGTCGGTAGCGATCACCTCCCCGAGTAAGGACTCGGGCACAGCGGTGTAGGTTTCCTCGATCAAACGGCCAATATTGCCTTGCTCGTTGAACGCAGGAATAACAACGGAGATGCGGACGGCGCCGCCCGGCGCCCAATCGCCTGGCATATGATCCCCTACAGGACGCGAGTGGTAGTTGAAGCGACCATAGTGATGTTCAAGTTTGACGTCCAGATGTACGATGCCACGTGCCTGACATAAGAATGATAAATATTTCAGCTCTCTAGGGGCTGAGACCCTCCGCACGCGCCTCTTGAGGATTCCATCTTGTCCGCCCACGAAACGTCGAAAGCGATCGGACCGTCCGGCGCGCCCTTCGGACCGCCCCTGTCCGACCGGGGCTATGCCCTTCTGACCCTTCTGTGCCTTGGCCTTTTGCTCGCCTTCCGGCTGGTGGCCCTCTATGCGTCCAAGGTCGATCTCGTCATGGACGAGGCTCAGTATTGGACCTGGTCGCGCGATTTCGAGTTCGGCTATTTCTCCAAGCCGCCTCTGATTGCCTGGATCATCCGTGCCATGAGCGAAGCCTGCGGGGTTTCGGAGGCCTGCACGCGCGCCGCCTCTCCCATCCTCTATACGTTGACCTCGGGACTGCTCTTCGCCATTGCCCGGGCCCTCTTCAATGCACGAACGGGTTTCTGGACCGCCATCTTTTTCGCGACGCTGCCGGGAGTCTCCTATGCCTCCGCGCTGATCACCACGGATGCGCCGCTGATCTTCCTCTGGACGCTAATGCTCTTCTTCTGGGTGATGCTGGTGAAGCAGCAGAGCATGGGCTTTGCCATTCTCCTAGGCCTCGCCATCGGCACGGGACTCTTGGCCAAGCAGGCCATGGTCTACGCGGTGCTGTGCATTGCCTGCCACGCCATCGTGTCGCGCGAGGCCCGCCAGGCGCTTCTGGGCGGCCGCGCCGTTGTCGCAGGGCTCATCGCGATTGCCCTGTTCTCGCCGAACATCGTGTGGAACGCCGAACATGGCTGGCCTACCGCGAAGCATACCGGGGACAATATGGGCTGGCGCGCACCCTATATTCACCCGCTCGCGTTCGCAGAGTTCATCGCTGCGCAGTTCGCGCTGTTCGGGCCGATCCTTTTTGCCGTGTTCACCCGGGCCTCGTTCCGGCACGCCGGACGCCCGGACGATCCCAACAAGACGCTGCTCCTCTGCTTTTCGCTGCCGATTCTCGCAACCCTCGTTGTCCAGGCTTTGCTGTCGCGCGCGCACGGCAATTGGGCGGCGACCGCGTATCCCGCCGCTACCGTATTCGTCTCGGCGATCATGCTGGAACAGGGGCGGCGCGTGCTGATGGCGATCTCGATGGCGCTGCACGTTCTCGTCGCCGCGATCATCGGCATCGCGCCGGCTTTCGCACGCAGCTGGACGCCATTCGAGCAGATCCAGTTCCTACGCTCGTCGATCGGGTGGGACGAGACTGCCGATGCGGTCCGAAAACTTCTATCCGAGGAAGCCTATGGCGCAGTCCTGGTGGATACGCGCGATCTGAGCGCCGAGCTGCTCTATTACATGGGCGACGCCAAGACGCCCCTCTATGTCTGGAAGCGCCGACCGGAGCCACACCATCACTACGAGATGACCCGCCCCTTCGTGGCCGGCACACCCGAGCCGGTTCTGCTGGTCTCTCTGCGCGCCTGCCGCAAAGGCATTTCGCGCCATTTCGACAGCGTGACATTGCTGCCGCCGGTCGAAATCCCATTGGTGCGAAACCAAACGCGGACGCTCCACGCCTGCGCGCTATCCGGCTTCCGCGGCGCGGACAAATAAGCGCAGACAGTGCTCAATGATGTTGATGTTCCGGCGCGGCGGCGCCCTCTTTGCCCGGCGCGCTGGATGGTCCGGTCCCGACCGGCACTGAAATCTCGATCGGCCCGGCCGTCTCGAATTCCAGCGTCAGCAGCAGGGTCTCGCCCTTGGCCAGCTTGCCGTCGAGGCCCATGACCATGACATGGGCGCCCCCAGGCTTGAGCGATGCGGATCCTCCAGCCGGGATGGTGAGTCCGTTTTCGAGGGGCCTCATTTTCATGACGCCATCGGCGGTCATATTCGTCTCATGAACCTCGACCCGCGCGGCTTTCGGAGACTGCACGCCACGCAGCACATCCTCTGCGGTACCGACATTCTGGATTGTCATATAGGCCGCCGTCACGCGGCGCCCCCCAATTGTCGGACGCACCCAGGCGTCGGAAACGACGATGCCCGTCCTCTGGTCGGCCCAGACGGTCAAGGCGACGAACAGAAAGGCGGCCACGGTCAAAGCAAGAGCGAGCCCAACTTCGATCAAGTGCTGCCTCGTCATCCGCCCCATGGTCGTCTCCAAAATCGCTTTATACACAATCAATATTAGGCGCCACCAGACGCCAACACGTCCCCAGGGTAAGTCGTATCTGACAGTTTGTGTTGTGCCGTGGTGTCACGTGCGGCGGTCGGTCGCTCTGCCTAGCGCAACGGAATCAACTGCTTGCCAAACACGTGCCCGGCGCTTTCCAGCACAGCAAACAGGCCTCGACGCGCTAGCTAATGAATCGGCGTCATTGGACCCATTGTACGGTGACGCCAGGTGACCTAGAACCCTTAGAAAGTCTATCGCGTCAATCTCAGCGCAACTTTTGACCGTTAGCTTCGACGCCTGCCGGTTTGTCTGGACCGGGACTTGGCCCAATGGAGGGGCCGGGGGGATGGCCTGATCGGTCCCGGCTGTGGGACCTTTGGCCAGAGGGGACTTCACAGCCTAAGGGGATTCAAACTGCCGATCCGGGGGACATATGTCGTGGCGGCCATCGCTGTCGCCACAGCGGCACTCTGCCTGAATGGCTGTTCCGGGCGTTCACCCGCAAGGCTGCCCATGGCCGCGACGTCCGACGAGCGGGAGTGCCTGGTCCGCGCCATGTATTTCGAGTCGAACCGCTCAAGCGTTGACGGGTCCATGGCTGTGGGCACCGTCGTCATGAACCGGGTCGAGTCCCAGCGCTTTCCCAGCACGATCTGCGGCGTGGTCGGACAGCACAAGCAATTCGCACCGGGCGTGCTGACCCGGTCCATGGATCCCAAGCAGATGAAACCGGCCGTGCACGCAGCCGATGCGGTGCTCAAGGGCGCCCGCCACGCAAAAGTGGGACCGGCCATGCATTTCCACGCGGCGAGCTACAAGAACCCCTACCCCGCTAAATACCTGACCGTGGCAGGCGGCAACGCCTTCTATCTCAAGACCGGCCGGCGGTGGCAGAAAGAATACACCGGCAGCATTTCGACGGCCAAGGCGACCCCGGTCAAAGACCTCACCAAGCGCGCATCAACCATTCTCGTTAGCGCCCAGGCTGCGGGCGTTCCATGCGAGGACTCCGACGGCACCGGCGCGATCTCCCTCGCTTGCGAGACCGAGGCGGCGGGCCGCTAGGCGGTGGATCCAGTCGCAAAAAAGCCGCCGCAGGTAACCGCGACGGCTCGTCTTCTCCGATAGCGCAACCGTGTTGCTACTCGCCCTTGAGGCCCTTCTCGAAATATTTGTGCACGACCTTGTCCTGGTTCTCCAGGAGCCAGTCGATCGAGGGCTGATACGCCATGGCCTTGTTGATTGCCTGCCAAGTCGCCTTGCGGTGAATGTCGAAAAGGATCTGGTGGTCGAGATTCTCGACGTCGACGATTCCCGGATTGAGCCACACCGAGACGATTATGCCGAGCTCGTCCGCCTTGTCCTTCGGGATGTCGCCCGAGCGCACCGCATCGAGCACGCCCATGGCGGTCGCATACTGCACCGTACCCATGAGGATATTCGTGTAACGCACATCATCGACGGTAACCTTGCTGACGCAGAGCGTCGGCGGACGCACCATGACGTCGGTGTTGAGCAGCGCTAGAACGCGGCTATGCCCCTTTACCTGATCCCCAAGCAGGTTGGCGAAGGCGTTTCCCATCGGCCCGTCCATCTCGCCGATAGCAACCTCCGGCTCCGCGGCCGTGCCGGGCGGCCCGCCGGCGACAAGGCTTTCACCCACTCTCATGACAATACGGTCAGACATGATCTGTCTTGTTCCCTCGTTTGGTTGGCAAAGAAGATACTGATGTTGAAGTTGGGCGGACTATGACGTTGCCGGCCTCACATCGCAATGCCCACAAGCGGGTATGAAGACGCAGACAACAAAAAACCGCCGCTGGGAAACCCAAGCGGCGGTTTTGTAAATGCGGCGCTACGCACATGGCGGCGCCAACAATCGTGAAAGAGGGGCAAAATCTCGATATAGCATCGCGCGTTTCCCGGCAGCTCATTGGCTGCCGGCAGCGACGTGATGGCCAACTATTCTTAGCAAGCCTGGCGACGACCTACTCTCCCAAGTCTTGAGACTTAGTACCATCGGCGCTGGAGCTTTTCACGGACGAGTTCGGGATGGGATCGGGTGTAGACGCTCCGCCAGAATCACCAGGCCAGCTAAGAACAGTTAGCAACGAAAATCTGGTCTCAACAACCATCTCTTGGGGCACCACCGCGCTTCGCGCTACTTGAGCGCGGGTTGCGACAACATCCCGTGTCTTCGTGCTCACGTAGGCCGTAAGCCCGGTAGCACGAACAACAGATGGATACTGATAATGAAAGCAATCAAGCCGATCGAGCGATTAGTACTGGTTAGCTACACACATTGCTGCGCGTACACATCCAGCCTATCAACGTGGTGGTCTTCCACGGCTCTCAAGGGAGAACTAGTTTCGAGGTGGGCTTCCCGCTTAGATGCTTTCAGCGGTTATCCCTTCCGTACTTAGCTACCCTGCTGTGCCGCTGGCGCGACAACAGGTCCACCAGAGGTACGTCCATCCCGGTCCTCTCGTACTAGGGACAGCTCCTCTCAATTCTCCTACACCCACGGCAGATAGGGACCGAACTGTCTCACGACGTTCTAAACCCAG
>Ga0209013_10000523_pt1 | contig 34474 bp, 33 predicted proteins | sample Cruoilmetagenom2_FD_187291 | JGI IMG/M metagenome (GOLD analysis project Ga0209013, IMG submission 187291) | Oil polluted marine microbial communities from Coal Oil Point, Santa Barbara, California, USA - Sample 2 (SPAdes) (version 2) | ecosystem: Environmental > Aquatic > Marine > Oil seeps ...
CGTCAATGTTTTAAAACAAAAATCTTTCAAAACAAAATTCTTAAACTCACTGAGCGAAAGACGGGATTTGAACCCGCGACCCTCACCTTGGCAAGGTGATGCTCTACCCCTGAGCTACTTTCGCAATATATTTTAATGAACTTGTGCCATGATATTCTAATTGGCCTACCTGTCCGGATAGGCAGGCGCAAATTTAATACATTTTAATAAACCCCAAAACCTTTTTTTAAGTTTTTTGTGTAATTATTTTTGTTGTAAATCCTTAATTAATAAATATATTTGCACCGTTTTAAATTAAAGCTATTTAATAAATTGCAAACAGCAACAAAAACAATTACCATGCAGTCAGGATGGAGTGATTTTAAGCAACTTACAAAGATGGGTTTGTCCTTAAGTGTTGTTTTTTCATCCGTTGCCGGATATCTTTTAGCTGCACAAACTATTGATTACAAAACTATAATTTTACTGGGAGTAGGAGGATACTGCGTTGTTGGAGCTTCAAATGCATTTAATCAAATCATAGAAAAAGAGCCGGATGCAATAATGACTCGCACAAAAAACCGACCCATCCCCGCAGGTAGAATGTCAGTAAATGTTGCAATGATGATTGCAATATCTATTCTTACTATTGGCTTGTTGATGTTATATAACATCAATGGTAAAACAGCTCTTTTTGGGGCGATCTCGGTTTTTCTTTATACAAGTGCTTATACACCACTAAAACCAATAACACCACTGTCGGTCTTTGTAGGGGCAATTCCAGGGGCAATTCCTTTTATGCTCGGATGGGTAGCCGCAACTGGACAGTTCGGTATTGAAGCTGGTATATTATTTATGATTCAGTTCTTTTGGCAATTTCCTCATTTTTGGGCAATTGGCTGGTTGCAATTTGATGAGTATAAAAAAGCAGGCTTTAATATGATGCCAACTACGCAAAAGAATAAAAAAGCAGCTAAATTAATTATTCTTTATACCATAATCATGTTGTTAGTTTCTATAGTACCTGTTTTTAGACTTACAGGTGACCTGTATTTAATTCCAGCATCAGCAATTATTATTTTTTCATTGGGATTAATAATGCTTTATTACGGTTTGAAGTTGTACAAGGAACAAACAGATCTTATCGCGAGGAAATTAATGTTGTCAAGTGTACTGTACATTACCCTGATTCAGATTATATTTGTAATTGATAAATTTTTACACTAATGATAATGCAACAGAAGGTTAAAGAAAAAACGTACAAACAAATGTTATGGGTATCTATGATAAGTATGACCATGATGTTTGCCGGTCTAACAAGTGCTTATGTGGTGAGTAAAAACCGTGAAGACTGGGTGAGTTTTGATCTGCCGTCATCCTTCTATATAAGTACATTATTAATCGTAATAAGTAGCTTAACTTTTTATTTAGCAAAAAGGTTTATCAAAAATAACGATACCTCTAAAACTTCACTGTTCTTGATTATAACCCTGTTATTAGGCGTGGGTTTTGTTTATTTTCAATTCCAGGGATTTAAACAATTGATAGAGGCAGGTTTGTATTTCACGGGGAAAGAAAGCAATGTTTCTACTTCATTTTTATATGTTATAACTATCAGTCATTTAGCTCATATTTTGGCAGGGATTGTTGTCCTGTCAACCGTATTGATCCAAAATATAAGAGGCAAGTATAGCGCAACAAATTCATTAGGCCTGGAATTAGGTGCTATTTTTTGGCATTTTGTTGATGCCTTATGGATTTACCTTTTCTTGTTCTTCTATTTTATCGGTTAAATATATTTTAGAGCGAATTGATTTATTTCTCATTTATTTTTTTATTTTTGCTTTTTATCAGAAAACATGACTTTTGTCATCTTTTTGTTCTAAAAAAATAATCAATTAAAATAATCTTATTTATGGAGGCAATTATTGCTGACCCCAAAAAAGGAGGAGCTTGGAGCGGAGGAGGAAATAAACCTTATGGTGCGAGCTATGGAAAAATGATGATGTGGTTTTTTATCATGTCTGATGCTTTAACTTTCTTAGGGTTTTTAGGGGCATATGGATTTATACGATTTAACTTTATAGATTCATGGCCAATTGCCGATCAAGTTTTTACACACATTCCCTTTGTTCATGGTGATTATCCGATGTACTATGTGGCTTTTATGACATTTGTACTTATTTTTTCATCGGTTACCATGGTACTTGCCGTAGATGCAGGTAAACAAATGAAACAAGGAAAAGTGATCTTCTATCTAGGCTTAACAGTTGTTGGAGGTCTTATTTTCTTAGGTTCTCAAGCTTGGGAATGGAAAACTTTTATTAATGGCTCTTATGGCGCTGTTGAACTAAGTGATGGTAAAATAGTTCAATTTGTTGATGCTGCGGGTAAACAGATTTCTTTGGAGAGTTTTGCCTCTCCCAATCATGCAGAAAGAGTACAACAAACAAAAAGTAATGGTATTTGGTTTGAGCAAGAGGCTTCTTTGCCTCCGGTATCATTGGAGCAAGTCAAAGAAGGGTTTGCCAGTCATCCGGATATATCTTTACGTACTGAGTTAATTAATTTAGAAACTAAGGAAAAAACAATTGTTAGCAGAGAGGACGCTAATATTTTGTTGAGTAAATCGGTTAAAGTTATTAAGGGAGCTAACTTAAAGGAGAATGAATACGGTAATACACTGTTTGCGGATCTATTCTTCTTTATTACAGGTTTTCATGGATTTCACGTTACTTCTGGAATTCTTATCAATATCATTATTCTAATAAATGTAATTTTAGGGGTATATCAAAGAAGGGGTCACTATGAAATGGTGGAAAAAGTTGGACTATATTGGCACTTTGTAGATCTAGTATGGGTTTTTGTATTTACTTTTTTCTACCTTATCTAATAATATTAAAAAAATAGAATGTCACACACAGAATCACATGTAGGATTAATTTGGAGAGTATTTGCTTTCCTTTCACTAGTAACTATTGTAGAAGTGTTTTTAGGAATTACCAAACCTGATATTTTACATCTTACCCCAATAATGGGTACAAGTGTATTAAACTGGATCTTCTTAATCTTAACTCTGGTAAAGGCATATGGAATTGCATGGTACTTTATGCATCTTAGAGATGAAAAAACTTGGTTTAGACGATCAATAGTCTGGCCTCTTGTTTTTTTGATCTCCTATTTGACCTTCTTTTTATTGTACGAGGGAGGAGCTGTTTATGATATTGCTCATGAATGGACAAGATGGACTTACTAAATAAATCAATTATATAGCAGGGCGTTTTGAATATTCAGAACGCTTTTTTTATCTCATAACATTAATAATTCATGGCAAAGAATAGAAATAATAAGTGGATACTCGCCATATTATTTTTCGGACCGTTGGCTTTTTATCTTTTTCTGTTAACCGGCACTAATAATTTTGCTGTACTTCCGGTACTTACGTCTAATGTTAGTGATGTTAGAAATTTATCTTCTAAAAATACTGTTACCTTAGATGACAAGATTAGTATCCTGTGTTTTTTAGGAAGTGATCTTTTGAATAAAAAAACAAATGCATTAAACTTGAATGAAAAAATTTATAAACATTTTTATGGTTATCAGAACTTTCAATTTGTTGTTGTTTTGCCTATTGGAGTAGAGGAGAAGGCCAAACAATTAAAAAAAGAACTCGGAGCTACTACTAATGTTGACAAGTGGTTTTTTGTTTTTGGAACGGATGAACAAGTATCAAAAATGTTTGACAGCCTGCAAACAGATTATAAGTTGGATGCAAATTTTTATACACCAGATGCTTTTATCATAGACAGAGAGATGAATTTAAGAGGGAGAAATGACGATGAGGATCAATCTAATGGAATTTTATATGGTTATAATGCAGAATCTGTAGCGCCAATTCATAAAAAAATGGTTGATGATGTCAAGGTGGTTTTGGCGGAATATAGATTGGCATTAAAGAAGAATAAAAGAGAAATATAATTGTTTAATTTTGCAGCAACTATAATTTGATCAAGATGAAAAAAAACTCTTATATAGTAGTTGCCTTTATAATTTTAATATTTGGGATTTGGGCTGTGCCTAAAATTGCCGGCAAATTTTCAGAACAGGAACTTGTAAAATTTGAGCTGGTACCGGATTTTGAATTCACCAATCAAGACAATGTTCAAATTAGTAATAAAAACTATGAGAATAAGGTTTACATAGTTGAGTTTTTCTTCACATCATGTCCAACAATTTGCCCTGTAATGAATAAGAGTATGGTAAAAATTCAAAATGAGTTTTATGGTAATCCGGATTTTGGAATGGCTTCTATTAGTATTGATCCTAAAAGAGATACACCTGAGGTTTTAAAGACCTATGCAAAAAAAAATGGAATTACTTTAAAGAATTGGTATTTATTGACAGGTAAAAAGGATGATATTTATGCATTTTCACATGATGGTTTTAGGCTCTATGTTGGAGAAAATAAAGATGTTGAAGGAGGTTTTGAACATTCTGGATTATTCGCACTGATAGATAAAAATGGTTATATAAGATCAAGAACCGTGAAATCTGGGGAGAATGTAAATCCAATCAAATATTATAATGGTCTTGATGATAAAGAAGTGCAATGGCTCAAAGAAGATATTGCTATATTGTTAAAGGAATAAAAAATTCCCTCCCAATAATTATCAATACGAAGTGAGATTATGGGATGGGTTAAAAATATTAAAGCCTTCATATATTGAAAGATCCAGCTACAAAATACAATAGACTCATCTTTGTTTTATCTGTGATCATTCCGTTAGTTGTTGCCGCTTTATTTGGGATTAAAGTAGATGTCGACCTGCCAATTTTTTTACCACCTATTTATGCAAGTATAAATGCCTCAACTGCACTGGTCTTAATAATGGCGATTTGGGCTGTTAAAAGTAATAAGAGAAAACTGCACGAGCGATTAATGAAAGCAGCGATCCTATTGTCTGTGATTTTTTTAATGCTGTATATTGCTTATCATATAACCTCAGATTCAACTACCTATGGAGGAACTGGGCTTGTTAAATACTTCTATTACTTTATACTAATTTCTCATATTTTATTGTCGATTGCGGTAATTCCTTTTGTGCTGATAACTTTTTTTAGAGCAATTACATCTGATTTTGAAAAACATAAGAAAATAGCTAGAATCACATTCCCATTATGGCTTTATGTAACTATCAGTGGTGTTTTAGTATACATCATGATTGCCCCTTATTATTGATTTTCTTCAGACCTGCTGGGTTTTAAACATGACAGGTATAGGACATAAAAGTAATGTAACAAAAGTTACTTATAAAATATTTTGTAACTTTACCTATTACTTCCAGAATTCACGTACCATTTGATTAGAAGTGCAATTAGTTTTAATTGTATAAAATGGTCTATTTATAAATACTAAATAAAAACTACTTATTATGAAACTTATTAAATTCATTACTGTACTTTCCATCCTATTTATTTTCTCCTGTCAAAACAAAAAGGAAGAACCTAAGGCGGAATTGGACTCTATTGAGTTTTTAAGAGGAGAACTGGCATTATGCGGTGGGACTGATTTTGGAGAAGTAGAATTTGTCTTGTCCTGTAAATATGCAACCCAGGAAACATTTAATTTGGCTATTTCATTATTGCATTCTTTTGAATATGAGGAAGCCGAAAAGGCTTTTGTAAAAGTAATTGATGAAGATCCAAATTGTCCTATGGCCTATTGGGGTGTTGCCATGAGTATTTATCATTCAATTTGGTTTGAACCGACCGATGAAGTACTGACTAAAGGTTCGAAAATTCTTGAAATTGCTCAAACACTGCCAAAAACAGAAAGAGAACAAGATTATTTGGATGCGATAGGTGCTTTTTATAAAGATTGGGACAAGGTGGATCATAAAACTAGACAAGAAAGAATGGATCTAAAAATGGAAGATAACTATGTAAAGTACCCTGATGATGCTGAAGCAGCTATTTTTTATGCCTTATCACTAAAATCTACGGCGGACCCGAATGACAGAAACCATTTAAATGAAAAGAAGGCAGGTAAAATTTTGGAATCAATTTTTCCAGACCAACCAAATCATCCCGGAATAGCACATTATATCATTCATAATTATGACAATCCTGAACTGGCCCATTTAGCATTGACACCTGCGAGAAGATATGCAGAAATAGCACCTTCCTCAGCACATGCTTTGCATATGCCATCTCATATTTTCACAAGATTAGGACTTTGGGATGAATCCATTAAATCAAATATCTATTCAGCGTCAGCGGCACAATGTTACGCCCAAGAAGTAGAAATGGATGGTGTGTGGGCGAATGAATTGCATGCCATGGATTATTTGGTATACGCGTATTTACAAAAAGGTGATAACAGCAATGCCATTGCGCAATACGAGTATTTAAAAACTATTCATGATATCAATCCGCATAATATTCGTGCGATTGTCTATCCTTTCGCCGCTATTCCTGTTCGACTGGCCCTAGAAAATAGGCAATGGGAAGTTGCTGCTAATATTGAATTACATGATTCAGAAGTTGATTGGGATAAATTCCCATGGCAAAAGTCAATCTATCATTTTGGAAGAGCACTAGGTGCAGCTAAAATTAAAGATTATGAAATGGCTGAAAAGGAAATAGAAGTTTTAAAATCTTTAAGAACCCAATTATTGGATAGTGAAGAAAATAATTATGCGAACCAAGTGCAAATTCAAATTAAGACTTGTGAAGCCTGGTTAGGATTTTCCAGAGGTAAAGAGTTAGAATCTCTTCAAACAATGAAAGAAGCTGCTGATATGGAGGATAAAACCGATAAACATGGGGTCACACCTGGTGAGGTATTACCGGCGAGAGAACTATACGGTGATATGCTATTTGTAATGAATAGGTTCGAGGAATCCTTGGAGGCCTATGAACTAGGCCTTAAAAGCCGGCCAAATAGATTTAACAGTATCTATGGTGCTGCTGTTTCTGCAAATAGAATTGGTGATGATGAAAAAGCAATGCGATATTTTGAAATGTTGATAGTGCTTACAGAAGGCTCAAATAGTAATAGGCCGGAAATTGTAGAGGCCAATACATTTCTTCAAGAAAATGTTATTTAATTTGGTATAATCTTTACTGTGCAAAAAAAATGAGGAATATTCCAAAATCCTTGTGAAAATATTACGCTAAAATTATTTTTAGGCCGTATATCTTTGGTCACATTCTAACAATCTTATAATTTTGCAGTTAGAATTTTTCAATGAATAGAATGTCCAAAAAATTAAGCTCTATACTTATTTTAGTGTTTTTTACCTTCGAGGTTTTTTCTCAATGTGCCATGTGCAGAGCAGTAGTGGAACAAGGGGGAGAAGAAGTGGCCGAAGGCATTAATTCAGGTATAATATACCTCATGATCTTTCCATACTTAATAATAGGAACAGCACTCTACTTTTTATACAGAAATTGGAAGAAAAGATCCGCATGAACAATATTCTTAATTTTCTGTAACAAATATTAATAACACTCGTCAAATATCAAACCAGTAAAAATAAGAGCGCAACTATGCATTAATTTATTTATTGTTAGTTGTTGTGCTCACTTTTGACTTTTAAAAAACTTTGTTATAATGAAAACGAAAATCACCTATATACTTTTTTTCAGTTTTATACTCTCAACTTATTCACAAAATGAAAACTTCCAAGGAAAAAAATGGACATTACAAGAATGTGTTGATTATGCCATAGATAATAATATTACGGTAAAACAAAATGAATATGATATTTCTTTGGCAGAAATTGATAAAAAAGATGCCGTTGGAAACTATTTACCAGATATTAATGTCAATGGATCACACGCATGGAATCGTGGCTTAACAACAGATGCTTCTACGGGAGTTTTAATTAATGAAACTACGCAAACCACCGGCGGTGGAATTTCTTCTGGAATTCTTATTTATGGAGGGATGCGAAATTTAAATGAATTACGCAGATCTGAATTGAATATACTCGCCAATCGTTATCAATTGGATAAAATTAAAGACGATATATCTCTGTATGTAATTAATGCCTATTTAGACGTGCTATTTGGTAAGGAGGCCGTGAATGTTGCCATACCGCAACTCGAAATATCTAGAGAGCAATTAAGACGTACCAACCAACTGGTGGAAGCAGGAACTGTTCCTAAGGGTGATTTATTGGATATACAGGCAACATTGGCTAATGATGAACAAAACTTGATCATTACACAGAATAATGTACGATTAGCCCTATTGAGTTTAGCACAATTGTTACAATTAGAGGATTATAATAATTTTGAAATTGCAGAAACGGAGATTTCAACTTTGCCATTAGTAAATTTAGCAGATTATTCTGTTGATCAAATATATGATGTAGCCTTGCAAAATCGATATGAGATTAAGGTAGCGGAGACCAATATTGAAATGGCAGAAAAGGATATAAAAATCGCCAGAGCATCCAAACAACCAACGCTTTCAGGATTTTATAACTGGAATACGAGGGCTTCCAGTAGGGATCAGATAATTGGTTTTGACACGGATCCTGACAATCCATTTAATGTTATTGGTGTAGTTGAGGGAACAGGTCAAAATGTATTAGCTCCCAATAATATACCAGTTGTCGGAGGTCCCGATAGTTTTTTTGATCAGTTCGGAGATAATAAGGGAAGCTCTTTTGGACTAAATTTAAGTATCCCGGTTTTAAACGGATTTAGAGCTTCAAATAGAGTTAAAAGGGCGGAGATAATTTATGAACAACAAAAATATCAATTGGACCAGGAAGAGTTGGATTTGCAGAAAATCATTCATACTGTCTATGCAGATGCGGTTGGAGCATTGAAATTGTATGAAGCTAGCAAAATATCTGTAGATGCACAAAATGAGTCTTTCAGATATGCCCAGGAAAAGTTTGATGTTGGAGTATTGAATTCCTTCGATTTTAGTCAAATAAAAAATCGGGTAGTGAAGGCAGAATCAGATTTTTTACGAGCTAAATATGATTTTATCTTTAAAGTAAAATTACTCGAATTTTACTATGGGATTCCAGTTACAATTCAATAGTTTTAGATAAAATACAATAATCTACTTTTGGCAATTATTTTAAATATAGAGACGGCTACCAAAAATTGTTCGGTTAGTCTAGCGACGGATGGTGAAATGTTGGTTTTGATTGAATTGAATGAAGGGCAATTTTCTCATGCCGAGAAACTACATTCCATTATTTTAGAAGTCATTGAGAAATCACAGAAGGAAATGGCCGATATTGATGCGATAGCTGTAAGTACTGGACCGGGGTCATACACCGGTTTGAGAATTGGTGTTTCTGCGGCTAAGGGACTATGCTTTTCTTTGGATATACCCTTAATTTCGATTCCCACATTATCATCTTTGGCAAATGCGATTATTGTTGGTAATGGAGATATGATCATTCCACTTTTGGATGCTCGTAGAATGGAAGTGTATAGTGCAGTTTTTAATTTTAAAAAAGAGCAAATAAGAGAGACTCAGGCACAAATAATTGATAAAAACTCTTATTCAGAATATTTAGAAAAAGGAAACGTATACTTTTTAGGAGATGGCGCTTTAAAATGCAAGGAGAACATTAATCATGACAACGCCATTTTTTTGGAAGGATATTTTCCATCTGCAAAAGAAATGGTAGATCTATCCTATCAAAAATTTGTAAATAATGATTTTGAAGATGTTGCTTATTTTGAGCCGTATTATTTAAAAGATTTTGTAGCTATAAAATCAAAAAAATTATTCTAACAAAGTATCATAATAGGCAAATAATGATTTCAGACCTTCCTCAGTTCTTAAATTTAAATTTTCTGTTTTAATTTCATTTTTTAATTTGTTTTCAAAACCTGAAAATTGCTTTAGTATATTTTTCTTGGAATCTGCAAGAGGTACTAATACCTTGCCTTCTGTGTAATAGTATGATTGATTGTCAACCAGTTTAGCCGGTTCAGGATCGTGGTAACCATCCTTTGGTAGCTGTTTTTCTTTATAAATCTTAGTTCTCCTTAGAAATAGTTTGCAGTTTTGTCCTTTAAAGATCAATATAAAATACCCTTCATATAGATTATTTTTTTTATTTGTGTAGCTAAGAAAGTGATATTCTTTTTGATTTAGAACCATAAAAATGTCATTTTTTTTGATCAAACTTTGAGTATTCCTTTCATTCATGTCCATTTTTATTTGAATTTCGTCATTGTATATATTATAACGAAGATAGTAAGGCATACTTTTTTTTGTCGATTTCTGATTGACTCTTCCTAATACAAAAGCTTCGTTTTCATAAGGACTTCCAGAAATATTTGATAAGTCCATTTGGTTTTCGGAAGAATTTAAAGTGGATTTAAAAAATAAATCATTCATATTAATTTTAACATTGCTTGTGCCAGCTTCATTGATTTGAGCCAATACATATGTTAATTGAAAAAGGGAAAATGCAAATAATACAATAGTTTTACTTTTCATAAATTAACCATTTTATATTAATTATAGTCTTGTTTAAGTATCGGTTATTATAAATCACTAAAAATCCATCCAAATTATTGAACGAAGTTAAGTCTTTGACTATAATATATGTTAGATAGTGTTTATTTAGAAAATCTCCATATTAATCAAAACAATCAAAAGTGCAAGAATTGCTGGAAGAGCTTGTACTAAAAACAGTTTTAATTTATTTGTTGAATAGGCTCCATAAACCCCCGCAATTACAACACAACTTAAGAAGAAGATTGCAATTTGTGTGCCATAGTTTTTGTCAAGAATAGACCAGATCAAACCAGCAGCTATAAACCCATTGTAGAGTCCCTGGTTGGCCGCCAAAACTTTGGAGTTCTCAGCCGCTTCTTTTGTATTACCAAAAGTAATTAAGCCTTTGGGCTTGGTCCATAGGAACATTTCGAGAATCATAAAATAGATGTGTTCAAATGCGACTAGGGCAATTAAAAAAATTTGTAAAAATTTCATCTTTAAAATTTAATATTTATCTGTTCCAAAGCCTGTTTTGTTTTTATAACAGGTAATTTACATGCGCCATCGACGCAAACATAAATAATGGTTTCGTCTTCCGAATATTTATACTCCAATAATGGTAAGTCACTATCTTTTGTGCTTCCGGCAATCAATTTATTTGGTATATAAAAATTGTTAATTTCTTTTACTATTTCTACAGCATCACTTCCGGATACGGCAATCTCATAAAAATCCCCTATATAATTGTTATATAAAATTAACCAATTAGATGCACCACTACCATATTTAATTGCATTTGCTTTTACATTATTCAACATAGCCGACGCATTCGAACTATAATTTTTATTGCTGAAATAATGACCTAATTTAAATAAATTTCTTGCCATAATAGAATTAGAAGAGGGAATCACGTTATCATCTACTTCGATTTTCCTAGTAATTAAATCTTGTTCTTTATCTGAAGTGAAAAAGAACATTTTACTTTGATCATCGTAAAAATGATCAAATGTATAATCGGTTAATTGCTTAGAAGTCCGCAACCAGCTCTCGTCTAAAGTCACTTCATATAGATTAATAAAGGCATCAATAACTGTTGCATAATCCTCTAAATAGGCTTCAATATTGCTCTTATTATTTTTGTAGTTTCTAAATAATCCCCCATCTTCTTTAAATTGATGGTTTATAATAAAGTGAGCATTTTTTAATGCCATTAATAAGTAGTGATCTTCGTTAAAAACACTATATGCTTTGACATAGGCCTTTAGCATTAATGCGTTCCACGAGGTAAGTGTTTTATCGTCCAATCTAGGTCTGTTCCTTTTTTCTCTCTCCTTCAACAAAATTATTCTCCAGTTCTCCACTTTTTTGTCTAATTCGCCTATGGAAATGTTATTTTTTTCCGAAAATTCCTGCTTGGGTGTTTTTCTGATCAAGTGGTATTTATCATTCTCCCATTTTCCATAGGAATTTATATTGTAATATTTAGAAAATAAATCAAAATCATCGTCTAGAATAGCTTGTAGTTCTTCTTTGGTCCATACATAATAAACGCCTTCTTCCAACTCATTATCTTCGGTAAGGCTATCTGCGTCTAGTGAAGAATAAAAGGCGCCAATGTCATTATAAAGTTCTCTTTCGATAAACTTGGTAGTTTCATATACTACCTCTTTGTACAAGGGGTTTTTCGTCACTAAATAAGCATTAGAATACAAATCAACCAACTGAGCATTATCATACAGCATTTTTTCAAAGTGTGGAATATGCCAATGATCATCAACTGAATATCTGGCAAAACCTCCACCAATTTGATCGAAAATCCCACCGTAAGCCATCTGAGTTAAAGAAGTATTTACATAATCTATAAGTTTGGTATTGTTGGATTGTACACCATAGCGCAACAGGAATTGCAAATTATTAGGCATAGGAAACTTTGGAGCACCGGCTCTGCCTCCATTTTTCACATCTATTATGGATTGCCAATTTATGATTGCACTATCCAATTCAATTTTAGTAAATCTAGCCTCTTCTTTGTTAAGAGGAATAATATCAGATTGTTTTATCCCTTCAGTTAATTTTGTGGCGTAATCTTCTATCTTTTTTGGATCGTTTTTATATAATTCAGCGATCTGAATAAGTGCTTTCATCCAATTCTCTTTAGGAAAGTAAGTCCCTCCCCATATGGGCCTTCCGTCGGGTAATGCAATACAGTTCAGTGGCCACCCACCTCTACCAGTCATCAATTGCACGGCATTCATATAAATTTGATCAACATCTGGTCGTTCTTCACGATCTACTTTTACATTGATGAAGTTTTCGTTCATTAAAACGGCTACTTCTGAATCTTCAAAACTTTCATGTTCCATTACATGACACCAATGGCAAGCAGCATATCCAATAGAAATTAATAATAATTTATTCTCTTTTTTAGCTATATCTAATGTTTCTTTATTCCAGGCATGCCAGTTTACAGGATTATGTGCATGTTGTAAAAGATAAGGACTCGTTTCATTAATTAGGTCATTTGTGTATTTATACTCTTGAGACATGTTTTCTTTATTTTGACTGTGGCAGCTAAAAATTATTGGTATTAGAATTAAAAGTACAAAGAACCGACGCATACATTTTTTTATCAAATATAATACAAAAAAGGCCTGGATAAATCCAGACCTTGTATTATTTAATACTATTGTAAATGAGATACTTTTGCAATCTAAAAATCTATTTGGAATCTAACTTCAAAAATATTGAGATTTCCTGCATCAGGAAAGTGAGTCCAAACTTGATTCAGCATAATTCTCGTTGCCGGGTTGAGATACCAATTTAATCCTAAAGTAATATCCTCTTGCTCACCACCACTAATACTCCCACTATTTAAATCAGTATTCGTATACCGCAGGGCAACTTCCCAAGCTCCAATCCCCTTAGAACCATTAAATACATTATTTTTTGGTTTTAGTCTACCAAAAGTGCTATAGGAATTTGCAAAGGGCCGATGTTCCTTGGTAATAAAATAACTTACTTGGGCATAGTAGTTTTTAAAATTGAAAGTTTCAGAGGAGATATCTGTTTTCTGTTCCACAGCCGAAGTTAAATATTCAGCTTGAACCGTAAAAGGACCATTGGAATAGGCCGATTCCAAATTAATGATCTGAACAGTCTGAACTCCTGGTATATTTCCGGTTGTAATATATTTTCTACTTAAATGAGATTTAGGCCTTGCGGATATGTCATACTCCTCTCTATCAGGTTTTCTATAGCTATAAGAGGCTCCAAAATGAAGCAATTGCTCCTTCTCTACATTGTTAATGGCCAAGGTTGTAACTCTAGAAGTCCATGCTATGTCGTGATCAGCTCCTTTGTCGTTGCCGAAATCATCTGAGTTTCTGAAAATCCCGGTTTGTACGGATAATTTATTATTTAGAAAATCGTTCATTAGCAAAATACCATTATTTCTTTCGTTGGCAAAATCAGCTGGTATGGCACGCTCCATGAAAGTTATATCTTTACTACTGGTTAGCGCATCGAATCGTAGAGGTTCTTTTATATGACCTACTCGAATTCTTCCTATAATAGGTATGTTTTTAACACCGATATAAGCATCTTTTAATCGAGCTTCTCCACCGGCAAAATCAACATTAAGTTTGAATTCGACACTATGGTAGATCGTTCCAGAAATAAAAAACCGCAACCTTCTAAACTCTGTGCCTGTTGTGCTTTCTAATGGCCCATAGGAAGCATCTAGATCTTCGTTTTGGTTAAAATAAGCATGATCGAGGTGAATTCTTCCACCAAATTTGAGTGTGAATTTTTTATCTAAGCTTTCAACTTTAAAACCATTCTCCCATTTAAAACTAAATTGATTTTTCTCTGTTTCCTGAGAAATAACATACAAATTAGTAATTAAAAAGATCAAGAAAGTTAACCTTAATTTAAATTTCGTTCGCCTCATTATAATAATGTTATAAAAATCGAGCAAATTTATGCATTTGTATTAATTTATCATTAAGAGAAGGTTAAATATTTTTTATAAATATCTGAAATTGTTAACATTAAGTTAACATACAAAGTTTTAATGTAAACTAGTTTTGCTGTGGATTATCTTAATATAAATATCAAAAAACATGGATAATATATACATGCTTATGTTAATTGCTTTGGTAGCATTAGCTTTAATAGATTTGGTAGTAGGTGTTAGCAATGACGCGGTTAATTTTTTGAATTCGGCCATAGGTTCTAAGGTGGTTTCAATGAGGACCATTTTAGTTGTTGCCAGTTTGGGTATAGCGATTGGAGCCATTTTTTCAAGTGGTATGATGGAGGTAGCAAGAAAGGGCATCTTCAATCCAGGTGAGTTTTATTTTAATGAGATCATGATAATATTCATGGCCGTTATGGTGACAGACATACTGCTACTCGATTTTTTTAATACTCTGGGAATGCCAACGTCAACAACAGTTTCTATAGTTTTTGAATTGTTGGGAGCAGCTGTAGCTGTAGCTTTGATAAAAATAGCTTCTTCTGATATGGAAACAGTATCTGACTTATCGAAATACATAAATTCTGAAAAAGCTGTTACGATTATACTTGGTATTTTATTATCGGTAGTGTTTGCCTTTTCGATCGGAGCTGTCGTTCAATATATTTCTCGATTATTTATGACATTTAATTTTGAGCAAAAACCTAGAATTTATGGGGCAATTTTTGGAGGAATAGCTTTAACAGCAATTACCTATTTTATATTTATGAAAGGATTAAAAGGAACTGATTATTATAGTAATTTAAAAGTGTTTCTTGAAGGGAATGAGATAGTGATAATAGCAATTTCTTTTGCATTTTGGACTGCATTAGCTTATATGTTCACACAAGTATTTAAATTTAATTTATACAAAATAATAATTTCAGTTGGAACATTCGCTTTAGCGCTTGCTTTCGCAGGAAATGATCTTGTCAATTTTATCGGTGTACCAATGGCGGCATGGAATTCGTATGAAGCTTGGAGTGGTTCTGGTATTCCTGCAAATGAATTTAGTATGGAGGTTCTGGCGGGGAAGGTTCCAACACCAACATTATTTTTGTTTATTGCTGGAGTCATTATGGTTCTCACTCTTTGGTTCTCATCAAAAGCTCGTAAGGTTGCGGCTACTGAAGTAAATTTGGCACGTCAGGATGAGGGTCATGAACGATTTCAACCAAATACTTTATCAAGATTAATTGTAAGATCGTCTGTTGGATTTTCAAGTGTTGTAGATTTTGTATTACCTAAATCTGCAAATACCTGGATCGAAAAGAAGTTTGTAAAACCAACTATAGAGCTGCCACGAAAGAAAACTTTTGAAGTGCCGGCCTTTGACGCAATACGAGCTACTACTAATTTAATGGTGGCGGGTATATTGATTTCGATTGCAACATCTTATAAATTACCATTATCGACTACATATGTTACTTTTATGGTTGCTATGGGTACTTCACTAGCAGATAGAGCATGGGATAGAGAAAGTGCAGTGTATAGAGTTGCAGGTGTGCTGAACGTTGTGGGTGGGTGGTTTTTTACTGCTATAATAGCTTTTATTACATCAGGAGTGTTTGCTTATCTTATCCATCTCGGGGGTATAACAGCTGTTGGTCTAATATTGACCTTAGTATTTTTCTTAATCATCCGAAATTTCATTAAACATAGAACTGATGAAAAAGAAAGAGCGTCAAAACGTATAATAAAAAGAGCTGAATTAGTTACTATCAACGGAGTGATTGAAGAAACATCTGATCACATCTCGGAAGTAATTCATCGTGTCAATAAATTGTATTCCAGTGTAGTAAACGATTTGTCGATGCAAGATTTGAATAAGTTAAAAAAAACAGATAAGCATGTGGGTAAATTGAATACTGAGGTAGATGATTTAAAAGATGAAGCATTTTATTTTATTAAATCTTTAGATGACACATCGGTGGAGGCGAGCAGATTTTATATCCTGGTACTTGGATATTTACAGGATATATCGCAGTCGATCAGCTATATTTCAAAAGCAAGTTATAAGCATGTAAACAATAACCATAAAAACTTAAAGAAAGGTCAAATTAATGACCTTAGAGATATTGATAATGAATTAGAAAAAATGCTTATTGACATTACTAAAACTTTTGAATTTAGAAAGTTTGAAAAGTTAATTGAAATACTCTCTAAAAAACAGCATCTGTTTAATCATGTTTCAAATTCAATTGAAAAACAGATAGATCGTATTCGTACTGAAGAATCGAGTGCTAAGAACACAACTTTGTATTTTGGGATCCTATTGGAGACTAAAGATCTGATAGCGGCAATTATGAATCTTTTAGAACTATATCAAGAGTTCCATTTAAATATGAAAAAGGCGAATATTAGTCTTTAACAAAAAATCCAGCAATTTATTGCTGGATTTTTTTATCGAGATATTAATTGAATAATTCCTTGTATTTATCCCAATTCACATAAGTAAGTATAATAGTTAGAATTGCTCCTAGAGCAGCAGGGGCATTGATCCTGTAGCTAACACCAGATGGAAAAACATAAAATTAACCAACATAGGAACATATAATATTAATTCAAATGGTGCCCATTTCTTAACAACAAACAAGAGGCCTACAATTATTTCCACAACGTCTATTAGAAGGAATATGTAGTCGAAGTCAACTAAGGCACTTCAAAAATAATTAGCAGCTTTTGAAAGTTCCATAGTAGCATAAATCCTATAAATTTAGTTCATATTGGATTTTAATCTTACATGGTGGAAGATTCATATAAAATGTAACATTGGTTACCGACTAAAAGACAAAATATGTGTCACTTTGTCTTTTATTTAGAATGGCATGTAAATTGCTAATTACTTGTAAAACAATAAGAAAAATTAAAATATATAAAGATGACAGAATTATTAACAAAAGAAACGTTTCTAAAGAAAGTATTTAATTTCGAAGAAAATAAAGAATGGAAGTTTGAAGGTGATAAGCCATGTATTATTGACTTTTATGCAGATTGGTGTGGGCCATGTAAAATGGTAGCTCCGATATTGGAAGAACTTTCAGATGAATATAAAGGCAAAGTAGATATCTATAAGGTGGATACAGAAGCGGAGCAAGAACTTGCTGCTGCTTTTGGAATCAGAAGTATTCCGTCTATGCTTTTTGTTCCAAGTGATAATCAACCACAAATGTCGCAAGGTGCCTTGCCAAAACATCAATTAGAAGAAGTGATGAAGGATGTTTTAAAGGTTGAAAAATAATTTTAGACATTGATAATTAGAATTAGACGAAAAAAGAGGCCATTTCATTTGAAATGGCCTCTTTTTATAATTAACCAATATGTTATAAGATATTTTTATCTATTAAATATTCAGCGATTTGAATTGTGTTGGTGGCTGCACCTTTACGTAAATTATCCGAAACCACCCACATATTTAAAGTTCTAAGCTGAGATTCATCTCGTCGTATTCTACCTACAAAAACATCATCTTTTCCATTGGCGTAGATCGGCATGGGGTAGGTATTGGTATCTATATTATCCTGTACAGTAACGCCGGGAGACTCGTGCAATATTTTTCTTATTTCTGAAACATCAAACTCATTTTCAAATTCGACATTGATACTTTCAGAATGCCCCCCGGAAACCGGAATACGAACAGCAGTAGCAGTTACCGATATAGTATCATCGGCCAATATTTTTTTAGTCTCATTTACCAACTTCATTTCTTCTTTAGTATACCCATTTTCTTCGAAAACATCGCAGTGTGGTAAAGCATTTCTATGAATAGGATATGGATAAGCCATTTCTCCCTTAATCCCTTGGTATTCATTCTCCAACTGTTGAACGGCCTTCACACCAGTCCCAGAGATGGATTGGTAAGTCGAAATTACCAATCTTTTTATTTTGTATTTTTCATGTAGAGGTGCTAATGCTACCACAAGTTGAATAGTAGAGCAGTTTGGATTTGCAATAATTTTATCTTCTTTAGTTAATTCTCCAGCGTTTATCTCCGGAACTACTAATTTTTTTGTAGGATCCATTCTCCACGCTGAGGAATTATCAACAACGGTAGTGCCAACTTCCGCAAATTTTGGAGCCCATTCCATGGATGTTCCTCCTCCTGCCGAAAATAAAGCTATTTCCGGTTTTTGATCAACAGCTTCTTGCAATCCTATGACCTTATAATCCTTGCCTCTGTATGTGATTATTTTACCAACAGATCTTTCTGAAGCCACAACTAATAATTCAGTTAGTGGAAAATTTCTTTCCGCTAATACCTCTAACATCACATTTCCAACCATGCCAGTGGCACCTATTACTGCTAATTTCATTTTTTAATTTTTTTATATAATTTGAAGCGACAAATATCCTAAAATATTTTCAAGCAGCATCTACGCTAGTTATTTTTTAGGCTAATTTGTTTAAATATATTCTAATTGTTATAATAATTGCAAAAATATAACGTGAGTACGTTGTATATGCTGGATAGCATTCCGAAACAGTAAAGATTGGATTTCAATTTTTAGTTGTATTTTTGCAATTCCTTAAAAAATTATCACATAAACAAATACGAGCTATTTTGAATAAGAGAGGAAATATTATTGAGTTAATGGCCCCGGCAGGTAATTTTGAATCCTTGCAAGCGGCTTTGGACAATGGAGCAGATTCGGTTTATTTCGGTGTTGAGCAGTTAAATATGCGGGCCCGAGCCTCTATTAATTTTACATTGGATGATTTGGCGGAAATATCAAAGAGATGTAAAGAGAAGGAGGTTAGAACCTATCTTACCCTGAATACAATTATCTATGATCATGATCTGACCATTGTAAAGACATTGATAAGAAAAGCAAAAGAGGCAGATATTACTGCTGTTATTGCTATGGACCAAGCGGTTATAGCTTCCGCAAGAGAAGTTGGCATGGAGGTGCATATCTCTACCCAGATTAACGTCACTAACATTGAGACATTAAAATTTTATGCCATGTTCGCTGATACTGTTGTGTTAAGTAGAGAATTGAGCTTGCGACAGGTTAAAAAAATCACGGAACAAATTGATAAGGAACAAATTAAAGGGCCAGCCGGGAGGTTGGTGGAAATAGAAATATTTGGACATGGTGCCTTATGCATGGCCGTATCAGGTAAGTGTTATATGAGTTTACATTCTTATAATTCTTCTGCAAATAGAGGTGCATGTAAACAAAATTGTAGAAAAAAATATACTGTCATTGATCAGGAAACAGGTTTTGAAATGGAACTTGATAATGAGTATATCATGTCGCCTAAAGATCTATGTACTATTGATTTTTTAGATCAGGTATCTGATGCTGGTATTAAGGTTTTAAAGATTGAAGGTAGAGGTAGAGCTCCTGAGTATGTTGCTCGGGTGATTAAGTCTTATCGCGATGCGATAGATAGTATAGAGCAAGGAACCTATAATAAAGAAAAAGTTATTGGGTGGATGTTAGAGCTGGAGAAAGTTTATAATCGTGGTTTTTGGAATGGCTATTATCTGGGTCAAAAATTAGGAGAGTGGAGTAAAGGGTCCGGATCACATGCCACACAAAAAAAGGTGTACATAGGTAAGGGAGTGCACTATTTTCCAAAAGCAAAAATTGGAGAATTTAAACTTGAGGCTTTCGATATAAGAATAGGAGACACTGTGCTTATTACCGGTCCAACAACGGGGGCTAAGGAGTTGGAGGTTAAAGGGCTATTCGTAAACGATATTGTTGGGGAAAAAGGAGAAAAAGGTGATTCTATAACAATTCCTCTTGATTTTAGAATAAGACCTAGCGATAAATTATATAAAATTGTTATGGTCGATAAGGAAGTGGAAAGCGTTTAAATATAGACGTATGCAAGTTTATTCTCTCTTAAAGTTAAATAGATACCTTAGCAATCATAGAATAAAATTTCTAGGCTTATTTTTACTTCACAAGACGAGGAAGCGTTATTTAGCAGTACATTTTGATCCAATAAATGCCTGCAACTTACGATGTAAAATGTGCTATTTTACAGACAATGATTATGTACGAAAATTAAAAGGAACTTTTAATGCTGATGAGCTCCCATTATTGGGCAAGGCAGTTCTAAGCAGAGCACTGAAACTTCAAATTGGCTGTGGAACGGAGCCCACTTTATACAAAAATTTAACCGACGTATTTAAAATTGCGAAACATTATAAAGTACCACATATTTCCTTGACCACTAACGGAAATTTATTGACTAAAGAAAAGATTAATATCTATGCGGAGCATGGTATGAATGAAATAATTCTCTCTCTTCATGGCGTGCATCAAGAGTCTTATGAAAATTTCATGCAAAAAGGAGATTATAAAAAATTCCTTCGGGTATTACAATGGATTACAGAGCTTAAGGCCACTAGAAAAAATTTATCACTAAGAATAAATTACACTTTTAATGAAGATAATTTTAGCGAGTTGGCTGAGTTTTTTAAAATATTTGGTAAATATAGTATCAATACTTTGCAATTAAGGCCAATTGTTAATTTGGGCAATTCCAGTTATCAAAATTTCAAAATGGACGGTATAATTCCTGTTTATAACAGTCTTATTCATGAAATTAAAATGGAATGTAAATCTCGAGGCATAACTTTACTAGCAGCCATAGACTCTAAAGACCTTGTCATTAGAAAAAACCCAAATAGTTTGTTGTACGGTTATTCTTACTGTTATATCTCACCAAAGGATTTCTGGCATAAGGATTTTGATTGGAAAAATGAATCCTATGATTCTTATGCTAAAAGGAAAAAATTGACTAAAGAATTGATTAGAAATGTATTTACCTCATCAAGTAAGATAGAAGAAATTCAAACGGAAAACTTAAATTATAAAATCATCTAGCTCTAACTACTTGTGCAGGGAAAATGTTAACGTGGCGAAAATGATAATAGCAATAATGATTCCTATGCCAACGACCCAAACGTTCTTGTAATAATACTTGTGTAGTTTGATGTCCTTTATATAACTCCAAATCATAATTCCAATAAAAACTATTGCAAAAATTGCCCCAAAAATAAGTTGTCCCTTACTAAACATTTTAACTATATTTATAGCTGACAAATGTAAATTAAAATGAGTAAAAAAGCTATTATATTTGGCGCAACATCAGGTATAGGTATGGCATTGGCAAAATTATTGGTCAATGATGGTTATGAGGTGATGATAACAGGAAGACGGTTAGAGCGACTAGAAAGTATTAAAAAGAAGAGCCCTGAAAATTATGTTATCAAACAGCATGATATTACAGATACGAACGCTACAGAAAACTTATTCGAGGAATTACCAAATATTTTTGATCATGTTGACCTAATAGTTCATAATTCGGGTATTGCCGAGGAGAATTACAATTTAGAATGGGATAAGGACTTACCAACCCTACAGACAAATGTTATAGGGGCGACAAGGGTTTACCAATTGGCATATAACTATTTTAAAGGACAAGGATTTGGGCATTTGGTAAGCATAACCTCGATTGCCTCTTTGAGAGGGAATCGTCACGTTCCTGCATATCATGCTTCTAAAGCATTCCAATCCAGTTATTTGGAATCGCTTTGGATGAAATCTAAGCGGACTAAAAAAGCTAAAATAGATATTACCAATATTTTACCGGGTTATGTGGATACTGATATTATTATAGGGGATACCTTTTGGATGGCTCCTTTAGACAAAGCTGTTAATCAAATTTACAGTGCAATTAAAAGTAAAAAAAGAAGGGCATATATTACAAGGAGATGGTGGTTTGTTGCAATGTGGTTAAAAATTATTCCACCCAAAGTATTAATGAAATTTATGTAAAAAAGAATTATGAAGAACAAACTTAAAGCCGTAAAAGATTTTCACAACGCATTTGGTTTAGGAGTGAATGAATCCCCAATTGCAAATTTATCTCCTCAGAAGCTTAAATTACGTTACGACCTGATGGCCGAAGAGAACGATGAATATTTTGAAGCTGCTCGAAATAATGATCTGGTGGAAGTGGCAGACGCCTTGGGGGATATGTTATATATCTTATGTGGTACAATTTTAGAGCATGGGATGCAGTATAAAATTGAGGAGGTTTTTAATGAAATCCAACGAAGCAATATGAGTAAACTAGGTGCCGACGGGAAACCTATTTATCGTGAAGATGGTAAGGTAATGAAAGGTCCGGATTACTTCAAACCGAATATTTTATCCATTCTGGATAAATAAATTATACTAGTGAAGGGGCAACTTATAGTCGTCACCCTCTCACTTTAAAATTTTATATTATTCAACGAGATAACGCCAACCAAATTTATCCTCTGTTCGATTGTACTGAATATCAGTAATTCGTTTTTTTAATCGGGATGCATAACTATTTTCAACTAAGGGTAATTCAAAATCATCTCCGCGATACCCAAATCCATTTATCGGTGAAATAACGGCAGCAGTTCCTGCACCGAACATTTCTTTTAACGTTCCCTGTTTTGAAGCTTCAATAACTTCACTAACGGTGATCTTTCTAACTTCCACTTTGATTCCTTCATCTTCAGCTATAGCAATAACACTTTTACGAGTTATTCCATCTAAGATCCTATCACTGGTTGGTCCGGTTATTAGCGTGTCCTTGATCCGAATAAAAATATTCATTGCACCGGCTTCTTCTATATATTCATGGGTATTATCATCTGTCCAAATAACTTGTTGGTATCCTTTTTCTACAGCAAGTTGTGTAGGATAAAATTGTCCGGCATAGTTACCTCCGGCTTTTGCATATCCCACTCCTCCGTTAGCTGAACGAGAATATTTTTCCTCAATTAATACCTTTACTTCCCCTGAAAAGTAAGAACCTGAAGGCGAGCATGCTATAATAAATTTATAGGCATCAGAAGGTGATGCATGAAATCCATTTCCGGAAGCGAAGACAAAGGGACGAATGTACAAGGAACTTCCTTCTGATGTGGGGATCCAATCACTATCCAATTGTAAAAGTGCTTTTAATCCTTCCATAAAATATTCTTCGGGAAGTTCTGGAATAGCTAATCTTTTCGCCGAGATATTAATTCTCTTTTGGTTTTCTAAGGGACGAAAAAGCCATGTTTTACCTTCTTCATCTTTGTACGCTTTCATTCCTTCAAATACAGATTGACCATAATGGAAAATTTTAGCAGAAGGATCCAAGCTGATATTTTGGTAAGGTATAATTTGTGGTTGTTTCCATTCTCCATTAACAAAATCACATACAAACATGTGGTCCGTATAAGTTTGACCAAATGGCAAATTACTAAAATCAACCGAGCTGATTTTAGATTTTTTTGTTTTCTCTATTTTTATCATAGGGCTTACGGCTATATTCATAGTAATTGATATTTGATACAAAAATAATTAATAATGCTTAATTTATATACTAATTATTATGAATTTATAAAAGGATTAACATTTTGTACCTTTGATTTTAAGATCGGTTTATGGAAAGAAAAATTATATTTACGAATGATGGTTCGTCTAGCATTTATTTGCCGGAGTGGGAGGAAACCTATCATTCTAAGCATGGTGCAATTCAGGAAGCCTATCATGTTTTTATTAAGAATGGACTAAATTTATTTAGAAATGATTCAAAATTATCTATTCTAGAAATTGGTTTTGGTACCGGTTTAAATTGTTTCATCTCTTTTCTAGAAGCTAAAAATCGAAAATTGGATATAAATTATACAGGTGTTGAGGGATATCCCCTGGAAAAAAGGGTAGTTGAGAAGTTAAACTATATTGATCAATTAGATTGTTCTAATGAAGAACTAATATTTAAAACTATGCATGAAATGTCATGGAATGAGAAAGTAAGTTTGAGTAAATTTTTTTCATTGACAAAAAGAAGGCAATTCTTCAATGAAATTGATGATAAGAATAAATTTAATTTGATATATTTCGACGCCTTTGGGGCTAGGGTTCAACCAGAATTATGGACTGAGTTTATTTTTAAAAAGATGTTTGTTTCTCTCAAGATAGGGGGTGCTTTGGTTACATATGCTGCTAAGGGGAGTGTACGAAGAGCAATGGATTCTGTTGGATTTTCTGTTGAAAAACTACCCGGCCCACCCGGTAAGAGAGAAATGCTTAGGGGAGTGAAATTAGAATATTCCAAAAAATGAAATTAATTTGAATATTATTTTTTGAGGCGCTCTACCTTTTAAAAATGAGTAATTTTTGATATAGGGATTTTGAGAAATAATAGTAATTTGTAAAAAGTATAATTATATGACCACCGCAAAATTCATAAAACGTAAAAAACCTAATAGGAAAAGGGCTATTATTTTATTGGTTATTCTGATAATAGTAATTTATTTATTCTTTAATGTTGAAAGTCTACTAGAAGGCTTTTTAACGGTAGAATAAGAATGATAGGCCCATCTTCTTGAAGTTTAATTTTTAAAATTTTAGATTCTCCTATCAGACGAACAGATCTAAAAAATGTTCGATCTCCATATTATATTTTTCAGGTTCTTCTATGCAAGCAGTATGCCCACCACCATCAATATAGGTTAAGGTTGATCCTTTTATTTTAGAATGTATAAATTCTGACTTTTCTGACGGGGTAGCTACGTCCTGATTGCCTACTAAAATAAGTGTAGGGCAGGAAATATTTTTTAATTCACCGGAAATAGCCTTTCGATCAACAACTGCTGAGACAGAATATAGAATACTTTTATTATTCTTCAGGAGCTCATTTTCCCATTCTTTTCGTTCTTCTTTTCGCTTAGGATCATTTAAAAATTTAGAACCAAACATAATCTTCATTACAGGTTGAACAACAGCTCGTACTCCCAAAAACCTAACAACATTTTTTAGTATTGTATATTTAAGTTTGTTGGGTTCTAGCTCGGCAGTAGTCTCCATTAAGATCAAGGATTTTACCAAGTCTGGTCTTCTGGCCGCCAATCGCATCGCAACAAAACCACCCATTGATAGCCCACCGAAGTGAACATTTTTAAGTTTTAAGTGAGTTAAAAGTGCTACAATGTCCTCGTAGAGTTGATCCATTTCATATCCTCCTATTGTCACTTCACTTTTCCCTTGTCCACGATGATCATAGGTAATCACAGTGTATTTATCCTTAAAATAAGATGTTTGTTTATAAAACATTCTCCCACTCCAAAGCAGTCCATGTGATAATACAATGGTCTCTTTCCCGGAACCATTTATTTCATAGTAATAATTGCAATTATTAATTTTTATATAGGGCATTATATAAAGATAACAAAAAAGGATTTAACTGATCTGTGAAACACTTTTGGAAAAACATTTTCAGTAGATGTTTATTAATTATTCAATACCTGCCAAAGTTTATCTTTCAGTTCACTAAGACCTGTTACAGCAATAGAGGAGATAAACATGCAGGAAATATCCTTTGGAAGCTCTTTCTGAATTTCAATTTTTAATTCATCATCTAACATATCGGACTTTGAGATAGCTAGAAGCCGGTCTTTATCCAATAGTTCCGGATTGTGTTTCTTTAATTCATTCAGCAGAATCGCATACTCCTTTTGAATATCATCACTATCTGCAGGTATTAAAAAAAGCAAGACGGAATTGCGCTCAATATGACGCAAAAAACGATGCCCTAGTCCCTTTCCTTCCGCAGCTCCCTCAATTATTCCCGGTATATCGGCGATCACGAAACTCTTGAAATCACGATATTCAACGATACCTAAATTAGGTTTTAAAGTTGTAAAAGCATAATCCGCTATTTTCGGTTTTGCAGCGGTAAGAACTGATAGTAACGTTGATTTTCCTGCATTTGGAAATCCAACTAAACCAACATCTGCCAATAATTTTAGTTCCAATTGATACCATCCTTCAATACCATCTATTCCAGGCTGTGCATATCTTGGAGTCTGATTGGTTGAAGTTTTAAAATGCCAGTTCCCTCTACCTCCTTTGCCTCCTTCAGTAAGAACTAATTCCTGCTTGTCTCCCGTAATTTCAAAAAGAACTTCTTGGCTATCACCATCTCGAATAATTGTTCCAAGAGGAACATCAATATAAATATCTTCACCATCTTTACCTGTGCTTCTATTTTTGGATCCTGCACCACCGTGTTCTGCTTTGAAATGCCTTTTGAATTTGAGATGAAAAAGTGTCCAAATATTTTTATCTCCACGTAGTATAACATGACCACCGCGACCACCATCCCCTCCATCTGGTCCTCCTTTGGATATATATTTCTCTCTATGAAGATGTACAGATCCTTTACCTCCTTTACCTGAAGCAGCATGTATTTTTATATAATCAACAAAATTACCTTCTGTCATTCTATTATTATTTTTATAATTTATGTAAAGGCTAATATTGGTTTATAACTTATCTATTATCAAACAGATACGATCCGTAATGTCTTCTATAGACCCGACACCATCAACACCAAAATATTTATTCTGTGCTTCGTAATAATCCTGCAGTACAGCCGTCTTTGTTTGATATTCGTTAAATCGGTTGCGAATTTTACTCACGTCTTGATCATCTGTTCTCCCACTTGTCAATCCTCTATTTAATAACCGTTCAACAAGTATATCTTCCGCAACTTCAAGGGCAACCATCCCGTTAATTGTTTCGCCCTTTTCACTTAGGAATGAATCTAAAGATTTTGCCTGAGATTCAGTACGTGGAAAACCGTCAAAAATAAAACCATTCGCTTCAGCGTTTTTTTCTACTTCAGCCTTCAGCATATTAATGGTTACCTCATCTGGTACTAAATTTCCATTATCCATGTAAGATTTGGCAAGTTTACCTAAATCTGTTTCATTTTTAATGTTGTATCTAAAAACATCTCCGGTTGAAATATGAACTAAATTGTATTTATCTTTTAAAACTTCAGCCTGTGTTCCCTTCCCTGATCCGGGAGGGCCAAATAAAACTATGTTTTTCATTGCTTATTTTTTTCTATAAAAAATGGTTTAATTATCCTTTAACTGGTAAATATCAGATAGATTTCTTCCCAATCCATCATAATCTAAACCATAACCAACAATAAATTTATCATCAATCGATTTCCCAATATAATCGATAGGTAAAGATTTGCGAAATACATCTGGTTTGAAGAAAAGAGTAGCAATTTTTAATTTTTTCACTTTCTTATCTTTAAAAATTTTGTAAATCTCTTCAAGTGTGTTTCCAGTATCTATAATGTCTTCGAGAATTATAACAGTTTTCCCTTCTAAATCTTCATTAAGTCCAACCAGATGCTTTATTTTTCCACTTGAATTGATGCCATTATAGGAAGCCAATTTTACAAATGTAATGTGGCAGTCAAACGGATATTCTCTAACAAAATCAGCTGCAAACATAAAAGAACCATTTAAGATTCCAATAAAAATTGGGGTTTCCTTATCTCCAAGATCATCAGCAACTAATTTTGCTAGATATTTAACATATTTTGCGATTGCCTCTTTCGAGATATAAGGTTTAAAATGTTTGCTATGTAATTTAATAATACTCATATTTTTAACTCTAAAACCATTTGGAAATGGAAAATGCAAAAGTACATAAAAAGTAAAAACCTTTTAAGAAATTAATCCTAAAAGGTTTTTAAATGCATTGATTAATTTTGTATACACAAGAATTATTTTTTCACGTTTTTGTCAAATTTCATTGTAGTATCATACATAATTGGTGATGCCACAAATAAAGATGAATAAGTTCCTACAATCACACCAACAATTAATGCAAACATAAATCCTTTAATGGAATCGCCTCCAAAAAGGAAAATGGCTAAAAGTACGATCAAGGTTGTGAGCGATGTATTGATAGTTCTTCCGAGCGTACTGCTTAAAGCTGTATTTACTACACGACTAAATTGCCATGTAGTATGTTTGTTTCCAAACTCTCTAATTCTGTCAAAAATAACCACGGTATCATTCAGGGAGTAACCCACTACTGTAAGTATCGCAGCTATGAAAGATTGTCCGATTTCCATATCGAAAGGCAATATTTTATAAAATACAGAGAAGATCGATAGCACGATAAGTACATCATGGAATACGGCAGCAACAGCACCAAAACTATATTGCCATTTTCTAAATCGAATTAAAATATATAAAAACACTACAACTAGTGATGCAATGATTGCCCAAAATGCAGCTTGTTTAATATCATCTGCAATTGTAGGTCCTACTTTCATATATTTCATAACACCAATATTCCCATCGTTCTCTTCCCCTCCTATTTTGAACTGTTCATAAGTAGTTCCATCCGGTAAATATTTCTGCACACCATCGAAAAGTAAATGCTGAGCTTCATCATCAACAGTTATTTCGTTGTCATCTATCTTATATTTTGTCGTAATTTTTAATTGATTTGAAGTTCCATAAGTTTTGACTTCTGGCAAACTTCCAAAAACATCCTTCAAATCCCTTGCAACTTGTGGAGCACTAACAGTATTTTCAAATCTCACCGTATACGTTCTACCACCTTTAAAATCTACACCATAATTTAATCCATTGGTCATTAATGATCCGATTCCTCCCAGAAGAATAATACCAGAAATCATATAAGCAATTTTGCGCTTTTTTAAGAAGTCGACATTGATACTTTCAAACCATCCTTTTGTAATTTTGGTGTTAAACGTTAGCGTATTGCCTTTTTTACTTATATACCATTCGATCAATAATCTGGTAATAAAAATTGCAGAGAATAAAGAAGTGATGATACCTATAATTAAGGTAGTTGCGAATCCTTTTACAGGACCTGTACCGAACACATAAAGAATAATACCTGTTAACAGGGTGGTAACGTTTGCATCTAAAATTGAAGATAAGGCACCGCCAAAACCATCGAAAATAGCTTCTTTCTGTCCTTTTCCTTTAACTAATTCTTCTTTAATCCTTTCATAAATAAGCACGTTGGCATCTACCGCCATACCAATGGTCAATACAATACCCGCTATACCTGGAAGCGTTAGTACGGCTCCAAATGAAGCCAGAACCCCAAAAATAAACAGGATGTTTAAAGCAAGAGCTGTATCTGAAAAAATACCTGCTTTACCGTAATATACAATCATCCAAATTAATACGAGTATCAAAGCAATGATAAATGATAAAGTACCACTTCGTATAGCCTCATGGCCCAGAGAAGCTCCAACCACATCAGCTTCTATTATACGTGCTGCAGCTGGTAATTTACCTGATTTTAATGCATTCGCTAGATCCTGCGCCTCTGTTAAAGTCATACTTCCTCCGGAAATAGAAGTTCTTCCAGTGGTTATTGCATCATTAACTCTTGGGGCTGAATAAACATAATCGTCTAGAACAACCGCAACGAATTTCCCAACATTAGCCGTAGTCATCTTAGCCCATAATTTAGTGCCTTTGCTATTCATGGTCATGCTTACTTCAGGATTTGCACCCAATTGGTCAAATACTTGAGCCGCATCCGAAATAACATCTCCCTCAATTGGAGCAACGTCATCTCTGTTTGATTTTAAAGCATAGAGATAAATTACTTCACCTCCATAAACATTAATTAGCTCAGTATTGTTAATTGGTTTGGCATCCCAAGCAAATTTTGCGTATTTCATCTCAGTTGGCAATAAATTTCTAACTGCCGGCATGGACAAATATTCATTTACTTTCGCAGTGTCCTTAACATTCGCAGATGCAATTATTGAGCTTATATCATTTTGTGATCTAGGGAATTGAATGGATAGAATACTCCTTAAAGGATTCGATACAGAGATATCCACAGAGTCTTTTACTTCTCCTAAAAGTGCATCAATTTCATCATCCTCTTTAGAGGTAGAATCAATTTCTATTTCTTTCTCCTCAGGTTTTATAATGTCGGCCAAAAGGGCATCAGCAGATATGAAAAATTGAGCTGTTTCTTGATTTGTATATACTTCCCAAAATTGTAATTCCGCCGTACTTTGCAATAATTTTTTTACACGATCAATATCTTTGGCTCCAGGTAACTCTATCGATATTCTTCCTGACTCTCCAACACGTTGTATGTTTGGTTGGGTAACACCGAAGCGGTCAATTCGACTTCTCAAAACCTCAAAAGCAGTCCCAATGGATCCCTTAACTTCTTCTTTTAAAATAGGCTTAACTTCCTCATCAGTCATTTTGAAGTTAATTTTATCCTTTAATGATTTGTTACCAAAAATACTTGGATCTCCTAATTTTACTGTTCCTTTACTAGCAGTATCAAATGCCTCAAAAAATAGTTCCAAATAATCCTTGTCACTATTTTTTTGAGCTTTGCTCGCTGCAACCAATGCGTTATTAAAAACTGGATTTTTAGAGTGATTGGAAAGACCTACTAAAATATCTTTAACTGACACTTCCAAAGTAGCATTAATACCTCCTTTTAAATCTAATCCAAGATTTATTTCTTTTTCTTGAACATCGCTATAAGTAAACTCGGTAAATCCTAAATCTACAACGGGGGCGTTAGCCACAGAATCCAAGTATGCTCTTTCTAATTTCGCCAATTCATCTGAATCGTCACCCGTAGCATTTGATTCTGCATAAATAATGGCATCTTTCTCTACATTTTTTGCGAACCACGTAAATGACAGTTGGTATATACAAACCAAACTGAGTGTGATTGCAAATAACCTTATAAGTCCTTTGTTTTGCATTAGTTATCTAATTTTATTAATCTTTATTTGAATAAACGCGCAAATATACTCAAAAGATTTAGCTTTAAGAGGAATTACCAATGAATTTTATACCTTTTAACACTAGATCCTAGCCATAGTAAATCTTGACATTTTTTCAAATGCCAATACCATATTTTTTTCACTTTTTTTATTCGTAAAAAACGAGTTTATATCTTGTTATTAAAAACAAAACCCTTAAAAAATATTTTAAGGGTTTTACTTTCTATAATTTTCAATATAGACTAAATTTCTTTATTGATCGATGAACTTATGCTTCTATCGGTACGATTGAAACATATGATCTATTATCTCTTTTTTTGGTAAACTTAACAATACCATGTACTTGTGCATGTAATGTATGGTCTTTACCCATATACACATTTTCACCTGGATGATGTTGCGTGCCTCTTTGACGAACTATTATGTTACCAGCCATTGCACCCTGACCACCAAAAATTTTAACTCCTAATCGTTTCGATTCTGATTCTCTACCGTTCTTAGAACTACCTACACCTTTTTTATGAGCCATGATTTAAAATTTTAGATTATTTTTTTGGACTTTCTTTTTTAGGAGCTACTTTTTTAGCTTCAACTTTTTTAGGAGCTGTTGTCTTTTTAGGAGCTGCTGTCTTTTTAGGAGCTACTTTTTTAGCTTCAACTTTTTTAGGTTCTGCTGTCTTTTTAGGAGCTACTTTTTTAGCAACAGGTTTACTTGCTTCTACTTTATTTTCTTCCTTTTTAGGGGCAGTCTTTTTTGCAGGAGCTTTCGCAGAGATGCTCTCAATTTGAATTTCAGTTAAAAATTGACGATGACCATTTTTTACTCTATAACCTTTTCTTCGTTTCTTTTTAAAAACGATTACTTTATCACCTTTTAAGTGATTTAAAACTTTGGCAGTTACTACTGCTCCTTTTATAGCTGGGGCGCCAATGGTAATTTTTCCATCGTCCATTAAAAGAATATTGTCAAAATTAACATTTGAACCTTCTTTTTCCTGTAAACGATTTACAAAAACCTTTTGATCTTTTGCTACTTTAAACTGCTGCCCTGCTATCTCTACAATTGCGTACATAAGTATATATTTCGCTTTATTAATATTTATATAAATAACCTATCTAATTTAGGCGGGTGCAAATGTAATACTTTTTTCTCATTGAGCAAAAAAAACGGATCAACTAAATTTGTCAAATTCCTGATAATTTGTTAATTATTCTATTTGAAATTTTAACTTTTCTAGAATTATTACAATAAGAGGTAATAAAAAATGATTTTCATAATGAGAATATTCGAAACGTTTAAATTAGATTCATTTGATTTAAATTTAATAACTATGCAATTAAATATAAACTTATGCTAATCTATTTGACAATAAAAATTAATGAATAACAAACAGTTAAGATGGTTTTTACTAATTATTATATCCCTTATATGGGGTAGTTCATTTATCTTAATAAAAAAAGCTCTGATTGATCTAACCCCCATTCAGGTTGGATCTCTGAGGATAATTTTTTCCAGCATCACTTTATTTTTAGTAGGATTTAAATCTCTTTTTAAAATATCCAAGAAACAATGGTTTCACATCTTTATTACATCAATGGTTGGAACTTTTTTTCCTGTTTTTTTGTTTGCATATGCCATCCAACAAATTGACAGCTCGATTGCCTCTATACTAAACTCACTCACTCCACTGAACGCTCTAATTGTAGGCGCAGTGTTCTATGGATTCCATTTTTTAAGGAAACAAGTTCTGGGAATACTTATTGGATTAATTGGGGCGTTATTTTTAATTTTAAAAGGGGCAGAAATTAATCCTGACCAGAATTACTATTATGCTGTTTTGGTAGTTATTTCATCGATAGGATATGCCTTCAATGTAAATATTATTAAAAAATATTTAAATGATCTAAATGCTTTAACTATTACGACGGGTAATTTTGTTTTTTTAACTATACCGGCAATTGTAATATTATGGTTTACCGATTTTTTTTATTTGGAAGAAACACAAACCACTACAAATTCGTTGTGGTACATAGTAATTCTTTCAGTTTTTGGAACTGCTCTTGCAAAAACCTTATTTAACAGGCTTGTACAAATATCCTCACCAATATTTTCAAGTTCGGTAACATATTTAATTCCATTTGTTGCTATCTTTTGGGGTATACTGGATGGTGAAAAATTACATATAAGTCAGATGTTTTATGGAAGTCTCGTTTTATTAGGGATTTATTTGATCAATAAATCTAAATAAAATAGGATCGGATCTCCGAATACTTATGATATGCCAACATGTAAATTGTGTTATGATAAGGTCTGATGTAAATTCGTGTCAATATTTTTAACTTTGTTAACTATAGAAAATGCACAAAAAAATAATCAAGTAAATTTAGAGACCCCTAAATTAAATTTAACAAATATTATTATTTGTACTAATATTTCATAATTTTGTTACTGGTTAAAAAATAATAATTATATGAAAATAATAAGGAAAATATTTTTTGTTTTATTTCTGAGCTCTTTATTTATTTCTTGCAATGTTAATGAAAAGAAAGTTGATCCTCTTGTGGTAGAAGAGAATAATGAGGAGTCTAAAGATTTGACAAACCTTGAGGTTGAGATAACAGGAATGACTTGTGAAATAGGTTGTGCTAAACTAATCCAATCGAAGTTATACAAAACTGAAGGGGTGTCCTTTGCAGAAGTTAGTTTTAAAAAAGGGAGCGGCAAGATTACATATGATGCCAATAAAATATCGGATGATGAACTTAAAAAAATCATTGAGAATATTGCTGGTGGAGATCTCTATAAGGTTGGACAGATGGATGAAGTTGTGGATTTTTCAATCGATGATAATAAAGTCGACCTTTAAAGAATCTTAAATGCTGTAGAATACTTAACTTTACAAAAATAAATTAATAATCAAATATTTAAACTATGAAACTATTTAAAACTTTTATTGCAATTATGCTTTTAAGTGTAATTGTATTTTCCTGTAAGAATGATAAAAAAGAAGAAGAAGTAACATCTGAAGAAGTTGTTATTGAGGAAGTTGCTACTGAAGAATCTTCTACAGAGGTAGTGGGTGAAGAGAATGCAACAGAAAAAGCGGTGGATGAAAAAGCAGTTGAAGATGCTGTTTCTGAAGAAACAGAAATTTCAGTTGTGTATCCTAAAGATGCTGAGCTTGCAGAGGAAACAGCAAAGGCAATTAAGAGATTTATGAAGGACAACCCTGATTTGAAACAATACTTTAACAGCGCTTATGGATTTGTTGTATTCCCTATTATTACTAAAGGGGGTTTAGGAATTGGTGGTGCGGCTGGTAAAGGTCTTGTTTTTGAAAATAAAGTAGTGATTGGTATGTCAAAAATGTCAC
>Ga0209013_10000524_pt1 | contig 34474 bp, 35 predicted proteins | sample Cruoilmetagenom2_FD_187291 | JGI IMG/M metagenome (GOLD analysis project Ga0209013, IMG submission 187291) | Oil polluted marine microbial communities from Coal Oil Point, Santa Barbara, California, USA - Sample 2 (SPAdes) (version 2) | ecosystem: Environmental > Aquatic > Marine > Oil seeps ...
TTTCTATTGGCTTGATTCTTTTGCTTACTTTTCTCATTTAAGGAGAAAAGTAAGAGCCAGTCCGGCTTGAGGACAAATAAATCAAGAGTAATTCAATCTGGTTTAGGAATGATTGATAAGTTTTAATGCCATATTATTCTATTAAATTGGCTTGGTATTCATTCGATCTAATTAGCACTATTTATTTATATTTACTGCGTATTCCAAAGCCCAATTTCATTTTTTTAAAATATCGTATGAATAAACTATTTGCAATTTTTGCCATGTTTGCGATGTTCTCTTGCGGAACAAAACAAGCTAAAGTTCCGTGTTTTGCATGGATGGGTGGTCCCAGAGAGGCCAGTGATGTTGAATTATCTGAAACATTTAAAGATTTGAAAGAAAAAGGAATAGATGGATTGCTTTATCATGGAGGACATGATCCTGCCGTTTATCAGCGGGTTGGTAAGATTGCGAAGAAGGCTGGTTTGGAATTCCATGCATGGATACCTACTATGGTTCAGGGGAAGGAATCGGGTTTGCCTGCTAATTTGTATGCCGTGAATGGGAAAGGGGAATCGGCCTTCGACAAACCAGCTTATGTAGAGCATTATACTTTTCTGTGTCCTAACCGCGAGGAGGTATATCAATATCTTTCAGATTTATATTCTAAAATAGCTGCATTGCCCGAAGTCGATGGAATCCACTTGGATTATATGCGATTTCCGGATGTCATTTTGGCTAAAGGATTATGGGACAAATATAATTTGGTGATGGATAAAGAATATCCTGCTTTTGATTATTGCTACTGTGATAAATGTGTGGCTGATTTTAAGGCTAAAAGCGGAATTGATATCAAAAAGGAAAAAGATCCTTCTCAAATTCAGGCATGGAAACAGTTTCGTCAGGATTTGATTACCCGATTGGTAAATCGCCTGGCGGAAGATACACACAAACAAGGTAAAGAAATTTCGGCTGCTGTATTTCCAGGACCACATTCGCATGCTGTAAAAATGGTTCGTCAGGAATGGGATAAATGGAATTTAGATACTTTTTTCCCAATGAACTACAATGATTTTTATTTGAAAGGAACTGATTGGATAGGTAAGATGTGTAAGGAATCGACAGCTAGTTTGAATGGTAAGAAACCCTTTTATAGTGGTTTATTTATTTGTCCGAACCCCGATTTGAAAGCTAAGGAAGCCGATCCTGAAAATCATGGTTTGCTACCTGATGAACTAGGAGATGCGATTCGCGAATCGATGGAAAATGGAGCGAAAGGTATTTGTTTGTTTACACCCGATAGAATGACCAAAGCACACTGGAAAGCTTTTGAGAAAGCAATTCATAAGGAATACAGTACTAAAAAATAAGGATTGGTACTGGAGAATATTCGTAAAGAGAATCTACACTTAAGATTCTCTTTTTTTAAGCTGCTTTTATTCTGAAATTGGCCAGGATTTCATTGGTGAGGTTTATGTTAATATGCGGATTAATCCAGCTAATTGCGGCCTCAAGGGAACTAAAAACATGTATATCTACATTTATATCCTGAACTGAATCGATAAATATCATTGTCTGTGCTACCTGATTAGGAGTGTTCGTAAGAAATGCAATTTTAAGAATTCTTTTCCTTCGAGTTGAGTTCGTGAAAAATTCAATGTACTCCTTGTTATATTCCAAGCAGGTTTCAATATCCCAATCACGAATATCTATTAATAAACTATGAGGTGTATTTATATCTATGGAGGAATAGCACTCTACATGTGATTTCAAAAAATCTTTATGTCCTTGTAAAGGACTAAAACATTCTATTAGTAGATTGTATTCTTTTAAATACTGGCATCTTGATTTACTCATTTATAACCTCTTTATCTTCTTTTATAATTCTATAATCTCTTTGTAAATCGGTTTATTTTTTAATAGGGTGCGCAAATGTAATTTATTTTTTAAAACAAATGCATGATTTTTTTCATTATTAGAATTAAGTGATAGGTTTGCATGGCAATAATAAATTAACATTTCTCATTGTAAAACAGGGGGTAAGCATGAATCATCTTTTTATTCCAAATACTGGTAAGGTTGCTATTGAAGACATCGTTTTTGAAGAAACCTTAGCAAAACAAATGGAACAATTTTTAAGAGAATATGAACATCTGGATATTTTGATGAAATATCATTTACCGGTTGTGAATAAATTGTTGCTTTTCGGGAAATCGGGTTGTGGTAAAAGTATGACTGCAAAAGCTATTGCTAATAGATTAGGTAAAAAACTGAAGACAATAAACCTTGGAAATATTGTTTCCTCTAAGCTTGGCGAAACATCGAAAAATATTGCCGCTGCCTTTAAAATAGCAGAGAGTCAGGAAGCTGTTTTATTCTTCGATGAATTTGATTCCTTAGGGAAGGAACGCGATTACGATAATTCCGACAGTAGCGAGATGAAAAGGGTGGTGAACAGTGTGATTCAAATGATGGATAACCTGCCAAAGCATTCTGTAATTATTGCTGCTACTAATCAGCTTAATTTAATTGATGAGGCTTTGATTCGAAGATTTGAAATGAAGATGGAATTTCATGCTCCAAATGCTCATTATCTGGATCAATTGTATGATCGATTGATTGGTAAATTTCCAGAGGAATATCAGCAGGTTAATCGGGAGTATGGTATTTCATTTGCCGAAGCCGAAGATTTGGTAAAACAACAGGTAAAGGAGAATATTATTCAGTCGGAATTGCGCAGGAAGGCAGTAATATGTGGAGCGTAAGTATAGCTATTAGGAATAGCAAGTATCCGAAGGGTCGCTTAATCGTATTGCTTTCTTATTATAGGCAATTGATTACTGTATTTCTGTTATCTTTGTCGCTTTAACGGAAAAATCAGAATTAGCATGATCTCTATAAACAATCTAACGGTTGAATTTGGTGGATTTACTCTTTTTAAAGGAGTGAGTTTTATTGTAAATACACGCGATCGAATTGGTTTGGTTGGGAAGAATGGTGCAGGAAAATCTACTTTATTAAAGATTTTTGCAGGATTGCAAGGCCCTACGAAGGGTAATGTTTCTGTACCGAATGATGTTAAAATTGGATATCTGCCACAACAGATGAACCATGTGGATGGCAAAACCGTTATGCAGGAAGCACTTCTGGCATTTGATGAGGTGTTGGAACTGGAAAAGGAGATTGCAAAAATAAATATGGAGATTGCCGAGCGCACCGATTATGAATCGGAGTCTTATATGAATCTGATTCATCGCCTGACCGAGAAGAATGATAGATACCATATGATGGGTGGGGAAAATGTGGATGCCGAAGCAGAGAAGACTCTTTTAGGTCTGGGTTTTTTGCGAAGCGATTTCACCCGTCAAACCAATGAGTTTAGTGGTGGATGGAGAATGAGAATTGAATTAGCAAAGATATTGCTTCGTCGTCCTGATGTATTTCTTTTGGATGAGCCAACGAATCATCTGGATATTGAATCGATTCAATGGTTGGAAGATTTTTTGAAAACCTATCCTGGTGCAGTGGTCTTGGTATCTCACGACCGTGCTTTTTTAGATAATATTACTAATAGGACAGTTGAAATATCTGTTGGGAAAATTTACGATTATAAGGTTTCCTATTCTCACTATGTGGAGTTGCATGCTGAGCGTCGGGAACAACAAATGAAAGCATATACCAATCAGCAAAAGCTGATTAAGGATACCGAAGAATTTATTGAGCGATTCAGATATAAACCTACCAAATCAGTTCAGGTGCAGTCCCGAATTAAGCAATTGGAGAAATTGGATCGGATCGAGGTGGATGAGGAAGATATGTCTAAGTTAAACCTGAAATTTCCTCCTGCTCCGCGTTCTGGTGATTTGGTCTGTGAGGCTAAAAATCTGAGCAAAGCGTATGGCGAAAATCTCATTTTAAGCGATTTGGATTTTGTGATTGAGCGAGGCGAGAAGATTGCTTTTGTCGGTAAAAATGGGGAAGGAAAATCAACATTGGTGAAAATCCTAATGGGTGAGTTGGAACATTCCGGTTTATGTAAGATTGGGCATAATGTAAAGATTGGATATTTTGCACAGAATCAGGCTCAATTATTGAATGAGAATAAAACAATATTAGAAACGATAGATGACGTTGCTGTTGGCGATGTGAGAACGAAAATTCGTGATATTTTAGGTGCTTTCATGTTTCGTGGCGAAGAGGTGGATAAGAAAGTAAAAGTGCTTTCAGGAGGAGAACGATCCCGATTAGCCATGATACGTCTTTTGTTGGAACCAGTGAATTTGTTGGTTCTGGATGAGCCTACCAACCATTTGGATATGAAATCGAAAGATGTGTTGAAGGAAGCGCTTTTGCAGTTTAATGGAACTGTAATTGTGGTTTCTCACGATCGTGAATTTTTGAATGGCTTGTCGTCTAAAGTGTACGAGTTTCGTAATCAAAGAATCAAGGAACACTTGGGAGGAATATATGAATTCCTTCAGACAAAGAAGATGGAATCACTGCAGGAATTGGAAGTGAAAAAAGTGAGTCATCAGGAGAAAATTGCAGAATCTACCTCAGAAAATAAGCTGAATTATTTGGAACGGAAGGAGATGAGTAAGAAAATCTCTAAAATGGAGCGTAATGTTTCTTCATCCGAAAACAGGATAGCAGAATTAGAAACTCAAATTGCAGAGATTGAAGTTTTGTTGGCTAAGCCTGATCAAATGCAAGATACTTCTCTTTTCACAAAATATGATGAGACCAAACAACTACTTGAAGAGGAATTGTCCAATTGGGAAAACTTCAATGAAGAATTGGATAAATTGATTGCCGAAAAAGAAGAATAAATTCAATATAGTAAGCTTTAAAAAAAAAGTAAATTTGAAGTTGTTGGTGGACTGAATTTTACAACTAACTTTGTGGATTCGGTCTGGACTTCTGTAAGGATATATTTTTCTTGATTATAGAGGTGAAGGCTCTGTTATAGCTTGCAGTATATTTTTTGTAATAACTGTAGCAATTATCAATGAAATGAAAATTATTATTTAGCGAATAGATCAATGGCAAAACAAAAACAAGAAATGTTGTTCGGAATTAGGGCAACAATGGAAGCAATAAAAAGTGGTAAGGAAATTGAGAAAGTATTAATTCGAAAAGGATTAACCGGACGCTTGTTTCAGGAATTATTCGATTTTATTCGGGAAGAAGAAGTGGAATATCAATTTGTTCCGGTAGAAAAAATCAATTCGCTAAATCAAAAGAATAATCAGGGTGTTGTTGCTTTAATTGCACCAGTCGCTTATCAGGAAATCGATGAGGTGATACCTCAAATAATGGCTGAAGGAAAAATACCTTTGATTTTGATTTTAGATCAGATTACGGATGTGAGAAACTTTGGAGCAATTGCACGTTCTGCCGAATGTGCAGGTGTGAATGTTATCATCATTCCATTTAAGAATTCGGCTAAAATTACACCCGATTCAATTAAAACCTCTGCGGGTGCTTTATACAAAATTCCGGTTTGTAGAGTGCAAAATTTAAAGACTATTGCCCGAAATCTTAAAAAGGAAGGAATTCGAATTATTGCTTCTACGGAAAAAGCTGAAAAATTTTATACGGAGGCTGATTTTACTTTGGCAACAGCCATTATTATGGGATCGGAAGATACTGGTATTGATGAATCTTTATTGCGTTTGGCTGATGAGCAAGTAAAAGTACCAATTTTAGGTTCTATTGAATCCTTGAATGTATCCGTTGCGGCTTCGTTGATGGTGTACGAGGCGGTTCGGCAGCGAGGATTGTAATAATAAAAAACAGATATAAAAAGAGCGAGCTTTAAGGTCGCTCTTTTATTTTTCTGGTAATATCCATTTTGGCATCTTTGCTGATTTTGGTTTTCTGCCATAAAAGAAATCATCCAAAGGAACAGCTATTCTCCTGAAAAGCGGAGAATTTTTGATGCCCCAACGAATGGAATTATGCAATAAATTATCCGGGTGAGAATACGGACAGGTAGCCATGCATCTTCCACAGTCTGTTCCGGCTTTGCACCAGTAGGTGAAACAGGATTCCGAATTGATCTGCCAACGCTTTACTCCTTTAATAATCTTGGGTGCCTCCCAGGAAATAGACTTGCTAGGACAAACATCAGCGCATTTTTTACAGCGATTACAGAAATCCAGTAAACTGTGGTTTTTCTTCCAATTATTTACGGGTAATTCAAAATCTGTAGTGATAACTCCTAAACGTACTCTTGGACCTTTTCGGGGAGTCATGAGAAGTCCCATTCTTCCAATCTCGCCTAAACCAGCATCTCTTGCAACAAGCGGGCAGACTACCTGGTAGTTTCCATCAATATGTGCACGTGCAGAATATCCCAGGTTTCTGAGAAATTGGGCAATTTGGACAGCTATTCTTCCAGCTTCGAGATATTGTTGCCCTGACTCCATTATGATAGAAGCTTGAGGTGCCGCGGCAATCATTTCTTGTGTCATCTCTACCGTAAACGCAATGGCGTAGGAGTGATGGTCTGTTATCTTATTTCCATATTCTTCGCCTCGTCCCTTATGTGAGTAATAATGATAATCGGATAGTTTGGTAAAACCTATCTCCAGTGCACCTAATTTTTTTCCCCATTCATTAAGAAAAGTTGACATGCTCTTAGGAGAAATATCTTGCTTTGAGGAATTTTCTTTACCCACAACAGCATTACCTAATTGACTTACAGTATAAAAACTTGCATTTGCAGCAGCATAGGCTAAATTATTGTAGAAAAGAGAATCTTTGGACGTAAGACCAGGTTCTTTTCTGAAGGCATCATCCAATATTTTCTTATCTGGATTTTTCTCATAGTACTCCATAAATTTATCACTACCCGGTTCTAATTCATTTCTGGCGAACATGATGTCTCTTTCGTCGATTTGCTGTTTGGGATAATCATCAGTTATATTCTTTGAGGAGGGAAACGGTAGTAGAAAGAGAATCCCGGTTAGGAGTAAATCCAAACTTAAGATGATTGCTAATATTTCCCAGTTGTATAGCCAGGAGAATAGATAGGGTAGAGGTAATAGGATGGTTATTAGTATAGCCCTAAGAGTAGCTCTTGATTCTTTTTCCTGCCAAAAAATAAAGCAGGCATATAGCAGTGTTAGAAAAATTATTCCAGAAAAGACAAGACAAATTAATAAGGAGGAAGAAAAAATAAAATTCATATGCTGAGAGTTTAAGTGCAGCAAGATAAAGGTAATTTTTTAGCTATTGGAGCTTGGATACTTATTTGGAATCTTTCTCTGAAGATGAGATGTATCGGCAAAAAAATACCCGAATCAAATAAATGAATCGGGTAACTATTATAGTAATTTTAGGGTTAGAATGCAGTTTGAATAATAAATCTGAAATACGTCTTACTCTCCTCAATCTCCCTAATATTCTTGCTTGTATCAGATTTAGCTTTGCTAATTTAGAAAAATTATCTTTGAATTCAAGAGATTCACTAATTTCTTTCCTTAAAACCCAGTTTTTTAATGTTTCAGATAGCTAAATCAGTTGATTTTTGCAGATTTGACTACACTTTGTACACAAATGAATTAATATTCATTCCACCTCCTATTGATGCAAATACCACATAGTCTCCTTTATTTAACTCTTGATTTTCTACTTTCCCTTTAATAATTTGGTCGTAAAGAATAGGAATTGTTGCAACAGAATTATTTCCCATTTTTTGAATAATCATAGGCATAATATCTTCAGGGTAATTTTTTTGGTGATATAGTCGGAATAATCTCTTTATAATTGCTTGATCCATCTTTTCATTTGCCTGGTGAATCAGAATTTTTTTGATGTTTGAAATATCCAAGCCTGCTTTATCAATACTTTCTTTAACAATTCCAGGCACATTTGTGATTGCATATTCGTAAATTTTACGACCATACATTTTAATAAAATGATTTGTGCTGTTGCCTTTGTAATCATTATTGTCTGAAATGTCAGATCTTAGAAAGAATGCTTCATCCTTGGTATCCGTTCTCATGGCATGAGAAATAATACCAGAAGTATCCTCTCCTTCAAAACCTTCAAGAATTACAGCACCGGCTCCGTCAGAATAAATCATACTATCTCTATCGAATGGGTCACAAACTCTGGATAAAGTCTCAGATCCAATAACCATTACTCTTTGTGCGTCTCCAGATTTTATATAGTAGTTTGCCTGTATCATACATTGCACCCAACCAGGACATCCGAAAAGAACATCGTAGCAAATAGTATTTGGATTTTCTATTTGAAGATGATTCTTTACTTTGGCAGCCAAGCATGGCAATTGGTTCGACAGAGTTGAATTAGGTTGAACATCACCAAAATTGTGAGCTACAATTATATAATCTAAACTCTCCTTATCGATATGAGAGGACTCCAATGCATTTTTAGCAGCCAGATATGCTAAATCAGATGATTGTTGATCATTTGTGGCATATCTTCTTTCTTCAATACCAGTAATTTCTTTAAATTTTTCAATTATTACCTGATTTGGAGTTTCTATTTTCTGACCATTTGGCTCAAAAAAATCGTGATTTAAGAAATGATCGTTTTTTATTTTAACGGTTGGAATACAACTGCCTGATCCAACAATTTTTGAAAATCTTTTGGTACTCATTTTTCTTGTTTTTATTTCGTAAAATGATGCCTTAGTAAGAAGGCATAAACTTCTTCTTTAAGAATCCAATTGCTTGTTGTCCGAAAGATTTAATGTATAGTATTCGCCAATACAGACGAATATTAGGTGTGTGGCTAAGGTATGAAAAATATTTAAACAGAAATTTAATTAGTCTAATTTAGATTTGTAGTGTACATAAATAAAAAAGGGAATAGTATAGTATATATTCCCTCTGTGATAATTAAAATGAATAATTTTATTTTAATAAGTCTTTTTTAAGATTTTTGTCAGCAGGTTTCTTACAAAGCCAAATTCCAAATAGAGCTTTTTTAAATACCAGACTTGAGATACTGGTCTTTAAATCTCCATTTTTATAAACAAGAGTACCTTCATCTGGAATATATACAAATTCAAAGATGTCCTTTTTATCAACACCAGACCTAAAAACGGATATGAAATCTTCGATTTCTGCTTTAATACTTTGGGTGTTTCCTTGTGTTGCATTCTTAAATCCTTCTCTGGTTGCTTTTTCCATTTTTTCGGAAGATATTAAACCTGAAATAATTTCAAGACGAATTCCCATACTTTCATCTTTGTTGATGATTTGATCAGGCTGATTCATGTCTTCGGTTAGATAAAGTCCCATTGCATACATGTCCATCCAAAATTTCACTCTGGTACCAGCACCGTGCAGTTGTATCTGATAGTTTTTAATAACAAGCTCATTAGGTAATTCCACATTACCAACTTTTGTTTGTGCTATACAAAAAAAGCTTATCAGCATTAAGGAAAGTGTAAATAATTTCTTCATATGAAAGTAATTTATAAATAAGATTGAAATGTTTATTTGATGTCTGGAATGGCATAATAATTTTTCAATCCATTTGGTTATATAGAATTTGTTTTTAAAAAATGAAAGTATTTATATTGTTGCGTTTTCCGATTGATTTATACATATATCAGCTTAGCATAGCACAAATAAAATGTAGCAACGATGTTCACCATGTAGTTTAACCACAAAGGGTATTGTTTTTTGCCCGATTTCAAATCTCCATTTACAATATAGATAAAAGTGAAGAGGACTCCAAAAGCCCACATAAGTAGAAATGGCCAGTTAAAACTTTCCACATCATGAGTTTCCCAGGTTTGTACGACCTGAGGGATAACACCAATGCTGAGAATGATATTCCCAAACCATCCAAGGGATTCGAAAAAATCGAATTTACGTATAGTCGTTTTCATAGAATAATGAATTTAAATTTTGATATTTTAATATGACTCAATTCTAATTTGTTAATTTTTGAAAGTCATCTCCTGTTGGATTTTGGAATATTCTCAGATGAAATTCACTCACAACAGCAAGAATATGATCGAATATATCCGATTGAATCGCCTCGTAGTTTGCCCATTCCTGATCATTGGAGAAAACATATATTTCCATAGGTAATCCCTTTTCTGAAGCTTGTAGTTGGCGCACCAAAAATGTCATGTTATTATGGATTTTAGGATGTGCCATAAGATAGGCTTCCACATATTTTCGAAAGGTGCCGATGTTCGTTAATCGTCTTTGGTTGACAGGTATTTCATTTTTGGGATTTACGGAGCGAATTTCCTTCTTTTTTTGACTCATATAATCTTTAATCAATTTGATATTTTCAAATTCTTCCATTTCTTCTTCTGAAAGAAAATGAATAGATTTTACGTCAATGTTAATATGACGTTTTATTCTTCTACCTCCCGATTCTTCCATCCCCTTCCAGTTATTGAATGACTCAGAAACCAAAGCATAGGTTGGTATTGTACTAATCGTTTTGTCCCAGTTCTGTACTTTTACGGTATTTAAACTGATATCAATAACAGTTCCATCTGCTCCTTTAGACGGCATAGCAATCCAATCTCCAATATTTACCATTTTGTTTGCCGATAGCTGAATCGAGGCAACAAAACCAAGTATGGTATCTTTAAAAACCAAAATAAGCACAGCAGCAAAAGCTCCCATCCCAGCAATGATTTTAAACGGCGATTCATCGAAAAAAATGGCGATGATAGAAATAATTCCCATCGTATAAAAAAATATTTTAACGATTTGCAGATAACCTTTTATTGGTCTGGTTTTGCTTACAGGCAAAGTGTTGTAAATATCGTTGCTGGCATTTAAAAAAGTATCGATTAGTATAATGGATAATATTACCATGTACACAAATGCTCCATTTTGTACGAAATTACTTAAGCCCTGATGATCGATCATTCCAGCACTAAAGTAAATGATAATAGCAGGTGTGAAATGAGAGATTTTATTGAACACCTTGCGTTTTAGAAGAATATCATCCCAATGATTTTTTGTTTTCCGAACAACTTTTGTAATAATGGAAATGATTATTTTTTTGGACAGCCTGTCTGATATCCAGGCAACGATCACTACAACAACAATCGCAATGATTGATTGGAATATAATAGCCCAATAGTTATTTACTCCATAACTATTTAATAATTCCTTTAGTTGGATACCTAAGAGATCTTTCATTATTTTTTTATTTGCTGTAAAGGTTGGTTTCAAATACAGGATATGATTAATATCCTTCTAATTACTTAAATTATTTAAGAAATTTACTGCCGGGGATTTAGATTTTAAAAATCTAAGATATCTATTCCTACTTTGAAAAGAAAAACACTATTACGAATAATTTGTATTTTTAGATCTAAATATTTGAAAACAACAACTATGAACATGAAAACTTTATTTACCACATTACTAATTTTGTTTGCACATTTGGGTTTTGGGCAGAATCTGTTTGATAAGAATTTTGAGGATAAAACCTTAAGAATAGATTACGTGATGGGAGGCGATGCCGATACGCAAACAGTATTTTTAAAAGAAATGAAACAAGAACCATTTTGGGGAGGAAGTAAAACTAATATGATTGATCCTTTTGGATATGGTAATTTTAGATTCAAACTATTGGATGCAGAAAGTCATGAAATCCTTTATGCTAAGGGGTTTAATTCTTTGTTCCAGGAATGGCAGACTACAAAGGAAGCTAAGGTGTTAAAACGTGCTTTTTATCAGGTTAATGTTATGCCATTTCCGAAAAAACCAGTTTTGTTCGTACTCGAATGGCGAAATAAACAGGGTGAAATGAAACAAATATTTCAGTATAAGATCGACCCTAAAAATTATTTTATCCGTAAGGAAGATCCTACACCAGTTAAATCTGAATTGTTATTAGGTAATGGTGATCCTTCTCAAAGTATTGATGTTGCTTTTATTGCGGAAGGATATACTGCTGATGAAATGGGAAAATTCAGAGCAGACGTGAAGCGATTGGCTGGTTATATTTTCGATGTAGCCCCTTTTGATAAATACAAGGATCGTTTTAATATTTATGCTTTAGAATCTATTTCTAAAGATTCCGGAACAGATATTCCCGGCGATAGTATTTATAAAAACACTGCGGTGAATACATCGTTCTATACATTTGATATAAAGCGTTATCTAACAACTTTTGATATTAAATCATTGCACGATATTGCCGCTAATGTTCCTTACGATCAGATTTATGTTGTAATAAATACAGATTTATATGGGGGTGGTGGATTTTACAATTATTATACAAGCTGTTCGGCAGATAATAAATTGAGTTACGAGGTATCCAGTCATGAGTTTGGTCATGGTTTTGTTGGTTTGGCTGATGAATATTATAACTCATCTGTTGCGTATGATGGTTTCTATAATCTGGATATTGAACCTTGGGAACCAAACTTGACTACTTTGGTTGATTTTGGAAAGAAATGGAAAAATTTGATGGACAAGGATACGCCAATTCCTACACCCAGAACAGAAGCCTTTAAAAATAAAATTGGAGTTTATGAAGGTGGAGGATATGTGTCTAAAGGAGTTTATTCTCCTTATCAGGATTGTAAAATGAAATCGAATAAAATGAAACAATTTTGTCCTGTTTGCGCGAATGCTGTGGAAAAAATGATTTTGTATTATATTGGAGAATAGCATAATTATTACTCCTGAAAAAAAGAAAAATGCGCTTCTTATGAGGCGCATTTTCACTTTTATAAATGTATAAGATCTCGGTTTACTCCAAATTCTCTTCTTGTCTTTTTACAAGTCCGTAGAAGACCAAAAGAGCTAATCCTCCGAATAGAAATATCATAGAAAAATAGGAAACCTCTTCGTTTAGACCAGTGTATGCATCGAGAATATTTCCGATTAATATTCCAATCGCAAGTCCAATAAGTAATACTCCATATTTTAAACTTGATAGCGTACTACATTTTTTTTCTTCTACCAAAAGGCTAATATCCAGACCTTTTTCTATTAATGCTTTTCTTTCTCTATGTCGGTGAACCAAAAAAATGATCAAAGGAATTACACCAAATACAGAAATGATTGCAACTACGCCAGTAATATCCATCTTCTTTAATTTTAAATGAGACAATAACTTATAAGCTTATAAAAGTGAATTTATTTTGCTTTCATCTTTATGACGCTGTTCGAATTAATTCGGTTACAAAACTTTTAAGAAATTTTTAACGGTCTATATTATTAGAATAAGAACCATTGCCATAAATTGTATCAGGCAGAGGAGAAAGGGATTTCATTTCTATTTTATTAAAGCTGTAACCAAATAATGTAAGTGGGCGTCTAAGAAGTAGAAGAATTACTTTTGAGCCTATATTAGGGTAGAAAGCAACATTTTCTATTCTAATACTGTCTTTTAAAATGAGCTTTATTGATTTCTCAGTAATTGAATACAGGATTTGGACATGACGTATCGAAACGACAGCTATTATATAAGTAAAATTAAGGAAGGAGATCCTGGATCTTATGCTATGCTTGTAGATAAATATAAGAGAATGGCTTTTCATGTTGCGATGCAATTGATGGGAAATCGGGAGGATGCAGAAGAAGTTGCTCAGGATGCTTTTTTGAAAGCTTATCAGGGATTGAATAATTATAAGGGAGATTCAAAATTTTCTACCTGGATTTATCGTATCATATATAATACTGCCATTTCAAGATTAAGGAAGAAAAAGTTGGATATTACATCGATAGATGATAATTTTTCGGCTAGTATAAATATAAAATCCACACAATCTGCACTTCAAAATTTAAGGAGTTTGGAGCGAAAGAAATATTTAAATGAAGCCTTGGAACAAATAAGAGGAGAGGATAGTTTGCTGCTTAGTTTGTTTTATCTGGAAGAAAATACAGTTGATGAAATTACTACAATTACCGGCTTAAGTGCTTCGAATGTGAAAGTTAAGTTGCATCGCGCCCGTAAAAAGCTATATGGAAAATTGGAGATAATTCTTCAAGGGGAAATGAAAATGATATTATAGATTTTGATTGAACAGAATAAATAGAACCACGATGAATAAGAAGAAAGATTTTTATGAGGATGAGTTTGTAAAAGATCTCTTTAGTGAGGCGAGGATCGAAGAACCATCAAATCTGTTCACTAATCGTGTAATGGATCAGGTTATGCAAGATTGGTTGGCAAATCCTATCGAGGTTAAAAAACCTATATCCCGAAGAAAATTGCTGATTTCTTCTGGATTAATTTTACTGGTATGTCTTATTTTATTAGGAACGGATGTTAGAACCTTAATTAGTAATATAGATCATCCCTTTTTTAATCAGCTGGATGCATTGTTATTACAACCTCTTAACCATATTCTGAATAAAGTTTTTATCAGCTTGATTAGTCTTCCGGTAATTGTATATGTGATTCTTGTTGCGATTGCTTCGCTTGCGACAATGGATCGGATTATCAGTAAATATCTGCAATTTCGACAATATTAAACACACGCGGTTAATAACCGAATTATTTTATACCTTTAAAATCGGCTGCTCTCCAAAAGGAGAGCATTTTTTTATACAAAAAAACCACTCGAAAGGAGTGGTTTTGAAATCATATCTTTAGAAAGGTAGATCATCTTCCTCAGGAGCTGGTGGTATATCATCAGCTTTAAATTCCGGCATTTCAGGAATTGGTGATTCTCCATTTTGAATTTTTTCAATTCTCCAGGCTTCAAGATTAGAGAAGTAATTTACTTTCCCATCTTTTTCCCATTTTCTTCCTTTAATATTAAAGGAAACCTTAATCTCCTCGTAAAGAGAAACAGTTTCTAATAGATCACAACGATCCTGAGTTAATTGGAATTTGATAAAATCATTCCAATCTGAATTTCTTTCGTTTTCAACCTCAATAACAAATTCTCTTTTTTTAAAGCGATCGCTAATTTGTTGAGTTTCATCTTTAACGATTACTTTACCATTAATTTCAAAGTTCATAATATTTTCTTGATTTTGGCTTTATTCTTTAATAATCACAATTTTTTCGATCTTATCGCCTGCGCGAATTTCATCAATAACCTCAAATCCCTCAAATACTTTACCAAAACAAGTGTGTTGGCGATCGAGATGTTGGGTATTTTCTCTATTGTGACAGATGAAAAATTGAGAACCACCAGTATTTCTTCCTGCATGAGCCATAGATAATACACCTTTGTCGTGATATTGATTCTCTCCTGTAAGCTCACAATTGATTGAATATCCTGGTCCTCCGGCACCAGTTCCGTCCGGGCATCCACCTTGGATTACAAAATTTGGAATAACACGATGAAATGTTAGTCCATCGTAAAATCCGGATTCAGATAGATTTACAAAATTTTCTACTGTTTTGGGTGCGTCTTTTTCGTAGAAATTAACTTTCAATACTCCCTTTTCGGTATGAATTTCAGCGTGCATGATTATTTCTTTTATAAGTTAATGCTCAATTATTAATCCTGTCAATTTTAAAACAAGATTTTAAATTTACAACATTGCGAATGTAGTTGCAAAAGAATGCAAATCTAAAAAAAGATATCCGGTTAAAAAAAGGAAAAAAATTCCCCTTTCAAAAATATTCGAAAGGGGAATGCTTAGTTATATTATTTAAGCGAAATTATTTTGACTTGTTCCATTTTATGAATTATAACAATGAAACTAGCCAGTTTATATTCGCATTATTTTTTTGTTACTTCTTGTTTCTTAGCATCTTTTACGATATCCAATAATTCAACTTCGAATACTAAAGTTTCGTTTGGACCAATACTTCCGCCTGCACCACGTGGACCGTAAGCCAACTCAGCAGGAATAAACAATTTATATTTTGAACCAACGCTCATTAATTGTAATGCTTCTGTCCATCCTTTGATTACACGGTTTGCAGCAAAAACAGCTGGTTTGTTTCTTTTGTAAGAAGAATCAAATTCTTTACCATCAAGTGTTGTTCCTCTGTAATTTACTTTTACTTTATCGGTAGCAAGAGGTTTTGCTCCTGTTCCTTCTGTGATTACATGATATTGTAAACCACTTGCAGTAGTCACGATACCTTCTTTTGTTTTATTTTCAGCAAGGAATTTATCTCCTTTAGTCTTGTTTGCTACACCAATTTTTTGCTGTTGCTTACGAAGGTAGTTGTTGATAACAGTATTTCCCTGACGTGGATCAATAATTAAGGAGTCCTTGTCCATTGCAGCATGTAAAGCGGCAAGAAAAACATCTTCATCGATATTTGTTAAGCCATTACGTTCAAGGTTGGTTCCAAAGCTAGCACCCAAGCTATAACTTACAGAATCCATGGTATTGTTTAAAGAAACATTTTTATTTCCTTTTTGAGAACAGGAAACAAGTGTCATTGCTCCTAATCCTAGTGCAATAAATAATACTTTTAGCTTCATCTTTCGTTATTATTTTTGGTTATTAAATTTCAAATTATACAATTTCGAGTAATTCTACTTCGAAAATCAATGTCGTGTGCGGACCAATAAGATTTCCTGCCCCTTGTGCTCCGTATGCCAAGTCAGCAGGAACATATAATTTCCATTTTGCTCCAACAGTCATTAGCTGTAGGGCCTCAATCCATCCTTTAATAACACCATTCACAGGAAATACAGCAGGTTCACCTCTTTTTACAGAACTGTCGAATACTGTTCCATCGATTAATGTTCCATGATAATGGCATTTCACACTATCTGTTCCTTTCGGAGCATCACCATTTCCTTCGGCGATTATTTCATACTGAAGGCCGCTGGCTAAACTTATTACATTTTCTTTTTTTGCATTCTCATCTAAGAATTTTTTACCATCTTCGATAGCTTTACTAGCTTGTTCTTCTTGAATTTTCGAGAAATATTCCTGAAGAATTTTGTTTGCTTCTTCTGGTGAAAGCTCAGGCATTTTACCTTTAAAGGCTGCATCAAGTGCATCCATAAATGGTTCTATATTAATAGTTTTTACTCCTGATGTAATTAAATTACTTGCAATACTCAATCCCAGGCAATAACTCACCTTATCTTTTTCTTCTGTGTATTTCATTTAGATGTAAAATATATTATGAATTCATTATGTGCGTTTATGAACAGTTTTATCATAAAGACCGTGTAAGGTAAGGCTTTTCTTGTATATTATTAATATTACCTAAAAAATTAACTTTTTTTAGCATTGTTAATATTACTTTACTCATTATTTCTTACTTATTCGAGTAGCTCTTAGCATATGATGTTTACCTAGAGGTCCGGGCAGTCTTTTTACCTCGAAATCAGAAGCTCTTAAAGCTTGTTTTACAATACCTTTGGTTGAATAGCTTGTTAAAATGGCATCTGCGTTTGTTGAACTATGAATCTTTTGAAAAACCTCTTGCGACCATAGTTTTGGTTGAATATCCGGAGCAAATGCATCAAAATAAATGAGATCATAGTAATCTGAAAATTGATATTCAAGCAGATCGCCTTGTAATTTTTTCAAATAAAAATCACTTGTGATAGCGATTGATTTATCCCATTCTGCTTGATGGATGGCTGCAAAATACTTCTGGTATTCTGACTTGACTTGTGCTGCATAATTTAGCTTTTCTACCTGTTCCTCATCCAGTGGATATAATTCGATAGAGTGGTAGATGACTTTACGTTGCTGTTTAATAGCTTCTAACAGCGTAAGGAAACAATTTAGACCAGTTCCAAATCCTATTTCGAGGATATGAATTGGATCTTTCTCACAAAAATTAAAGCCAGCATTTATATACACATGCATTGCCTCTTGAATAGCTCCATGGGTAGAATGATAGTGTTCCCCCAATTCGGGCATATAGAATGTATGCGATCCGTCTTCGGTTATTTTAAGTTCTCGTTTTAATTTCTTCATTTTCCAATGGATTGATGATAATAGGAGATTGGCGTAATCTACTTGGGATTAAGCGTATCCAAAATCGCTGAAATGGGAGGGAGTATTCATTCTCCGGATGTTGATATAATAAGACTAAAAACCAAAGAAATAATACGCTTCCTTTCAGAATACTGGAAAGTGTAATTCCCCACCAAACTCCGGTTACCAAAACAGAATCTGCTTGAATCCAATCCTGAAAAGTTGGTAAATAATCGATTAAAGTATAACTGAAAAGAAAAGCAAAAGGAATACGTAAAACATTGCCCACAATCCCTACTATAGCTGGTGGAATTGCTCTTCCAATCCCATTAAATGCTCCGGTAGCAGTAATTTCAATGCACATGAAAATTTGAGAGAAACTGAGAATGATAAGATATACAATTCCAAAGTGCACCACCTCAGTTTCGTTGTTTGCCAGGAATAATCCAAAAATTTGTTTGCCTGCAAAAAAGAAAAGTAGTGTACTAATCAGCCCAATAAAACCAGCAATTCCTAATGTGATAAAAAAGCCTTTTTGAATTCGCCCCCATTGTCTCGCCCCAAAATTTTGACCCGTAAATGTTCCTAGCGCTGTGGAAAATCCAGATGCCGTCATCCACGAAAGTGCTTCTATTTGTGCTCCTATGGATTGTACTGCGAAAGGAATGGAATCACCCGCAGCAATATCATTCATTACCCTGGCTAAAACCATAGCCAAAAATGCGAAACAAACAGATTGAAGCGCTACAGGACCTCCAACTTTTAGAATAGGAGAGATATATTGCTTTTGTATTTTCCCAAAATAATTTTTGATATTTAAGGGATTCTGCCGGAAATGTAAGTAGTAAATAAAAATTAGAAATACGATAATTTGAGAGCTAACTGTTGCTATAGCTGCTCCTTTTGCACCCATTGCTGGTATTCCCATCCATCCAAAAATGAGTATAGGATCGAGAATCATATTCATCACTAATCCAATTACATTGATTAGAAAAGGAATTCTGGTGTTTCCGGTTCCAGTATAAATTCCTGCCATGGTAATATTGGAAAAAGTGAAAGGCATTCCGATGGCAACAATTCTTAGATAGTTAATTGCGGTGGCATTTACAGATGCGGTTTCAATATTAAAAGAATTGATAATAGGCTGTGCAAAAATCCATATTCCTAGTGCGAATACACATGCGATGATAATGGAAATGCTGAATGCATTTTTTGCATAGGCCTGAGCATCCTTCAAATTCTTTTTTCCAATGGATTGTGATATGCCTACCTCAGCTCCTATTTTAGGAATAAACATCAATGAAGAGCCCAACCACACCAAGTACAAAGCCATTCCAACAGCACTAACAGTAGCACTTCCAACATGACCTAGCCATGCCAAATCAGTCATATTATAAGCCATTTGCACAAAAGAAGTAGCTATAATAGGGATAGCTAACTTTATTATTTGGGAGAAAATATTCCCAGTGGTTAAATCTTTAATTTGATTCACTAGCTTAAATTCTATTGATGTACCTAAAAGACTGGTTTCCTAATTATCAAAGTTACTCCGGGTTGTTATGGTATTTTAATTATGAAGATCTTTGGTTGAAACAAGCGTGTAAAATTACAAAAATCAGGTCGATAAATTTTTGAATCTGCAGGGAATATTTAAATATTTGCGGAAGAGAATATGGAAGAGACTCGTAAGATAATACATATCGATATGGATGCATTTTTTGCATCTGTAGAGCAGCATGATAATCCTGAATTGCGCAACAAACCTGTGGCAGTTGGTGGCGGAGGCGATCGGGGTGTGGTTGCTGCGGCTAGTTATGAGGCCAGAAAATATGGCGTACGATCTGCAATGCCTTCCAAAATAGCAAAGAGAAGATGTCCGCACTTGATTTTTGTTCGGGGCAGACATGAGCGATATAAGGAGATTTCTAATCAGATCATGAGTGTATTCTTAGAATTTACTGATTTGGTGGAACCTTTATCCATTGATGAGGCTTTTCTGGATGTAACTCACAATAAAAAGAATTTGCGTTCTGCTACTTTGATTGCCCAAGAGATAAAAAGCAGAATAAAAGAAGTAACAGGTTTAACGGCATCGGCAGGAATATCTGTGAATAAATTCCTTGCCAAAATTGCTTCGGATTATAGAAAACCAGATGGATTATTCGTTATTACTCCCAAAGAAGTAGTCGCTTTTGTGGAGGATTTACCGATTGACAAATTTTTTGGAGTGGGAAAGGTGACGGCTGATAAAATGCACCGATTAGGGATTTTTAAAGGTCGCGATCTTAAAACCAGAAGTCTGCCCGAATTAGTGCGTTTGTTTGGAAAGGCAGGGGCTTATTATTTTCAAATTTCCAGAGGTATCGATAACCGGGAAGTTAACCCGAATCGAATTCGAAAATCAGTGGGAACGGAACATACTTTTTTAAATGATTTGGCTGATAAGATCGAGATTAAAAAAGATATGGAGCATACCGCTAAGGATCTGTTGAAGCGGATTCAGAACAGCGGTTTCCGGGGACGAACCTTGACTTTAAAATTGAAATACAGCGATTTTGAACAAATCACTCGCAGCAAAACCATTTTTCAGGAAATTGATCGAATAGATTTGCTCATGAAATTGGCAGAAGATTTATTGAATCAGATTGATTTGAGAGTCAGTATTCGACTGATTGGATTAAGTGTTTCCAATCAAATTGATGAGAAAGAACCATTGCAGCTCACGCTGGATTTTTAGCGTTTCCTTTTGAAATGGCACACCTATGACACTAATTTGGGTGATAATAGCGGTTTTGAATAGCGGGAAAAAATCTGTTTGATCCGCATAATTCAAAGGCTCCTTTTTTGTTTGAAGAATAAATCAAATTCCATAACAATAATTTATAGTCTTTATTTTTGCAGATATATTTATACTTTTACAGTCTTGAAAAAAAGATAAAAATGTATTTTATTTCCATAAGGTCTTGATAATGAAAAGAAAATTTGATTTTGCAATACGATTTCTTGTAATATTATTATTGTTCTCAGCGTGTTCCGGGGTAAATAAAAGTAGTAAACTAGAATATCAAGCCCACTATGCTGTCGATTCTCTTTGGGATCAGTCAGCTCAAGCAGACACTTCATTTCAACATTTAATAACCGGTTATAAGGATCAGTTAGATGGTAAAATGAATCAGGTAATCGGAGTCTGTGATAAGGATATGATTTCCAGAAAACCAGAGAGCGATTTGTCTAATTTTGTGGCAGATGCCATGCTCGAAATCGGCAAGACCTATTGTCAGAACAATCACTTGCCGCATTCGGTAGATATTTCCATCATCAATCAGGGAGGAATAAGAACCGCCTTGCCAAAAGGGAAAATAACTACAGGGAGAATGTTTGAAATGCTTCCTTTTAAGAACAAGCTGGTGATTGTTGCCATGGATGGTAAACAGCTTAAAGTTTTGCTCGATCAGATTGCCAGTTTTAGAGGCGAGGGGATTGGTGGAATGAAAATGGGAATGAAGGATAAAAAAGCTGTGGATATCATTATACAAGGAAAACCTTTACAGGAAAATCACTTGTATTATGTGATTTCAATTGATTATTTGGTGAATGGTGGCGGTGGCTTAACAGCTTTTGCCAATCGAAAAACTTTTCGACAAACGCACCAAAAATTAAGAGATGAAATTATTTCTTATCTGTTAAAGAAACAGGCAAAAGGAGAACATATCACCGCTAAATTAGATGGGAGACTTTATCATGTGGAATAGAAGAGATTTTTTAAAGAGTTTTGGATTAGGTGGTTTATTTTTGGGAACTGGCTTGGTAGCAAAATCTGCTATGGCCTCGGAAAATAAGATGCATAAAATATGCTTGCTCCATACCAACGATCTGCATAGCAGAATAGAGCCCTTTCCTAAAGAAGACCCTCAATATGGTGGATTAGGCGGTTTTGCGCGTATTCATGCAATGGTTGAAACAATAAGAAAAGAGGAGGAAGAGGTATTACTTTTAGATGCAGGGGATGTGTTTCAGGGAACGCCTTATTTTAACTTTTTTAAAGGAGAAGCAGAATTCAAATTGATGTCGAAAATGAAATATGATGCCGGGAATATCGGTAATCATGAATTTGATAACGGCATTAACGGCATAAGCAGTAAGCTAAAATATTTGAATTTCCCGCTGCTGAATGCGAATTACGATTTTTCGAGAACCGATTTAGATGGAAAAATTCCTGCCTACAAGATTTTCCAAAAAGGAAAGCTGAAGATTGGTGTCTTTGGAGTTGGTGTGGACTTAACTGGATTAGTGGAACCTAAAAATCGCGAGACAATTGTTTATCGCGACCCTATAAAAGTGGCCGATAAGATGGTAGCTCTTTTACAGGATCAGCATAACTGCGATTTGATTATTTGTCTTTCTCATTTGGGCTATAAAAGTAATATTGGAGAGATGTGCGATATCGAATTTGCTAAACAAACAAGCGGAATCGATGTTATTATTGGCGGACATTCTCATACGTTGATGGAAACTCCCGATAGATTGCTGAATAGAGATGGAGAGGAAGTTGTCATCAACCAGGTGGGCTGGGCTGGAATTGCTTTGGGGCGAATTGACATTTATGTCGATAGGCAAAAGAAAAGCAAAATTGCTTCCTCCAAACTACTCTCTGTTAACGATCAGAATGCTTAAAAATCATTATCTTCCTAGTTCTTAAAAGCGAACTTGATATTATGAAGAACTTTAAATTTAAACTCGATAAGTCGAATTGGGCTTATGTCGAAGGTTGGCTTTCTATTATCGGTAATGTTTTGCTTTTTGCACTCAAATATTGGGCTGGAATAGTTACCGGATCTATCGCTATTATTGCTGATGCCTGGCATACGCTGTCGGATAGTTTAAGTTCGGTGATTGTGCTGATAGGTGCAAAAATATCGAAAAAGCCTGCCGATGAGGAGCATCCTTTTGGTCATGGCAGAGCCGATCTTATTAGCGCATTTATTATTGGAATACTGCTTCTGATTGTTGCCTTCGATTTTATCCTTCAATCGTACGAAGCGCTTATTCATCGCGAATCTACTGTTTTTGGAACGCTCGCCATTGTTGTGATGATTGTATCTATAGTGGTAAAGGAATTGTTAGCACAATTTGCCTATTATGGTGCCAGAAAAACAAATTCGAAAGTGCTGCGAGCCGATGGATGGCATCATAGAAGCGATGCGATCTCTTCACTGGTTATTCTTATTGGTATATTTTCAGGAAATTATTTTTGGTGGATTGATGGTGCTTTAGGTATGATTGTGGCTTTACTTATTGGTCATGCTGCCTATGAAATAATTAGCGATTCTATTCATTCCCTACTGGGTGAAAGTCCTTCGCTCGAAATGATTGAGGAGGTGAAACATACTTGCGAAAATATTTATCCAAATGATATAGAACCTCATCATTTTCATGCGCATACCTATGGCGATCATACCGAACTCACTTTTCATATTTGCTTGCCGCCCGAAATGCCAATTCAGGATGCACACGAAATAGCAACCAAATTAGAGGATGGCATTCGTGAAAAATTTGGCTACGTATCTACCATACATATCGAGCCAGTCGGCTATGATCACGTATATCAAGGCGATTAAATAATTTTAAAATATAAAGGCAAAGTACATCACTAACAGGTAATTATTTCTGATGTGCTTTGGTGTCGGTAAACTCTGGTTTTTTTATTTAGCCTGCAATCCAATTACTTCCTTCAGCAGATTTCGTTCTCTTTTTAAATCTGCCACTTCTTTTTTCAATTGTTCAATTTCCTGATCGCGGGACAGAATATCAGGATCAACAGGATCATCAATACCAATTTCATTGGCTATTTGGCGGAAGATATTCACCTGAAGCACCTCGCAAATAGACATCAGACGGCGAATCTGCATTCCTGGATTCTTCAACATGTGATGGGCCGATGATAAATGTATTTGTAACCGACTGGCTAAAAATGTGTGTGTGATTCGTTTCTCATCCATTGCTTTTAATATCAAGGTATTGGTATCTATAGGCATGGGTGTATTTTTCTTTGTATTCATCTCCTGTGTTATTTTGTTTCTGTTTTATTATACTCCTCTTTAGCTGTTAAGCTGATGCCACTTGTATTTATTGGCTTACTGATTTTTTTAAATCACTATTGTCCAAATATATTGGCGCTTCGCCCAAACCCGACTTCATTTTTTGGCTTAATCCAAAAAACAGAAGCAAAAAAGATCAAGGCTGCTTTTTAAATACCTTTCTTATTTGCCTCAAGCTTAAGTGCGGCCGGGGGATTTTCGAACAAAGTTCTCAACTTCCCGGTCTTACTAAAGCTTTCTTAAAACGAAAGATATTTAAAGAAGATGCCACTGTTCAAACTGCTCAAAAAAAATCCCTCTATTGTGTTATTAGCAATAGACATAAACATCTTGTTTGCAATAAAAGATACGAATAAACAGAATCGTTGAGGACGATATCGATTTTACATTCTTAAGTTCTGATTTTTTTTCGAGTATATCAAGAAAAAACACTAAAGAGACTGAAGAAAATCATTAAAAGACTGTTTTAAGGTGTGCTAATACTCAATGATGGTGTGATAAAACTAAATAATAGTGTTATAAAACTAAATAATGTAATTAAAATACTTCATAAATGTGTTAAAAGTCACACTATTGATGTGATAAATTTGAATAAGTGCAATGATTTTTACAATATTAATGATGTAAATCACATCAATAATAGAGAATATTACAACTCTTATGGTATTTTTTACGTGTTTTATGGAGAAAACTGCAACTATTGTGATGATTTATACAAGTCTCATATGGAATATTACATCACTTATTGAGAATCATACAAGTCTTATGATGGAATACAATAGGCAGTTCTATTTTTATCTGGAAAGTAATGATTCTAAGCCAGCTAAGCTTTTTGTTTTCGCTTCGAAAAGTAAACGGCGGTAACAGCTCCTCCAATTACCAGTATAGCTCCCATGAAAGAGTAGATACTTAGATTATCGGCTTTAATCCATCTTACCTCTAGAATCGATAAAACCGCCATGCTAATTAAGGTTATAATCGGATTCATTGTGACAATAATGCTGACCTTGTATGCTTCGGTGTATTTAAAGGCGAGCGCAATACTTCCGTAGGCTATCAGCGTATTAACGCCCAGAAAAATTACAATCATCCATCCTGATAAGCTGAGATTTGCAAAGGCAGAGAAATCAGCAAAGGGAAGATATAATAATGCCGGAATACCGTAGAGTACCATATTAAGTAATTGGGCAGGATGCTTCTGAACCAGATTTTTTTGTAATGCAGCATAAATGACCCATGTTACGGCTCCCAATTCCACCCACATAAATCCTTTGTTAAAGGCATTGGTATCGTGAATAAATTCTTGCATTTGATTATGGTAGAATAAAAACAGGCCCAATCCTGCGATGCAGAATCCCATTATTTGTCTGTTGTTTATGCGTTCCTTAAACACTGTAAATCCAACCAAAGCCAGTAATATTGGACCAGTTTGTATTATTATTTGGGCATTACTCGGACTGGTATAGTTCACACCCTGTAAAAAGCCAAGATAGTTGATTCCCAGAGCAAGGGCTGCAAGAATTAAGAGTAGGGGTGGACGTTTAATAATATTCAGTTGCTTTTGATCGGTAATCAGAAAATAGATAAATAGTACTAAGAAAGCAAAGGTAAATCGAAACCAAACAATTGTCATAGGAGGTAAATCTTCCAATGAAATTTTCAGAAAAATCGGAAGGAATCCCCATAATAAAGCAGTTAGCATGGCATATAAAACGCCCTTTAATTTGGTGTTGATTGGATTGTTACTCATGGAATACCTTGTGCTGAAAATGATTATTTAGAATGATTACACGCAGCCAAAAATAGATAAAAAAAGAACACAAAGTCTGGGTAGTAACTTATTAATTATAAAGCAAAGAGAAAGGAAGCATTGAAGCCTGTATCATTGGGATTGAACACTTTATCTTAAGTTTCAATAGCTATTAAAAAAGGAAATTCACCTCAAAGTTCTGTCGAATATCTTCTCTGAAAAGGAGAGAAAACATGGAATTCACAGATTTACTCTGAATGTAGTGTCTTTCCCTATCAGGGAAAGTGCCGAAAGGGTGCAGTTTGTTAGAGCTAGTTTGTGGCTTACTACTACCAGAGCTTTCATTCACTGCATCTAAATTCCTTTTGTCGCAGGCAAATTAAAACTCACAAATCCCAGTGCTTTCCAAATTTCCATTACTTGATTTACATTTACTTCGAAGGAGAGATAATCCGGATTATCGGAATTCAGGATTAATTGATGATTGGCAAAATCTTTTTTCACTCGCTTGTAAACGATACCATCTTCGGCGGTAATTACAATATGGCAAGTCTCGTTTTGTATCAATTCCCAATCCTGAACATACTCGCAGATAATATACGATCCGGCAGGAACTGGAAGCATGCTTTCTCCTTCAATCTGAAAAGCACGATACGTTTTGTTTTCGGAAAGTTCGCTGAATGGCAATCTGAAGTTGGGTAATTCGCTAATGAATTCGGCATCGGAATAACCATTTAAATATCCGGCAGCAGCCTTTACGGGAACCAGACTAATCATTTCCTCGTTTTTCTCATCTACCAGAATCGGCAGAATACGAAGCTTCTCGCCTTTCATATCTTGTTGGTTTTTTAAATCAGATTTACTGATGTCGTTATTAACCAATTCATCCAAATTACGCTTGAAATAACGGGAATACTTCAAAAGACTACTAATCTTAGGCACAGTTTTTTTCTGCTCGTAAGCACTAATCGACGAGGCTCCAATGCCAATACGCGAAGATAATTTTTGTTGCGATAATCTTTTTCGGAGTCTTAAATGTCTTAGGTTTTTATTTAGATTTTCCATGCTTTCTCTGCTGTAGTTTCTTTTTAAGGTCTGCAAATGTACAAGTTTGTTTCCTTCTTTTCTGATAGTAAAAAGTACATGTCAAAAGAATATTTGTCCATTTATAAAAACATTCGAACCAACTAATTTTAATTGAGTAAATTAAGGAGAATCAATTTTGCACGTGTATAATTAATATCCTTATAAAATTGATTTCAAATAGGTGGGGAATTGCAATAAAATTGATAGGATATGAAAGCATCAGATTTAATGGTAAAAGCACTGGAAAACGAAGGAGTAGAATATGTTTTCGGTATTCCCGGAGAGGAAAATCTAGATTTCTTAAATTCCTTGAAAGGATCGAAAATTAAATTGATATTGACTCGACACGAACAGGCCGCAGGTTTTATGGCTGCTACCTATGGTCGACTCACCGGTAAGCCCGGAATCTGTTTATCTACCTTAGGACCAGGTGCTACTAATTTGGTAACTCCGGCTGCCTATGCACAATTAGGAGCTATGCCTATGATCATGCTCACCGGTCAAAAGCCGATTACGAAAAGTAAACAAGGGCGTTTCCAGATTTTGAATGTTGTGGATATGATGCGGCCTCTTACGAAGATGACGCGGCAGATTGTGAATGGAAATAATATTGCTTCTCTGGTGAGGGAAGCTTTCCGACTTGCGATGGAGGAACGACCGGGAGCGGTACATCTGGAATTACCTGAAGATGTGGCAGCTGAAGAGGCTCCGGATATTCTCTTTGAGCCGAATGCTATTCGCAGGCCAAATTCGGAGACAAAATCAATCCGTAAAGCGGTGAAAATGATTGAGCAGGCCAAAAGACCATTACTTTTGATTGGGGCTGGAGCAAACCGAAAAAGAACATCTAAGGCATTGCTTAATTTTATAGATAAAACCGGCATTTACTTCTTTAATACGCAAATGGGAAAAGGGGTGATAGATGAACGACATGAGCAATATCTGGGAACGGCGGCACTTTCAGATCATGATTATCTGCATTGTGCCATCTCGCGCGCCGACCTGATTGTGAATATTGGTCATGATGTAATTGAGAAACCACCATTTTTTATGGAGCAGGAGGGAAAGAAGGTAATTCATGTGAACTTTTTTGCTGCTCAGGTGGATGAGGTTTACTTCCCGCAGTTAAATGTAATTGGTGATATTGCTTATTCGATAAAAGAAATGACTAAGCAGATACAAATACAATCGGATTGGGATTTTGAATATTATACCAGAATTAAAAAAGAAGTGGATCATCATATCGCCACAAATTCTGATAATTCCAGTTTTCCGCTTATCCCTCAATTTTTGGTTTCTGCAGTGCGAAAGGCATTACCTGAGAATGGCATTCTCACACTGGATAATGGTGTTTACAAGATATGGTTCGCCCGGAATTTCCCCGCTTATCATCCTAATACCATTCTTTTGGATAATGCTTTGGCAACCATGGGTGCAGGTTTTCCTTCGGCTATGGCAGCTAAAATGGTGAATCCGGATAAGGTCGTTGTAAGCATCTGTGGGGATGGTGGTTTTATGATGAACTCTCAGGAAATGGAAACTGCGGTACGACTGGGATTTAATTTGGTGGTGGTGGTCTTGAATGATAGTGCCTACGGTATGATTAAATGGAAACAAGCCGCTTCAAAGTTTGAAGCTTTTGGTTTGGACTACGGTAATCCGGATTTTGTGAAGTATGCCGAAAGCTATGGTGCTATTGGTCATAGGGTGGATTGTCCGGAGAACTTTACGATAACATTAGAGCAATGTATTAGATCGAAAGGAGTTCATTTGATTGATGTTCCTGTGGATTATTCCGAAAATCATAAGGTCTTAAACGAAGAACTTTATGCAAAAACCTGTATTTTGTAATATCAAATTTAGAAACTTATACGATGAACACATTAGAAGTAAATTCCCCATACGACGGAAGTCTGATTAAAGAAATACCAATGCTGAACGCTCAGCAGGTAGAAGAAAAAATATCCAGAGCTTATGCTTTATTTCAGGATCGTTCGAGATGGTTGCCAGCTTATCGACGTATCGAAATATTAGAAAAAACGAAAGTTATCATGCAATCGAGGGTGGAGGAACTTACCAAAATTGCAGCTGCTGAAGGCGGAAAACCTTATCAGGATAGTAAGGTGGAGATTCTGCGTGCAATCAATGGAGTGCAATTAGCGATAGAACATATTGGTCAGCTAAGAGGGGAGCAAATTCCTATGGGTGCTACGGCTGCTTCTGCTAATCGATGGGCATTTACCATGCGCGAACCCATTGGGGTTGTGTTAAGTATTAGTGCTTTTAATCATCCCTTAAATCTGGCAGTGCATCAGGTGATTCCGGCTTTTGCGGTAGGATCGCCGGTATTGATAAAACCAGCTAGTGCAACTCCCTTATCGGCTATCGAGTTGGTGAATATGATGAAACAAGCAGGAATGCCTGACGATTGGGCTGAGGTAGTGGTTTGCGATCGTCAGAATGCCGAAAATCTGGTGAAAGATGCCAGGGTGAATTATCTTTCTTTCATTGGATCTGCAAAAGTAGGTTGGGGATTGCGTTCGAAATTGGCTGCAGGAACACGCTGCGCATTAGAGCATGGAGGTTCAGCTCCTGTAATTGTGGAAGCTGATGCCGATCTTCAGCAAGCAGTTCCATTGCTCGCAAAAGGAGGATTCTATCATGCAGGTCAGGTTTGCGTATCTGTTCAACGTGTATTTGTTCAAGAAACAGTAGTTGATGAATTTACTTTGCAACTGGTAAAACAGGCAGAGAAATTAAAGGTTGGTGATCCGATGAGTACGGAAACAGAAGTTGGTCCGCTGATTGAAAATTATGAGGTTGATAGGGTAGAACAATGGGTAAATGAAGCTATTGCAGAAGGAGCAACATTGATGTGCGGGGGAAAAAGAATATCTAATTCCTGCTATCAACCTACTGTTTTAGTAAATCCATCTTCAACTTCGAAGGTGAGTCAGTTGGAGGTATTCGGACCAGTTATTTGTGTGTACTCGTATAAATATTTGCAGGAAGCGATTGATCGTTCCAATGCCTTGCCTTTGGCATTTCAATCGGCAGTATTCACTTCTAATTTAGACAATGCCATGGATGCGGTGAATCAGTTGAATGCTTCAACGGTAACGGTGAATGATCACACTGCTTTTCGGGTAGATTGGATGCCATTTGGTGGAAGGGATGCTTCGGGAATTGGAACGGGAGGAATCCCTTATTCTATGCACGAGATGACCAGGGAGAAACTCATGGTAATCAAATCAAAAGTATTATAAGAATAATGGCGAAGATAAATTCTTCGCCTTTTTTATGCTTCAGATGTTTGCCGAAGATCAAATATTCTAAAGTAATTAACGATTTAACATGAATTCTTTAAAAAGTACCATGCAAACGTAAATCTGTCCATTTACAGCTAATTTGCTCTATTTTAACTTTGTGAAAAGTAAAAACTGGAGGATAAGATGAATAAGATTTATCATGCCGCTGATTCCAGGGGCACATCAAAATTAGATTGGCTAGACAGCAAACACAGTTTTAGTTTTGCGGATTATTATTGTCCCGAAAGAATAAACTTTGGAGCCTTAAGAGTATTGAATGATGATATTGTAAAGGCAGGAATGGGTTTTGGAACGCATCCTCATCAGGATATGGAAATAATATCCATTGTATTAAAGGGTGCGATGAGGCATAAAGATAGTACCGGACATGAGGAAATTTTAAAGGCAAATGATGTTCAGGTGATGAGTGCCGGAACAGGAATCAGGCATTCTGAATTTAATGCATCTACAAGTGAAGAAGTTCATTTTTTGCAGATATGGATCTTTCCTGATCAAAAAGGATTGACACCTCGTTACGAGCAGAATACCTTCTTTTTACCTGATAATGATATTGGCTGTCAGTTATTAGTAGCACCAATAAATACAGATAATGAGGCATTAAAAATTCACCAGAATGCTTATGTGTCGAGAGTTTTGATTTCAACTGGACAAATCATGGAATATCAACAGTATGTAGCTACAAATGGCATTTATATTTTTGTATTGGAAGGGGAAGTGGTAGTTGGTGAACAGTTGCTGCAAAAAAGGGATGGATATGGCATTGTTGGTAACTCAAAATTGGAAATAGGATGTACCGAAGATACACACTTAATTCTGCTGGAAGTTCCCGTATATTAAGTTATTATTAGCTTATCGTTAGGTAATAATAAGTAGCTTGAAGTGTTCAGTATGGGCTTCAAAAAGTATAATTCATTAGGTGGAAGCTGTCTAAATTATATTATCTTTGCATGACGTCAGGAATACTGATAAAAGTCATTGTATTTTTTATTGTTCCCCTGATTCATCGAAAATGAGAATCTAAAATCATTACTATGGCAATCCGACCTGTAACCATTAAAGACATCGCTGAAAAGTTAAATATTTCAGTATCTACCGTCTCTCGTGCATTAAAAAACAATCCCGAAATTAGTCTGCAAACCAGGGAGAATGTTCAGAAATTAGCAAAAGAACTAAAGTATCAACCAAATCCATTGGCTGTTGCATTAAAAACAAAAAAGTCAAATACGATTGGTGTTGTTGTTCCTCAAATTGTTAGTTCCTTTTATGCATCCGTAGTGAAGGGTATTGAACAAGTTGCCGATGAACAAGGTTATCAGGTTTTTGTGAGTTCCTCTAATGAGAAAATGGAGAAGGAGGAGAAGAATGTAAATGGATTCTTAAATATGAGAATGGATGGAATAATTTTATCCTTATCTCGTGCAACAAGTACTTACGATCATATTCATAAAATTCAGGATATGGGAGTTCCCATGGTTCTTTTCGATAGAACTTCTAAAGAATTGGAAGTATCGAAAGTGGTTGCTGATGACGCTGCGGCGGCTCATACGGCGGTTTCTCATTTGATTGAAGGTGGTGCTAAACGAATAGCTTTTTTAACAGGTCCAGAGTATATGCTTTTTGGAAGAAATCGGATGAGAGGATACAAAAAAGCACTTTTAGATCATTCGTTTGATGTAGATGAAACTTTAATTTCGAGATGTGATTTTACAGTTGAAGATGCTAAAAAGGTAGCAATGGAATTGTTGAAAAGAGCAAATCGTCCGGATGCTTTTTTTGCTATTAATGATGATCTTGCAATTGGAGCATTGGCTGCTGCAAAAGAGTTAGGTATAAAAATTCCTCAGGAAGTAGCAGTTGTTGGATTTTCAAATAGCCGACGATCAAGATATATGGAGCCTTCGGTTTCAACTATGGATCAAAATCCAAAACAAGTTGGTCGCGAAGCTGCTAAATTATTATTTGATCAGATGGAGAATAAACCAAATGCGAAAGATGTGAAGGAAGTAGTAGTTGTAGCGGATTTAATCGTAAGAACTTCTAGTGATAGATAAATAGATATGATACTATATGAAAAATCCTGCTTGGTTGAGCAGGATTTTTTTTTAATAATCTTCGTTCTGACGTTTCACTAATTCTTTAGTGGAGAGCATTCCGCAAGCGGCGAAAATATCGAGTCCTCTTGAGCGTCTGATCGTTGTGGTAATTCCTTTTTTGTTGAGTTGATCTTTGAAATATTCCATTGTTGATTCATCCGATCCATCGAGAGGTGTATTTGGTATTGGATGAAAACGAATCAGATTAATGCGACATTTAATGCCATCTAAAATTCTGCAAAGTTCTTTAATATGATTTGCCGTGTCGTTAATACCTTTGAACATGATGTATTCAAAAGATACTCTTCTCTGTCGTCCAAAATCAAAATTACGAACGATTTCCAGTACATCTTTTATCGGGTACACATTTTGAACAGGCATTAATTTCTTTCTTTCCTCATCAAAAGGAGAGTGGAGACTAACTGCCAGATGACACTCGCTATTATTCAGGAATTCAATCATGCCCGGAATAATACCAATGGTGGAAACTGTAATTCTTCTTGGACTCATAGCCATACCGTATTCCGAAGTCAGAATTTCCAGTGATTTCATTACCTCGGGTACATTGTCAAGAGGTTCTCCCATTCCCATATACACAATATTGGTAAGGCTTTCTCTTTCGGGTAAACTACGAATCTGGTTGATGATCTCACCACTTGAAAGTTGTCCCTGGAATCCTTGTTTCCCTGTCATGCAAAACAAACACCCCATTTTACATCCAACCTGCGATGAAACACATAAAGTATTTCTTTCCCTATCTGGAATATATGCTGTTTCAATAAATTTATGTGGCAAATTAGAGGGATACAGATATTTTTTCGTTCCATCAACTGAGCATTGAACTTTCGTGGAGCTTATATTGCCGAATATAAATTTTTCTTTGATACTTTCTCTCGCTTTCTGAGAAAGGTTACTCATCTCATCAATACTGGTAATATCTTTCTTGTACAGCCAATCAGCAATTTGTTTGGCAGTAAATTTTGGGAGTTTAAGGTCTAAAACGATGTGAGTTAATTCCTCCAGTGTTTTGCCTAATAGAAAATCTTTATTCATTATTTAATTTTGTATCAATACTAATTCCAGTGCCAGGTGAGCTTAAAAATAAATTTCCGCAACAATTCTGTTGTATTTAACGCCACGGTTTATTAAAAGATCGCGTACTTCCACTACCATTTCAGGGCTTCCACATAAAAAGAAACGACAATCATTTGGTAGTTCCTTAATGGTCTGCAAATATCGGGTTAATCTTCCACTATACAAACCATTTGCTTTTTCTTGAGAGCAACAACGAATATAATTACTGCCCATGGCCTTCATAAATTCTTTCTCAAAATAGAAGGAATGCGTAAATCTTCCGCCATGAATTAGTGTTTTATTTTCTGTTAATCCGGAACGAAACATAGCATAAAATGGTGCTATTCCGGTTCCGGAAGCAATCCACCATGCAGGAGTGTTATCATCAATAAAATCACCATCAGGATCGGTAACATAGAGATTTGAACCTGCTTTTATTTCACTAAGCCTCGGTGTTAACCAGCCATCATCTTTAATATTATATAAAATTTGCACTTCTTCATCCGATGCACCACTAGCAATGGTGTATAATCTTGGTATTACTTCTAAATCAGTTGTTAATCCAATGTATTGTCCAGCTTTAAAAGCTTTAGTTTTTTTGTATTTCAGAACATAAACACCAGGTGCTATTTTTCTATTTTCAAGAATCGTTGTGGCATTTAGTTTTATTTGATCCGTTTTTGATTCCATATTTTTTCTTTAGTACGAGGGCAAAGATAATAATTAATTTAAAAAGATTCTAAATAGAAGAATATGAATATTTGGTGAAAGGACGAAGAATATCAATTAGTTAACCTTAGTAATTTTTTGCTTAAATCAAGCGTTATATGTGTGATTTACTTGTAATTAATGAAATTAATTAAACCCGGAATTTATGAAAATTCAAAATTTACAGAGATACAAGGAGATGTAAATTCTCGTACATCTTCAGGGGATATTGATATTGAAGGCTTGATAGGAATTTATAGAAATGTATCATCTTTTGGAAATGTTAAAATCAATAATTCGAAAACAGCTCTTCATTTAACGGCAAGTTCGGGTGGTATTGAAGGTGAAAATATTGTTTTTGTAGGGGAATCGTATTTTAACACAACTTCAGGAAATATCATCTTGAATTTGAATAATGATTTTAAACCAATCCTGTCCTAAACGTTTTTCCACTGTCCTTATCTCAACCTGGAATTGCATATTTCAGTATTATTTAGGTCATATTCTAAAATAGAACCCC
>Ga0209013_10000525_pt1 | contig 34471 bp, 26 predicted proteins | sample Cruoilmetagenom2_FD_187291 | JGI IMG/M metagenome (GOLD analysis project Ga0209013, IMG submission 187291) | Oil polluted marine microbial communities from Coal Oil Point, Santa Barbara, California, USA - Sample 2 (SPAdes) (version 2) | ecosystem: Environmental > Aquatic > Marine > Oil seeps ...
TAATTCGCGCAACTCTTGATTTATGGCGGCGCCCGGGTCCTGCATCGGGTTTTCCCGTACGTTGCTGTCCAGCTGAATGAGTTGCTGTGCACTGGCCCTGATGTCTTCCATTCGAACGGGTTTCAGAAGTATTCCGGCAATGTCGGCCTGTTTTGCCCGCTGTATAAGCTGGGGAGAGCTGTCACCTGTAATTACGATGATATGGGGCAAGTTCCGCTCCTGTGGCCATGCTGACCTGATCTCCTGAACCAGGCTGAGACCGCTAGTGTCCGGCAAATGAATGTCTGTATAGATGAGCCCTGGAAACCAGTTTCGTGTGGTCGAGATAGCTTCATGACCCGTTCGGGCATGCCTGATGTTCTTGCTGAACTGCCGTAGCGCCTCATACGTAAAATGACGGCTGATCGCGTGGTCGTCGATTACCAGGATCCCGACGTCCTGATCATATGAATTGGTTTTCATAGAGTCCCCTTGACCGGTAAGCTCAAAGCTGCCGCAATCAATATAAAAATCCCCCTCTCAAGAGTATAGGGGATTCTTCAATGTCTGATAAAATAAATGACTTTGCGGCTTACTCAGGGTTACTGCGCAAGCGGCCGGAATACACAGTGACTGAACAGATGCTATCGGTCATTTTCATTGAGCGAGATTAATGAGTCGAAGAAGAAGACGCAAACCGCCCAAAGATCCGATCGAAGTCACGATTGATGATCTCAGCCACGATGGTCGCGGTGTGGCCACCTGGGGTGAAAAGAAGGTATTCATTCACGGTGCGTTGCCGGGGGAACGCGTGCTGGCTCGCCTGACAGACCGTAAACGCAGTTATGATGAGGGAGAGACGCTTGAAGTTTTAGAAGCTTCACCGGATCGGGTCAAGCCGCGGTGTCCGCATTTTGGCCAGTGCGGCGGTTGTTCCCTGCAGCACCTGGACGACAGCAGGCAAATCGAATCCAAGCAGAATACTCTGCTGCAAAACCTGGAGCGTATCGGGAAAGCCGTCCCGATCGAAATCTGGAGTCCGTTGATTGGACCGTCCTGGCACTACCGCAGAAAGGCACGGCTATCCGTTCGTTACGTGCACAAGAAAGAAAGGGTGCTGGTAGGATTCCGGGAACGCTACGGACGCTTCGTAGCGGACATGCAGGAATGTCATGTGCTGGATCCGCGCATCGCGGAACAGCTATCCGGGCTATCGCAGCTGATTTTATCCATGGATGCAAGGCGCAGTATTCCTCAGCTGGAAGTTGCCTGCGGGGATGAAAGCTGCGCGCTGATTTTTCGCCATATGGAACCCCTGAGTCAAGGTGATCTGGGAAAATTGCGTGGTTTTGCCCAGGAAACGGGTATTGCAGTTTTATTGCAGCCAAAAGGCCCGGCGACTATCCACTGCCTGGAACCCGAATCGCTTGAACTCAGTTACAAGGTTCCGGATTACGGCATCAACATGGTATTCGAACCATCTGATTTTGTGCAGGTTAATGCTGAAATGAACCTCAACATGATCGCCCGTGTGATGGAATTACTCGACCCGGGAGTTGATGATCGTGTCCTGGACCTGTTTTGTGGCCTGGGTAATTTTACCCTGCCCATCGCCACCCGTGCCGGCGAAGTCGTAGGCATCGAAGGCGAGCTTGAACTGGTTAGCAGGGCAGAGGGGAATGCCGCCCGAAACGGTCTGGAAAATACTCGCTTTTTTGCGGCAGACCTCAACCAGGATCCCAGTACCGCGCCCTGGCTACGCGAGCCTTATAGTAAGGTGTTGGTGGATCCGCCGCGCTCGGGCGCAGAATTTATCCTGCCCCATATCGCAGCCAGTGGTGCTGATCGCGTGGTGTACGTATCCTGCCATCCGGCCAGCCTGGCGAGAGACGCGGGCATACTGGTCCACCAATTTGGTTTCCGGGTGCTGGGCGCTGGTGTGATGGACATGTTTCCGCATACCGGCCACGTTGAATCTATCGCTCTTTTCGAACGAAAAAGATAGGATGCGTTTATGAATCTCGGCCCGATTTTGATTGGCATCCCTGGTACCCAGTTGGATGAACCGGGCAGGAAAGTTTTATGTCATCCTGCTGTTGGTGGGGTTGTGCTTTTTACGCGGAATTATTCGAGCCGTGGGCAATTGGAAAAACTGGTCAGTAATATACATTCCGCGCGCAGCCCAAGGCCCCTGGTCTGCATTGACCAGGAAGGCGGCCGGGTACAGCGCTTAAAGGATGGCTTTACGCAGTTACCTCCGCTGGGTGTGCTCGGCAACCTGCATGACACAGACCCGGTCAAAGCCCTGGACATGGCTTACCGTCACGGTCGCGTGATGGCCACCGAAATGCTGGCATGCGGGATTGATCTTAGTTTCGCGCCGGTTCTGGACATTGATCGTGGCAGTTGTGTGATTGGCGACCGTGCCCTGTCAACAAGCCCGGAAACCGTCACAACACTTGGACGGGCTTGCCTGGCCGGCATGCATGACGCGGGCATGAAGACTACTGGAAAGCACTTTCCCGGACACGGTTCGGTGGTCGCCGATTCACACGTTGATGATGTTACGGATCCCCGAAGTCTGGAGGACATTGAGCAAAGTGACCTGCTGCCGTTCAGGGAACTGGCGGAGGAACTTGATGCCCTGATGATCGCGCATGTCGTATACCCCAGGGTTGACAGTGTACCCGCAGGTTATTCCCGGATATGGCTCAGGGACTACCTCAGGGGGGGCATGGCTTACCAGGGTGTCATTTTTTCAGATGACCTGGGAATGCACGCGGCCAAATCAGTTGGCAGCCTGGAAGTGCGGACCCGCAAGTGCCTGGAGGCTGGATGTGACCTGGTCCTCGTTTGCCGGCCGAAAGATGTGGATGAGTTGCTGGCCGGAATAGACGGGCCCATCGGCAATACGAACGGGCCAATCAGCAAACTGTATGGAAGGCCCACCCTTGATCGGGATGAACTGGTGGTAGTTGAACAAGCTGGCGGGAGGGAATTACGCCAGTGGCGGAATAGCCTGGAAGAATTGGGAGGACAGACATGGAATTAATCATTAAAGTGGGCATGTCTCCGCAGTTGGCCGGCCTTGACACAGCAAGTAAAAAATCAGCAACGAGAGAAACAATATGAATCAACCCGATCCGATGAAAGTTCTGGAGGATTCCGTCCTCATTGCCAACAAGCAGGAAGTCGAAGCTGCGGTCGAGCGCATGGCCGTTGCGGTCAATGCTTACTACGAAAACCGGCCGATCATCCTGGTGGCGGTGATGACCGGTGCAATCATGCCCGCAGCCTGGCTGGCTTCTCGCTTGAAAATGCCCTTGCAAATGGATTATATCCATGCCACCCGTTACGCAGGCCAGACCGAGGGAGGTGAACTTGATTTCCGGGTTCCACCGCGCCTGAACCTGGAAAACCACGATGTGCTGATTGTCGATGACATTTATGATATTGGCCTCACTTTGCAACTGATCGAAAAATATTGCGCCTCCCGCGGAGCACGCACCGTGAACAGCGCCGTTCTGGTCAGGAAAATTCACAAACGAGAGACGACCGGCGAGCTGCCGGCGTTCATTGGCATGGAGGTGGAGGACAAATACGTATTCGGCTGCGGTATGGATGTGTATGAATACTGGCGTCAACTGGACGAAATCCGCGCGTTGGAGGAATAACGATGAATGCTTCTGTGACATTGGCGCTGGTTGGGGGCACCGGTCTGACTGAGCTCGATGAGAATGTGAAATCCATTTCAGCGGATACGCCTTACGGTGTACCTTCCGCATCCATCCGTGAGGTGCAAAGCGGCCCCGTCCGGTTGCTGTTCCTGCCGCGGCATGGTAACCCTCACCGTTTCCCGCCCCATTGTGTTAATTACCAGGCCAATATGTGGGCGCTAAAGGAGGTTGGCGCCGATCACGTGCTGGCAGTTTCCGCAGTGGGTGGCGTATGTGGGCCCTATGGCCCTGCAACACTTGCCGTACCCGATCAGTTGATCGACTATACTTGGGGGCGAAATCATACTTTTTGCGATTCCGAACACGTTGAACTGGAACATGTAGATTTCACCCGGCCATACGAAGGTCCGCTCAGGCGAACTTTACTGAAAGCGGCCCGGGATGCATCCATAGAGGTTGTGGACGGGGGCTGTATTGGTGTCTTTCAGGGGCCAAGGCTTGAAAGCTCGGCCGAGGTGGAGAAAGCCCGGCGCGACGGATGTCACATGGCGGGGATGACCTCTTTACCCGAAGCTGGTCTGGCGCGTGAACTCGGCCTGGACTATGCCGGCCTTGCGGTGGTATCCAACTGGGGCGCAGGTGTGACCGGAGAACCCTTGTCTGAAGACGATATCGCTGAAACCCTAAGGGAACCCATGATGTCTGTCAGGGCCCTGGTACGCGCCCTGCTCAAGAGAATACAGGATCAGGGAACAGCAGGACAGGAAGACGGAAATGACTGAGCAATATCCCCATCTGCTCGAACCCCTGGACCTTGGTTTCGTTACCCTGAAAAACCGGGTGCTGATGGGATCGATGCACACCGGTCTTGAAGACAAGGCAAAGGATTTCCCAAAACTGGCGGTTTATTTCGCTGAGCGCGCAGCAGGCGGTGTCGGCCTGATAGTAACAGGCGGTATGGCGCCGACCATTCGGGGATGGTTGACGCCGTTCGGTTCCACCCTGATGTACCCGTGGCAGGTAAAACACCACCGGAAGGTGACCGGGGCTGTGCACGCCGAGGGTGGCCGCATCTGCATGCAGATACTGCACTCGGGGCGGTACGGTTACCACCCGCTGTCGGTCGCGCCCAGTGCAATCCAGTCGCCGATCACACCGTTCAAGCCCAGAGCCCTCTCAAAAGGCGGGATCAAGCGGCAGATCCGCGGTTTTGTCAGGGCGGCGAAGCTGGCGAAGAAGGCCGGATACGATGGCGTCGAGGTGATGGGTTCCGAGGGGTATTTTATCAACGAATTCACCACGCCAAGGGTCAACAAGCGGAGCGATGAGTGGGGCGGCGAGGCGGCCAAACGCTACCGCATCGCGGTGGAGATAGTCAGCCGCATACGTAAAGCCGTGGGGAGGGAATTCATTATCATTTATCGCCTCTCGATGCTGGATATGGTTCCGGACGGCAATGCCTGGGATGAAATTGTTGCCCAGGCAAAAGCCGTTGAAGCGGCCGGCGCAAGCATAATCAATACAGGCATCGGCTGGCACGAGGCGCGCATTCCGACCATAGCCACCATGGTCCCGCGTGCCGGCTTCAGCTGGGTTACGCACAAGCTCAAGGGTGAAGTAAACATCCCGCTGGTCACGACCAACCGGATCAACACCCCGGCAGTGGCGGAGAAAGTGCTGGCCGATGGAGACGCTGACATGGTTTCCATGGCCAGGCCCCTGCTGGCGGACTCCCAGTTTGTCAAAAAAGCGGCCGAGGGCCGGGCGGATGAAATTAATATCTGTATCGCCTGTAATCAGGCCTGCCTGGATCATAGCTTCAGCCGTCAACTGGCGTCTTGCCTGCTCAATCCCCGCGCGTGCCACGAGACAGTACTCAACTACACGGAAGCAGAACTGAAAAAATCGATCGCCGTGGTGGGTGCAGGTCCGGCCGGGCTGGCATTTTCCTGTGTCGCTGCGGAGCGTGGACACCGGGTCACCTTGTTCGAAGCAGCTGATCAAATTGGTGGGCAGTTCAATATGGCGAAGCGCATCCCGGGCAAAGAAGAATTTTACGAGGCGATCAGATATTACGGCCGGCAACTGGAATTAAAAGGCGTTGATCTTCGCCTGGGCCAGGAGGCTGATATCGGGCAATTAAAAGATTTTGATGAAGTCGTGTTGGCAAGCGGAGTAAAACCACGCCTACCGGAAATCGAAGGTATCGGGCACGAAAAAACCCTGAGTTATATCGACGTGCTCCTCGGTGATGCGCAGGTGGGTAAGCAGGTGGCCATCATTGGCGCCGGCGGCATTGGATTCGATGTAGCGGAATTCCTTGGCCACGAACACCACAATGGCCCTGATTTTCCCACAGCGGAGGAATTTGCCCGTCAGTGGGGCATTGATATGACGCTGGAAGCCCGGGGGGGAGTGAAGGGAGTAGCAGCCGAACCACAGGCCCTGGCTCGCGATATTTGGTTACTGCAGCGCAAATCAAGCAAGCCCGGCAAAGGACTGGGTAAAACCACTGGCTGGATACACCGGCTGAGCCTGAGGAAACGTGGTGTGAAAATGATGGGTGGTGTGCAGTACAAACGAATCGATGAATTCGGCCTGCACATTGAGCACGATGGAAAGGATAAGCTGCTAGAGGTAGATAATGTCATCATCTGCGCTGGCCAGTTGCCGCGCCGTGACCTGCAGGAGAGCCTGAAAGCGTCTGGTGTGAAGGTCCACCTGATTGGTGGTGCTGATGTGGCCGCGGAGCTTGATGCCAAGCGGGCAATTAAGCAGGGGACGGAATTTGCTGCGGTCATATAGAATGAAAACCATTCCGGTTTTGCGTAATAGGCCGGGCTTTTTTTTGATTTTGTTGCTGTCAATTATGGTTAATTCTGCCCTGGCCCAGGATGTGGATCCTGGGGATACTCATAATGCGGAAATTGTGGAGGATGTGGAAACCAGTGAGGCGGATTCGACAAAAGAAGAATCGGAGCCGAACGGGAAAACAGAGAATAGTAAAAAAGACAGGCTTGGTGGTTACAAGATACTGCCGATCCCCATTTTTGTCACCGAGCCAGCTATTGGCAAGGGCCTTGGTGTAGCCATAGCCCTTTTCCATCCGGTTAAGGATGGAGCTGATTCAATGCCCAGAGCTACAACGCCAACGTCGATCGGCCACATGGAAGATGAACGCCAGGCGCCGCCCGTGGTAAGCGGGGTGTTCGGAGCCTATACCAGCAGCAAGACCTGGGCGGCGGGTGTTGGCCACATGAACAACTGGCGCGAAGACCACATCCGTTATGCCGGTGCACTTGCAAGCGCCAGAATCAACTCGAAGTTTTATGTCCTGGGTCTTCCGCTTAAATTCACCCTGGATGGCAAGTTCATTTACCAGGATATCAAGTTCAGAATTAAGGACAGCGATATTTTTCTGGGCATGTCATTAAGCTACCTCGATGCAGATAATGAATTCAGTCTTGACTTGCCTGGAGATCCACCTGCCCAGGTGCTCGAATCAGACTTCAGGGACGTGGGTATGGCTGCAACCGGCTCCTATGACAGCCGCGACAACACAATGAATCCAAACGAGGGGCAATTGGTGAACCTGAGCCTGTGGCGTTACGACGAAGCCATTGGGGGCAATTTCGATTACTGGTCGGCGAAGTTCAAAGCGCTTTCTTTTCATCACTTTCATGACAAGTTCACACTGGGATTGAGATTGGAGGTATCGGCTGTAAGTGGGCAGCCTCCATTTTATGGTTATCCCTGGGTCAAACTTCGGGGCATCCCTGCGATGCGCTACCAGGACGAATTGGCGGGCGCTGTCGAAGTGGAAGGCCGGTTCCAGCTGGCGCCCAAATGGGAAGTGCTTGGTTTTGCAGGGAAGGGATTTACCAGCGGCGATAACCCACTTTTCGAAAATCCCGGCAATATCCATAACATCGGCGTAGGCGCCCGATTCAAGGTAATTGAAGCACAGAATGTGTGGATGGGCCTGGATGTTGCAAAGGGGAACGAAGACTGGAACTGGTACATCCAGGTAGGACATCCCTGGTAAGAAGTGTGGGCTAGTGCTCTGTCAAGCCTAAATTGATAGGTTCAGAGCACTAGGGTTTCTTGTGTTTCGGCAGGACCAAGTGGAGGACCAGAAAGCCCCAGGCCGCGGATAGGAGTGAGCCCAGAAGAACCCCTATTTTAACCCCTGCCAGCAGATCAAAATTTCCGTGTTCGAATGCCAGCGTACCGATAAACAGGCTCATGGTGAAGCCGATGCCGCACAACACGGCAACGCCATATACCTGGCCCCAGGTTGTGCCGGTCGGCAACTTTGCCAGGCCAAACAAACGCGCCAGGGCGACCATGCCGAACACGCCGAGTTGCTTGCCGGCAAACAGCCCGAGAATTATACCGACGGGCACACCACCACTTATCTGCTCTTTCGTCACGCCCAGCAATGGCACGCCGGCATTGGCAAAAGCGAAGACGGGAAGTACCGCGAATGCGACCCACGGGTGTAGTGTGTGTTCCAGGTGACGAGCCGGGGAATGATCATCATCAGCTTTCAGGGGGATGAATGCCGCCACGATCACTCCGGCCAGCGTTGCGTGAACTCCGGATTTCAATACGCAAAACCAGATGAAGAGTCCGATCAGCATATACGGGGCCAGGGCCATCACCTTCATCCGGTTGAGTATCGCCAGGCCGATCACGCCCAATCCGGCCAGGAGCAGCGACAGCACGCCCAGGTCACTGGTGTAAAAAATAGCGATGATCACGATGGCGGCGATGTCATCGACAATGGCGATCGTGGTGAGAAAAATTTTCAATGCAATGGGTACACGTGAGCCCATCAGTCCCAACACGGCCAGCGCAAACGCAATATCGGTGGCCGTGGGTATCGCCCAGCCATTTTTTTCCGATACAAAGTCCTGGTTGATCCACCAGAAAATTGCGGCAGGTACAACCAGCCCGCCCAGTGCCGCCAGTGCTGGCAGCAAGACCTGGTCCAGCCGTGATAGCTGACCTTCAACAACTTCGCGTTTGAGTTCAAGGCCTACCAGCATGAAAAACAACACCATCAGTGCATCGTTGATCCACAGCAACAGTGGTTTGTCGACGCCCAGACCGCCCAGTGTGACGGTTAGCTGCAGTGCGAGAAACCACTCGTACGCTTCCTGCGCTATCGGGATATTGGCCGCCAGGAGTGCGATCACAGTGGCGCCAACCAGTAGGATGCCGCCAGCCGTTTCCAGTTTGAGGAATTCCTGCAGGCTCCTGACGGCGTGTTTTGAGGCTGTTTTAATCATAGGGGCCCGGCTTTCGTCATGATGTTAGAATTGAAGAAATATTAAACACGAAATATAATTCATAGATAAAAGGCATGGTATGACGTTCATAGTATGGATTGGGTGCAGTCCGCACAAGTGAGAAGATGATGGGTGAATGGACTTTTTTCAGCAACTACGGTCACGTACTGGTTTGCCTGTCCCGCAATAACGAAGCCAGGTTGAGAGACGTGGCATTCGAGGTGGGCATCACCGAACGTGCAGTCCAGAAAATCGTGAGGGACATGCAGGATGCCGGTTTTATTACCGTCAGCAAGCACGGCCGCTGCAACCGCTACCGGCTCAATAAACGCAAGTCCCTGCGCCACAGTTTGGAATCACACTGCAATGTTGGAAAATTGCTGGCGCTGGTAACGCGGCCGGATCCGGTTAGGGTCGCGGCTGAAAAACTGGACTATGCTGAGACAGTTATCGGTGAGGCGGTAAGTCGTGCAAGGACGGAACCAGCAGAGCAGACTGCCAAGCGACCAACTCCCGTGCCCGAGCCGGCACAACAATCTGCATCGGATGCCTTGGACGGCAAGAAAAAAGCCGGTAAAAAAGATAAACCGTTTGATGCTCGCCAGCAAGGCAGTCTTTTCTAATGAACTGGATGATCTACGGAGCCAATGGCTACACCGGGAAATTGATGGCCCGGGAAGCCGCCCGGCAAGGTCTTCATCCGATTCTTGCCGGCCGCAATGAAAAGATAATATCCGCATTGGCTGCTGAACTGGGTTTGGAAAGCCGGGTGTTCAGCCTGGATGATCCGCAGGCAGTGCTCAGGGGTGTTGAAGGCTGCAAGCTTGTTCTACATTGTGCCGGCCCGTTTTCCGTTACCAGCCAGCCCATGATTGAGGCTTGCCTGGCGGCAGGCGCTCACTACCTGGATATTACCGGTGAAATTTCTGTATTTGAGAATGCCCACCTGCAGGCAGACAAGGCCCGCCACGCAGATATCGTGCTCATTCCGGGCGTCGGTTTTGACGTGGTGCCCTCTGATTGCCTGGCCGCCAGCCTGGTTGAAGCCCTTCCGGCGGCGATAAAGCTGGTACTGGCTTTTGAGGCGGGAGGCGGGCCAAGTCCGGGTACCGCCAAGACCAGCGTGGAAGGTCTGGGGATGGGCGGGCGTGTGCGGCGGGATGGAAAGCTGGTCGAAGTCCCGCTCGCCTGGAAATCCCGTACGATACCCTTTGCCCATGCTGATCGCAGCGCAATGACGATCCCGTGGGGTGATGTTTACACTGCCTTCATCAGCACAGGCATTCCTGACATCGAGGTCTACATGGCTGTACCCCCGGGTACGATTGCAAAAATGCAGCGCATGAGATGGTTGAAGCCATTGTTGGGCCTGGGTTTTGTCCAGTCCTTCTTGAAGAAACGGGTCGAAAACCGCGTAAGTGGCCCCAGTGGCGCGAAGCGGGATAAGGCCCGGTCAGAACTCTGGGGTGAGGTCACCACCGCGGACGGCAGAACCCTTTCCGCTACCATGACCGCCCCCAACGGATACGACCTGACGGTCACTGCTGCCCTGGGGATCACTCTGCACCTGCTTGAGAACGACGTGGAAGGTGGTTACTACACACCCTCGTTGCTAATGGGCGCTGCCTACGCCGCCTCGCTCCCGGGCGTTGAGATGAAAATCGTAACTTTGTAAGAGCCCGCAAGCGGGCACACACTTTCTTTTGTTAACCAGGCCCGGAAATGATTGTGATCAGGTGTTTCGGTAATAGGCGATCAAAATCACTGGTTTCTGGTTAATCCGGAGCACATATCCTTTACAATGCCGGGCATATTCAACTGGTATAAAGGGAAGCGAAAATGAACCAATATCTCGATTCAGTGTTAGCCACAGTACGGGCAAAAAACCGCGGTGAGGACGAATTCCTCCAGGCAGTGGAGGAAGTCCTGGGTTCGCTGGCTCCCGTGCTCGAAAATCACCCCGAATACATAGAAGCAAAAATCGTTGACCGTATCGTAGAACCGGAGCGTATGGTCGTGTTCCGCGTGCCGTGGATTGACGATGGGGGCAATATCCAGGTTAACCGGGGCTTCCGTGTCGAATTTAACAGCGCCATCGGCCCTTACAAGGGTGGCCTGCGTTTCCATCCCAGCGTCAACCAGGGCATCCTTAAATTCCTGGGATTCGAGCAGGTGTTCAAAAACAGCCTGACTACGCTGCCGATGGGAGGCGGCAAGGGTGGCTCCGATTTTGACCCCAAGGGCAAATCCGACCTGGAAGTGATGCGTTTTTGCCAGAGTTTTATGACTGAACTGTCCCGGCATATCGGCCCGAACACCGACGTACCCGCGGGTGACATTGGTGTTGGCGGTCGTGAAATCGGGTATTTGTTCGGGCAGTACAAACGGGTCCGCAATGCGTTTGAAGGTGTGCTGACCGGTAAAGCCCTCAATTGGGGCGGCAGCCTGATCCGGCCGGAAGCTACGGGTTACGGTACCGTTTACTTCGCAAAGGAAATGCTGCAAACCAGCGGCAGGTCTATAGACGGTCTTAAAGTTTCCGTATCCGGCTCAGGCAATGTTGCCCAGTATGCCGTCCAAAAAGTGATCGAAATGGGCGGCAAGGTCCTCTCCCTGTCCGATTCAAGCGGTTTTATCGTCGACGAAGAGGGCATTTCAGCGGAAAAACTCGAGTACGTATTTGAACTTAAAAATGAACGCCGCGGCCGGATAAAAGAATACGCTGAGAAATACCCGTCCGCTGAATATTATGAAGGCACCGGTGTCTGGAACGTTCCGGTAGATATCGCACTACCCTGCGCGACTGAAAATGAACTCAATGGTGATGACGCCGACACACTGCTGAAGAATGGCTGTTTCTGTGTGGCCGAAGGGGCAAATATGCCCAGTACACCCAATGCAGTTGACAAGTTCCTGGCGGCTAAAATCCATTATGGCCCCGGCAAAGCAGCCAACGCAGGTGGTGTGGCCGTATCAGGCCTGGAGATGTCGCAAAACAGCATGCGCCTGAGCTGGACCCGTGAGGAGGTGGACGAGCGTCTCCACAACATCATGATTGCCATCCATGAAACCTGCAGGCAAACTGCCGCGACTTACGGGGAACCAGAGAATTACGTGCTGGGAGCCAACATCGGTGGTTTCCTGAAGATTGCCGACTCCATGCTCGACCAGGGTGTTGTTTGAGTTGAATGAATCCGGCAATCAATTTACAGGACTTTGAGAAGGAATCAGCGCAATTTGATTCTCTGATGCCTTGCAAGGTCAAGGAAATTCTGCTCGTTTCCAGCCTATACGACATGCACAACCTGCGTGAAGACGGGCAGTTGGCCAGCACGGTGCTGTCTGAATACGCCGAATTAAGGCTTTCCGGCGCGCCGAAAATCAAGCGGGTGGATACCGGGCAGGATGCGCTGGAGGCCCTCAAACACAGCAAGTTTGGGCTCATTATCGTTTTTCGTTCACTCAGCGATATCGACCCGGTAGCGTTCTGTAAACAAGCCAGGTTGATCAGCCCTGGAATTCCTGTTGTTCTCCTGGCCTTTCATTACAAGGAATTGGAGGCGATAAGGGACCAGGGTGGTGACAAGGCGTTTGACGAGACTTTTTTCTGGAATGGCGAGTCAAAAATATTACTGGCCATCATCAAGTATGTTGAGGACAAGCTGAACGTTGAAGCAGATACAGAGCTGATCGGTGTGCGGGTCATTATCCTGGTCGAGAATTCCGTCCGTTTCTATTCCGCCTTCCTGCCCCTGATTTATACCGAAATCCTGCGGCAAACCTCGGACGTTATGTTGGAAAGCATCAATTCCGCCAACCGTTTGCTCAGAATGCGCGCCCGGCCGAAGATTCTGCTGGCTGAAAACTACGAAGAAGCGCTGGCCCTGTTCAAAAAATACAAGCGATACCTTCTGGGCGTCATATCGGATATCCAATTTTCAAGGGGAGGTCAAAACGACGAATCCGCCGGAATTCGTCTGGTAGCTGCGATCAGAAGGGAAGCCAGTGACTTGCCGGTATTGCTGCAGTCATCGGATGACGGCATGGCTGTGCGGGCTGAAGCGCACAATGCCAGCTTTTTGAATAAAAGGTCGCCACGGCTCTTGAATAAATTGAGCAATTTCATTAAAGAGAACTTCGGCTTTGGCGATTTTATTTTCAGGCTTCCGGATGGCACGGAGCTTGTCCGCGCTGGTAGTTTCAGGGAACTGGAAAAATGCGTGGCGCAGGTTGATATCAGGTCGTTGCTCTTTCACGCGGAAAAAAACCATTTTTCCATCTGGCTGATGGCGCGCACGGAATTTGACCTGGCCGCCCGGCTGCGTGCCAGGAGGGTCAGTGAATTCGATGACCCCGAAAAAGTACGCGCATATCTGATCAAAACCCTCAAGGATTTTCGCCATGAAAGGCAACGGGGCAAAGTCACGGATTTCGACAAAAGTAAATATGACGGCCAGGCAGAGTTTATACGAATTGGTGAAGGATCCCTGGGCGGCAAGGGCCGTGGATTGGCATTCGCAAGCAATTTGATTAACCGCTACCCGGTTTACAGCGCCTTTTCAGGCACCAGCATTTCGGTGCCACCCTCCGCGGTGATCGGCACCGGTGCTTTTGACCTGTTTATGGAGGAAAACCAACTGACCGAATTTGCCCTTGGCGATCACAGCGATGAAGAAATTGTTGCGGCATTCGCCAGCGCCACCATGCCGCGGAAATTGGTCGAGGATCTCAGCGCCTACCTGGCCGTGGCTACATACCCGCTGGCGGTCAGGTCATCATCACTGCTTGAAGACTCACATTATCAGCCATTTGCGGGGATTTTCGAAACCCATTTTCTGCCCAATAACCACGCTTCGCTGCAGGCTCGCGTGGAGCGCCTGACCGCGGCCATCAAGTTGGTCTACGCTTCGGTATATTGCAGGAATTCCAGGCACTATATCGAAGCAACCGGTAACCGCACCGAAGAGGAAAAGATGGCCGTGGTGTTGCAGAAAATTGTTGGCCGGGAAAGGGACGGCTACTTTTACCCCATGATTTCAGGCACAGCCAGATCGTACAATTTTTATTCGGTTGGTCGGATAAAACCCGAAGAAGGCATTGCCTATACCGCGCTCGGATTGGGCAAAACCATTATGGAGGGTGAAAACTGCCTGTTCTTCTCACCAGCCAATTCCCAGGTGCTGCCGCAGTTCTCCACGCCCCAGGATTACCTCCGAAACACACAGCGGGAATTTTTTGCCGTTGATATGCACCAGCCATCCATTTTTCCTGAACAGGGCGGGGAAAAAGGGCTGATTAAATTGAAAATTTCGACAGCCGAAAAACATGGCGTACTCAAATTCGTGGGGTCTACCTACTCCGCAGACAACGACAGAATTTATCCCGGGATCGGGAGAAAAGGGACCAGGCTGATCACTTTTGACCCGATCCTGAAATCACGGATATTCCCGCTTGATGAAATCCTCCAATATTTACTGGAGCTTGGCAGCAGTGCGATGAATGTTCCGGTGGAGATGGAATTTGCAGTTGAAATTAACCCCGGCCCGGAAAAGGCCCACGAATTCTGGTTTCTGCAGATCCGGCCAATGATGGTGGAACCTTCGGTTGAAGATATTTCCATATATGATGGTGAAAACCACCAGATACTGTGCAAGTCAGACCAGGCGCTCAGTAATGGCAGGATCGACGATGTCCGGGATATAGTGTTCGTGAGAAACGACAATTTCGATCGCGCAAACATGGTCCACATGGCGGATCATATCGGCCGGTTCAACCAGTCATTCTGTGATGAGAAAAAGCCCTATATGCTGGTTGGCCCGGGCAGGTGGGGAACTGCGGACCGGTGGCTGGGTATCGCCACCAAATGGGACCAGATTTCATCGGCCCGGGTGATTGTGGAGGCGGCTTACGGCGATTTCGTAGTTGAACCGTCCTTCGGTACGCATTTCTTCCAGAACCTGATCACCTTCCAGATCGGTTACCTCACCATTAATACGAGCAATGAATATAATTTTTTCGACTGGGATTGGTTGAATTCCATCGAGCCGGTAGCGGAGACTGAATATGTCAGGCATGTGCGTCTGGAACGCCCCTTGAATATTCTGATCGATGGCCGTTGTGGAAAGGCAGTGGTATTCAAGCCGAATGGGGCTGACCAGGATTGACCGCTGCGGGTTTGTTGCCCACCGGGGGTAGAGGTATCGGTGACCTGAATGCAGGACACGTTCGAGCCGTCCCTGGGCGCTCATCATCTGTTCCCGACAGATGATGGTCCTGCATACAGGCCACCGATACCTCTTTTCGTCTGAAAGTCTGGAAACTCGTAGACAGGCTTTTACGAGTGCCACTGAAGATCTACCTCGCCACGGGTTGTATCGCGGAGAATGAGCTTCAGGCGCCGCAATTCGCTTTCATTGATTTCCGCCCGAATCCGGATGCCGTCATTGAGAAAATCTTCGCTTAGTTTTTTGGCATCACAGCTTTCGAGGGCAGCGTAGACCTGGCCGGTCCACTGAAAAGCGGCCTTGATGGTGCACTCGGTTTTTGGCTGGATTTCGACGATATTCGCCTGGTCCAGGCATTTTGATGCGCTTCCGGAATAGGCGCGGATCAAGCCGCCAACGCCCAGTTTGATGCCGCCGAAATAGCGGATGACAATGACCATTACGTTGTCGAGCCCCTTGCCCTCGATGGCTGAAAGAATAGGCCTGCCGGCTGTGCTGGCGGGTTCGCCATCGTCGTTGAAACGGTACTGGTAATCGAGGCGCCAGGCCCAGCAGTTGTGCGTAGCGGCAGGATCAGCGACTGACTCGTAAAAATCCAGTGTGTCTGCCTGGCTGTCCACGCGCGTTGCGTGGGCGATGAAACGGCTGCGTTTTATGACGACTTCGAATGACGAGGGGCCGCTCAGGGTACGCATTGTCTGGTTCAGTCTCTCAGTTGTGAAGGGAGCGGGTAAGCAGGGTAGGATTTCCTGAACGCTTCAAGTTCAACTTTCAGTTCTCCGAACTGTTCAGTCTTTTGCAATTCGAACATGTATTCAATCCAGGCTTCCGGTGTGAGCATAATTTCGGCGCTCACACCCTCTGCCTTTTCCACCAGGCTTGACTCGATACGGAGGGTACCTGCTTGAGCTGCTCTGACTGGTTCTTCCTCCGCATCCGCGTCCCGGGTTGAAGCCACTGGCATATCGAGGCTCTCATCTTCGAAATGTTCGCGGCTTTCCGCCAGATCAGGGTCATCCGCGTGGCGGAAGCTGCTTTCTTCGCTTACCTGTTTCATGGCCTTTTTAGCCGCATGATCCGCTTCACTTGGCGGTGCGGCTGCGACATTACTGGCCGCGTCTTTTTGTCTTTTGCGCTCGACAGTTTGCGCTTCCATTTTCAAGGGCTCTTCGCTACTCAGTGCAGCCGGAGACTGTGGTGATGTGAGCTGGATTTCGGGTATTGCTGCGGCACCGATGCTGTTTTCTTTGCCTGTTGCGGCCGGCCTGGCAGCATCCAGTTTAATACCGTTCCCACTGCGGAGATCGGGCGTTTTCTGGTCTTGCTGGACCACGATGGACAGGGCCAGAATAACCACTGCGGCTGTAGCGAATGCCCCGACCCAGCGCATAGGCCTGGGTCTGGAGGCGGTCAGTTCTCTTCGTGCGGTATTCAGAATGGCCTGGTCGAGCAGGTCTGGCGGCTCGACAGACTCCAGGCCGGACAGGGCTGATCGGACCGATTCAAGATCCTGTTCCCAGTTGTTTTCCGGATTTAATTCCGGTTTTCGATCCTTCGGGTCCATCATCATAATTCCTGGCTCAATTCAAGGCTGCCCATGACCTGTCTCAGTTTTTTGACCGCGTATCGCAGCCGGCTTTTTGCGGTCTCCCTGTTCACGCCGGTGACATCAGCAATAGTTTGCAGGTCCAGGCCCGATTCCAGTTTAAGCATCAGCGTGTCTTTTTGCTCGGGCGGTAGTTTTTCAATGGCTGTAACAAGTTGCTGCTGGCGTTTTTCCACTGAAATCCTTTCAACCGGCCCCGCCTGATTATCGGCCATATCTTCGGCTTGTGTGTCCTCAACGGGTTGCTCACGCCGGAAGTGATCCATTACATGATTATGCGCGATTCGGTACATCCAGGCTTTGAAGGGTGCAGTGTCCTTGTAACGGCCACGCGCCTTGATGATTTTCTCCCAGCTACCCTGGTAGAGGTCGTTGGCCGTGGCGGGATTACCAACCAGCCTCAGGATGTAGCGGTACAGTGTCCCGCGGTGGCGTTCATATAGAACTTCAAACGCCTCCATGCTGCCGCCTGCATAAGTTTTCATCAGCTGTTCGTCACTGCGATCCCGCATGCCGTGAGACTACCACGGCATGCGGGCCAGTACTCACTCAATGATCCATTGCCAGCTTTTCGGGCTTCGGGGCTTCCGGGGTGGTCAGGCTGTCGGCCAGCGAAACCAGTTGCAGGAATTCTCCCCGGTAGCCAAATGGATCTTCTCCCCGGGAGCGGCTTGCAAGTTGGCGTATGTCAGCATAGCTGTAGTCGCCCAGGTGCTTGCCTCCGCGCAGCTTCTGCCCGTAAGCCGCCACGGCAGCTGCGAACCGGAAGTCATCGCTGCTGCGACCTGCACGATCCTGAATTTCACCAGCACGGATGGGTGTTTCAATCAATTTTGAATGATCGTCGCCCGGTAGCTTGTAACGGATTCGCAGGTGAGCCAGTTCGTCGGCGTAACGGAGCAACTCATTTTTCCTGCTGGATGAAGAACCGTAGCGATGTGGCGGAAGGCGCTGGAAGTTCGCGCCCACCAGGCTGATTTCGTAAAGTGCGGTGACCGTGTGGCCGGCGCCGATTTCACCTGCGTCCACCTGGTCATTGTTGAAATCCTCTTCGTTCAATACGCGGTTCTCGTACCCGATCAGTCGGTACTCTGAAACGGTTTGCGGATTGAATTCAACCTGGATTTTCACATCCCTGGCGATGGTCATCAGTGTTGAAGTCATTTCCTTGGAAAGCACTTTCTGGGCCTCGCTCAGGCGGTCGATGTAGGCATGATTGCCGTTGCCGGCATCAGCGAGTTGCTCCATCAAATGGTCGTTGTAGTTGCCGCTGCCGAAGCCCAGCGTGGTCAGAGCGATACCGGATTTGCGCTGGCGTTCTATCATGTCCTTGAGTTCTTCAGTGCTGGCCACGCCAACGTTGAAATCACCGTCGGTTGCGAGGATCACGCGGTTGACGCCATTGGGTTTGAAATTCTGCCGCGCCAGCTGATAGGCCAGTTGGATGCCGGCAGCGCCATTGGTAGAGCCACCCGCCTCGAGTTGCTGCAGAGCGGCCAGAATGGTGGCATCCTGGTTGCCCGACACCGAGTCCAGCACCACGCCGGAGGACCCTGCGTAGACCACCATGCTGATGGTGTCGTTGGCATCCAGTTTTCGCGTCAGCATAGACAGTGCCTGTTTCAGCAGTGGCAATTTGTCGGTTGACTGCATGGAGCCGGAAACGTCCACCAGGAACACAAGGTTGGAAGAGGGCAGGGCCTCCGGTGGTACTTCGTAACCATGGATTCCGATGCGCATCAAGTGTGTGGCGGTGTTCCAGGGCGTACGGGCAATTTCCAAATTCACACTGAAGGGCTGCCCGGATTCTCCCGGCGTCTCGTAGCCGTAATCGAAGTAATTGATAAACTCCTCAACACGTACAGAGTCTTCTGGAGGCAGCTGGCCCTGGCTGACCCAGCGGCGCATATTCGAATAGGCGCCGGTGTCCACGTCTATGGAAAATGTAGATACTGGAACATCAGTAACCCGCAGGGTTTGCTGGTCATCCGGGTGCACGTACTGTTCGCGATACAGTCGTTCGGACGGCATGCGAATTGAGTCCATTTGTAAGCTGGGTTGAGAAGCGGGCAGAGCCTGGGCAATACCGACCACCGACCGCTTTATTTCGTAAGAGGCAATTTCCCCTTTCCCCCTGGATAGATCAGCCTTTGCAGGTGGTGCTGCTTGATTGAGGCTGATTTCATCGTGCTCTGTCAGAGCTGGTGATTCGGAAAGGCGGAGTCGCTCCTCTTCTGAATCCGACAGAATGATAGCGCTGGAAACTGCGTCGACCATGCTGTCATCGCTGTGGTCGGGCTTTTCTGACGCACAACCTGCGGCCAGGGCAATCATGATTGAAAAAGCGAGTGTGTTGAATTTTTGAGTCCGGGTTTTCATATAACCTCCTGTTGAGTTGTATTGATGTAACGGGCGAGGCGGTGAAAAGGGGTTAATGATGGGGCCCGTGCGGGCGAAAAATACCCTTCCTGAGTTCCATTTCCCTGTACCAACCAGGGTCAGGCTCTAGAACCTGACCCCATCTTTGAAAGGTGGCTAACTAACTTTCGTCAGAGTCCAGGGTTTGGCTGGTGATTTTGTCTACGGCGCTGAGAAGGCGGCCGTCGCTGAGCTGGGTTGAGATGGGTTCTCCGGGCTGTGTCTGGCTGACGCTGCTGATTACTTTCCCGGTTTGTGCCGAAGTTATGACGGCATAACCGCGACCGATGGTATTCAGGGGGCTCACTGCATTCAGGGTACGGGCCAGGTCACGTAGTGTCTGTTGGCGTTGATCTAGAATATAATTTATTTGTTTATCAATAGAATGACGTATATTTTTAACTTTAATTCTCAGATCATTCAGGTACCGGCCGGGGTGCTGGTTGTACAGGCGTGTGCCCAGGTTTGCCAAAAGTGATTCGCGTTCCTTCAACCGGCGCTGAAAGCTTCTGGCTAGCGCCTTTTGCAGCGCATCAAGGTGCCTGGTTTGTTCAATTAAGCGGGTTGCGGGGTGGCGCTGCTGCAGCCGGTGTGAAAGGTGGTCCAGCCCCTGGGTATCGCGCTGGAGGCGGTCGCGGATGAGCCGGTGTAATTGCCTTTCATAACGCGCGAATGTTTCTTTCAATGTGGCCTGGTCAGGTGTGGCCAGTTCAGCGGCGGCAGATGGAGTGGGCGCACGCAGGTCGGCGACGAAGTCACAGATACTGAAGTCCGTTTCGTGGCCGACCGCGGAAATGACCGGAATACCTGATGCAAATACGGCCCGTGCTACCGCTTCACCATTGAATGCAAGCAGGTCCTCGAGCGATCCACCGCCGCGTCCCACGATCAGAATTTCTGCCCAGTTCTGCTCATTGGCATCCTGCAGGGCGGCCAGGATATCCCCTGGTGCTTCAGTACCCTGAACTGATACCGGGTAGAGGCGGACTTTTGCAACGGGCCAGCGTCGCGCCAGTACATGCAGGATATCGCGTACCGCAGCGCCGCTTGGGGAAGTCACCACGGCAATGCGCAGCGGGTAGGGTGGCAACGGTTTTTTGTGCGATGGGTTAAACAGGCCTTCGCCCTCGAGTTTCTTTTTCAGTTCCTCGAATTGACGGCGCAACAGGCCTTCACCGGCATCGCGCAGGCTGTCAACGATCAACTGGAAGTCACCCCGCGGTTCGTACAAGCTGATCCTGCCGCGGGCAAGGACTTTCATGCCATTCTCCGGGTGGATGGACAGCCGGCTGGCTGAAGAACGGAAGAGAGCGCAGCGAATCTGGGCCTTGTCATCCTTCAGCGTGAAATAAAGATGGCCGGAAGCAGGTTTTGAGAGATTGGAAATTTCGGCTTCCAACAGAATGCGTGGGAAGCCCATCTCGATGTGCATGCGGACCTCGCGGTTCAGCTCGCTCGGTGTGTAGATGTACTCGCTGGTATTATCGTCGGTGGTCATGTGCAGATGATAAACTCTGTACTGAAAAATATCGCTTTCATTCGCCCCTTTTTCTTTTACCACCCACACGGTAGAGGAACACATTTAAGAGAGAGTATTTATGCATCGTAAATTCTTGAATGTCATGATTGCCGGATTGGTTCCTTTATTATCTCTTGTACTTCCGGGCTGCCAGCCCGAAGCCGAACAGGCCTCGGAATCCGATTCGGCCGTGGGGGTCCTGTTGGTCCATAACGCCCGGATTTACACGGGCGATGACGACATTACCCTGATCGAAAAGGGCGCCATGGCTATTTCTGAAGAAGGGGAAATTGTTTCCTTGGGTGACAGTGAGCCCATGATCAGGACTTTTCCCGGGGCGCGACGGGTAGACCTTGAAGGTAAAATGGTGCTGCCCGGTCTGATTGATTCACATGGTCATTTAGCCGGGCTGGCCCTGTCGTATACGCAAGCAAATCTGGCAGGGACGAAAAGCAAGGTGGAGGTAATGAGCCGTCTGCGTGAATTCGAGACCACCCTGGCCGAAGATGCGTGGCTGCTGGGCCGAGGCTGGGATCAGAATGACTGGCCCGAGCAGGAGTTCCCGAGCCGCCAGGAACTGGATGTCGAATTTCCCGATCGCCCGGTGTGGCTGCGACGCATTGATGGTCACGCAGCCTGGGGCAACAGTGTGGCCCTGGCGCAGGCGGATCGGGATTTGTCCGGTGACTGGCAACCGGAAGGCGGGGTGATACATCGGAATGAAAAGGGTCAGCCAACGGGTGTGTTTATTGATGGCGCCATGACCCTGGTCGATTCCGCGGTTCCGGCCATCTCCCGCGAAGTCCTCAGTTCCGCGCTGGATCAGGCGAGCCTGACCCTGAATGCTCTGGGGCTGACCGGCGTGCATGATCCGGGTATCGATCGTGCAACGGTTGAGCTATATCTGGAAAAAATCAGGGCGGGGAAGTTTCCGCTACGGGTTTACGCCATGGCCGATGGCATGAATGAAACCCTGGCATGGTTGTGTGAAAACGGCCCAATCGATGATCCGTCCGGCCGCCTGGTGATGCGCTCGGTAAAGTTGTATGGAGATGGCGCTTTGGGCAGCCGGGGCGCTGCCTTGCTGGAAGACTACAGTGATGATCCAGGCAACCGGGGCCTGCTGTTTGTCAGTCAGCAACAAATGGAAGCTAATATGCGCCGTGTTTTGGCGTGTGGCCTGCAGATTGGAATTCATGCGATTGGCGATGCCGGCAACCGCCAGGCCCTGGATGCCTATGAAAAACTCATTGCAGATTATGCTGATAATCCAGGCCGTCACCGTATCGAACACGCCCAGTTTCTGGACCCGGCCGACATTCAGCGCTTTGCCCGCATGGGTATTGTCGCAGCCATGCAGCCAACTCACGCAACCAGCGATATGTACTGGGCGGTGGACCGGCTTGGCGAAGGACGAATTCATGGTGCATACGCCTGGCGCAGCATGCTGGACAGCGGGGCCACCCTGGCTTTTGGTTCCGACTTCCCGGTGGAGGAGGCCAGTCCGATGCTTGGAATTTATGCGGCGGTCACGCGTCAGGATACGCAAGGCTGGCCAGAAGGGGGCTGGTATCCCGAACAACGTGTCAGCCGTGAAGAAGCCATTCGTGCTTTTACGCTGGATGCTGCTTTTGCCGGCTTCATGGAAGATGAGGTCGGCTCACTGGAAGTTGGCAAGCGGGCTGACTTTATCGTCCTTGACCGGGACATCATGAAAGTGCCGGAAGGTGAGGTTTTCCAGATCGTGGTGGAACAGACCTGGCTGGATGGTAAACAGGTTTTTGTGCGGGAGTGACCAGCAGCGCCATTGTAAGAGGTCCCTTGGGGCCGAAGGTATTGATCCTCTTTTTAACACCCGGTCGCGCGCAAGCACGCTCTTACAGTTCACTCAATTTCACAGTAGAGTATTCGAGTGAACAGGTCCCCAGGGCTGACTTCTTCCATAGTCATTCAGCTGCAAGTGAACTCAAACACCCGGCTTGTTCAAATAAACGGCGCGGCGGGATATAATTAACCAATTAACCCCGCGACGCCCGGTATGCACCGGGCGTTGCCGCTCAGGAGAACTAGGAATATGCAGTTGATCGGTGAAGCCCTGACCTTCGATGATGTCTCCCTCCAGCCCGGCTACTCGGAGATTCTCCCTGGAGATGTCGAGCTGCGTTCACGCCTGACTCGCGACATCAGCATCAACGCCCCGCTGGCATCCGCCGCCATGGATACCGTGACTGAAGCGCGTCTGGCCATTGCCATGGCCCAGGAAGGCGGCATCGGTGTGATTCACAAGAACATGACGTTGCAACATCAGGCAGATCATGTACATACCGTCAAGAAATACGAGGCTGGCGTGATCAAGGATCCGATCACTGTGGCTCCGGATACCTCTATTCGTGAGGTGTTGAACCTGACTCATCGCCACAACATCTCCGGCGTGCCCGTGGTGGACGGTGACGAACTGGTCGGAATCGTCACCAGCAGGGACATGCGCTTTGAGACGCGGCTGGATGATCCGGTTCGCGCCATCATGACCAGCAAGGACAAACTCGTAACCGTTAACGAGAATGCCAGCCAGGACGAGGTACTTGGCCTGTTGCACAAATATCGCATCGAGAAGGTGTTGGTGGTGAACAGCAAGTTCGAGTTACGTGGTTTGATCACGGTTAAAGATATTCAGAAATCCTCCGATTTTCCCAATGCGGCGAAAGATTCCCAGGAGCGGTTGATCGTCGCCGCCGCGGTAGGCGTGGGTGGTGACACCGAGGAGCGGATCACGGCCCTGGTCGAGGCTAACGTCGACGTGATTGTGGTCGATACCGCACACGGCCACTCGCGGGGCGTGCTGGATCGAATCAGTTGGGTCAAAAAACATTTCCCTGATGTGCAGGTCATTGGTGGCAACGTTACCACCGGAGAAGGCGCGTTGGCGCTGGTTAAGGCGGGTGCGGATGGCGTCAAGGTCGGCCAGGGGCCGGGCTCAATCTGTACCACCCGCATCGTAGCCGGCGTGGGTGTGCCCCAGATCACTGCTGTGGCTAATGTCGCCCTGGCCCTGAAAGGCACCGGCGTGCCGCTGATCGCCGATGGTGGGATCCGTTTCTCGGGTGATTTCGCCAAGGCCATCGCGGCCGGAGCATCAACGGTTATGGTCGGCGGTTTATTTGCCGGTACAGAGGAGGCGCCTGGTGAGGTTGAGTTGTACCAGGGGCGCTCCTACAAATCCTACCGGGGCATGGGTTCGCTGGGCGCGATGGCGGAGGGTTCCAGGGACCGTTATTTCCAGCATGATGTATCGACGGAAAAACTGGTGCCTGAGGGCATCGAAGGGCGCGTGCCCTACAAAGGCGTCCTATCCGAGGTGATCCATCAACTGCTGGGCGGGCTTCGCTCATCCATGGGCTACATGGGTTGCGGGACAATAGAAAAATTCAGAACTGAGGCTACATTTGTCCGGATCACGAATGCCGGCATCCGTGAAAGCCATGCTCACGATATCCAGATTACCAAGGAAGCGCCAAATTATAAATTGTCCTGACCCCCGTCATTGCCAGTTTGTCAGGTTTTGGTGAAAAATAAGCTATGCATAAAGACATTCATCTACATCGTATCCTGATCCTGGATTTTGGTTCCCAGTACACGCAACTGATCGCTCGCCGCGTCAGGGAAATCGGGGTTTATTGCGAAATCCTGCCCTGGGATGCACATCCCGGTGATATCCGTAAATTCGCGCCGCGCGGCATTATCCTTTCCGGCGGCCCGGCATCCGTGCATGCGCAAGACGGTCCGCAGGCGCCGGATGTCATTTTTGAGCTCGATGTGCCGGTGCTGGGCATCTGTTACGGCTTGCACACCATGGCGGCCCAACTGGGCGGCAAAGTCGAGCCTTCTCCATTCAAGGAATTTGGTTACGCGCGAGTTACGGTGGAGCAACCTTCACGCTTGTTTCAGAACATTGAGGACCACGTTGATAATGAGGGCCGTTCGCAACTCGATGTGTGGATGAGTCATGGCGACAAGGTGACTGAACTGCCCGGCGGTTTCGAGCTGTTAGCCAGCACGGGCTCCGCGCCTATCGCGGCCATCGCCGATGACGGTCGCGGCTACTACGGCATTCAGTTTCACCCCGAGGTGACGCACACTGCGCAAGGCCAGCGCATACTCGAGCGTTTTGTTCACAACATTTGTGGTTGCGAAGAGTACTGGACCCCGGAAAACATCATCAGAGACTCTATCGCGCAAATCCGGGACCGGGTGGGCAATGACGAAGTCATACTGGGCCTGTCCGGCGGCGTGGATTCAAGCGTCGTGGCTGCTTTGTTGAACCGGGCTATCGGTGACCAGTTGACCTGCATTTTTGTCGATACGGGTATGCTCCGCTACCGTGAGCCGGAGCAGGTGATGGCGACATTTGACCGGCACATGGGTGTACGCGTGATCAAGGTGGATGCCCGCGAACGCTTCCTGGCCGGACTGAAAGGCGTCACCGACCCCGAAGAAAAACGCAAAGTCATCGGCGGCCTGTTTATCGATGTCTTCGAGGAACAGTCCCGCTTGAAGGGCAATGCGAAGTGGCTGGCCCAGGGCACGATTTATCCCGATGTGATCGAGTCCGCCGGCAGCAAAACGGGTAAAGCGCAGGTGATCAAATCCCATCACAATGTCGGTGGTTTGCCCGATTACATGAAGATGGAACTGGTCGAGCCCCTGCGTGAATTGTTCAAGGACGAAGTTCGTAAAATCGGCATCGAGTTAGGCCTTCCCAGGGAAATGGTCTTTCGTCATCCGTTCCCTGGCCCGGGCCTGGGTGTGCGGGTGCTGGGTGAGGTTCGTAAGGAATTCGTTGACGTGCTGGCCCGTGCAGACCATATCTTCATCGAGGAACTTTACAAGGAAGGCCTGTATGACCAGGTCAGCCAGGCGTTTGCAGTATTCCTGCCGGTAAAATCCGTGGGCGTCACCGGTGACCAGCGTCGTTATGAATACGTTATAGCTTTGCGGGCGGTGGAAACCGTGGACTTTATGACGGCGAGATGGGCCCGATTGCCGCATGAATTCCTTGAACGTGTCTCCATGAGAATTGCTAACGAGATCAATGGAATATCGAGGGTTGTATACGATATTTCCGGGAAGCCGCCGGCCACGATCGAGTGGGAATGAGCCCGGTCGTGGCAGATTCTGACAGGGCATGGATGCGGCACGCCCTGGATCTGGCAAATCGTGCAGGGGAAGAGGGTGAAGTGCCGGTCGGTGCAGTGATGGTGAAAGATGGCCAATTGGTGGGGGAGGGCTGGAACCGGGTCATCGGCCTCAATGATCCCAGCGCTCACGCCGAAATTCTCGCCCTGCGCGAAGCGGGCCAACGGCTCGGTAATTACCGGCTCCCCGGATGTTCACTTTACGTCACGCTGGAACCCTGCGCCATGTGCGCAGGAGCCATGCTGCATGCCCGGCTGGAGTGTGTTTATTTCGGTGCCGGTGATCCAAAAACCGGGGTGCTGGGAGGCACTTTCGACCTGTTTGCGAATTATCACCACAATCACCGCATCGAAACACAGGGGGGCTTGCTGGATATCGAGTGCTCATCCCTGCTCAAAGAATTCTTCCGGGCCCGCCGCCAGTAAGAACAACCTTGGGCGCGAAATGTAAGAGGTCGCTTGCGGCCGACATATTCCAATTTTTTCGGCCCCAAGGGACCTCTTACAGTATTAAGCAAGGCCTTCTTAGTCTATCCGCAGCAGGAATTTGAAACCGAGGGATGACAGCAGGAAAGTCACGAAAAAACTAAACATCCAGCCGTGCATCCAGGCGGGGCCGAAGCCGATGATGACCTGCTCCGGCAAGTCTATATGGATTACGTCGGTTTTGCCGTCGTCTGGAAGATAGCCGATCGGGTTGGCCATCAAGAGGTTCCACCATTTCTTTTTGTGAATGATCGGAATATTGTCCTCAAGCGGCAGGGTCAGAAGTGGCTGGCGGCCGTCTGTAAGAGTTAAGGAACGCCCATTTTTCGGCCAGCTGACTTGCCAGCCGTCTGCAACGGTCTCAACGCCTGTGGTCGAAGACCAGTGGATGTCGTTGTTTGACGGTTCAGCGGTCAAATGCACCATACTGCCGGTGGCCGGAGCTTCGTTGCCAAAGGCCCCGGCAACCCAGACGATCAGGAACAGAACCGGCAAGGTGGAAAGCAGTGCGGGACCCAGTGCAAGGCCGAGCTGTTTGAAACCGAGCGCCAGCGTATGGCGGATCAGCGGCATCAATTCCTCGAATTCACCATCGAAGTCAGCGATCAGTTTTTGCTGGACTTTCTGTTGTGCTTTTAGGTCGCCGATCTTTTCCTGGTTGGAAAGACGCCGGTAGACCATCATAGTCAACCAGCCGGCCAGGATTCCCCAAAACACCAGGCGCAGCACCGCGGGTAGCGCCATGCCGAGTACACCGTCTATGGCGGCGAAAAGGGGGGCTGGAAGATCAAACAGGCCCATGTGTGGGTCAGTCAGGGTTTCCGGGGATTTCGGTTTCCTTCCTCGCCTTTCTGCGTTTCATCAGTTTTCTGATCGGCCAGAAAAGAATGGCGCCGATGGCCACGAAGATTGTGGCAAGGATACCCAGGAGCGATCCCAGTACGCTGATACCGGCACCCGGGCCAACGTAGCCGGCAGCGGGACTGGCGATGAGCGCCAGCAATAAAAGAGTTGTGATTCTTAACATATTCAAATGGCTTTGAGTGGCTTGTCTGGCGCAGGATTATAGCCGCTAACGAAGGGGGTTCATACCGGAATGTGGCAGAACTTTGACAGCGATTCGTTGACCCGGTCACACTGAAGGCTGATTTGCTGCAACTCATCCGGGCTGAAGTCAGGCTGGTAGTAATCCGGCAGCGTGAGCCGTTCGGCATATTCTGACCGGACCGACTTGAATCCTTCAAGCGGCAAACCGCAGTGGTTAACAATGGCGTCAATGACCGAAGCCGAATGAGCGCAAAAATCCTCGTAACGAAATAGCAGGCAGGCCTCCCGCACTTCGGGAAATTCCTGTAGCTGGTCGAGTATATGCTGATAGGTCACTGCCCAGTACCGTGCCCAGCCCTCCACTTCGCGACCTTGTTTCCAGGCGTTACTGATGGCCTGGCTGGCCTGCGAGTCGCCAAAGTTGACGTGGGTCCGGTCCGGGCCGAATTCGAAATGGCCGGACATGGCCAGATGCAGCGGTATTCGCGGGTCTTCCCGGCTGGCACGGGTAAACAGGGCCTGCTGCTTGGCCAGGGATGCCACGTGGTGTACCGGGACGCGGACGGGGATAAGAAACTTTGCGTCCGGGAACAGGGAAAGAATGTAGCGGATGCGGGAAACATTATAGTTGCCCTTGACCAGGTACCGTTTTGATTGGCGGATGGCCAGCAGCTTGAGGATATGCTCGCGGTAAAAAACATCAAATTCGCTGTTGCGTAATTTTCCATCCAGCACGTTGCTCGATTTGACGTCATGCACGGATGGGAAGAAATACGTCCACAATACTTCTTCCACGGCCTCCGGGCTGTCATTGCTTACCTGGATGCGGTCCTTGTGGGCCCGCTCTTCAAATTCAGGTGCCTGCCTCCGGGTTTTCTGCAGCAGGTAATTCCGCCAGTAGGGTGTCCACACGTTGGGAAAGTCACTGTAATGGTGGCAGGTCAGATCGGGGTGCCGTTCCAGCATCTCGGTGAGGATGGTTGTTCCGGAACGAGGCAGGCTGGTGACGTATACCGGACGGTCAATGCCCGGCTGATCAATTTCTTCGCCAACCGCGCGGGATTCCAGATTGCCCATTCGACGCCAGAAGCCCTGGGTGGCGGCGAAGAATCGTGACTGCAAATACAAGCCGGTGGGAACACGAATACCGCTTCCCCGGTTGTTTGCCGGTTTTCCACTCATGGTGAGGCTTGCCAGTGCTCCCTGGCGTAGCGTGCGACTCCCTGGAGCGAATCCAGCGGAATTTCTGGTTTAAAAGAGGTGAATAACACGCCGGGAACGGCTTCGGGCGTGATGCAATGATCCCCGCTCCATTTCTTTTTGTTGTCATCTACCAGCGACCCGGGTACACCGCCCAGCGTAGTTTGCCAGGAGGCCCTGAAACCCGGCTCGTATCCAATGACCAGGTCCGGTGCATCCCGGTTGGCGTTGCCCGGGTAAAGGACACTCCCATCAAAAACTTCCCTGACCACCTGTAAACCGCTCTTTGGGTCCAGCAAGCGGGGAAGCCTGTTCATGATCTGCCGTTTGATTCGCCGGGCTTCATCTTCAGCAACTATCCCGTGGGCCTCGCGGCCGGTCCGGTTGATGAAAACACTGTTCAGTCCAAGCGCGTAAGCCCGGGTCCGGGTCCAGTCCACCGCCGTGAAGCCGACTGACGACTCCTTCTTGTTGTCTTTAAGTGCCAGCAGTCCCTGGTCAGCCAGCCAGCGATTGAGGTTGACCGCCCGCCTGAAGGGCGCAAAACCGTGGTCGCTAAGTACAATCAGGCGATCACCGGTGCCCATGCGCTGCATGGTTTCACCCAGCACCCGGTCGGCTTCGGTGTAAATCCAATGAATAGCCTCGCGAGCTTCGGAATCGGTTTCTTCATACAAAGGATGTTCCGGATCAATTCCGCGGTAAAACATGTGGGCGACCCGGTCGGTCTGCACAAATACGCTTACCACGACGTCGCTGTCGTGGCGGTCGAGTGCTTCGTAGAACATATTTTCGCGTTCTTGCAGAATAGTGCGTTCCATTTCCAGGAAGGCGTGATCGGTCAGATGACCTTCGTTGAGCGACCAGGTTTCTTCCGGCATGCCTATGGTGTGATACAGGCCGAAACGTTTTGCCAAATCGCTTGCATAATCCGGCGGTGAAGACAGCGGAACCACCGGGTTGCGGGGATCGATGTTAATAGGTGAAACATAAAGCTGTACGCGCGGATAGGTATCGAGCAGGTAAAGCCGGACAATACCCTTTACGGATGCCGGGCCAAAATAGCTGAAGCTCACTGTGATCCAATCGGACCATTCACCCGCCGCCAGTTGAATATCCGAGTCTCCGAGCCGGACCCGGACTTTATCCCCTTCCGGGTCGAGCAGCAATTCGGCGCTCAGGGCAGGGGCTTGTGGTTTCAACGGGTGGGCGGGTCCCTCCAAAAGAGTTTCGATGTGACCTTCACGGTTGGGTCGCATGCGCACGGCGCGGGAGCTGCTGGTTTCCGATCCTGCGATCGGCCGGGTGGAGTAGATCGTATAGGTTCCTTGTGTGCCCAGCAGGTCGGGAATGCCCATGCCTGCCATCATGCGGTGGATGGGGTCGGGCGGGAAGGTGACCGGCACCCGCAGAACCGTGGAACGCCCTCCCTGTTCTTCGACAGCGTTCCAGAAGGGGATGCCGATGCGGCGATTGATGATCTCGCCGCTGTCCAGCGGCAGTTCCATGCCGAACAGCGAGAGGAAATTCTGCGGTGGGATGGATTTGGAAATTGAAAATGCCGGGAGCAGTGTATCTGGGTCGCGGCGCAGAAAATCATAAATTCCGTGCTCGCCGGGACCGGCGCCGGTGGCAAAATCTGACCAGGCGACGGGTGATTGGGGAGGATTGCTGGTCGGCAAAGGGTGGAATTCGCCCATTGCCGCCAGTTTACTAAAGTTCGGCAACGAACCGTCGTCCATCCACTGCTGCGCCATCACGGGATCCATGCCATCGAACCCGAGGATGATCAGGCGCTGGTCCACACGTGGTGCGTCCCTGCCGCAAGCGGCCAGAATCAACGCGCCCAGAAGCATGAACAGGTATTTTTTCATTTTTGGGAAGCTGTTTCGCCTCATTGGATATAGCCCAGGGATTTCAGGTTTTCAATTTGCTCCGGGCTCAACAGTTCTTCCGGTATCCGGCCCTGGCTGGCATTGATAATGGCCTTGCACGGATCGCTCATAGCGATGGATTCCATTGCTGCATAAAGTCTGCCCGCCTGGCCAGGTTGGTCAAGGATCAGGTCATTTTTCTCGCCCGAATCTGCGAGGAGGTCATACAACTCTTCCCGAAATTCGGGCGTGCATCCGAGAATGAATTTATTTGCCGCCTGCTCGTTGGCGATTTCGAAGCGCTTTTTATTGGTCATGCCGGCGGACAGGCGAAAGCGGTTGGCGTCGAAAGGGTTGAAAAGATCGATGCCGTCGATGTCGCCGGGTGACTTGATGCCGGCCATGGCGGCTATGGTGGGCATCAGATCGACATTGACGAATGGCACATTAGTCCTGGCGCCTTCCTTCAGACCGGGGTGGCTGATGATAAGTGGGATTCGAATCAGTTCCTGGTAAACCGCATTGTGCTGCAACTGGCCGTGTTCCATGAATTCTTCACCATGGTCTGAGGTAACGATGATCACCGTGTTGTCAGTCAGCCCTAACGACTCCACGTGTTCCAACAACTGGAGGAACAGGTCGTCGCCAAAATAGACTTCTCCGTCATACAGGTCGCGGACCCGTTTGAGTTCTTCGTCTGACTCTATGTCAAAGTTTCCGCCGGTAGTCACCGCGTAGCGGCCTTCAGTCTGTGGCCCTGCCAGTTGTGTCGACATTTCGCGGTACTTGTATGGCGTATGAGGCGAAATGAAATGAATCCAGCCAAAAAAACGTCGCTCTGCTGCTTCGCTCAAGAGCCCTTTCGCTTCCTCCAGCACCCGCTCATCATTCCAGGTGGTGACCTTGAATGAATCAAAGCCCTGGCCAAAATTCCGTTCAGCAGCGAGCTGGACGTTATTAAAAAAGCCAAAAGTATGAAAGCCGGAATCCTGCATCAGGCTGGCCAGGGTGATGGTGGGAATCAACTTCCAGCCAATGAAGACGCGAAACGGATACTGGCCGCTGAAAGCAGCGGCAAATGAAGTCGGGGTTGTGGGCGATGCGGTGTAGGCGTTGTCAAACACCAGTGCCTGCTCCGCGAAGCGGTCGAGAGTGGGTGAGGTGTCGCGGTGATAACCGTACAAGCCCAGTGCATCAGCGCGTAATGCGTCAAAGCTGATGACGAGGAAATTCATGCCGCCGGAGTCAGGCACGCTGGTTTTGAGGCCCGGGTGATATTCTGTTTCATCCTTCCCGCAGGAACCAAGCAGGAAGATGAGGGCGATAATACCCATTACGCGGATTATGGTTTTGACTGGCACTTTAATATTGTAGTGGCGAGAAACTGGAGCGCGATTGTATCTCAGTCAGAGCGGCTGTGACACCGTTCGTTGTCCTGGGCTGTGCATGCCGCTTATTTATGTAGTTTTTAAATTGAGACAATTTTCATAGAATCCGGCAGGTAGTGTGGCCGGAAGCGTTCGATGATGAGGCAGCCAAGCAGAGAAACGCATTACAAAAAGTTTACCAGGATTTGTGGAAGTTATTGCTGATCTGAGCAATAATGAAGCTGTTCTGCCGGGGTTGGTGGCTCGTCGGTACGTGGGAAAGCAAACGGAGTGAAGTGTAGGTTATTGAAATTGCTACACTAACGTGCTGAAAACCCAGGCAGGATCAAATCGGCACAAACGTGTTACATTGGAAGTTACGCGTAAACGCTTTTTAAGGGGAGGGAGTAAATTGATCATGATCGACAGAAATTCACGCTCACTGGCATCAAGAATCCTGGCAACTGGTCTGTTTGCAGCCGGGGTGTTATTCGGATCGACTGTCCTGGCTTGCACCACTGACGGATGGGATGGTGGCGTGACAGGTACGCCGCTGGCTGGCTCTCCGTCTCCGGAAGGGGTGGCGCGCGTATCAGGTGTCTGTGCCATGGAGCTTGGAGGCGCCGGAAGTGTTAAGGACACCAGTCCAACAGCTGAACCAACAACCCATACACGATTTTATGTAAAGGCTGACGGCGTTTCAGGTTCACCGGTTATTTTCCAGGCGTTTTCCGATGAAGATGCGATTTCAAGTTTGGTCACGGTGACATTTGACGGTTCAGATTTTGTGTTTGATGCAGGCGCAGGTGCTTCGGCAAATGTGCCTGGTTCGTCGGGATGGAATATCGTTGAGATGGCCTGGACCGGCGGCGGAACGATGGATTACTGGGTTAATGCTGATGCAGTAGTTGAACCTCTCAATCCTACCGGGACAGTGAATGCCGCAGCTGGCACCATGGAGTCAATCATCCTGGGCGCCCCGGATAGTCTCGATGGTTTTTTAACGTTCGACGATTACGAAATGCGCCGGACCAACCACATAGGGCGTGTGGCGGAATGTGATGCCGAGGGTGATAGCGAGAATGACGACATCGACCTCAATGACGCCCTGGCTGTAGTAGATGAAATATTTGCCGTTCCGTCAATTCTTGCCCAAGGATCGCCGGACTGTCAACTCGATGGCGACGTGGATCTCAATGACGTACTTGCAATCGTTGACATTGTGTTTCCCTGATTTCTGTTTTGATCGGCATTAATTATTAGAAAAGTGATGTGCTCTAAAAAAATGGTTAAAAAAAGGATTTTATAATGAAAAGTTTCAGAATTCTAAAGGTACTTGCAAGTTTGACCCTGCTGTTTGCAGGCAGCGTTTTTGCTCAGCTGCCAACGATATCCACGACTTCGGACGCTGTTGCTGCTGGTGATCCAGTAACGATAGATTTGGACTGGGATAACATTGGGCAAGTTTCCAGAACACTCCAGTTCGACCTTTTATATGATCCGGCCGTACTGACTTCGGTTGATGTAACTGCCTGTCCGAATCCGGCGTACTTTATTATTGGCACTGTCGCGTTTGAGTGTGTCGACGCTGAGCCCGGACGGGTCGCATTCGGTTTGTTGATCAACACAGCTACCGGCGTTGAGACAGGAACGGTTGGCACATTGACTTTCGCAACGAACCCCGCCGCTCCAGCGGGTGTTTATGATTTCGCTTTTGCAAATGTGCTGCTTGAAAACGACGCCCCTGCTTCTACAGTTCCGGGGTCTGTTGAAATTTTGCCGCCGCCACAGCCCGACTGGTCCTCAGTACCGGATTCGGCAACTGGCTTGGATTGGGTCAACAGGGTGGTTGATACGGGCGCATATGAGCTGTCTTTGCAAGTAACCAACACGGGTGCGGCTGGCTCGACTTTGACTGGCACTTGCCAGGTATCCGGCAGTGCCGTATTCGATATAGTCGGTGACCCTACTCTGGGTGCTGGTCTGGCGATGAATGCAAGCGACGATATCGTTGTTGAGTGTGATACTCAGGGTGCCACGATCATGCTACACCAGGGCACGCTGTCCTGCGATCATAACGGTGACGGAACCACTGAAACATCCATCGCCGATTACGCATTGAGCTGTAATATCACCACAGGGCCTCAGCCTGCATTCAAAGGAACGCCCAACGGGCTGGATTCCATGTCCGTTCCGGAAGAAGGCGATACGCCAGAGCCCAGCGGCACATTAAGCGTAGAAAATGATGGTGATCCAGAAACCGATCTAAGTGGCTCATGTATAGCCGAAGGTGCTCACGCCGGCAAATTCACCGTGGACATGGGAACATTTACTAACTTGGATCCCTTGGACCCGGCACAAGTTGTGACTGTGACTTGCGATACTTCTGAAGAAGGCATTTGGGACCAGGCGATGCTGGCCTGTACTTACGAAGCTGCCGGCAGCCCGACAAACTATCCCCTCTCGTGCACAGTTGGACCTCCTGGGAATGCAGTATTCGGTTCAACTATAGCGCCAGCTGTGGGTGCTGAAATCAATATAGATCTGACGCCTGGTGGTGTTTTAGTAGATACAGTGGTTGCGCCAAT
>Ga0209013_10000526_pt1 | contig 34463 bp, 25 predicted proteins | sample Cruoilmetagenom2_FD_187291 | JGI IMG/M metagenome (GOLD analysis project Ga0209013, IMG submission 187291) | Oil polluted marine microbial communities from Coal Oil Point, Santa Barbara, California, USA - Sample 2 (SPAdes) (version 2) | ecosystem: Environmental > Aquatic > Marine > Oil seeps ...
TCTCATAAAACGAATTGCCGTGAATCCAGACATATCGTTGATAATATTATTGGGATCTTCTGGGGTAGTAACAGGAATTCTAAATTGATACCAAGTACTTGTTTGATCTGTATTGTTTGCTAGTTTTACGGTTGTAACTCTGCTATCAACAATGTAATTTTTACCAACGATAAGATCTTCTTTATTTAGCGAAACCTTATACTGATAATAGCTTTCAACCGCACTCATGGTTTGATCTTTATTTATGTCTTCAATATCAGGGTAAGATGAAGATGAGGTTGGGTAATTTTCTGTTGAGTTGTTTACAGTAGGTGAATTTCCTTGAGTTAAGCTAAAATCTTTATATCTTGTTAATATACTCGCATCTTCACTATCATACTCACCACCTCTAAAGTACCTAAAATTATCGGCAGAGGCATCCTCACCAAATACCGACCCATATTTAGAAGTTTCATCAATATCATTAATACCATCTAATCCAAGATCTTGATTTATTCTTTCGGTATCACTTTCTGTAAAGGCATATAATAAGGATTGGTTTTTAGGAATAGAAGACCAAGGAGTTATTTCAACATTATCACCTGGAATTTGAACTCCATCTCCGGGTAAACCATTTTCAAACATTTTTCGATCATCTTTTAAAATATCTTCAGAAATGTTTCCTAAATTAAAATATAATTCCCCTTTAAAATCAATATCGGTTGGAGGTATGCTCGGAGCACCCTCTTCTGGCGTCATAGAATAATTCTCGTAAGGATCCATCAACCAAAACTGAATATATTCAATATTAGCTTGTTGAAAGTTTGTTGTTGTTAATGCTCTTGTTATCCCTCCCCAACGATCTTCTGGATTTGGATATTCTCCTTGAGCATTGAAACTGTCATCATAATTATAGGTTCCTCTTTCTGCAGGAAAATAAGATAAATCAAGGGTTCTAATAATATTGGACTGCGTTATATCTAAATCTACTTGAGGAAACAACTCATCAAAATTAACTTGTCTTACTTCTGCTCTTGAAAGTTCGTCACTATCAATATTACCTGGTTTAAGATCTGATCCATAAAAAAGTCTATCAATATTGTACCATGATATTTTTGATCGTTCAGCACCTGTTCTTAATTCGTTAGGTAATCCATTCGCTAGATTTCCATTATTAAAGTCTAAATCACCAGTTTGTCCTTGTGGTGTACTTGCTAAATACCATTGCTTTGGAGCCTTAACATCTAAAGGTATTTGAGCACCTTCAAAGTCATCAATATAAGAAGTAGCAGCTCCTTCTAGGTCGATTCCATTAGGCGTACCTGGCAATAAATAAGCAGCTTCTGCTCTAACCGAAAGAGTTGACGGAACATCGGTATCAATATTTGGTAGGTAGTTAACCCATTTTGTTAATTTTGGTATATCGGTTCTATACGTTAAATAAGTGCCAAAAATTGTATTATCAACAGGTTCTGATCCAAATTGAGCTTTTTGAGTAAGAGGTTTTTCGTTAAAATTAATAAGATTAGCACCTACAGCTAACTTTTCATTAAATACGTGTAACACATCAAATCCCATATATCTTCTTCGCTGTTGATTAAAACCAATATTATTTTCAACGGAAACTTGTATTGGTGCGTTAGATGCAATTAAAGTTGGATTTATTATTTGAACATTGCCAATATTATAATCCACTACATAATCAACTCCTTCAATTAGCTCTCTACCTCCTGTGGTAACGGAAACCGAACCTCTAGGTACGTTGAAAGCTCCTAACGGAATTCCGTTTTTACTTTCAGCTTTAAAATATCCTTTAATAAAATATTTGTCCTTATTCTGAAATTCATTAATTGCTTCTGATTGAGTTCTATCATACAATTCATTAAACACATAAATATCATCTTGTGGAATCAATATATCATCTAAATCTTCACCAAAAGGCTCTACGGTAGGAAAAATAAAATATCCATTTTGTGAATTAATTGTGATTCCTTCAACATAATCAAAAAAACCATCTCCTTGAGGTAAAATATTATTGTTTTGATCTAACCTATCTAATCGAAGTAAGTTTAATATAGTTTTATCATTTACGTCAGTTGTTTGTGCGTTTTGAAGAATATTAACAGGTTCTCCTGTACTGTCATCGTTGTAAAGCAATTCCAGACGAAACCCTTCTCTTTGAAGTTGGAACGCCCCAGGAATTTGGTAGATGTTTTTCAACATCAAATCCCACATAGGTATGCTAGTATTTATAATCTCACTTCGCAATAGTTTTACAACCAAATTATCAGGAGCAATTACACCTGCATCTGTAAATTCACCTACTCTATATACATCTGTACCATCAGAATACTCATAGGCAATGGCTAAAACATCACTATCAGCAAGTCTACGTTTTAAGGTAACATAACCAAGTTGTGCATTCATTGTAAAATCAATTCCCTGAACCAATTTTATAGCATTTTCGAGTATGGTAAAGTCTCTACCCTGTGACATGTTATAAGGAGTAAGTGCTTGATTTACACTGGAGATTTCACGAATAGGCCCATTAAGTGTTAATAATTGGTCTAAATTATTAGCTTCGTTTGAAGGGTCTTGCGCACCAGAATTAGGTGTTACATTCGCGGGCCCGATATGAAGTGGGTTATTTTCTCCTAAATCAGATAGAGCAACTATATTCCTTGTTCCGTTTGTAGTTGAATTTCGATTTGTAATCCAAATTTCAACTCGAGTAATATTTTTTGTACTGTTTATTAATGGTAAATTAGAAAGAGCATTATTGAATTTGTCTCTAAATTCGTGAGCTACAAAAAAGTGCCTGTTATTATCGTAATTACTAGCTTTGAAATCAAATTCATTGATAATTGATCCTCCTTGTGCGGCAACAGATTGCACTTGCGAACGTTGTTGAGAAAATATTCCTGTAACTGTAGTTTTACCAAATTGTAATTCTGCCTTGGCACCAAATAAATTTTGAGCTCCCGTGACTAGTGAATTGCGCATTGGCATGGATACGTTACCTACTTCAATTTTTCTTATAATATCGTCTTCAGTTGGTGTATACTCCAATTTAACCATATTTTGAAAATTAAATGTAGATTGGGTGTCAAAATTTGCCGATATTTTTAATCTATTCCCAATTTTAGCATTTAAACTCGCACTTATTTCTTGATCAAAATCAAATGTAGTACTCTGTCTGTTTTCTTCAGATAATTGAGGATTATCCACTTTTTGATGAATCAACCCCATTTTAATAAGAATAGAACCCTGCGGATTTACTTCAATTTCATTACCACCAAAAACACTTTCAAAAAAATTAGAATTTACATAGTAAGTAGGTAAAAGATTTTTTCTAGCTTCTTCACTGTTTTGCGTTTTACCACCAATTGCGTTCAGTTTTGATTTTGAGTATTCGAGCATATCGCGTTGTAAACGATAATCTTTATACTCTTCTGGGGTTAAATATGTTGGATGTTTGATATAATAATCGCCTATTTTTTTATATAAAATATAGTTCCCTGTTTGTGGATCAAAAATTATTTCTTCATCGGCATTGTCATTCAAAAAAAGACTGCCATTTTGTGAATTGGTAAAAGAGTATGGTAAAGGTAAAATAGTATCTTTTTTGACAGAAGTATCTGATACTGTATTTGTTATTGTATTATTGGTGGTTGAATTTTGAGACAAAACTGCACTTGTGCTAAATAAAAGCACAGTAAATATAACGTAGAACGTATATTTGATTTGTTTGTTTATTGTCAAATTATTACAAGTTTTTAAGGGCTTTTTTGATTAGCTCTTCCAAACCAATATCCGGAAAATCTTTTATAATAACTTGTATAGTTTTATCTACTCTTTTTCGTGGAAATCCAAGGACTTCTAATGCTGATAACGCTTCATTTTTAATTGTATTGTTTGAAACGGTAATATCTTTAGATAAATCGTAAGTTTTTAAAATTTTATCTTTTAAATCAACAATAACACGTTGTGCTGTTTTTATCCCTATACCTTTAACAGATTTTATTTTTTCTACATCTTCTGAAGCGATTGCTTGTTGAATTTCTTCATTTTCCATAGACGATAACATCGTAATTGCTGTGCTTGGTCCAACACCTGATACAGATATTAATAATTTAAAAATTTCTCTTTCAATTTTATCAGCAAATCCAAAAAGAATATGAGCATCCTCTCTGATATTTAAATACGTAAAAAGCTTTGCGTTTTCTTTATCTGGAATCTTAGAGAAAGTTTGCAATGAAATGGGTAAAAAATACCCTAATCCATTACATTCAATTATTACATTTGTAGGGTTTTTTTCGATCAGTTTCCCTGAGATGTGAGTTATCATATAATTATAAATAAACTTGCCAAATTTAATGAATTTAGATGCAATTTATTAAAATGTTCAATAGTTTTAACAACTTTATTTTAGTATTTATTTTGTGTTAAATCTTAAGACAAATTCAGAAAATATGATTTAATATTTTCACCTTGGAATAGTCTCTTAGAATTGTTATTTTTTAGTACTATTCATTCTGTCTTGAGCATCTACAACCGCTACACTAACCATATTAACAATTTCATCAACGCTAGCTCCTAATTGAATTAAATGCACAGGTTTATTCAAGCCCATAATTAGAGGACCTACCGATTCTACACTTTTAAGCTCTTTTAACAATTTATAGCTAATATTAGCCGATTCTAAATTTGGATATATTAAGCCATTAACTTTTTTTCCTTCAATTTTTGAAAAAGGAAATTTCTCTGAACGCATTTTACTATTTAATGCAAAATCAACTTGTAATTCACCATCAATAATTATTTCGGGATGCGATTTATGAATTGATGTAACTGCTTCATGAATTTTTTTAGCGGAAAGAGATTTAGACGAGCCAAAATTCGAATGAGAAACAAAGGCTAAAACTGGTTTTAAACCAAACAGTTTCATAGCAGAATTTGTTAGTCTTGCAATTTCTGCTAACTCTTCTGCATTAGGATTTATATTTAAAGCAGTATCAGATAAAAATAATGGACCTCTTTTTGTTAACATTAAATTTGTTGCAGAAACTTTGTTGGTATCTTTTTGCTTGCCAATTAATTCTATAATTGGTTTAGCCACTATAGGATAACTTCTAGAATAACCTGTTACTAAAGCATCAGCCTGATTGCTGTTTACCATCATAGATGCAAAATAATTACGATCTCGCATTCGTTTTCTTGCTTCAAGTAAGGTTATGCCTTTTCTTTGTTTTTGTTTCCAGTAGATTTCGGCAAATTTATTTTTTCGTTTTTCTTGAGCTTTTGATTTTGGATCGATTATTGGAATTTTAGCATCAAAAAGTATTTCTTTCATCAATCGAGAAATAGTTACTTTATTACCTAACAATATAGGTTTAGCGATACCTTCTTCATAAACAATTTGGGCTGCTTTTAAAACATTTAAATGATCAGCTTCAGCAAAAACAACTCTTTTAGGAGATAACTTTGCACGATTTGTAATGGTGCGCATTAATTTATTACCTGTACCTAATCTTTCTTCCAATTCTTCTTTATAAGCATTCCAATCGGTAATTGGTTTTCTTGCCACACCTGAATCCATTGCAGCTTTTGCAACAGCAGGTGGAATTTCATAAATTAATCGTACATCAAATGGTTTAGGAATAATATAATCTTTACCAAAATGAATATTTTTTTCATGATAAGTGATATTTACTTGTTCAGGGACATTTTCTTTAGCCAATTTTGCCAGAGCAAGAACAGCAGCCATCTTCATTTCTTCATTAATTTTTGTTGCTCTTACATCTAGAGCACCTCTAAATATAAAGGGAAAACCTAGAACATTATTTACTTGATTTGGATGATCTGACCTACCGGTAGCCATTATTAAATCTTTCCTTGTTTTTATCGCTAAATTATAAGAAATTTCAGGATCCGGATTTGCCATAGCAAAAACTATAGGGTCATTGGCCATTGATTTTATCATCTCAGGACTCACCACATTGCCTTTTGATAAACCAATTAAAACATCAGAATCTATCATTGCTTCTTTTAAGGTATGTAAATCTCTTTTGGTTGCGAATTCCTCTTTTTGTGATGTAAGCTTTGGTCTATCTTTTCTAATAACACCTTTACTATCACACATTACTATGTTTTCACTTTTAACACCCAGCTTTTTATATAATCGAGTACAAGAAACGGCAGCGGCACCAGCACCACTAATCACTACTTTAACCTTTGAAGCTTCTTTTTTTACAATTTCTAAAGCATTTTTTAGAGCTGCAGCAGAAATTATTGCAGTTCCATGTTGGTCATCATGCATTACAGGAATGTCTAATTCCTCTTTTAATCGACGTTCAATTTCAAATGCTTCCGGGGCTTTAATATCTTCTAAATTTATACCACCAAATGTTGGAGATATAGCCTTTACAGTATCTACAAATTTATCAATATCATGAGCATCGACTTCAATATCAAAAACATCAATATCTGCAAAAATTTTAAAGAGTAATGCTTTCCCTTCCATAACAGGTTTTGAAGCGGAAGGGCCGATATCGCCCAAACCTAAAACTGCAGTTCCGTTAGATATAACAGCTACTAAATTACTTTTAGCAGTATATTTGTATACATCGTCCTCATTTTTTGCTATTTCCAAACAAGGGACTGCTACTCCTGGAGAATATGCCAAGGACAAATCACGTTGGGTACTATGTTTTTTTGTTGGTAAAACCTGAATTTTTCCTGGAATAGGAGACTCATGATAGTCAAGAGCATCACTTTTTTTTATTTTAGAACACATATCTATGTAAATAAATTAGAATACAAAGTTAGTTTATTTGAAGTGCTAAAAACTAATTAATATCACTTTTCTAAGAAACCAATGTTACGTTTTAAACCTGAAAATTTAGTTCGTTTTACGGCTGATTTGTTAAATATTTTATGGAATACATCTCCAGTAATTTCTTCCCAATCTTTTTTAGTCATTGTAAGTAGATCTGGATGAGGTTCGAATTGTGGCTCTTGATGAGGTATTGAAAATCTATTCCATGGGCAAACATCTTGGCAAATGTCACATCCAAACATCCAATCTTCAAATTTTCCATTCATAGATTTTGGAATCTCTTCTTTTAATTCAATGGTAAAATAAGAAATACATTTACTACCATCTACAGTGTTGTTCTTTAAAATTGCATCCGTAGGACATGCATCAATGCATTTAGTACAATTACCACAATGATCCGTTTTAAATTCGTGATCATATTCCAATTCCAGATCTAAAATAATTTCTGCTAAAAAAAAGAAAGACCCTTTTTGCTTGGTAATCAATAAAGAATGCCTGCCAATCCATCCTAATCCACTTTTTTTAGCCCAAACACGCTCGAGTACAGGTGCAGAATCTGTAAACACGCGAGCATCAACTTCACCAAAATTCTCTTGAATAAAACTTAAAAATTCGAATAATTTGTCTTTGATCACATGATGATAGTCTTCACCATATGCATATTTTGAAATTTTATAAGTATCTGTTGTTATCTTTTCTTGTGGATAATAATTGTATTGTAGTGAGATTACCGACTTAGCTCCAGGCACTAACTTGGTAGGATCTAACCTTTTGTCAAAATGATTTTCCATATAATGCATTTTACCATGAAAACCATTTTTAAGCCATTGTTCCAATCTAGGAGCTTCTTCTTCTAAGAATTGGGCTTTGGCAACACCACAAGAAGAAAAACCGAGGCGTAAAGCTTCGGTTTTAATGAGATTTGTATTATTTGTTCTGTTTATCAAAGTTTTAAACTTTCTCTAAAAACCATTGAATATTAGTACAATTATCACATACATAACAATGGGCTTTTTTATTTGCAAAATCAACATCAAAAAAAGAGGCAAGTCTAGTGTTTAATTGAGATTCGCGATGAGTAAACTTGTCATGATTACAAACACTACAAGTCAATTTCTTCCCTTTTACAAATACTTGTTCTATAATTTTATCTTTTGAAAATAATCCCATAATTTCTTTAATTTAGTAATTTCAAAAGGTTTATAAGTTATTTAAAATATTTTATGGAGAATTATTAACTCCTTCCTCTATTAAAATAATCCTCTTTGGGTGTTTCCTTTTATTTTACCGAGATGTTTATACGCTAATTCAGTTACCTCTCTTCCACGGGGCGTTCGCATGATAAAACCTTGTTGAATTAAAAATGGTTCATACACTTCTTCAATGGTTTCCGTATTTTCTCCAACAGCAGTTGCCAAAGTACTTATACCAACAGGGCCGCCTTTAAACTTATCAATAATAGTAGTTAGTATTTTATTATCCATTTCATCCAAACCATGCGTATCTACATTTAAGGCATTTAAGGCAAATTTAGCAATATTAATATCAATATTTCCATCACCTTTTATCTGTGCAAAATCACGAACTCTTCGCAACAAAGAGTTAGCAATTCTCGGTGTCCCTCTGCTTCTGCCTGCAATTTCAATCGAGGCTTCCATAGCATTTTGAACATTCAATATTTTTGAACTCCTTTGAACAATTTGGGTTAGCAATTCTGTATTGTAATATTGTAGTCTACTACTAATTCCAAATCGTGCTCTCATAGGCGCAGTAAGTAAACCAGATCGAGTGGTTGCACCTATTAAAGTAAAAGGCTCAAGATTAATTTGAACAGACCGTGCATTTGGCCCGGACTCAATCATAATATCAATTTTATAATCTTCCATAGCAGAATAAAGATATTCTTCAATTACAGGGCTAAGTCTATGAATTTCATCAATAAATAATACATCTCTTTCTCCTAAATTTGTAAGTAAACCTGCTAAATCACCTGGTTTGTCTAAAACGGGTCCCGAAGTAACTTTTATATTGGTGTTTAATTCATTAGCTAGAATATAGGCCAACGTTGTTTTTCCTAAACCTGGAGGTCCATGAAATAAGGTGTGGTCCAACGCTTCGCCTCTTAAATTGGCAGCTTCTACAAAAATTTTTAAATTTTCAAGAACTTGATCCTGCCCTGTAAAATCATTAAATGTTAGAGGGCGTAGTTTTTTTTCTACATCAATTTCTTCATTGTTGTAATTTTTATTTGAAGGGTCTAAATGTTCATTCATATAAACAAATGTAAATTAATAATAGGTATTAATTGTCTTTATCAATTTCTGTTGGAACAATAATTGCGCTAGGGTATTCTTTTTTGATTTCTAATAATGTTTTATCAGCCTCTAGTCTGGTTTTAAAATTGCCAACTTGAACTTTCCACTGCGGTGAGCTAAAAACAATTTTTGCCGGAATATCTTCGAAAATGGTATTAAATTCATCTTTAACTTTATAGGAATTCTTTTCATTTCCGTAAAAAACCTGAATTTTGAATCCATTTATAGATTTTAAATTTTTATTGTAAGTTTTTTTTTGAGAAATTACTTTATCAATATTAGTACTAGATTCAATTTTTACAATTCCTTCCTTTTGTTGTGCATAATTTATAATTGAAAAGAGTAGCATAAATACTATACTTGTAATGGATGTTTTTTTATTTTGAAACAACATAGAAAATATTTTTTTACAAATCTAAAAGAATGTTTTTAAGAATAGTATAATTTTTGTTATTTAGAATGGTTATAAATTAACTTTAACATAATAATAACACTTTGTCTATACGTTAGAAAATGTATTTTTGCACAATCTATTTATTATAAATAAAATTATAACATTTAGTTAGATATAATGCACAAATACCAATGGTGTGTGTTTCAATTGAAAAAATATAACTCAAATAATCTTGTAATGCAAAGCAATACATTAAAAAAATTATTGGCTGCCCTATCTTTCCTTTTATTAATTTCGATTAGTTTATCTGCACAAGAAAGTGACCCGGTTAACGGAAAGAAACTTTTTAATGCAAATTGTGCTGCCTGTCATAAATTAGATAAAAAATTAATTGGTCCTCCATTAAAAGGTATCAGTGAAAAAAGAACGAATGAATGGCTACAAGCTTGGATAAAAGATAATAACGCATTAAGATCAAGTGGCGACCAAGATGCAATTGATATTTTCAATGAATATAATGGTATGCCAATGACACCATACCCTCAATTATCAGAACAAGATATTAATGATATTTTAGCCTATACTGATGATAAACCTGTTGCAGCAAAAGAAGTAGTAGCTACTACTCAAGCTGTAGACCCAAAAGTAGCAATTGGTAAAAAATTGTTCCAAGCTAATTGTGCTGCTTGTCATAAATTAGATAAAAAATTAATTGGCCCTGCATTGGCTAACGTAGCAGATAGGAGATCAAATGAATGGTTGCATGCTTGGATAAAAGATAATAATGCTTTAAGAGCAAGTGGTGATCAAGATGCTATAGATATATTCAATGAGTTTAATGGTATGCCAATGACAGCATACCCTCAGTTTTCAGATGAAGATATTGATGCTATTATTGCTTATACCACTGCTGGAGATGTTCAAAAGGTAGCATCTACTCAAACTGCAGATACGGATATTTTAGCTAAGTCTAAAGGTTCAAGTAATTGGATGAGTTATGTAGTTATTTTTGTGATTCTTTTAGTGGTTGCTTGGATTTTCATTGCTAGTAATAATGGTTTCTTAAAAATTGTTGCTACTATTTTTGTAGTGTTATTAGGAACCTATGTGTTGTTTGACTGGTTAATGGATATAGGAATAGACCAAGAATACCAACCAATTCAGCCTATTGCATTTTCTCATAAAATTCATGCCGGTGATAATAAAATTGATTGTGAATATTGCCATTCTTCTGCTAAAAACAGTAAAACGTCTGGAATTCCTTCAGTTAATGTATGTATGAACTGTCATAAAAGCATATCAGAGTATACAGGCCCAACTTCAACAGAAAATGATAAAGCATTTTATGATGCTGAGATTAATAAAATATACGATGCCGTTGGTTGGGATCCTGATAAATTAGCTTATAAAGAAAATTACGAACAAAAACCTATCAAATGGGTTAAGGTACATAATTTACCCGATTTTGTTTATTACAATCATTCACAACATGTTTCTGTTGCTGGAATAAAATGTCAAAAATGTCATGGTCCTGTTGAAGAAATGGATGAAGTTTATCAATATTCTCCTTTAACTATGAATTGGTGTCTTGAATGTCATATGGAAACCAATGTTGACTTAAAAGGGAATGGATATTATGCGAAAATTCATGAAGAACTTGCAAAGAAATTTGGCGTAGACAAAGTAACCATTGCTCAATTAGGAGGTAAAGAATGTGGTAAGTGTCACTATTAGTAGTTGACTAAAAATTAAGAATTAAAAAGATTTAAATATTATTTGATCTTTCAATCATTAAATAAATAATTATAAATGGCATCTAACAAGAAATACTGGAAAAGTGTTGAAGAACTAAACGAAAATAGTTCTATTGTTGAAAAGCTAGGTAAAACTGAATTTATTGAAGAGCTACCAACAGATAAATTTTTAGGTGATAAAGAAACACTAGAAACTAGTGAAACGTCACGTAGAGACTTTTTGAAATATGTTGGTTTTTCAACAGCAGTTGCATCTTTAGCAGCTTGTGAAGGACCGGTTATTAATTCAATTCCTTATGTAGTAAAACCAGACGATGTTATACCAGGTGTTGCAGATTATTATGCAACAACGATGGCTGATGGTTATGACTTTGCGAATGTATTAGTAAAAGTTCGTGAAGGTAGACCTATTAAAATTGAACCAAATAAAGATTCTGTTAATGGAACGACAAATGCAAGAGTTCAAGCTTCTGTCTTATCTTTATATGATAACAACCGTTTAAGAGGGCCTTTGGTAAAAGGTGTTGTAAGTGATCATAAAACTATAGATGCTGAGATTCAAACCAAATTAAATGAATTGAAAGCAAGTGGTGAAAAAGTAGTTTTTTTAACAAGTACTTGCGCTTCACCATCTACAAAAAGTTTAATTAATAAATTTATTGAAAATAATGGTAATGCTGAGCATGTAGTTTATGATGCGGTCTCAGAAGATGCTGCATTAAATGCATTTGAAAAAATGTATGGAAACCGTGCTTTACCAGATTACGATTTTTCTAAGGCAGATGTAATTGTTTCTGTTGGAGCTGATTTTTTAGGAGATTGGCAAGGAGGTAATTTTGAAGTTGGTTACGCCAAAGGAAGAGTTCCTAAAAATGGTAAAATGTCTCGTCATATTCAGTTTGAATCTAATATGACATTAACTGGAGGAAATGCAGATAAAAGAATAGTTGTAAAACCTTCACAGCAATCTTTAGCCTTAATAAAATTATATCAGGCAATTGTATCAGGAGTTTCAACTAGTGAAGCATCACCGTTAAATGATGCTGTACAGAAAGCAGCTATGCAATTAAAAGCAGCTGGAAAAAACGCAGTGGTAGTAACTGGAATTAAAGATGAAAATGCACAATTATTAGCCTTGGCAATTAATAACCATATACAAAGTAGTGTTATTGATGTTGTTAATACTAAGAATGTACGTCATGGTAATGACGCTAAAGTTGCTCAATTATTACAAGATATGAATGCCGGTAAAATCGGTGCAGTGATTATGCATAATACAAACCCTGTTTATACTTTACCTAAGGGGGTTGAATTTGCAAGTGCACTGAAAAAAGTTAAATTGTCTGTTGCATTTACCATGTCAGATAATGAAACAGCAAAAGCTTCACAGTATGTAATCGCTACACCGCATTATTTAGAATCTTGGGGTGATGTAATGATCAAAAAAGGTCAATATAGTTTAGTTCAACCTACAATAAATAAATTGTTTGACACACGTCAATTTCAAGATGTTTTACTTAAATGGAATGGTAGCAGTGAAACTTATTATGATTATTTAAAGAATCAATGGCAAACAAATGTGTTAGGAGGTAAGTCTTGGAATAAAACATTACAAGATGGTACTTTTAACATGACTTTACCGGAAAGTGAAACAGTAATTAATGAAATAGACATTAATGCTGTAGGTTCGGCTCTATCAAAAATAAAAGGATCGGACTTAGAATTATCCGTCTACACCAAAATTGGTTTAGGTGACGGTCAACAAGCGAGTAATCCTTGGCTACAAGAGTTACCAGATCCGATTACTAGAACTTCATGGGATAATTATTTATTGATTTCAAGAATTGATGCAGAAAAATTTGGAATAACGAACTGGACAGTTGATAATGGAGCATTAAACGGAGACATGGTAAATGTTACGGCAAATGGTGTTACCTTAAATAACGTACCTGCATATATTCAACCTGGTCAAGCACCTGGTTCTGTTGCATTAGCCTTAGGGTATGGTAGAACTGGATTACAAAAAGAATTAAATGTTGGTGTAAATGCTTATCCTTTTGCAGGAGGTGATTTCCAAAACGTAAGTATAGAAAAAGTTACGGGAGAGCATAAGTTTGCCTGTGTACAATTGCAACATACTATTATGGGTAGAGAAGGAGAAATCACTAAAGAAGCAACTTTAGCTGATTTTATTTCAAAACCAAAAGAAGAATGGAACCAAGTCCCTTTATTTTCACTGGACCATCAAGAAGTAACTCAGGATAAAGTAGATCTTTGGGAAAAATTTGATGATTCTTTAGGTACAAAATTCAATTTATCAATTGACCTTGCATCTTGTACAGGTTGTGCAGCATGTGTGATTGCATGCCATGCAGAAAATAATGTACCCGTTGTAGGGAAACATGAAATAAGAGTGAGTAGAGATATGCACTGGTTGCGTATAGACAGATATTACTCAAGTGATATGACTGTTGAAAAAGGAAAAGAAGAAGGTATTTTTGGTACTGGAGATTTTTTCAATGCTCAAACACACCCTTCTGACGCTCCAGAAGTTTCGTTCCAACCTGTTATGTGTCAACACTGTAATCACGCTCCTTGTGAAACAGTTTGTCCGGTTGCAGCAACATCTCATGGTCGTCAAGGTCAAAATCAAATGGCATATAACCGTTGTATTGGTACTCGTTATTGTGCAAATAACTGCCCATATAGAGTACGTAGATTTAACTGGTTTAAATATGCAAACAATAATGAGTTTGATTTTAACATGAACAATGATTTAGGTAAAATGGTATTGAACCCTGATGTTGTTGTTAGATCACGTGGGGTTATGGAAAAATGCTCTATGTGTATTCAAATGACACAGGCTACTATTTTGAAAGCTAAAAAAGAAGGAAGACCTGTTGCAGATGGTGAATTCCAAACGGCTTGTTCAAATGCTTGTTCGAGTGGAGCTATGGTATTTGGCGATATAAATGATAAAACAAGCAAAATTACTCATATGAGTGAAGATGATAGAAGTTTTAAACTATTGGATTTTGTAGGCACAAAACCAAATGTTTTCTATCAATTAAAAGTTAAAAATACGAACGAATCATAATAATTAGTATTTGTTCATTGAATAAAAAATTAGAAGAATAAATTAATATTATATAAACTATGTCTCATTACGAAGCACCTATTAGAGAACCATTAATTTTAGGAGATAAAAGTTATCATGACATTTCAAATGATATTGCTGCACCAATAGAAGGAAAAGCCAATAAATGGTGGTGGGCAGTTTTTAGTATTGCTTTGATTGCCTTTTTATGGGGAATTGGTGCAATAGCTTACACTATTGGAACTGGTATTGGAGTTTGGGGTCTAAACAATAAAATTAACTGGGCTTGGGATATTACGAACTTTGTTTGGTGGATTGGTATCGGTCATGCAGGTACCTTAATTTCGGCAGTTTTATTATTATTTCGTCAAAAGTGGAGAATGGGTATCAACCGTTCCGCGGAAGCGATGACCATATTCGCTGTTTTTCAAGCTGGGTTATTTCCATTAATTCACATGGGACGTATTTGGAACGGATATTGGACAATGCCGATTCCGAATCAATTTGGTAGTTTATGGACAAATTTCAATTCACCATTGTTATGGGATGTTTTTGCAATTTCAACCTATTTATCAGTATCTGTAGTTTTTTGGTGGACAGGCTTACTTCCTGATTTTGCCATGATTAGAGACAGAGCAACAAAACCATTCCAAAAGAAAATATATAGTTTATTAAGCTTTGGTTGGACAGGTAGAGCTAAAGATTGGCAAAGATTTGAAGAAGTATCTTTAGTTTTAGCAGGTTTAGCCACACCATTAGTACTTTCTGTACATACCATTGTATCATTTGACTTTGCTACTTCAGTTATTCCTGGTTGGCATAGTACTGTTTATCCTCCATACTTTGTTGCAGGTGCAGTTTTCTCTGGATTTGCTATGGTACAAACACTATTGATTATTATGCGTAAAGTTTCTAATCTAGAAGAATATATTACACGCCTTCATATTGAAAATATGAATAAGGTAATATTAGTAACTGGAGGTATAGTAATGGTTGCATATTTATCAGAATTTTTCGTTGGATGGTACTCAGGTAGTTCTTATGAAGATTTTACGTACCTATCTATAGGTGCAGCAACCGGACCATATTGGTGGGCATTTTGGGCATTGATTTTATGTAATGGTGTTTTTCCACAATTATTATGGATAAAAAAATTGCGTACAAATTTTACAGTTTCATTTATCATGGCCATTATTATTAATATTGGAATGTGGTTTGAACGTTTTGATATTATTGTTATTAACTTAAGTAGAGGTCATTTACCATCAACTTGGACGCAGTTTGAACCTACTTTTGTTGATATTGGAATATTTGTAGGAACGATAGGATTCTTCTTTGTATTGTTTTTGTTATACGCACGAACCTTTCCTGTTGTAGCACAAGCAGAGGTGAAATCAATTTTGAAATCATCAGGTGATGGTTACAAAAGTAGAAGAGATAATAAATAAATTACAATTTTAATAATTGAATAAATAAAATAAGATGAGTAATAAAGTTATACATGCAGTATTTGACGATGATGACGTGCTTTTAGAAGCGGTTAAAAACGTTCGAGAAGCAAATCATCATATTGAAGAGGTTTATACACCTTTTCCTGTACATGGTTTAGAAAAGGCTATGGGTATTGCGAATACACGAATTGCTATTACGGCATTTATATACGGTTTAACTGGTTTAGGTTTTGCTGTTTGGATGATGAATTTTATGATGATTGAAGATTGGCCACAAAATATTGGTGGTAAACCAAACTTTAGTTATGCTGAAAATATGCCAGCTTTTGTTCCAATAATGTTTGAATTGACTGTATTTTTTGCTGCTCATTTAATGGTAATAACTTTTTATATGAGAAGTAAAATTGGCCCCTTTGTTAAAGCTTCGAATCCAGACCCACGCACAACAGATGATAAATTTTTAATGGAAGTATCTGTTGAAGGCGATGTAAATGAATTAACTGATTTATTAAATAAATCGGGAGCTATAGAAACCAAAGTAGTTGAAACACATTAAAAATTTTAAACTAAAATTACTTTAAAATAATAGTATTTAAAATGAAAAATTTATTAAATATATCATTCATCGGACTGTTCTTAGTATTATTTATCTCTTGTAGTAGTGATAAATCAAGTAAAAGAAGTATCCAATATATGTCAGAAACAGATATGTATACACCGGTACCTTATGACACATATACGGATAATCCATATTTTAAAAATGGATTAAGCGCGCAGCTTCCAGTAGAAGGTACAATAGCAAGAGGAACTGTTGTTTATGATTATCCTAATAGTGAAGAAGGGTATCAAATGGCAAAAGACTCTTTAAAATCTCCTTTGATGAAAACTGAGAAGAGCTTAGAGGATGGGAAAAAGAATTATGATATTTATTGTGCGATTTGTCATGGAAAAACTGGTGATGGACAAGGCGATTTGGTTAAAAATGAAAAATTCTTAGGAGTTCCTAATTATAAAGATAGAGATATTACACCGGGTAGTACTTATCATGTTATTATGTTTGGAAGAAACATGATGGGTTCTCATGCATCTCAATTAACAGATAAAGAGCGCTGGGAAGTTGTTCAATATGTTGATCATTTAAGAGAAGATCTATTAAAGTAAAAAATATTAAGTAAATATAAATACACAATATAAAATGTATACATTTTCAGGTAAATTAAAAACGTTTTCAATTGCATTAATGATACTTGGTGCTTTAGGTATAGGATATGGATTTTTTACTTCTCCTAAAACCACAGAAGATGTTAAAGAAGCTTTACATAATACGCAAAATTCGCATGAAACCAATCAAAATGAGGATCATGCAACAGCAAGCGATCATGAAAATGATTCAAATCAATCACATAGTGCTGATGAAGAGCAAAGCCATTTAGAGCATCTATTACATCAAGGACAAAATCGTCCTTGGGCAGCCTTTTTTATTGCAGCATTCTTCTTTTTAATGATTTCAGTTACAGTTTTAGTATTCTATTCTATTCAATGGGCGGCTCAAGCAGGTTGGTCAATTGTTTTGTTTAGAGTGATGGAAGGGATTACTGCATATATTTTACCAGGTTCAATATTGTTGTTCTTGTTTTTATTAGCATCTGGATTTCATATGAATCATATGTATGTTTGGATGGCTGAGGGAACTTTTGATCCATCTAGTGAAAATTACGACGCCATAATTGATGGAAAATCTTGGTGGTTAAATACAACAGGTTGGCTGATTAGAAGTTTTGTTTATCTATTTGTTTATAACATTTTTAGATGGATGCTAAGAAGAAATTCAATCAAATTAGACAATACAAATGATATCAAAACATATAAAAGTAACTTTAATTTGGCAGTAGCCTTTATAGTTATTTTTGGTATATTAGAATTATTTATGTCATTCGATTGGTTAATGTCTTTAGATCCGCATTGGTATAGTCAATTGTATTCATTTTATGTATTTGCAAGTGTTTTAGTTTCGGGTATAACAGTAATTGCCTTGGTAACAATTTATTTGAGAAGTCAAGGAGCTCTACCTTTTGTGAATAGTAGTCATATTCACGATTTAGCTAAATATATGTTTGGGTTTAGTATTTTTTGGGCATACTTTTTCTTCGATCAATTTATGTTGCAGTGGTATGCAGATATTCCCGAAGATACAGCATATTTCTTTCCTAGATTAATAGGTTCTTATCAATTACCATTTATAGGTATGTTGGTATTAAATTTTGTATTTCCAATATTTGTATTGATGGATAGTGATTTTAAACGTATTCCTTGGTTTGTTGTTACTACTGGAATTGTAATTTTAATAGGTCATTATATTGATATTTATCAATTAGTATCACCTGCAACTGTAGGAGATAGCTGGAGTATAGGAATTCCTGAAATTGCTTCAATAGCTTTCTTTTTAGGTCTGTTTATCTTTGTAATTTTTAACGCTATGAGTAAAGTTTCTTTACATGCAAAAGGGAATCCTTTTATGAAGGAAAGTGAAATTTATCATTATTAAATAAAAATATTTTAATTTTATAAGGCTATCTTTTTAAGGTAGCCTTTTTATTTAAAATATTTTCGGTAAAACATGATATAAATCATATAAATTAATAATTTTCTTTATATTTGTCCGAATTCAAATCTACAAATTAACTTTTTTTTCATAGATGAAAGCATTATTCTTTATTCTTATTTTTGTTGTAATAGCAACAGCTATATGGCAATTTTTTAAAATACTAGGTTTTTTTAAAAAGGATCAGGTTGTAACTAAAAAAGAAAATAACATTAATGGATGGTTAATGTTAGGCTTAGGAGTTTTTATTTATGGCTTAATGTTAATTACCATGTATAAAGGTAGTATTGTATTATTGCCTAAACTATCTGCCTCTTTAGAAGGTGAACATATTGATAAATTATTTATCATTACGATGACCCTTATTTTCGTAGTTCAATTTATCACTCAATTTTTAATATATTTTTTCACATTTAAATATAGAGGAATTGAGGGAAGAAAAGCTACTTTTTATGCGGATAGTCATAAACTTGAAATGTGGTGGACGGCTACACCAACGGTAGTTTTGTCTATTTTAATTGTTTATGGTTTATGGACTTGGAATAATGTTCAAGACCTTTCGGATGCTGAAAACCCTTTAATTATTGAAGTTTATGCAAAGCAATTTCAATGGGAAGCTCGTTATGCTGGAAATGACAATGAATTAGGAGTTGGTCATGTTAGATATATTAAAGGTATTAACACAATGGGTGTTGATATGACAGATAAGAATTCGTTAGATGATATTCCAGTTCGAGAATTACATTTGCCAAAAGGGAGAAAAGTTATTTTTAAATTCAGATCACAAGATGTATTGCACTCGGCTTATATGCCACATTTTAGAGCGCAAATAAATTGCGTACCTGGTATGACAACTTCATTTGGTTTTACACCTTCTGTTACAACAGAAGAGATGCGTGAATACGAAGATACTGTTGAGAAGTTCAACGCTATTAATGAATTAAGAAAAGAAAAAGGAGAAGACCCTGTTGAATTCGATTACCTATTATTATGTAATAAAATATGTGGTTCTTCGCATTATAATATGCAGATGAAAGTTGTTGTTGAGGAAGAAGCTGATTTTAACAAATGGTTAAGTCAACAAAAAACATTAGCTCAAGTAATTAAATAATTAACAAAGCAAAAATTTATTTTTCAAAATGTCAGATCATCATCACCATAAAGAAACATTTATTACTAAGTATATTTTTAGTCAAGATCATAAAATGATTGCTAAACAATATCTGATTACAGGTATGTTTATGGGAGTAATTGGAGTTTTTATGTCTATGTTATTCCGTTTACAATTAGCATATCCTGACACAAGTTTTACAATTATTGAAGCTTTTTTAGGAAAAGGCGGTGAGGGAGGAATCATGACACCTGATATGTATATGGGGTTGGTGACAATTCATGGTACTATCATGGTATTTTTTGTTTTGACAGCAGGACTTAGTGGTACTTTTAGTAACTTATTAATTCCGTTGCAAATTGGAGCACGTGATATGGCTTCAGGATTTTTGAATATGATTTCTTATTGGTTGTTTTTTCTTTCTAGTTTAATCATGTTTTTATCCATTTTTGTGCATACAGGAATGGCATCTGCTGGATGGACCATTTATCCGCCATTAAGTGCTTTACCACAAGCAATGTCAGGTTCAGGTTTAGGTATGACCCTTTGGTTAGTATCTATGGCAATTTTTATTGCATCATCTTTATTAGGTTCATTAAATTATATTGTTACAATATTAAATTTAAGAACAAAAGGAATGAAAATGACTCGATTACCTTTAACAATATGGGCGTTTTTGATCACAGCTGTTATTGGTGTGGTATCTTTCCCAGTATTGCTTTCTGCAGCATTATTATTGATTTTTGATCGTAGTTTTGGTACTTCTTTCTACTTGTCGGATATATTTATTCAAGGAGAAGTTTTACACTATAAGGGCGGCTCACCAATATTGTTTGAACATTTATTTTGGTTTCTAGGTCATCCAGAGGTTTATATAATTTTATTACCGGCTTTGGGTATAACATCAGAAGTAATTTCAACGAATGCAAGAAAACCTATATTTGGTTATCGGGCAATGATTGGTTCTATTATGGCAATTGCATTTTTATCCACAATTGTTTGGGGTCATCATATGTTTGTTACAGGAATGAATCCGTTTTTAGGATCTGTGTTCACATTTACAACACTCTTGATAGCAATACCATCTGCGGTAAAAGCTTTCAACTATATAACTACTTTATGGAAAGGTAATTTACAATTAAATCCTGCCATGTTATTTTCAATTGGTATGGTTTCAACCTTTATAACAGGAGGTTTAACAGGACTAATTTTAGGTGATAGTGCTTTAGATATTAATGTTCATGATACTATGTTTGTGGTTGCTCACTTTCATTTAGTTATGGGTATTTCTGCTTTATTTGGAATGTTTGCAGGGGTCTATCATTGGTTTCCTAAAATGTACGGAAGAATGATGAGCAAAGATATGGGGTATTTACATTTTTGGATTACAGCCATATCGGCTTATGGAGTTTTCTTTCCAATGCACTTTATTGGATTGGCGGGACTACCACGAAGATATTATAGTAACTCAGCATTCCCAATATTTGATGATTTACTTCAAATAAATCAAGTAATTACAGCTTTTGCCATTGTTGGAGGATTGGCACAATTGATTTTCTTGGCAAATTTTTTCTTTAGTATTAAAAAAGGACAAAAAGCAGTTCAAAATCCGTGGAAGGGAAATACATTGGAATGGACAACGCCTGTTGAGCATATGCATGGAAATTGGCCTGGAGAAATTCCAGAAGTACATCGTTGGGCATATGATTATAGTAAAGTTGATGATAATGGTGATTTATGGGGTAACCAAGACTTTACGCCTCAAACTATTCCAATTAGAAAAGATGAAGAAGAGTTTTAAATACTACTACTAATTAAAAATATGATTTTTAGAACCTCTATTTATAGAGGTTTTTTTTTGACTATATTTGAAAAAAATATCTTTGTAATGTTGAAGAAAATTGTCATTTCCGTATTAGTTATTGTATTCATTATTTTTATAGGTTTTTGGTTATTTGTGCAAAACAATAAACCTATATATAGCGGAAACCTTGAATTGGAAAGTTTAAAGGAAGAAGTTAATATTTATTATGATGATGTTGGTGTTCCTCACATTTATGCACAAAACCAACAAGATGCATATATAGCTTTAGGATATGTCCATGCTCAGGATCGATTATGGCAAATGGAATTGATGAGACGAATTTCAGCAGGAAGGTTATCTGAAATATTTGGAGAAGATATGATTAAAACAGATAAGTTTTTCTTGGGTTTAGGAATTGAGAATGCGGCTAAAAAAACTATTCAGAATTTAGATACTACAAATCAAAGTTTTATATTAACTCAAGCCTATTTAAATGGAATTAATCAATTTATTGAAAAAGGGTCAACCCCAGTTGAGTACACATTAGCCGGGTTCGAAAAAGAAAAATTTACTATAAATGATGTTTATAATGTCTTTGGATATATGAGTTTTGGGTTTGCACATGCGCAACGAACGGATCCCTTCTTAACAAATTTAAAGGATAAATTGGATGCTATTTATTTACAAGAATTACAAATACACGTTAACCCTAAAACTGAATTAATTAGAAATCATTATCCAAAGATAAAAAGTAAAGTCACTAGCTCATTATCAAACTCCGTGAATGCGATTTTTGAAAGTTCTCCTGTACCACCATTTATTGGGAGTAATAGTTGGGTACTTGGAGCAAAAAAAACAAAGAATAATAAAGTAATTTTGGCAAACGACCCACATATGGGATTTGCCCAACCTGCTGTTTGGTATCAATCACATATTAGTACTCCAGATTTTGAGATGTATGGTTTTAATTTAGCCTTAACACCTTTTCCGCTTTTGGGTCATAATAGAGATTACGCCTATGGTTTAACTATGTTTGAAAATGATGATATCGATTTTTATGAAGAAAATAATGAATCCTATGAAGTTAGAACAGAAACTATTAAAGTTAAGGATGGTGATGATATAAGTTTTGAGGTTCGAGTTGGAAAACATGGATCTATTATGAACGATTTTATTGATATTATAGATTCAGAGAACCCTATTGCGATGGATTGGGTTTATACCAAATTAGATAATAAAATGCTTGAAGCTTCTTATTTATTATCGCATGCAAATTCATTATCCGATTTTAAAAATGGTGCTTCCTTGATTACAGCGCCAGGATTAAATGTGATGTATGGTGATGCTAAAGATAATATTGCCTGGTTTGCTTCGGCAAAGTTATATAAGCATTCAAATAATGTGAATACTAAATTTATTTTAGATGGTTCAAATGGTGAAGACGATCAAATAACGTATTTAGATTTTTCTCAAAATCCACAAGCAATAAATCCTTCATGGAATTATGTTTACTCAGCAAACAATCAACCAGATTCTATTGCAGGAATCTTATATCCAGGTTATTATTTGCCAGAAAATAGAGCCAAAAGAATTGTTGATATTTTAACACCAAAAAATGATTTTACAAAAGAAGATATTAAAGTGATGATTAATGATATTCAATCTTCAGTTGTGCCGGAATTAATTCCAATTATTATAAAAAACATAACCAAAGTAAATTTAACTTCAAATGAAAAAGAGGCAATTGCAATTTTAAAAAAATGGATAGGAGATTATCAAATTGATGAAATTGCCCCAACTATTTACACCAAATTTTTATATAGATTTATCGAAAATACTTTTGCCGATGAAATGGGAGAAGAAGGGTTTAAACAATTTTTAACCACATATGTTTATAAACGCCAAATAGCAAAGCAAATAAAAATGCGAAAATCGGTTTGGTGGGATGATATTTCAACAAAGGAGGTTAAAGAGAATAGAGATGAAATCTTTACTAAATCGTTACATGAAACAGTTACGGCCTTAGAAAATCAATTTGGTGATGATGTACAGAAATGGACATGGGGTAAAGCAATTACTGTAACACATAAACATGCTTTTGACAAAGTACCCTCATTAAAAAGTTATTTTAATGTAGGGCCTTTTGTGACAAATGGTTCTAATGAAGTTTTAAATAATCAACTTTTTTCGATTAACAATAGTGGAATTTATGAAGTTAACGCTGGTCCTTCAACACGACGAATTATAGACTTTAGTGATGTTGAAAATAGTATAGCTATACTTCCAACAGGGCAGTCAGGTAATGTTTTTAGTAAGCATTATAAAAATCAAGCTCAAAAGTACTTAGATGGTGAATTTGTTAAAATGATGTTGAATAAAGAAGAAATTCAAAAATCAAAGGATAGATTAAATATTAAACCTAAAAAATAATTAAGTGAAAATCTTTTTTAAATAAGGATTTAATAATTTTCCGTTTGGATCACATTTTTTGCGAATTTCTAAAAAATTGTCCCACATTGGATATGCTTTGGCAAATTCTTCTTTGGTAAAATTATTAAGTTTACCCCAATGAGGCCTTCCGCCAAAGCTCTTAAAAATTGGACCAAAATCACTTAAAAGGTATTTATAATTTTCCGTATTATTGGCATGAATTGCTACGGACATTGCGTCTCGTTTATAAAAAGGACTTAACCAAGCGTCATCTTGTTTTATGATTCGTAATTCTATAGGATAATAAGCGTCATTTTTGGTATCCATAAGCTCACAAACCTTTTTAAAACAATCAATACCATTTTCAATAGGTATGTGATATTCTGATTCGTTAAATTTAGAAACTCTTGCTTGAGAGAGTAATCTCCATGAGTCGTCGGAGTAATCTTCAATAATTTCATCTTCCTTTAAATAACTTCCTACCAGTTTGCGTCTAAGGGCAGGAGCCCAAGATAAATAATTTCTAATTTGTTTTAAGAGTACTAAACTATCTTCATCTTCACTTTGAATTCTAGGGTTTAAATCACCGTTATGGACTTCATGTTTAATATATAAACACATTTTTGAATGAGGTATATAAAAAAATTCAGCATGTTCAGACTCTTTCATAACAGAATTAGCATTTTTTAAAACCCAGTCTAACGATTTAAATGAGACTACTCTATGAAGAGCATAAGAAGGTCTATTCTGAAGAGTAACTTCCGTAATTGCACCTAAACTTCCGATAGCAACCTTAGCAGCTTTAAAAACATCTTCATTGTTGGTGTTGCTACACTCGATGACCTCTCCCTGAGGAGTCACGATTCGCATAGATTTAAAATAAGCATGCATAGCCATGAACTTTGATCCAGTACCGTGCGTAGCCGTACTGGTTGCACCCGCTAAAGTTTGCGTATTGATATCTGGTAAATTCATAAATGCCTGCCCTTTTTCATTGAATTCACTTGCCAAATAAGCCAATTTTGAGCCAGCTTTTACTTTTGCTGTAAAATTATCGTTATTTGAATTTATAACTCCACTAAGGGCATCTAAAGAAATTATTGTTTGATCCGTTGGAATTAAAGGCATAAATGAGTGACCAGTACCAGCAAAGCGGACTGTTTTAGCCTCATCCATAATTTTAATAAGATCTTCATCGTTGTTTGGAGAAGCGAATTGTTTGGGGTTACATTTTTGTAATTCCGACCAATTCATCCAACCTGCCTTTTCTTCTATATAATCTGATCGAGAATAATCTTTTGAATTTAAATATGTTCCACCTGCAACCAAAGTACCAACAGTTGCCGCTCCAGAAAGTTTTATAAATGTACTTCTTTTCATTTGTAGTTGAATTTTTAATAAATAATGTAAAGGTTATATTACTCTATATTTGCTAAAAACTTTATAAGTGACCTTAGTTCTTCTTCAGTACAATCACCACATTGACCTTTAGGTGGCATGGTTTTAATACCTTTAACTACATTTTGAACAAGCTCATCTAAATTTTTTGTTGCTAAAATAGGCTCCCATGCATCATTGTCTTTAACCAAAGGTGCCAGAGCTTCAGGGTTTGTATGGCAAACAATACAAGACCTTTTGTACTTTTCTTTAAGAATAGAATCTTTAGGTAAAATTTTTTCTAATTTTCTAATTTCTGTTATACTTAGTTTTTTTGCTGTTTTAGTATCTTTAGAACAAGAAGTAAAAACCAAGGAGAAAGATAAAACACCAATTATGATGAAGCAATTTACTTTGAATTTTAAATAGGTCATTGGTTATAAAATATAATTATATAAGCCAATTTAAGAAAAGGATTTGAATTAATTATAAAAAGTCTAATTAATGTTAAATACAGTATTATTTTTCTGTTAACTTTACCATTGTAAAAAATTAGTTTTATTTATGAAAAGAAGAAAATTCATTAGAAATGCGGCATTCACTGTTGGATTGGTAACCGTTTCAGGTGCAATTATAAGATTGACGAAATCTAAAAGCATGGATTATTCTGATTATTTTAAGAAGTTAAATTTCTCGCTACGTAATTATAAAAGGTCAAATCCTTTTTTAATTGTCGATCTTGATAAATTGGATAATAATATTGATGAATTAAAAAAACTTATACCAACTCATGCTGATTATAGAATTGTTGTAAAATCTTTGCCTAGTATCGAATTAATTAATTATGTTCAAAATAGAGCTAAAACCAATAAATTAATGGTTTTTAACCAAAGTTTCTTGTCCCAATTATCGTTAAACGGTGATGAAAAACTAGACATATTATTCGGCAAACCTATGCCGGTTAGAGCGGCTCAATATTATTATCAGACCTTACAAACCAATAAAGGTTTTGATCCTAGTAAACAGGTTCAATGGCTTGTAGATACCGAAAAGAGAATACATGAGTATATTGGTTTGGCGAAATCTATTGGGCAAAAAATATTACTTAATATTGAAATAGATGTAGGTTTACATAGAGGAGGTTTTGATAATATTGAATCTCTTAGGTCAGCTCTAAATAGTATCAAAGCAAACCAAGATTATGTTGCCTTTTCTGGTTTTATGGGCTATGATCCTCATATTGTAAAAGTCCCATCAATTCTATTATCAAGGGTGAAAGCATTTAATTATATGAAAACCTTTTATAATGATTGTAAAAGTCTTGTAGAAACAGAGTTTCCTGAGTTGTGGAATAAAAACCTTACATTTAATGGTGCAGGAAGCCCAACCGTTAGTTTGCACAATACAGTAGAATCACCTCTTAATGATATTTCGGCAGGATCTTTTGCAGTTAAGCCTACAGATTTTGATATTGACACTTTAGAATCATTTGCTCCAGCCAGTTTTATTGCTACACCAATATTAAAAAAGTATGACAATACTACGCTACCAAGTGTAGAAAAATTTGATGGTATATTAAATTTATTTGATCCGAACATGGAACAATCTTACTATATTTTTGGAGGCTCATGGATGGCAGATTATTACGAGCCAAAAGGATTAAAATCGAATCCAATTTTTGGAAAAAGCACAAATCAAATAATGTTGAATAGCTCAGAAAACACCAAATTGGATGTTGATGATTTTGTTTTCTTGAGACCGCATCAAAGTGAATTTGTCTTTTTGCAATTTGGAGAAATTTTATGTATTAGAGATGCAAATATTGTAGATGAATGGAGTGTTTTAAATGTTTAACTAAATTTATGAAAATAAGTCAGACGATAAATACCGATCTCCTTTATCGCAAATAATTACTACAATTACTCCTTTTTATTTTATTTCCGTTTTTTTATTTTTGGTAAATACACTTTGGACCATTTTCTAATTTTCCGAATTTTGAAATTATGAGTGCAGATTATAATCCTAAAGATCCAAAAGCAGAAGAAACGGTTTGGATTCCTACTATTTAATCTATTTATTAATTAAATCAATTGCCGTTTTAACTCTACTGTTATTTGGCGAATTTCTTTGCGCCACCTGAAAAAGTGATTTTGCTTCATTTTTTTTACCCAATGCAAATTTTGTCCAACCAAGCATTAAATTTATATCTAAATCAAAAGGGTATTTATTAATCGCTTTTTCTAAATATTTTTCAGATTTAAGATAATTCTTTTTATGGTAATTAGCTAATCCAATAAAATACTCAGCTTTAGTGTCATTTGGTTCTATGGTAAGTGCTTTTTCAGATAGTTTTATTACACTATTGTATTTTTCTTGTCCAATTAAGGGTAATATTTTTCCATAAATAGCTTCTATTGCCAAAGGTTTTAATTCCATTGCTTTGGTATAATAGTTTTCTGATTCTTTAAGGTCTCCAGATGAATTTTTTAACCACCCAAGCCTTAAGTTAATTTCATAATTTGACATATACTTTAGATAAATAGATTCTAAATCATATGCAGCTTTCGCATATTCTAAGTTTTTTTCATTCGTGTAGCTTGCTTCAAAGGCAGTTAATAATTCATTTTGTTGAGCATTTATTATTGTAATAATAAATAGAAAAGTAGTAGTAAAAATTATTTTTTTCATCGTTTTTTCTTTAAAAATCATATTTCAATCCTGTTATAAAAGTGTTATAAGTAAATAAAAAGTCATTTTCTAAATCTTCATTATTTTCATACTGGTAATTTATAAACCAAGAGAATTTAGGTGTAAAATTGTAATTAAAAGTTGCACTAATTTTGTCAACTAGATTAGAAACTGAATTGTAATAGTATTGTGCATTATCTTCAGAAAAATTTGAGGTATTTGCATTTAAGTATTTTAAGTAAATATATGCCTTAGAACTTATTTGATAATAGGCTTTTGCATTCCAGATAAACTTATTTTCATTATTGTCATTTGTTATATTTGCACCAAAACCTAGCCATAGCTTATCTTTTAACCCTTTTATATTATAGCCCAAGTCTAAACCGTATTGAACGTTTTCTTTAGTTTCGTCCTCAATATTTTCAACTGAACTTGAATAAGTTAAATTTGGCATAATAAAAAATCTATTCCATTGCTTTTTTAAAGCAAAATGGAGTAAATTAATACTTTCATTATTCGCTAAGTTGTTTGTCATATTTGACTGCCCCCTTCTATTTATAGATTCAATATTTTCTGAAATGCTTATATAGTGATACGCAGGTATTATAGTAAGGCCTTGAGCTATATGAATATTAGCATTTAAATAATATTCTTTTTGTTTATAATCAAAATCAATATAATTTTGAGACAATGAGGTATACGAATGATTTAAATTTACATGATACCCTAATTTTTGACCTAAGCCAATATTGAAATAGGGAATATTTTCAATAATGTCACTTTTACTGCTTAATTTGACTCCACCTTCTACACTTAGATAATCGATAAATTCGAATTTTTTAACTTCAGTTTTTTGTGTTAAATGAAAAGGGAATTCTTTTGAAATTAAAAGGGCATCTTGATCTCTACCAGAAAACAAATACGAATAGTATAAATATTCTTGAATGTATTCATTATTGATATTATAAAGTGTTTTAATTTTTTCAAAGTGCTTGGCACTATCAAAATATTGATTTGTGTTATAGTAAGCAACAGCTAATCTATATTCTATTTCATAAGAAGATTTATTATCTTTTATTGCTTTCTCTCCTATTGTTATTAGATCATTCCAGTTACTATCATTAAAAAGAGACAGAGTTGCTTTGTTGTAATCTTTAGTTTGTGCAAATACAAAAGAAGTTAAGCCGAGTGCGAATAATAAAATTATTGTTTTCATGGCTAGAAATTTATTATGTGTTCTATTTGAATATCAAAAGAATTTGTTTCAGTTTTAACGGTAATCTTATTTAATGAGATATCATTACCGAAAATTTGGAAATTCATATTTCCAGCACTTTTCCCTGCAATTTTTTTGTTTAGAGATGAATTAATAATAAAGGTTTTACTTTCTTTATTATTTTCTAATAATTTTGATGTGTAATTAGCTGTGCAGAATTGATAAAAAGGAGCTACTAAATCTTGTACATATTTTATGGTTCCTTCAAAAACAGAGTGTATAGGGAAAGTATCCTGGATTTTCAAAGATTGATAATCTCCTAAAAATATTTTAAATGCGCTTAAATAGAAATAGTATAATAAAGAGTTTTTATTTCCTTCAAAAGTTGTAAAATACAGTACCGTACCATCATATACAAAATAAGCATATGAGTTTGAATTTGCGCAGGTTATATAAGTTGAATTGTAAGCATCTGTATGAACTTCCCATTCTGAATTTTTAAAAATTGCATTGTCAGAACTAACTTTAAAAACCATTCCTGGAATCAGTTTGAATGCTTTGTTTAATGTTTTATTTAATTTAATGTCACTTATATTTTCGTCTTCTTTAGGATATTTAAAAGATAAAAATTCCTCACTAGTATCTTTATAACTTATATAATAGCTAAGTGGGTATTTTAAAGTTTTCGATCCAACATATGGTGTAGTTTGTAATTGAAAATGTAAATGAGGTTGAGGTGAACGACCCGAATTACCCAATCTTGCGATTTGCTCCCCCTTTTTTAAAAAATCACCAGTTTTAACTTTGAAGGAATTTTGTTTTAAGTGACTTATTTGAGAGAATAAATAATCGGCGTGTTTTATTACTATTGTATTTCCCCAGTTTTGAGTCATATTTATATCTCCCGGCTCATTATCTTCTATTCCATCAATTATATTTACAACAGTTCCATCTGCAGGAGTAACTATTGGAGCGCCATAACAATAATAATCTTCTAAAAAGACACCATCATTTTTGTAAGAGTTTTGACCTTTATCTTCAATAACAAAATCCCAGGCATTTTTCCATTCTCCTTTGTGCGTATGTTTACCATTTGGCCCTTGCCAAACTTTCCATTTACCAAAAAAAGGCAAGCCGATTTTCATTAAGTATTTATTACTTCCAAAACGTTCAAAATAATTATTGTAATTGTATAAATTTTTCTCTGGAGAATAGGTTTGATACACTACTTCAGGAAAAAGACCTTTTTTGGTTGTAAAATTCATTATATAAATAATCATGGTGGTCATGATCATAAATGGTAAAGCAAAAACGGGTAATCCAAATGGAGATAAGAATCCACTTAATCCTGTTATTAATAATCCTAAGACTGGAGTTAAAACTATTACTGCTAAATGAATTTTTCTTTTTGGAATAAAATAAAAAGCGCCGACAGCAATAGCAAATAGAATAAAGTTAAAACCAATGAAACCATATTGTAATTCTTGAACATTTTCACCTACTAAGACATAATATAAATACCCAGTTAAATACCCAATTATGGAAAGGGAAAAGGAAATTCTGGATGCAATTAATAAACCAATTGAAATTAACAGCCCTGCAATCCAGTTAAACTGAAATATAATTGCAGACAATGATTTAAAATATCCCTTAATGATATCAGGTATTGGAAAATTATCATACGATTCATAAAGTTCTAATAAAGTTAATCCACCAACTTTAAAAATATCATTTAAAAAGTAGACATTTCCTTCATCTACTTCCAAATTTGTATAACTGTTCATTACATAAAATGTAACCCAAATTGCTATAACAAATGGAAAAGCTAAAAATGGCAAACCATTCTTTGCCATTAGATTTGAGAATCCAACAGAGAGTATCAAAGTAAAAATATTAATTGTAATAAAAACAAAAACAAATGTAAGATTCAGTTTAAAGAAAACAGATAGACCGAGTACGACAAGTAATGAATTTAAACCGTACAGACCTTCTTTGATAGTGTGCTTGTTAAATCCTAGTCCATCTGCAATCAAGTTAGTGAATACGACACCTAACAGTCCCCAAAATCCTAGTTCAGGATTTAAAAAAGTAGCAATTAAAATAAGTATTGCAAATGCCTTTTTTTTAGAAAAAAATATTTGAGAGTAGCTGTTTAAAATGCTACAAGTTAAAAAATTCAAATATTCATTTTTGATAGTCATAAATTGAAAGTAGATTTATTTATAAATCGATTTCTTTTAAATATTCAGGTGTAATATCTAATTTAGAGACATATTCATTACTCTCACTTTCTCTAATAATGTGAGCTTTCCCATCAGTATCAATCATAACAACCTTAGGTCTTAAAGTAATAAATTGCATCCATTGGGTCATGTTGTAGGCACCAACTCTGTGAACAACAACATGATCTCCTTTGTTTAAAGGCGGTAAATTTATACTTTCTCTTATCACATCAATATTCATACATAAAGGTCCATACATTACAGTTTCTTCGGTATATAAACTACATTCTTGAGCTGGAGAAATAATATGATTATACCAAAATGATGTAAATAAAATATTGACTCCAAAATCCATTATCATGGATCTTCTTCCATCTGCTAGTCTTTTATTGGCTAATACTGTACCTAATAAAGACCCAGCATCATCAATCAATGCTCTGCCAGTTTCTAAAATCAATAGAGGTAAATCTTCTGTGCTAAAACCCGCATTTAGCAATGCTTGTGTTATATTTTCGGCATAATCACTAAAAGTTGGAGCTAGGTCAGTTCCGCTTAAATAAGATCCTTTTAAAGTGTTTTTTGAAGCAAATCCACCACCCATATCAATATATTGAATATCGTGTTTGAATTTATTTTTAACATTTATGGCTAAATCGGCTAATTTTGTAGCAGCTATATAATATGCATTTGGTTCTAAAATAAATGTTCCAATATGCGTATGAAGTCCTATTAAATCTAAGTTTTTAGAAGATATTATTTTTTTAATCGCCTCCCAAGCTTGTCCATTTTCATAATTAAACCCGAATCTATCCCATAATGGTTTTATATCGGTATCCATATTAACTCGTATGGCAACTTTGGCTCTTTTATCCAATTCATCAGCTATTGCAATTAAACTATATAATTCATCAAAGTGATCAATATGAATTGGTGAGTTATTTTGAACAGCTACAATTAAATCCTTATCAGATTTATCGGGTCCGTTAAAGATAATTTTATCTCCCGGAACACCATTATTAATCGCTTTATTATATTCAAAACCTGATACAACTTCCGCCCAAGCACCTTCTGAATGAAAAACTTTACAAACAGCATCTATATAATTTGTTTTATATGACCATGCAAATTGAACATTAGGATATCTAGTTGAAAACGCATGATAAGCTTCTTGATAGGTATTTCTAATTGTTTGTTCGTTAATTACAAACAATGGAGATCCATATTCTTCAGTAAGATTTTTTACAGAATTATTAGCTATATGAGTTGTAGGTTTAAGCGTGCTTAAATCACCAAATTTACTAGTAATTCCAGCGTTTATTTGTTTAATAATTGGACTTTCATATTTTAATTTATTCATCTTATCTGTTTTTTAGAATTACACTTCTCCATGTATAGATATTTTCTCATATTTATCAAGATCACATATCATATCATAAGAATATCGTATAAACATCTTACCGATAGCATATTTTATATAAGGTTCTACTTTTTCATTCATTGCTATTTTTACTAGCATTTCTGAATGATTTTGTCCACATCCATTCGCTAAATATAGCCAAGCAGGGAATCGAGGGTTGATTTCTAAAAGATATAAATCTCCTGTTTTATCTTCTTTCATCAATTCTAATTCTAATCCACCTCCCCATTTGGTTTTTACAATAATATCGTTTGCTAATTTGATCAATTTTGGATCATCAATTGATATTCCTGCCCAGGCTTTTCCTTTATCAGTTAAAAATGTTTTTCGCATAGGTACAGCTCCCATCATTCTTCCTTTTCCATCGCCTAATGCAGTTACGTTAAATTCATTTCCTTTTATAAATTCTTGAATAATAATTGGAGCACCCCATTTTGCTGAAACTTTAAAATAAAACTCTCTAGCCTGTTCAAATGATGTTGCGATATAAGCATCGTAAAATTTACCTTTTATTACAACTGGATATTCAAATTCTTTTAATGCTTCTTCCAATTCATCAATTTGAAAAACGGTTTCGCTTTTAGGTACTTTTATTCCATGTTTTTCACCAAAATCATTTAAGCTACCTTTTAATCGTTCTTCGAATTGTTCTTTTGTAGGAATCAATAATTGGATACCCATTTTATTAAAATAAGGTTTTAATTTAATAAATGTCATCAATTCGGCATCAAAATTCGGAATTACAACATCAATATTTTCTTTTTCTTGAATGTATTTAAATCTTTCAAGCATTGCATCAAAACCACTTGTTGGATATGGTATTTGATAAACTTTATCAACCATATCATCCATATAAATACCAGGTTCTAAAATTTCATAGGCTAGCCCTATAATTCTTACATTATAAAATTCACTTTCTTTTAATCCTCTTATTACCGCTATTCCAGGGCCAGGACTATCAATTGCATTGAGAGCTGTAACAGCAATGGTTATATCTTTTTTGATTTGCATAACTACTCATCAATTAAATTAAATTGATTTAAAATTCTAACAAAATCATCCAAGTCTTTTTCACAGGTCGTAGCATCAATTTCATAATTATTAACAATAGATGCAATTATTTTTTCTGTTGAAGTTTTAGTTTTTAATTGTTTCAAAATAGCAACACCCAAAGAATTTGTTGTGAATGAAGTTCCAATTTCAGGATTAAAAATAAATCCACTCTCACTAATTGCAATGTTTTTCTTTAATTTCATAAGGATGATTTTTGTTATGTGTGAAGTAAAGTTAAATCACTAATTTTACATTAGAAAATTTATTTGACGAGTTAAACCTTTTATCATTTAAAATGTCTAATTCACTCGATAAACAAAATTATGGATAGCTACTTTTTTGTTAAATCAGGATACAAAATTCAAAAAATAATGGTTAAAGAAATCATTTATGTTGAAAGCATGGGTGACTATATCCGTTTTTTTTTGGACGATAAAAAAGTTGTTGTTCTTTTAGCTTTGTCAAAAATCATTAAATTATTACCTAAAGAAAATTTTGTTCAAATACATAGATCCTATATTATAAATTTAGAAAAAATCAATTTTATTCAAAATAATATCATAAGTATAGGACAATATCAATTACCTATCAGCAAAAGCAGAAAAAAAGAATTAATGGAAATCATTAACTTAAAATTACTGTGATAACAAATGTTAATTAATTGATGTGTTTTAATTAGTAAAACATCAATTGGAACGATTAAATTCAAGACCAA
>Ga0209013_10000527_pt1 | contig 34427 bp, 33 predicted proteins | sample Cruoilmetagenom2_FD_187291 | JGI IMG/M metagenome (GOLD analysis project Ga0209013, IMG submission 187291) | Oil polluted marine microbial communities from Coal Oil Point, Santa Barbara, California, USA - Sample 2 (SPAdes) (version 2) | ecosystem: Environmental > Aquatic > Marine > Oil seeps ...
ATCACTAACCAAACTAGATATGCTCCACAAAAGCTTGCTAGAGGTTGCATACAAAAAAACAGAAGCTATCAAAACGGGGGACATGGACAGTCTAAACCAACTGCTCAAGGATGAGCAGGCACATATAGCAGGCATTTCACAGCTTGAACAACAGCGTCAAACAGAGGTAACGGATTACCTTCGAGCAAAAGGAATTGCTCCTACTGACAACCCAACTGTTGCTCTTGTCTTAGAAAATACCAACACAGACGAAGAAAAAGCTCAGCTAACAAAAGCACGCAATAATCTATTGCTTACATTAGAAACACTAAAAAACCAAAACGATCTAAATCAAAAACTAACATTCCAATCACTTCAATTCGTCAATATGACGCTTGATGTGTTACGTCCAAAGCCAGATCAAATGAATTACTCAAAAACCGAAGTAAAAGGTCCCTCAAAAGACAAAACCTACTTCGACTCACAAGCATAAGGAGGCGAACCCATGGGCTCAACATTTATGGGACTAGAAACAGCTAGACGTGGTCTTACTACACAACAATCGGCACTATATACAACGGGGCACAATATCTCCAACGCAAATACAATAGGATACTCACGCCAACGAGTAAACATGGAAGCAACACTAGGTTATCCAGGAACAGGTCTAAATGCACCTAAGATCCCAGGTCATCTTGGAACAGGTGTGCAGGCGCAATCTGTACAACGTATCCGTGACCAATTCATTGACCGTCAGTACCAACAAGAATCTTCAAAACTTGGTTACTGGGAATCTCGCTCGAGTGCTGTTTCTCAAATGGAGGATATTCTTTCAGAGCCATCTGATTTCGGATTAAACGAATCATTTGATCAGTTCTGGAGTTCCCTTCAAATTTTAAGTACAAGCCCTGATGATGCAAGTACTCGCAAAGTAGTTGTTCAAAAAGGGATAGCAGTCGCAGAATCTTTTAACTATATCAATAAGCAATTAACAGATATTCAAGAAAACTTGAAAAATGAAATTCTAGTATCAACTACAGATGTAAACTCGATATTAAAACAAATAGCAGCCATTAATGAAGAGATCCAAGCAATTGAACCAAACGGTTATATGCCGAATGATTTATACGATGTGCGTGATGTATTACTAGACGAACTTTCTAGTTACTTCCCAGTAGAAGTAACTTATGAAAAGTCCGGAGGCAACGCATTAGCAATTGCAGAAGGTTCTATGAATATATCCATTAAAACTGCAAAAGGACCTATTAGTGTTGTGACAGGAAAAGATTTTGCTTCTTTAACTGCAAACACAGGGAATCCTGCATTATTAACAGATCCAACAAATACAACACTTCCCAAGGAAATTGCAATAACCGATGCGGAAGGTTATCAGCCCTTTACCAGCTTCACTATTACTGGAAATGGAAATGTTGCAAGCAGTGAGATTAATTATGCAGACATGGAAGCTAATAAAGGGCAAATCCTTTCACTTATTAACTCACATGGCTATGGTGCTACAACAGATGAAACAGGATTCTATCCAGAAATGTTGAAAAACCTAGACGAATTAGCAAATGCATTTGCGAAAGCATTTAATGACGTTCATACAGCTGGTAGCGATCTAAACGGCAAAAAGGGTGAAGAATTCTTCGGTAGTAAAGTATCAAATGAAAAAATTAGCGCCAGTAATATAATGGTTAATAATAATTTTGAAAAAGATACTTCCTTGCTAGCAGCATCCACTTCACCTGCAAATGACAATCCTGAACCAGGCAATGGATCAAATGCATTATTATTAGCAAACATTAAATCTAAACCTCTTTCTGCTACTGGTACTCCTCCTGCAGGCGGATTAAATGGAGCAACCATTCAATCCTTCTACCAATCAATGATTGGAGAGTTAGGAGTTGTAGGGGAGCAAGCAATTCGTCTTTCTACAAATTCTGCTACGATAAAGTCTACTGTAGCAAATAACCGTGCTTCCATCAGCTCTGTATCATTAGATGAAGAAATGACAAATATGATTACATTCCAACAGGCATATAACGCAAATGCTCGTATGATTACAGTAGTAGATGAAACGCTAGACAAAATCATAAACGGCATGGGCCGAGTGGGACTATAAATAGAAAAGCGTAAGTGTCTCGTTCAGCTCCAACAAGCAAATGAACAAAATGGAGGATGGCGGTTTCTAGCCACCACAGATTTTGTTCATTTGACCTCGAGGAGTTAGGCACTGCAGTCTAGACAAAAGGAGGAATTTAACATGCGCGTAACACAATCAATGCTTTCAAGTAACATGCTGCGTAACTTATCTAACAGCTACGGCAAAATGAGTACACTACAAGATCAAATAAATACGGGGAAAAAGATTACTCGACCATCACAGGATCCTGTAATAGCGACAAAAGGTATAGGTTATCGTACTGATTTAAGTAAGGTCGAACAGTACCAACGAAACCTAGGCGAGGTAAACAATTGGTTAGATAGCTCTGATGATGCGCTAGACCATGTAGGACAAGCAGTAATAAGGTTACAGGAGCTAGTAACGCAAGCAGCTAATGATTCCAATACATCTGACGATCGTAAAAAAATTCAAGTAGAAGTAAAACAACTTCGTGAGCAAATACAAGATTTATCAAACACAAAAGTTGGAGATAAATATATTTTCTCAGGCACGAATACTTTAACTCCTTTACATGATGGTACTAACTTCACAGATTTAACTAAATCCACTGGCTTAAATAATGAAGTGAAAATTGAGGTTTATGATGGTGTGGAAATTAAAGTAAATACAAATGGAATAGAATTATTTAGTGAAATAGACATATTACTAGGAGAAATTGAAACATCCTTAGGCAATAGCAGTACTGGTACTGTCATCGGTGGTTATTTATCCGAAATAAGCAATATGCAAAATAATGTCTTAGAAAAACGTGCAGATATTGGTGCTCGTCAAAATCGTGTAGAAATGATGGAGAATCGCTTAGCGTCTCAAGAAATTATCGCCACTAAGCGTATGTCCGAAAACGAAGACATTGACTATGAGAAAACTATTACTGAAATGATTACGCAAGAATCTATCCATACGGCAGCACTTTCCGTAGGTTCTAAAATTATTCAAGCAACATTAGTAGATTTCATAAGATAATAAAAAAGCGTATGGACAAATGTTCATGCGCTTTCTTTAAAGGATGAGACGAATGAAAATACCACAAATACAAATTCAAACAACGAAAGCTGAGTTATGGTTAACGATTCAACAGCCTAAACAGCAAATACAACAACCGCAAGCAGAGATGCAGATACAGCAACCAGCAGCCGAGTTAGCGATTCGTACTACTGAGGGGCAACTTTATATTGACTCCACACAAGCAAGACGAGATCTTGGAATGGTTAGTTCGATGGAAATGACGAAGAATTATGCCGAAAAAGGAAAACAAAGTGCACTAGCTGGAGTTGCTCGTCGCGCAAGAGAAGGGGAACAACTCATGAGCATTGAAAAAGGTGGTAATGCTATCTATTCAATTATTGATGCTAAAACGGGACCAAAGAATATAAAGATGGGTATGAAATTTATTCCAAGTGGTGATTCAGTAAAAACTACATATACTCCAGCAACCGTAGACATTCAAACTCAAAAGAATGAACCTCAAATCGCCGTTCAAATCAATAAGCCAACTCATCATTATACGCCAGGAAATGTTAAAATAGATTTAATACAAAAGCCTTCCATACAAATTGATTGGGAAGTGTAACAGTAGTGAGGAGAATACAGATGAACATACAAACTGCATACTTTGGGGAACTAGAAATTGATCCAACGAATATACTAAACTTCCAATTTGGTTTACCTGGTTTTGAAAACGAAAAAGAATTCCTTTTACTTCCATTAGAAGAGAATAGTATTTTTCAAGTGTTGCAATCCGTTCAAACTGCAGCATTGGCTTTTATCATTACGAACCCTTATGACATTACCACAAATTACAACTTCGAACTAGAAGAAGCAACTATCCATGCTCTAGAGATAAAAGATGAGAAAGAAGTAGCTGTTTTCGCCATCGTATCATTAAAAGAAACTATCGCTCAATCTACGGTCAACCTAAAAGCACCAATTGTCTTAAACACGGCAAACCAAAAAGCCAAGCAAGTCATTTTAAACAATGAAGACTACTCGACTCGGCACTTAATCTCATCTGAAAGTAAAGAGGGGTGAGCAAATGCTAGTATTATCTCGAAAAGCCGGAGAAACCATTTACATAGGAGAAGACATTGAAATAGTAATCTCTGAAGTAAAAGGAGAACAAGTGAAAATAGGAATACACGCTCCAAGAAACATCGATATTATACGTGGAGAGTTAAGGCAGGATGTCTCAGCATCCAACACTGAAGCTGTTATCACAAGCCTAGACCTGTTCAAGAACCAGAAATAACAGTCTTAATAAAATATTTCAAAATAAAATATGAAAACTATTAAACATTAGCAAAACGTTCCGATACTATCTATGTAAGCAAGAAAAACCAGTTCGGCCGGCTTGGCTATCTTGCCACATACTAAACATTGCTCACATGGAAGTGAGCAACACATTCCAAGGAGGATATTATAATGAGAATTAATCACAATATCGCAGCACTTAACACGCACCGTCAATTAAACGTAGCAAATAATGCACAATCTAAATCAATGGAAAAATTATCTTCAGGTCTTCGTATCAATCGCGCTGGAGATGACGCAGCTGGTTTAGCAATCTCTGAAAAAATGCGTGCTCAAGTACGTGGATTAGATCAAGCTTCATCTAATGCACAAGATACAATTTCATTAATCCAAACTGCTGAAGGTGCTTTAAACGAGACACACTCAATCCTTCAACGTATGCGTGAATTAGCAGTGCAATCTTCTAATGATACAAATACTGACAAAGATAGAACAGAGATTCAAGCTGAGATCAAACAATTGAATACAGAAATTGATCGTATCGGTAATACAACTGAATTCAATACAAAGAAATTATTAGATGGATCAGCAAAAGGAGTTACAGAAGCAGTAAAAGGTACAGGTACTATTAACAACAACTCTTCAGCTAGTATATCTAAAGATAATGTTGATGCTTTCAATACAGCAATGGGTGCAACTGCAACAAGTTCATTAACAAATGGAGCTTATATGGTAGTGAAAACTTCTGAAGCTACTGAAGGTACTTTTACAGCTGCAGACTATACTATTATTGGACCAGATGGAAAAGAGCTAGCAGGTACTGACACATCTAAACTTACATTAGCATCGGGTAGTATATCAACAACATTATCAACATCAACATCTGCTGCATCATTAACTGTAGATGGTAAGTTGCAAAACATGAAAGTTGGAGAAAGTATTACCTTGGTATTTGGTAAAGCAGAAGCAGCTAGTAGTGATTTAGATAGTTCAATAATGACTCAAATCGGGGCTAATGCTGGACAAACAGCTTTCATTTCAGTATCTGATATGCGTGCCGACGCACTTGGAGTAAAAGATATTGATGTTTCTTCTAAATTCGGGGCAGCAACTGCTATTGAAACAATAAACAATGCAATTGAAAAAGTATCATCTCAAAGAAGTAGTCTTGGAGCTCAACAAAACCGTTTAGAACACACAATTAATAACTTAGGAACATCTTCAGAAAACTTAACTGCAGCGGAGTCTCGTATCCGTGATGTAGACATGGCTAAAGAAATGATGAACCAAACTAAAGAATCGATTTTGGCTCAAGCTTCTCAAGCTATGCTTGCACAAGCAAACCAAAAACCACAAAGTGTTCTTCAATTATTACAATAATTTTAAGTTACTTGAAAGAGACTGGGACAAAACTAGTCTATAAATTTGAAAAACGTGAAATCGGTAACTCGGTTTCACGTTTTTCACTTTACTTTGGAAACCCCAAGGGTTTACCCTCTTACCACATATTTCCGTAAATTTACTGCCATTAATGCAAGCCCGATCTCTTGTTCGACCTTCGGTTTTCCACGAACAGAAATCGTTTTAAACCTAAATTAGCTTTCAAGTTCCCAAAAACTGGTTCCACGTCGATTTTACGTTGACGGTAAATAGCACCTGTTTTTTCTTCTGAAAGCTCTGCTCGTACATATTCTTTTTGTTGTTCCCATTTCTCATTGACTATGAGCTTGCGGTTCGTGCCATCTTGCGCCTTTGTACATAACGCTCGCAGCGGACAATCCGTACAATCTTCACACTCATATAATTTGAATTGGAATCCTGTGTCGGTACATGTGGCGTTGTATCGAAATGTCAATTGCTTCTCATTTGGACATGTATATCTGTCCTTTTCCTCATCATATGCCCAGTTACTTGTTTGGAACGGATTGTTTTTATACTTTTTCTTTTGTTCCATCAAATAATGGTTGTACGTAATTAGTGGCATACGTTTGCGCTTTGTTAAAATATCATCTTAATTTTGTTCACTCCCGTATCCTGCATCTGCCACGATATGTTCCGGTAATTCAAAGTAATGTCCTTCTATTTGATCCAATCCAGGAATGGCAGTAGTGTTTTCGTATCCATTGGATTCGGGAATACACCGTAAGCCAATGTGTATTGACCTTCTGTTCCGACTTGTACGTTATAGCCTTCTTTTAGTTGTCCATTTTGCATATAGTCGTCTTTCATACGCATAAATGTCGCATCTTTGTCTGTCTTCGAATAGCTGTTGCGGGAACCAAAAATTTCCAAGCCTTTTTCATCTTCTGCTTACGGGTGATCCAGTCATAGAACTGCTTTACCATTTGTTTTGGTGTTTTGCATTCACTGCGTAATCCTTTGCGCTCAGTCATATCGTCAGAGCTTTCTATTTTGTTTGTGTAGGTAGTAAGCGACTACTTCATCAAGTTCTTGACCGACTTTAGTTAATTCCTCTATAGAAAGCTGTTCTTCATTTTCACTCGCAATTTCTGGGATGATTTTATTTTGAAGAAGCTCATTGTATAGCTCATTCGACTTTTCTATCAGATTTTTGTGATGCCTCTCCACGGATTTCTTCCAGACAAACGTGATTTTTGTTTTTAGATGGGTTTTGTCCCAGCCTCTTCTTTTATGTAAATAGTTCAAAATTGTAATTAACAATCGATTTTAACAAAGCTAAGTGGCCAAATGGCTGCTTTTTTTATGTAGTAATGGATATAATTACTAATTTAACTATTAAGAAAAAAAACCGATAGTATAAGTATAAGATGAAAATAACATCACCGCATAATTTGGAGGAGTTAAATAGTGAAATTGAGATTCAAAAACGAAACGGTTCAATTTGATGAGCAAACATCTGTTGAAGAGATAATAAATAAAATAGACGAACTGCTTGCCAATCAATATTATTATAGTCACTTGATTGTGGATAGTGAAGAGGTATATGAAAGTCTAGAAATTTATCTATTAGATTCACTTGGATCTATATCTAATATTGAAGTAGTCGCTAAAACAATTAGTGAATTTGTAAATGAAATGTTGCTAATGTCTATAAATTATTTGACCAAAGTAATTCCAGAGATGACATTACTAGCCAATCAATTTTATCAAAATCCAAATGGAGATAATTGGTTAGACTTTTCCTTTTTACTGGAGGGAATGCAATGGATAAACCAAACAATTCAATTAATTGATAAAACAAAGGTAAGACCAGAGAACTGGGATGAATGTATAAAGGTTGCCGCCCAACTTCAAATGGAATTAAAGAACTTAGAGCAAGCGGTGGAGAGTACAGATAGTGTCTTAATTGCTGATATTATCTTATATGAGTTATTGCCTTTATATGAAGCGTTAAACGTAGTAATTAATACAACTATCGATACAGAAGACGTTAGTGATAATCTTAACTGACTAGCTTTTATAGAGTAAAAGAATAGATGAATATTATGTGATAGAATGTTCTTTTTAATAATTAATAAAGCGATTTAGCCCAATATCTATTGGGTTTTTCTTTATTTAATAATAAATTGACCGATATAAGTTAAGTAAGTCTAAAAATTGATATACTTATAATTAACGGTCAAATGAAGATTGGAGTATATAGATTAATGAATATATTAAATAATAAAACAGTGTTAATTACTGGTGGAACCGGTTCTTTTGGAAAAAAGTTTATTAAAAAAATATTAGAGACAGATGTGAAAAAAGTTATTGTTTTTAGTCGTGATGAGTTAAAACAATATGAGATGAAGCAGGAATTTAAAGATGGTCGCATTCGTTTCTTTATTGGAGATGTTCGTGATAAAGATAGATTATACCGTGCATTTAATGGGGTGAATATTGTTGTTCATGCTGCTGCGATGAAACATGTAGAAGCATGTGAATACAACCCATTTGAAGCAGTTAAAACAAATATCCATGGTGCCCAAAACATAATAGAAGCAGCTATAGATTGTGGAGTAGAAAAAGTTATTGCATTAAGTACAGATAAAGCTGCTGCACCAGTTAACTTGTATGGAGCAACGAAATTAGTTTCGGATAAATTATTTGTAGCAGCAAATTCATACTCAGGGGATAAGGTTACTAGATTTGCGGTCGTTCGTTACGGAAATGTTGTAGGAAGTCGTGGAAGTGTAATTCCTTTCTTTGAGAAGTCAAAAGAAAACGGCGTTTTACATATTACTGATAAACGCATGACACGCTTTTGGATTACTCTAGATAAAGGAGTACAGTTTGTACTAGATAGCCTTGAGCGAATGCATGGTGGCGAAGTATTTGTCCCGAAAATTCCTAGTATGTCAATAATTGACTTAGCTAAAGCAATTGGACCTGAATGTGAAATTAAAATAGTTGGAATAAGACCAGGTGAAAAATTGCATGAAGTAATGATTACACAAGACGATGCTAGACATACGATTGAATACAAAGATTATTATGTAATTGCTCCTGAATTTCAATGGTGGCAGGCAGATTATCTTAACGGTCAGTCAGTATCTGAAGGATTCGTTTATTCTAGTGAACAGAATGAAGAGTGGTTAACAATTAATGACATAGCAAAAGTCATTGTTTCGACTGACATAGATGTTTGAAGTAAGTAAAAAGAGGAGTAATAGTTCGAAAAAATGGTGAGAGGTAAAGCTAATATTATATAAAAAGAAGGTGTTTAGTGATGGAAAAAATTGGATTTAATTACGTTGAAAGTAAAAATGGACTGCCAATTGCAGAAATATTGATTGAAGGTCAATCTATTTTACTACACAGTAAATATGATCCAATAAAAGAAGCGGAAAGATTAATCGACTCTTTAAAAGATAAAATTGAAAATGCAGATCATATTCTTCTATATGGGGCTGGCATGGGGTATCTTGTACGTTCTTTTTTTGAAAGATATCCAAATAAATTAGTTTCTGTTTACGAACCTTTTGAAGAAGTAGCAAATTTATGTATTCAGCATAAAGGGCAATCTAAGTTTCCACTAGAATACTTAGAAAACTATGTAGTAGAAAATTCCCAAAAAAATATGGAAGAAAGCTTAATGGTATTTGACGGGGTAATGCAACATAAAATTGAAATTATTGTACTTCCTAGCTATGAAAGATTGCATCTAGCACATTTAAAAGTTTTTATAGAAACTTTTAAAAAACAGGTAGATATTAAAAATGTAAATGTATTAACAACTTCCACTTTTTCACGCAGATGGACTGTAAATGCATTAATTAATTTACCGAAAACATTTGAACACTCTAACATCTTGGGTGAAAAAAAGAAATATTTCGAAGGAAAACCCGTGTTATTAGTTAGCGCAGGACCTTCTCTTAGTGAAGAAATAGAAAATATTAAAAAGGTAAAAGAGAACGGACTTGCATATATTTTTGCAGTTGGTTCTGCAAATAAAACACTAATTCAAGAAGGTATTTTACCAGATGCAGTTTGCACTTATGATCCTCAAAGTCATAATCATCTGGTCTTTAAAGATTTGTACGAACGTGGTATCAAGACTGTACCAATGATTTACGGAACTACAGTTGGTTTTGAAACATTAGATTTTTATAAAGGTCCAAAGCTGTATTTCACAACAACTAAAGATCACCTTACTACAAATTTTCATCTAGATAAACAAGTTGTTGTAGAGGATGCAACATCAATTGCAATTGTAACGCTACAACTACTAAATGAATTAAAAGTTGGTAAAATTATTTTAGTTGGTCAAAACTTTGCATTTAAGAGAAATATGTTCTATGCAAAAGGTATTGGTCGGTTTGATAATGAAAAAAAAGAAGTAACAGATAACTCTGTTAAGGAATCTGATCTTATCCGAACATATGAAGTAGTAGATGTTCATGGAAATCAAGTTCTAACGAATATTATTCTGAATCGAATGAAAGAAAATATGGAATCCTACTTGAAAAGAATCACAATTCCCGTAATCAATACGACAAATGGGGGAGCGGCTATTAATAGAACCACTTTTCAACCACTCAAACAGGTAATTAAAGAGGAATTAACTGAGAAAGTAGTTGTGGAGGAATGGTGGAAATCAGAAATACAAGAAGAAAGTTCAAAGTATTTAAATCAAGATATCAAAAAAAGATACAGCAAGTCATTTGAACTTTTTGTGGAACAAGACAAAGATTTACTAAAACATTTAAATGGCTTTCAACATTCGCTTATATGCTTAAATGTAAATCAAGTTCAACGAAAGCTCAAACAACTTGACGAACTTTTTAATAAATATCACAATAATCTATTTTATCAAACAACCATTTTGCCAATAGCTCAACTAGCATTTGAAAAATTAAATGCAGGTACGCAGCTCATACCTACAATGGATTCTACAAAAGAAAAAACAGAAAAGCTTATTCAGATGTATATTACTTACCTTGCTAGCTGTCGAGCAATCTATAAAGATATTGCACCTATTGTTAGCAACTTGACAATTCCTAAGCTAAATGAAATACAGGGTAAAAAAAGTTATATTGCTACTTCGAGTGTTTTTAGCTATGTAGGAGAATGGTGGAAAGAAATTCTACCTCCAAAGGAACAGATGCCTAACTATTTGACAAAAGAACAGAAATACGAATGGTATGAACAAAAGAAATTAAAAGACAAAATAGAGGTGCATACTCCATTTAGTAAAACTACTAAGATTGGTTCTAAAATTCATTTTCGTTTCAAGGGAACAAAACTATCATTGTTCGGTAAAAATCCTACTGATGAAGCACTAAAGCTAAAAGTGATTATCGACAAAAAGAGTACTTTAATTACAATTAATGAAAAAGTTACAGAAGAAACATATAATTTATACATTCGCAATGAAATATTTGAATGTACAAGTTTAAAGAATGAATTTCACGAAGTCACAATTGAAGTACTTTCGGAAAACTCTAATTTTCATTTTCAAGGAATCGAAATTAATAAAGAGGGAAGAGCTTATCACGTAGAGGAAGTTACACAACTGAATCAATTAAGGGTCGGAAAAAGAATACGTTGCCATATTGGAAGTGAAGTAGTTGATGGAAAGGCATTCATTACTAATATAGGCGAAGAAACTGATGAGAAGATGGCGTTAGATGCCACTCAACCGTCAGGTGATTTTTATTTAGTGAATGTATACGATGTAGAAGGAGTCTCAAAATTCATATGTGATAGAAGTATAGGTCTAAGGGTATTTGTAAATTTAACTAATGATGAAAGTAATAATATTGAACTTAATAGAGTTCCTGTAATAGATTTTGATTCTCCTTTAAGGGAACTGGTCTCATGTAGTACTAGTTATAATAATGGAAATTATACATGGTCAGCATATAAAGCCTTTAATAAGCAAGTTGAAAGTTATAAAGATGCATGGGCCACCGATAGAGGGATAACATCTGGTTGGATAAAATACAAATTTAATAATCCGGTAATATTAAATTGTTATACTTTAATTAATCAAAAATTACATGGAAATTATGATACAACCCATAGAATGCCCTGCAATTGGGAGTTTCAGGCTTGGACCGAAAGTGATTGGGTTACGCTAGATACAAGATATGATATAAATGATTGGATAGATAAGGAAAAAAAATACTTTGTTTTTGAAAATAAGAATGCTTATAAAGAATATAGAATTTCTATATCATTAAATAACGGTGATAAAGATTTTCTGGCAATTGGAGAAATAGAATTAATTTAGTTGCACATTCTAATTAATTAATAATCTTTCAATTAAAAATTGGCTAGAAATGACAAATAAAAAATATTCCTAGCTGAATATGCGTCGAAAAAATTTCCCTTTATAGAAAGAGGATTCAGGTATGGACGAAAGTAGGTTTAAGATGAGAAAAAAGGAAAAATTATTATTATTTGGTACCAGCGGAGGCCTTCAAGAAGCTTTAGAAATGCTTGATATGGATAAAATTGAAGTGGTTAAGTATTTAGATAACGATTTAGAAAAGCAGGGAATTTTATATAATGGAATTGAAGTGATAGATCCAAATCATATTAATAATTATCAATATGATTTTATTGTTATTACTAGTAGAACGTATTTTAAAGAAATTTATAAACAATTAATTTCTTTAAATGTAGATAGAAGAAAAATAGTTAGTTTACCTAATCTAAAGAAAATATCTCCTTTAAAGTTAATTGAGCAACACTATGAAGCCTATAGAAAAGGAATTAGAGTTTTTAAAGAAGAGATAGTAGAAAAACATTCTAAGTACGGAATAATAACTCAAAATCATAAGATGCAATCGAAAGAGATTAATTTTTATAATTATCCCGATTATTTATTGAAAGGTCTCGATTATGCTCGTCTTACTACAGTAGAATTACTGGCTAGGCAGATAGAAGAAAATAATATTCAAGGAGTAGTCGCAGAATTAGGAGTGTACAGAGGAGATTTTTCAAAGTTTTTAAGTGAAATATTTACATCTAAGGAAATATACTTATTTGATACATTTGAAGGTTTTGATGACTTAGACTTAAAAATAGAGTATGAATTTGGATTGTCCAAAGCTAAAAAAGAACGTTTTTTAGATACAAATGAAAATCTCGTTAGAGAAAAAGTATTGGATTCAAATAGGCTGAATATTATAAAGGGTTATTTTCCAAAATCAATTCAGAGTTTAAAAGATACAACATACTCTTTTGTTAGTATAGACGTAGACTTGTATCAACCAACCATCGCTGGATTAATATATTTTTATGAGCATTTGGCGCCCGGTGGATTCATTATTGTACACGATTATAATTTAGAATATTATAGGGGGGTGAAAAAGGCAGTAGATGAATTTGCAATTAAATATAAAATTAGTTTTGTTCCAGTATGTGACTATAATGGAAGTGTAGTAATTAATAAGCCTTTATAGTAAGTCATACAGGCTTTGAATAATTTTACATGCATAAAAAAACTTCAAAACTTCAAGATACCTAGTTATGAAATTAAAACTAGGATAAAAGGAGATATAATGAATATAATTATTTTTGGAACAGGAAGTACAGCGAAAAGTGCACTGAAGCAAATAGACCTAACTAAACAAAATATAGTAGCAATTACTGATAATGATCAAAATAAGTGGGGGAAAGAATGGAACGGTTTTAAAATTATTAATCCAGACCAACTTTCTGATTATTCATATGACTTTATACTAATTTGCAGTATGTATACTGAGGAAATAATCGAAACCATATTGAAAAAGGGAATAAGTAGAAAAAGTATTGTTCCATATTTTGATAATTTGGATTTCAAAAAAATATTAACTAAAGATGAAAAAATTAGGAATAAAATATTTTGTAGTAGTGAGAATAATAAAATTGCCTTGGTTACAAGGAGAAATTCTGGATGTAACTGCAGAGCCCTATATAAGTTTAAACCTAAAAATATAAATGAAAATTTTGAAGTATCATTATTAAATTTAACTGAATATAAAAATCAATGGGAATCCTTTGGGGCATCAATTACTACTCATCTAGAAGGTAGATTTTATAAAAATAAATTTAATATAGAATCTTGGCATGGGTTTCCAATAAAGTCCTTAGGATTAATTGAAAAAAACAGGACTGATAATATCGCAAATGTCGATAAAGGAATTGATTATATTATTTCATATTCAAATCTTTATTCATATATAATGTCAAGTGTTTATAAAATAGATATTACAAAATTTATTGTTACAGGAATGCCACGAAATGACTTTTTATTAAATTATGAATCAAAGAATTTAATATCTAAACTTATCAACAAGGATATAAAGAATAAAAAAATTATTTTCTATGTACCAACATTTAGAAGGAGAAAAGATAAAGAGAACTGGGAAGGTAATAACGTCATATCTGATTTTGAGGATTTTAAACTAATTGATGAATATTTGAATGAAATAAATGGTTATTTAATAGTAAAAAAACATCCTGTAGAAAGAGAAGCCTTCAATGAGAACATCTTTAATAATATTTTCTTCTTAGAGGATTTGAATTTACAAGAATTGAAGATAGACTTTTATGAAATTTTAGGTGGCAGCGATTTATTAATAACGGATTATTCTTCTGTTTACTTTGACTATTTATTATTAAACAAACCAATTATTTTCTGGTTAAAAGATCAAAAAGTTTATGAACATAATAGGGGATTTCTTTTTGAAAATGTAGACCAATTAATGCCTGGTCCTAAAGTTGAGCTTGTAAGTGATCTTCTTAGTTCTATAAGTAGAAGTATGAGAGAATTTAATTGGTATGCTGATGACAGAAACAATGTAAAGAAGTTAGTTCATAAGTATGAAGATTTTCATTCTTCACAACGAGTTTGGGAAATATTCCAGAACAAATACAATAAACAATTTAGGTAACAAAGATGAATAATAAGATAGAAAAAACGACACATTTGTTTAATAAATCAATTCAGACTATTAGAGTTTAACGAGGAATGGTACTGTGAGTAAAATTAACCAATATATTAATAAAAATTACAAGAAAGTTATTGGATGGGGTACTAGTGCTTATTATAAAAACAATGCATCAAAACTAAATGTTAATTTAGATTATTTAATTGATAGCAATGAAAATAAGTATGGAACATATATAGATGGAAAAATTATTAATAAACCAGAAACTCTTACTAATGAAAATTCTGAAGACACATTAATTATTATATTCTCTAGTTTTTACAATGAAATTTGTGAGGAAATACTGAAATATGGTGATTTTGATTCAATTAGTGGTAATGGTTTTTTAGAACTAGGTCATTCATTGGGGATTAATAGTAGAAAAATATTTAATGAGTATGAAGAAAATAATCAAATAATACTTACTATTTCAAGGAATAATTATTATTTAAATACTAACGGACTTAGTAAATTTATGATTGAACAGAATAAAATATTACAAGAAGCCAAATGTGTAACTCTTCATATTTACTGGAGAAAATATAATGTAAAAGATTATAAAGGTATATATATTACTATAGTAAGAGATGGGAAAGAAATTGGTTTTTTAAATGTATCTAATTTCTTAAAAAACCTTAAAAAAGTTGATGGTATAATAATTCATAGTCTAGCAAATTTAAATTTAAATACGCTGGATATAATTTTAGATGAGATCGGCTCATCTGTCCCAATCTCTTACTATCTACATGACTTTTCGTGTATATGTAGCAATATCAAACTAATGTATAATGATGATTATTTTTGTAACGGTTACAGTAATAACTGGAATTTGTGTTCTACTTGTAAATCTAATGAAAGCAAAAAGAAGATATTTGCATATCACCAAGAATTATTTGATAAAAAAAATATACAATTAATTGCCCCTTCAGAAAGTACAAAAGAGATTATCTTACAATCCTTTAATATAAAGGATTGTAAGATAAAAGTAGTGCCGCATCAAAAATTTACAGTTACCAAAGATAAAAAATCTTTTGTTGGAAGTAAAATTAAGATTGCTTATGTAGGTTATAAAGCTAAACATAAAGGTTGGGATATTTTTAAAGAATTAGTAACAGATTTTAAAGGTCAATATGAATTTTATTGTTTTGGTTTTAGTGATGATATTATAACGAATGTAACTTATGTAGATGTTTCCTTTATTGACGATGGAGAAGTTGCTATGACAAAAAAATTAAAAGAAAATAATATAGATGTAGCTTTTTTATGGTCTCTTGTGCCAGAAACATATTCGTATACCTATTATGAAAGTTCTGCTGCAGGATTGTATATTTTAACAAATAGATTAAGTGGGAATATTTATAATCAAGTTTTAATAAACAATAATGGGACGGTTCTTCATAACTACGAAGAGTTATATAACCTCTTAAAAGATGAAAATCAATTAAGGAATTGTATTAATACAAATGAGATAGTGTTTAATGGACTTATTAAAAATAATAAAGGTATGTCTCAGATATGGGAGCTATAATACCTTTAAGCAGAGGTGCAACAATCATGAAAAAAGTTATAACTTATGGTACTTTTGATATACTACATTGGGGTCATATAAAGCTTTTAGAACGGGCTAAGGCACTGGGTGATCACTTAACTGTTGTGTTATCGACAGATAGCTTTAATTCAGTTAAACAAAAGAAAGCTTATCATAGTTATGAGAAAAGAAAGTATATCTTAGAGTCAATAAAGTTTGTTGATAAAGTAATTCCTGAAGATTCTTGGGATCAAAAAATTCATGATATATTAGTAGAAAGAATTGATATTTTTGTAATGGGTGATGATTGGAAAGGTGCATTTGATTTCCTAACTGACTATTGTGATGTATTTTATTTGCCAAGAACAAAACATATTTCTACTACAAAAATTAAAGATGATTTAAAATTATAAAGATATTTTAAAAAACATTGTATATTAATTATATGATGGATAACAATATTAATTAGTTTCAAGTGCAATAAGGGAATTATTTAAGAAAAAATTCTGAAGAGTTGATTTGATATATGAACACTAAAAATAACTATAAAAAGTTTTATTCTAAATATGTTGTTCAAAAGCGTAGACCACAAGAGTATTTCTTTAATAAATATTATGCGCATTTAGTGGATCCCTTTTTTACAAAACTGTTTTTTGATTTGAAACTCACGCCAAATATGGTAACAGTTATTTCGGGATTTATGGGCGTAGGTAGTGGTTTAGCCATTGGAACTACACATTTTACTTTAGGGGCTATTATGTTGCAACTTCATCACTTTATTGATGGTGCAGATGGGAATTTGGCACGCTTGACAAATCGCTGCTCCGATTTTGGAGCAAAATTAGATAAATATATTGATCAAATAGTACGTATATCGTTATTAGGTGGTATTATTGTTGCGGCAAATGCTCCTTTTTATATAAATATAATGTTACTTACAACGTTTACTTTAGATGTTTTAGTAATCCATAAATATGTATTACCTTTTATACGAAAAAATGGAGTTAACCGAGCAAAATGGAAAGAATGGTTTTTAAGCAAAGGTATTATACCTGCATTTGATATTTTTACAATTTATTTTACAATTTCAGTTTTTTGTCTATTTAAGAGAGTTGATATACTAATCTATGTTATATGTATTATGAAAACAATAGACTGGTTATATAGAGTTTGGGAGTGCCAGAAAACATCCATTATTCGAAAGCAGAAAGTTGTCCAATAAGGCCAACTTTTTTGATTTAAGGAGGATGCTAAATTGATGAAAATTTTAATTACAAGTATATCTAACAAAACTACATTAATAGAAGCAGTAAGGAAGACAGTTTCTGTAAATGGAGTTTATCCTATAATAATTGGTGCAGACAGTAACCCTACAGCTCTGGCAAAGGATTTTGTCGATGAGTTTTGGCATATGCCTGTTCTAAAGGATATACTAGTAAAAGATTTTATTTTATATTGTAATTTAAAGGGTATAAATATTATATTTCCTTCAAGGGATGGGGAGTTAAAATTTTTCGCAAAACATAAAGAAGTTTTTTTTGACCATAATATCCATGTTATGGTATCTCCACTAGATGCTATAGAAATATCTTTAGATAAATTAAAATTTTATGATTATTTAAGCAGAAGAAAGTTTCCTGTTATTCCAACGGTTTTAAATATTGAATATCTAGATTCGAGCTTATATATTGTGAAAGAGAGAATGGGATCAGGATCACAAAATATTTATGTGAAAGTAAGTAAAGAAGAGGCTATATATTATGCAAAAGGAATGAGCAATCCAATTTTTCAACCTTATATTGAGGGAATAGAATATAGCATTGACTTGTATATGACTAAAGTTAATAAACCTAAAAGTGTTATTGTAAGAGAAAGGGTCGATGTTGTTGATGGAGAATCTCAAATTACAAGAACTGTTAGAAGACCAGTTTTAGAAGATATTATAGAAAAAATAGCAATAACTATGAAATTAAAAGGTCATGTAATGTTTCAAGCCATTGTAGATGGACAAGGGCATACACACATATTGGAGTGTAACGCTCGTATTGGAGGAGCTTCAACTTTAAGTATTTATGCAGGAATGGATAGTTTTCATTGGTGGATAAAGGAAGCGAATGGTAGTAATTTAGATGAATATATTTTTCGACGAAATGAAAAAGAATTAACACTTATTAGATATAAGAAGGATTTGATTGTATGAAAGTAATTGTTTTTGATATGGATGATACTCTATATGATGAATTTAATTACGTGAAAAGTGGTTTTAAAGCAGTTGCCAATTTTCTTTCGATTGAGGTAAATGTCTCTTCTGATGCTATATATAATTGGATGTGGAATCGTCTAAAAACACATGGAAGAGGAAAAATCTTTGATGATGTATTAATTGTACACAAGGTCTATTCAAAGGCATTGGCTAATAAATGTTTGAGTGTTTATCGATTGCATAAACCTGACATTGAATTACCAATGGGATCAATTCGAATAATAAAAAAACTTGGAAAACATTCTTGCTATATTGTTACAGATGGAAATAAAATTGTACAAAGTAATAAAGTTAAAGCTCTAGGCTTAGATAAGCAAATGATACATTGCTATATAACTCATAGATATGGAAGAATACATTCTAAACCTTCACCATATTGTTTTTTACAAATTGCTAAACGAGAAAAGGTACATCCATCTGAAATTGTATATGTTGGGGATAATTCAAGAAAAGATTTTGTTGGTATTAAACCTTTTGGATTTAGAACGATACGAATAATGACAGGACAGCATAAAAATGTTGAAATGACTAAAGAATATGAAGCCGAAGTAAGAATTAATTCAATCAGTGAGCTACCGGTTGCATTGAAAAAAATCTGGTCTGATTTTGAAGTATAGGAAGTGAAATAATGAAAACGATTGTTATCATTCAAGCGCGCATGGGGTCGTCCCGACTACCTGGGAAAATTTTAAAACGATTAGGTGAAACGGATGTTTTAACATATGTGATAAATCGGTGTAAAGCGATAGAAGGAGTTACAGAGGTAATTGTCGCTACTTCAACTTTAACTCAAGATGATGCTGTAGAGAATTGGTGCAAAGGACATAGTGTTCTTTATTTCCGTGGTTCTGAATCAGATGTTTTAGATCGTTATGTACAGTGTGCAAAGCAATATAATCCTGATTATGTGATGCGTGTAACTTCCGATTGTCCATTTGTCGATTATGAAATGGCAAGTGAGATTGTAGGCTTGATGGAGCAAGAACGAAAAGATATTGTTTTAGTAGAGGGTCAGTTACCGCGTGGTTTATCTGTGGAGTTAATAGAATATGAGGCGCTACTTCGTATACATAGAGATGGACAAGAAGCACGACATCGGGAACATGTTACATATTATGTGTATGAATATAGTGAGCAGTTTAAAAGTGCGACGTATGTTGTACCAATAAATCGGAATTCACCTCATCTGCGTGTTACGTTAGATACGGAAGAGGATTATGCGTTGTGTCAAGCGGTAGCAGAACATTTTAACGATCCACTTATTTCAAGTGCAGATGTGATTCAGTATTTATTGGAACATCCAGAAATAGCCCAACTAAATGCACATATTGAACAAAAGCCGGTGATTTAATATGAATGTTATTATACGTACAGATGCGTCAATAACAATAGGCAGTGGACATGTGATGCGTTGTTTAACAATTGCAAAAGAGTTACAAAAAAGAGGATGTCTGGTTCAGTTTTTTATGAAAGAGCTATCTGGACATTTGATTGAATACGTTATGGAGCATGGATTCAGTAATGTGCAAGAAATGAAAGTAACTGATTTATGCATTATCGATCATTACGAAATTGACCGACAATGGGAAAATACAATTCGTCCATTTGTTAGAAAAATAATGGTCATTGATGATCTAGCAAATCGTGTGCATGATTGTGATTTATTACTCGATCAAAATGTTGTCCCTAGTTATGAAATACGTTATGACATGTTAGTTTCAAATCATTGTGTGAAATTACTTGGACCAAAGTATTTAATCATGAGACCGGAATTTATACATGCAAGATTACAAATGAAAGAGCGTTCAGGTGAAGTGAAACGTTTACTCCTTTTTATGGGAGGGACAGATCCAACTTCGGAAACGCTAAAGGTTATGCAAGGTCTAGAACAGACTTCCACTAACTTTGAACAAATAGATGTTGTCATTGGGAATGGAAATGTACATAAAGAGGATATTGAAAACATTTGTCGCAAGAAGGGTTATATATATCATTGTCAAATCGACTATATGGCTAAACTAATGACTAAAGCTGATTTTTCCATTGGAGCAGGTGGTAGCACTACTTGGGAACGTTGTTACATAGGGCTTCCTTCATCTAGTACGATTGTTGCTGATAATCAGCGAATTGCAACCGAAACGGCAGCTTCACTTGGTGCTGTATGGAATTTAGGCTGGCATGAGGATGTTCAAGTTCAAAACTATGTAGAACTATTAAATGCGTTACCAAAACATAAAAATCACTTAAAAGAAATTAGTGAAATTGGCCTGAGTATGACTGAAAAAGTAGATGAGCCAAATCCATGGCTAGAGAGAATATTGGAGATGATGAAATGATACAAATCGGGAATAAAAAAATTGGTATTACTGAAAAGCCATTTATCATCGCAGAAATGTCTGGTAATCACAATCAATCATTAGAACGAGCTTTACATTTAATAGAGTTAGCAGCAGAAGCTGGTGTAGATGCATTAAAATTACAGACGTATACTCCAGATACGATGACACTTGATATTCATACAGGAGAATTTTTTATTTCATCTGATTCCAACCTATGGAAGGGGCAATCTCTTTATAATTTATATAAAGAAGCATACACCCCATGGGAATGGCATGAGGCGATTTTTAATCGTGCGAAAGAGCTTGGTTTATTAGCATTCAGTTCTCCATTTGATGAAACAGCAGTCGACTTTTTGGAGACTTTAGATGTTCCTGCTTATAAAATTGCATCTTTTGAGAATATCGATATTCCTTTAATTAAGAAAGTAGCCGCTACTGGAAAACCAGTAATCATTTCTACTGGAATGGCATCCGTGGCAGAGTTGCATGAAGCAGTTGAAGCAGTAAAGTCTCAAGGAAACGATCAAATAATTTTATTGAAATGCACAAGTACATATCCAGCAACACCGTCGAACTCAAATCTTGCAACTATACCTCATATGAAAGAATTGTTTGGAACAGAAGTTGGATTATCCGATCATACAATGGGTGTTGGTGTGTCAGTAGCCGCAGTCACATTAGGTGCGACAGTGATTGAAAAGCATTTTACTACTTCTCGTGCTGATGGGGGAGTAGATGCTGCATTTTCAATGGAACCTCATGAATTAAAAATGCTAGTAGAAGAAACGGAAAGAGCATGGCAAAGTATTGGACATACTAAATACGGTCCGACAGATGCTGAAATACCGTCATTAGAGCATCGTCGGACATTATATATTGGAGAAGACTTGCTGTTGGGTGATGTATTAACTCAAGAAAATGTTCGGATCATTCGTCCGGGGTTAGGATTACCACCAAAATATCTTGAATTAGTGTTAGGTAAAGCTGTAAAGCAAGACGTGAAAAAAGGTACTGCATTAAGTTGGGAGTTATTATTGTGAAAAAACGAGAAACCTTCTTACCCTATGGACATCAGTCAATTACAGAAAAAGATATTCAGGCTGTAGTGGAGACATTACGTTCTCCATATTTAACTCAAGGGCCTAAAATAGAGGAATTTGAAAAATCAGTTGCTCATTATGTTGGGGCAAAATATGCTGTGGCGTTTTCTAACGGTACTGCTGCTTTACATGGTGCTTGCTATGCGGCAGGTATTGTTGAAGGAGATGAAGTAATTACTTCGCCAATTACATTTGTAGCTACTTCGAATGCGGTTCTTTATTGTGGGGGAACTCCAGTGTTTGCTGACATCGATGAGCAAACATACAATATTGATCCAAATGAGATTCTAAATAAAATTACAACTAAAACAAAAGCTATCATACCTATAGACTTTACTGGTCAACCAGTAGACTTAAATAAAATAATGGGTATTGCAAATGAGCATAATTTGGTAGTTATTGAAGATGGAGCCCATTCTTTTGGTGCAACGTATAAAGGGAAGAAAGTCGGCTCTCAAGCACATATGACGATGTTTAGTTTTCATCCTGTTAAACCAATTACAACTGGCGAAGGCGGGATTATCACTACGAACTCTGAAGAATATTATGTGAAATTAAGGAGTTTCCGAAGCCATGGGATAGGTAAAACTCCTTACTCAGCAGAACAAGGTGAATGGTATTACGAGATGATGGATCTAGGCTATAACTATCGAATGACTGACATACAAGCTACTTTAGGTTTATCGCAGATGAATAGAATTGATAGATTTATAGAAAGACGTCGAGAAATTGCAAAGTTATACAATGAAAAGTTAGCCGGAATACCAGCTATTACAATTCCTGAACAGTTGACGGGAACAGAATCAGGGTGGCATTTGTACTCGATTCAGATAAACAGTAGTTTATTGAGTAAACCTAGAAAAGAAATATTCGAAGAAATGCGTGCTCTAAATATTGGCGTTCATGTTCACTATATTCCGGTGTATTGGCATCCTTATTATCAAGAATTAGGATACGAAAAAGGAATCTGTCCGAAAGCTGAAAAATGGTACGATCATGCTTTGACATTGCCAATATTTCCTGAAATGACAGATGAGGATGTAGTGGATGTAGTAAATGCCCTTAAAAAATTAATTTCTTAACTTATTTAGTTTTTTTTGTGAGGGTGTTGAAAAAAATAACTCCGTTTTTCAAACAGTGAAATAAGTGCCAAAGAAAAATCACTACATAGACTGTGCTATAAAATTGATCGCATTTGTTACAAATGTATTTATTCTTTGTTATATTACTGGTAAAAATAATGTGTTTAAAGCGTATCTCAGCCGCATTTAGACGGAAACATTGATTTTAGATAGTAGATTAAATTTTTTATTAGCCACTGTAAAAATTACTTTTCATTCTTTTAGGGAAATTGGGAGTCCTGTAGATATCGAAGGAATTTTGTTTTCTTAAATTCATTTTAAAACCTAAAAAGTATAAAAAGTGTTAAATTATTTTGAAATCTGTTATTTAACTAAAATTTTCAAAAAAGTAACCGATATAATTAAATAAGATAACTTATTTAATTAGGAGGTAAGATCTGTATGGTGAGTCGCATCTCAAATGGTGTTTCTAGTGTTGAATATAATAAGACAGTAAAACGAGAAAATGTTGAAACTCCTGTTGAACCAGTAATTACTATTTCTAGTCGAGCTGAACAAAACACTTTAACAAAAGAAAATTTGGAGGAAGAGTATTTACTTCCTGAAAAAGCAAAGAAAATGACGGATAGTCTAAATCAGTTATTAGAAACTACAAATACAAAATTAAGATATGAGTTTCATGAAAAATTAGAAAAATATTATGTTACATTAGTTGATTCACAAACAGATCAAGTTGTTCGAGAAATTCCTAATAAAAAGTTAATGGATATGTATGTGGCAATGCTTGAATTTGTCGGCATTTTTGTAGATAAGAAAATATAAAAGGTGGGTGATTTTTATGCGTATCGGTGGTTTAGCAAGTGGTATGGATACCGACACGATTATTAGTGATATGATGAAGGCACGTCGTATGTCAATGGACAAAATAGTGCAGAAGAAGCAGTATATGGAGTGGCAGCGTGATGATTATCGAGCTACCAATAAAAAACTATTTGATTTTCGAAATTTAGCAAGCGATACAATGCTTCGCCAATCAACATTTGTTCAAAAAACAGCAACAACTTCTTCCCCGGATGATGTTTCTGTAAAAAATATTAGCTCTGCTAGCAATTTCTCTGGAACGATTAGTGTACAAAGTTTAGCAAAGCAAGCGTCAATGAGAAGTACGGATCGAGTAAATGATTCTGCAACAGCTATTGATGTTAATGCGAGATTGAATACTTTTGCTGGTCTTAAGGATCAAGGACCACAAACAATTGCTATAAAAGCTATAAAAGCTGACGGGACGATGCAAACAGATAAAGAAGCTTTCAAACTAACATTTGATCCTACTGAAATGTCATTACAAAATGTCCTAGATGAAATTAATAAAGATTCTAATGTATCTGCGTTTTATGATTCCTTTACTGGAAAAATATCAATTACAGCAAAAAATGCTGGAGTAAGCACAACTGGTAAAGAAATCGAACTATCACTTTCAACTGAGTTTGCAGGCTTCACTAAATTAAGTGCAGATAATACAATTGCTGCAGGAATTCTTGTAGATTCTAGTGATCCTACTAAAGGATATTTGGGGTCCAGAGGTGAGAATGCTAAGTTCACGTTGGATGGTATGGCAACTGAACGTAATTCGAATACATTTACGGTTAATGGGTTCGAACTTAACTTAAAAAAAGCAGGTAATACAAATATTACATTTAGCTCTGCAACTGATACAGATAAGATTCTAGAATCTGTCACAAAGTTTGTAGATGAGTATAACAAATTAATTGAGAGCTTGAATGGAGAAATTCGAGAAAAGAAAAACCGTGATTATCAGCCTCTTTCAACAGATCAAAAAGCAGAAATGAAAGAAAAAGAAATTGAACTTTGGGAGGAAAAAGCGAAGAGTGGAACACTAAAAAATGATAGTATTATTACAAGTCTTCTTAGTAAAATGCGTCTAGAACTAAATTCTTCGGTAGGTGGTGTTTCTGGAACAGATCGCCTTAGCAAAATGGGAATATCAACGTCTACTGACTATTTAGAAAATGGGAAGTTAGTAATAAATGAAACTGAATTGCGTAAAGCGATTTCTGAAAATCCGAATCAAATTTATGATCTTTTTGCTGCTGATGGAACTAGTAATTCAGAAAAAGGAATAGCTAGACGTTTAGTAACTATTCTTGATGATGCTAGAAAGCAAGTCGTTGAAAAAGCAGGTTCTGATTCATCTGTAAATAATACTTTCACGCTAGGACGTTCTTTAAATAATTACGATGATCAAATTTCTCGTTTTGAAGATCGTCTTAAAATGGTAGAAGATCGTTTATGGAAACAGTTTACCGCAATGGAGACTGCTATACAAAAAGCTAACTCTCAGTCCACATACATTTCGGGAATGTTTGCTTCAAACAATTAATTAGACTAGAAAGAAACAAGATAGAGGAGTGTTCAAGTTGGCTATAAATAATCCGTATAATGCTTATCAACAGAATAGTGTCACCCAATCTACTCCAGCTGAGTTGACACTTTTGATGTATAATGGTTGCTTAAAATTTTTAAATCAAGCAAAAAAAGGAATTGAAAAGGAAGATATAGAACTAAAAAACACGAATATACAAAAAGCACAAAATATTCTGCGTGAACTTATGGTGACCTTGGATATGTCAATTCCTATTTCTGAATCTATGCAAGCCTTATATGAGTACATGATTAACCGTTTAGTTGAGGCTAATATTCAAAATGATTCTGCTGTTATCGATGAAATAGTTGTTTATTTAAAAGATTTTCGTGATACTTGGAAACAAGTAATTCAAATCAATCGACAAAAACAGTATGGACAACCAAGTGAAATATGATTAGAGATAGTTTAATATTCTGGAGAAATACGACAGAACAATTAATTCGAGTTTTAAGTGTTCTAGATGACGAGAAACGTGATTCTATCATTGAGCAAGTAGAGAAGCTATTAGGTGAGCGAGATGTATTGAAACCTTCTATAGGCGCACCATTTACTGAAGAGGAAAAAGTATTTGCTCAAGAGTTGCTTGAGTTAGAAGAAGAACTAAGTGAAAACCTAAAAGGCTATATGAAAAATATTCGTATTGATATTTCTGATCAACAAAAGAAAAAAGTATCTGTTAATGCCTATGTAGATCCTTATGATCAAGTTTACAGAGACGGTACATTTTATGATAAGAAAAATTAAATTAATATAGAAGTCAGTCATATTCTTGTCTAAATTAAAAGCGTCATGCAATGAAACGCCTTTGAAATAAGTACTTTTTTAACAAAAATACTTAAATCGGAGGTGTTTGTATGCATATATGGACATATGGTTATAAAGAATATTTAACGAATTTAAAAAGAGACTAATATATATTTTTATCCTTCAAACCTATACTCCTTCAACAACCCCTCCAACTTCAAAGCCAACCCAATACTCCCATCAACCTTCAACTTCCCAAACATAAACGCAGTAGTGCTATTCAAATCACCTGCTAATAATTTCATAAAGTCTTTCGAGCTTAAAGTTAATTTGCAATCAGCTTTTGTTGAAGTATCATCTGTTACTTCAGCAGTTCCATTTACGAGGATTAGCTGTTTCACGCTTGGATTATCCCCAGTTAAAAGAAACTCATAACGTACATTTTCATTTTGTATTGGTGATGGATTTTTATTCATCGTCGTTTCGATTAGTTGCCATGTTTCGTTCATATATAATTTTCCTTTCTATTTATGACTGAATATTCATTCATATTTTATTTTCTCATATTCTTAACTATTTTGCGAGTTAATATTTCCTGGGAAATTAATTTAAAATTATAATGTGATTGGTTAGTAGAAATGGTATCATTAATATAATATATGATAGTCAAATAGAAGGAGGGTCTTTATGTTCAAGAAAGTGCTAATAGTAACAGTCTTACTTGTTACCTTTGCATCATCTGCTAGTGCTAATACCTTATATGAAGTTAAAAAGGGTGATACACTATCAAAAATTGCTAAGCTTAATAAAGTAACAATCAACGATATTCGCTCATGGAATAAGTTGACGAAGGATAGTATTTATATAAAACAAAAGTTGGTTGTGACAAAGCCTGCTGTTGTGACTAAAACTCCAGCAAAAGTGGTTGTTACTAAACCTGTAGTAGTTTCAAAAACTAATACAACCAAACAGGAGACAGTAGTTACACCTGTACAAGTAGTAAAGGATGTTCAGTTAATCACAACACCAGCTATGACTCAAGCAAATAACCTATCTGCTAAAGGACAAGCTATGTACCCGTTAATAGTAGATTTTGCAAAACGTTTAGAAGGCATACCGTATGTATATGGCGGTTATACAATGTCGGGGTTTGATTGTAGTGGATTTATCTATTTCCTGCATACACAAGCAGGGTTAGATATTACTAGACAAAGTAGTGAGAGTTACTTTACACAAACTTCTGTTGTTTCTATACCGGTTGTAGGGGATTTAATATTTTTCCAAAATACATATAAACAAGGGATCTCTCATATGGGAATTTACATAGGTGATAACAAGTTTATCCATGCAGGGTCAAAAGGTGTGGAAGTGACAAGTTTAGATTCTTCTTATTGGAAAGAACATTTTGTTTCATTTAATCGATTTAATGCATTAACAGTAAGGTAAGGCAAAGGGGGATTAGACATGAAGTGGACTATCGGTAGGAAAATGTGGTTAGGCTTTGTTACTATTTTAGTGTTATTAATCGTCGTTTCGGTTTTATCGGTTATGACAATTATGGACACTAGTGATAAATATAAATTTTTGTTAGATGATCGAGTAGTTAAAGTGAATCTAGTAAAAGATATTGAGATATCACAAAAAGACACATCTAGAGCATTAATGGATTATTTACTATTTACTACAGATGCATCTAGAACTAGCGTAGGGGAACATCAACAAATTACGAATAATTTAACTGCGGAATTACGTAATAAGTTGTTTTCAGAAGAGACCTTAGATATGATGACAGAGTTTGAGAAGAAAAACGATATGTTTGCTGCTATTAATGCAGATGCGATTAAAGCAAAAATGGACAAGGATACTTCGACTGTCAATAAACTCACTGCAAATGCGAAAACTACGAATGAAGATGCGCTTGCAGTACTTCATGATATTGAACAGTTTTTACAAGATGATATGGATAAAACAAGAGATGAGCTTATTAGTTATGAATTCGGGGCGAAGGTATTCGTAAGTGCCTTAGCTGCTCTAGGAGTTTTACTAGGCGTAATTTTAGCTTACTTCATTAGTAGAAGTATTTCAAAACCTGTTAAACGAGTTACTGCAGGTCTAACTGAAATTGCAACTGGCAACTTAATAGTAGAGCCATTAATGATTAAAAACAAAGATGAAGTTGGCGAAATGGCTACTGCTTTTAATACAATGTCTAAAGACTTGCGTGAAATAGTTTCTGGAGTTCGAGATTCTTCTATGCAGCTTGCTGCTAATGCAGAGGAACTTTCAGCTAGTTCCGAAGAAAGCTTAGCTTCTTCACAGATGGTAGCTAAATCTGCAGAAGCTCAGATGGTGTCGAGTGAAGAACAAGTGCGCCATATGGATTCATCTGTTCAGTCATTAACAGAGCTATCACAAGGCATCGGCCAAATTTCTGTTAGTAATGAAGAAATGCTAGAGGCTGCAAATGATGTACAGAAACTTGTTCACACAGGATCAGATGTTGTATCAGATGTTGCTAAACAGATGGATACTATTCATACGACATTCACAGATACGACTGTGATCATGAAAAATATGGCGAAGCATTCGCATGATATTCAAACCGTTACTGCTTTAATAACGGATATATCGGAACAAACGAACTTATTAGCGTTGAATGCAGCTATCGAAGCAGCGCGAGCTGGCGAATATGGTAAAGGTTTTGCAGTTGTAGCGGATGAGGTCCGTAAACTTGCAGAGCAATCCAAGAATTCTGCGACAGAAATAGCCTCTATGGTTCAACTAATTCAAAGTGCCTCTGGTGAAGCTGTTCATGCTATTACAGATGGAGGAGTGAAAGTAGAAGCTGGAATCGCTAAAACTACGGAATCCTTAAAAGTCTTCCAAGGCATTGAAGAAGCTGTTGGAGAAGTAGGTCTTAAAGTAGAATCGGTTTCTGCAGCTATTGAACAAATTCAAGCAATGGCTGAGTCCGTGTCTCAAGGCGCATTAGAAGTACAGCGACTTGCTACTCTTGCAGCAGATGGTGCTAGTGATACGAGTGCAGCTACCGAGCAACAAATTGCTGCAAATGAAGAGATTTCCTCCAATGCACAGGCTCTAGCAGATCTTGCTGAAGCCTTACAAAATAATGTCAGTCACTTTAAAATATAAAAAATCTTTCTATCCTATGTCATTTTATATGACATAGGATATTTTACTTAAATCATTAAAAATTAGTGTATCCAAATACCCTTCTATTATGTATAATGATATAGTTACATAATCATATAATAATAATTTATATAGGAAAAAGGGGATACAAATGAAGTTGACGATTTCTAAGAAAATGTGGTTTGGTTTTAGTGCTATTTTACTGTTGCTAGTAATTACAAGTATTACTACTCAAATTGGTACGGCTAATCTAACGGACAAGTACAAGGATTTATTGGATGATGATATTGCTAAGATTGACCTAGTAGAAGAAATTACTGTTATTCAAAAGGATATGGCAACTGCTGTGTTAGAGTTTGTTATGTTTGGTGGTACAGAAGCTGTGGATAAATTTGAGGCTGAAATAGAGAAGGGTTCAGTAGCAGCACGAGCTTTAATAGAAAAAGCGACAGATGCAGAATCTGTGAAGTTAATGAAAGATCTACAAACGGAAACTGTGAAGTTATTTGAAAACAATAATAAAATTATTGAGCTGAAATCTGCCAATAAACCATTTGAACAATATGCTGCACAATCATCGGAAATTAATGATGGTGTACTTGATATTTTAGCGCAATTACAACAAATTCAAGAAGACGGTATGGCTGAAACAAGAGTGGAATTAGAAGAATTTGAAGCTAGCACTTCGACACTTTTAACTATATTAACTATCTTAGCTATTGTTATCGGAATTTTGATTTCTTATTTCATCGGAAAATCTATATCTAAACCAATACAAAAAGTAACAAGAGGACTGGAAGAAATTTCTAATGGCAACTTGGCAGTTGAACCAATTATTATCAAAAACAGAGATGAAGTCGGTACAATGGCGAAAACGTTCAACAAAATGTCGAGCGATTTACAACAAATTGTATCTAGTGTACGCGATTCATCCATGCAATTGGCTGCAAATGCGGAAGAACTTTCTGCAAGCTCAGAAGAAAGTCTTGCATCCTCTCAAATGGTAGCGAAATCTGCTGAAGAGCAAATGGTTGCAAGTGAACAACAAGTGAATCATATGAACTCATCAATGCAATCCATGGAAGGCCTTAAGCAAGGCGTTTCAGAAATTGCTTCAAGTAACGATCAAATGCTACAAGCGACAGATGGCGTGCAAACTTTAGTAACTAAAGGTTCTTCTGTTGTCTCTGAAGTAGCTGACCAAATGGAAACAATTCATACTACATTCACTGAAACAACTGAAATTATGAAAAACATGGCGAAACACTCAGACGAAATTCAAAACATTACGTCGCTTATTACAGATATCTCCGAACAAACCAATTTACTTGCACTAAATGCTGCAATTGAAGCTGCTCGCGCAGGAGAATATGGTAAAGGGTTTGCTGTTGTAGCAGAAGAAGTTCGTAAACTGGCAGAGCAATCGAAAAATTCAGCTTCTGAAATTGAATCGATGGTGAAATTAATCCAATCCGCTTCAGGTTCTGCAGTTAAAGCAATCTCAACTGGTGGAGATAAAGTAGAGCAAGGTCTTTCTAAAACGACAGAGTCACTTGCTGTATTCCATGAAATTGAAACTAGTGTAGTAGATGTAGTGCAAAAAGTAGAATTAGTGTCATCTGCAATTGGACAAATTAAACAAATGGCTAACTCTGTTACAGAGAGCGTTGATCAAGTCCAAACAATTGCCACGCATGCTGCGGATAGTGCTAGTGATACAAGTGCTGCAACTGAACAACAATTAGCTGCAAACGAAGAAATTTCAGCTAATGCACAATCTCTAGCTGATTTAGCTGAGCAACTACAAAATAAAGTAAGCCATTTTAATTTATAATTTTCAGGGACTCTAAATCGCAAGCTGGATTTAGGGTCTCTTATTGCCTAAAATATAAATATTTTGACAATAAATGTAGTCAGCTTTCCACTTGTATAATTAGGTTTATATAACATGTTTAGAGAAAAAGGGGATAATTATGAAATTAACAATTTCTAAGAAATTATGGGGTGGATTTTCAGCAGTATTGGTGCTGTTAATAATAGCAAGTATCATGTCTATGTGGACAACCTACGATATATCGAGTAAATATGATTCACTAATTGATGAAGAAATGGATCGCGTTTCTTTAATAGAAAAAGTGGAACTAATTCAGAAGGAAATGTCGACTTCAGTGTTAGAGTATTTAATGTTTAGTAAACTAACTTCTGTAGAAAAACTAGAAGACAACTATAAACAAGTAATGGAAATTACAACTTCTCTATCTAGTGATCTCAAAGGTACTACTTCAGCAGAGTTAGTGGCAGAGTTACAGGAGAAATCTAAACAATTGTACGAATCAAACAATCAAATAATCGAAATTAAAAAGAAGAACGGTATGTACCAAAAGAATGCATCAGAGTCTACAAAGCTTAATCTGGAGATTTCAGATGTATTAGTAGAACTAAAAACGAATGAAGATAACAGAGCAGTTCAAACAAGAGAGGAATTAAATAATTCTGTAACAATCTCTAATATCGGCACACTAATATTAACGGTTCTTAGTGTTTTAGTTGGCGTTCTTGTATCTCACTTCATAAGTAGAAGTATAGCTAAACCTATTAACAAGGTGACGAATGGTCTTGCAGAAATTGCAGATGGCAATCTAACAATAGAGCCAATTATTATAAAGAATAAGGATGAAGTTGGAGAAATGGCGACTACATTCAACAAAATGTCTAGTGATTTACAACGGATAGTTACCGGTGTTAGGGATTCGTCGATGCAATTAGCAGCGAACGCAGAAGAACTTTCTGCTAGTTCCGAAGAAAGTCTGGCATCTTCCCAAATGGTCGCAAAATCTGCGGAAGCTCAAATGCTAGCAAGTGATGAACAAGTAAATCAAATGGATGCTTCGATGCAATCCATGACAGATTTACAAAAAGGTGTTTCAGAAATTGCTTCAAGTAATGATGAAATGTTAAAAGCAACTGACGGAGTTCGAACTCTTGTTACACAAGGATTTAACGTCGTAACAAATGTAGCTAGTCAAATGGATAATATTCATACAACTTTCCATGAAACAACAGAAATTATGAAAAACATGGCGAAGCATTCCAATGAAATCCAAAACATTACTTCCATGATTACAGACATTTCCGATCAAACGAATCTGCTCGCATTGAATGCAGCAATTGAAGCAGCGCGTGCTGGTGAATACGGAAAAGGTTTTGCAGTTGTAGCAGAAGAAGTGCGTAAACTTGCGGAGCAATCCAAAAACTCAGCAGCAGAAATAGCAGCCATGGTCCAGTTAATCCAAACGGCATCGGATTCAGCGGTGATAGCTATTACTTCTGGTGGAGAAAAAGTGGAAGAGGGCTTGTCACAAACAAATGAATCATTAAATGTCTTCCATCAAATTGAAACAAGCGTAGACGACGTGGTACAAAAAGTTGGATCGGTCACAACAGCAATAAGCCAAATTCAATTTATGGCAAGCTCCGTAACAGAAAGTGTACAACAAGTCCACACACTTGCTACCGAGGCTGCAGACGGCGCAAGCGATACAAGTGCTGCAACCGAACAACAGTTAGCAGCAAACGAAGAAATCTCTTCAAATGCACAATCTCTAGCCGATTTAGCCGAAAAGCTTCAAAATGAAGTAAGTCATTTTAAAATATAAGAAACACAAGCGACTCCTATTGCTACTGGGAGTCGTTTTTCTGCATAGGTAGTGGGAAGTTGCGCGAATAATCGGCAAGTTGCGCAAATGACTTAGGATGTTGCGGATAAGAAGTCTATTGTTGCGCCAACAAGAAAAACGTTGCGGAAACCACGTTAAATGTTGCGAGAAACAAGAAGTTGCGCATACAGAGTGCAAAGTTGCGAGAAACAACCATAAAGTTGCGCAAAAGTACATCAGCCTAATTCCTAAAGATTATCTTTGAACATTCCAGAACTCGTCACAAAGTTTACGAGGAAAATCAGGTATACTTGCTGTAGGGAGTTGTTTCGAAATGTATACATTCATTATTTTCATACATGTGATAAGTGCAGTTTTATCGATTGGCCCGTTTTTTGCTTTGTTTCCGTTATTAAATAGGATGAAAGACAAAAATAAAGAGATGATTGATACATCATTAGAGGTATTTCAAGCAGCCATTCGTCTTGTTAAACACGCGGGTCATGTGCTTGTAGGATCGGGGATTCTTCTTGTATGGCAAGGGAATTGGCCGTGGACGACGTCGTGGGTAATAATGACGATTGTAGTGATGGTAAGTTCAATAGTATTCCTTGCAAGAGCATTTAAACCAAATATTCGAGCATTCCATGCAGGAACGATTGATTTGGACATGCTCATCAAAAAGTTAAAGTCGAATGTGTGGAAATATATTTTATTGTTATCAATCATGCTTTGGTTCATGGTTGCAAAACCTAATTTGTGGTAACGGATAACCCTTTCTCGAATTAGAGAAAGGGTTTATTTATGTCAACTTGCGATTCTCAGGATGGACCTTGCGATTTGTTCAGTTCGATTTGCGATTAACAACGCCCAACTTGCGATTCAGCATTCAAAATTATAAATTAAACCCGTAACTTGCGGTTCCGAATGATGAACTTGCGATTTTTCCTTTTCATCTTGCGATTAAAGAAAGCTGAACTCTTCAAAAGTTTATACAAAAAATAATCCAACCATCTCCTATTATAAAAATAGCTCCCATACACCGACTTTCAGCATCTACACTTCAACCACTCAAATATCTCCCATTCCCCCGTCATTTTAACAAAAATTTCACAATTATTTTTTCTTTCTGCGAAATGCGATATATCGCAGATGTAAGCGATTACAAAATAAATGAATATTCAAAAATAACTGACAATTAACAAAAAGGGTATTGACGGCGCATTTTAAAGGCGATATGATATCAACAATATATTAATTATTGTGAGAAAATTCACAATGATAAATATTCAGAGCTGCAAAGCTAAACGCTACATAAGC